>ENA-ORTT01000179-ORTT01000179.1-human-gut-metagenome-genome-assembly--contig:-NODE-179-length-90826-cov-22.540007_pt1 | contig 90826 bp, 84 predicted proteins | sample MGYA00242074_ERZ509197 | MGnify/ENA primary metagenome ERZ509197 (study PRJEB26280, sample SAMEA2338789) | human gut metagenome | biome: human gut; feature: human-associated habitat; material: faeces...
TCGGTCTTTTCGATCATCCGCTGCTGGTTTTCGTAAGCGGCCATCTGCTGCGCCCGCCGTTCGGCACGCAGCACGACGTATCGGGAGTAGGGGACTTTGTAGTCGTAGGCTTTGCCCAGCGAGATCTCCACCGTACGGGTGGTCACGTTATCCAGAAAGGCGCGGTCGTGCGAGATGAGCAGCACCGCGCCGTTGTAGTTTTTCAGGTAATCCTCGAGCCACTGGATCGACTCGATGTCCAGGTGGTTGGTCGGCTCGTCCAGCAGGAAAATCGAGGGCCGGCGCAGCAGCAGTTTCGCCAGCTCGATGCGCATGCGCCAGCCGCCCGAAAATTCGCTCGTGGCACGCTGGAAGTCGCTACGCTTGAATCCCAGACCGAGCAGCGTCTTCTCGATGTCCGCTTCGCGGGTATCGCCGCCCAGGATGTGATAATGGTCGGTCGCTTCGTTCAGCCGGTGGAGCAGCGATTCGTAGTCGGACGATTCGTAGTCGGTGCGCTCGGCGATTTCGCGGGTGAGGCGGGCGATTTCGGCTTCGAGCTTCAGCACTTCGTCGAAGGCTTTGGCCGTCTCTTCGACGAGTGTCGTAGTGTCCGCTACGCGCATCTGCTGCGGGAGGTAGCCGATCGTGCATTCGCCGTTGTAGGAGATCGAACCCGAGGTGGGCTGCTGTTCGCCCACGATCAGACGCAGCAGAGTCGTTTTACCGGCGCCGTTCTTACCGACCAGGCCGATGCGGTCCTTGGGGTTGATGAGCAGGGATATGTTGTCGAAAAGCGTCCAGCCGCCATAGCTGACGGTGAGGTTGTCTAAAGAGATCATGGTTTCGTTTTCTGCGATTTTCCGTGCGTGCGGAACGCCCGGCTTGCCGGAAGTAGGTGCTTGGGTGAAAGGAGTCGGAGGTTAGCTCTGCAACATTCTCTCGATCTCCGCCTGCGGGTCCGGGGCGCCGAAGACGGCGCTGCCGGCGACCAGAGCGTCGGCTCCGGCGTCGAAGAGCAGGCGCGAGTTATGGGCAGAGATGCCGCCATCGACTTCGATCACTGCGGTAGATTCCGTTTCGTCGATCATGGCACGCAGTTCCCGGATTTTCTCCAGCGAGTCGGGCATGAAAGACTGTCCGCCGAAACCCGGCTCGACGCTCATGACGAGCACCAGGTCGATCAGGGGTACGATGTCGCGCAGCACTTCGACCGACGTGGCGGGCTTGATCGAAACGCCCGCTTTGGCGCCAGCGCGGTGGATCAGGTCGATGCACCCTTTGGGATTGAGCGTGGCTTCGTAGTGGAAGGTGACGATTCCGGCGCCTGCCTCGGCGAAGCGGGTGACGTATTTTTCGGGTTCGACGATCATCAGATGTACGTCCAGCAGTTTGGACGTGGCCTTGCGGATGGCTTTCATCACCGGGAATCCGAACGAGATATTAGGGACGAATACGCCGTCCATGACGTCGATATGCACCCATTCGGCGGCGCTTCGGTCGATCATCTGCGTATCGCGTTCCAGGTGGCCGAAATCGGCCGACAGCATCGAGGGGGATATGATTCGTTGCATGGTTTTAGATTCTTAAAACTGAATAATAGAAACAAAGACAATTTTGGAGTAGAGTTTACCCAAAATACCTTGTTATTTTTGGCAAAGATAGTAAATTCGAAATAGAATGAGGATGTCGGGCAGGGGAATTTATTTGTAGTTGTTTGGCGTTGTAATATTTCCGGTCTGTTTATGCTTTGTATTACGGACAGTCTTGTTGTAATTATTTTAGTTGTTATGCTGGTTTTACAGGGATTCTGTTGAACAGGAACGAGAAGAGAGAGGCATTGCCTCTCTCTTCTCGTTCCGAAAAATACTTTTTTCTGTTGCAATGCTTGTCGCCGGTTTTAACGAACCGATATCGGCTCGACGGTATTCTGAAGACGATATATGTAATCCGGCCATTCCGTCTGTACGTTGGTACCCGTGCGGAAATATGCATTTGTTAAAGGAATGTTGGTCTGCATGTTCGAAAGCGACATCGAACTGGACATAGGAATAGGTGATGCACCTTCCTTGGAGAGCGGCCCAATCAATACTCTCTCTATTTCGCTATAGTTACCAGAGGCATCTTCGGCCATCGAGAGGAATGTGCCTTGCTGGTCGGCCGGGAAGAGAATCAGTGTGGACGTTTCGTCTTTGAGTGTCGCTTCCGTGCTGACGTTTGTCAAAATAGCTGATAACATCTCTTCTTCGGGATATTTGGTTTTGTCGGTGTAGTCGGCCGACAAACCTAGGAAATACCAGTGGGCCGCGTCGGAGCTATGGCTGATTTCGATGTCTATGGCTAGCAGGTTCTTGCCGGCTAATGAACTTAATTCGGGATCGAGTAGAGCCAGTTGGTCGCAGTCGTAATAAGCCCGCATCCAAGCTTTGGCCCAAGCGGACGAAACGGTTGCTTTTGGTGTCGTTAATTTCTCGCCGACAAAGACTTCACCTGCCAGCGTGCCATCGAAGTTCATACAGACAGCGAACGGGATATATTCCGTTTCCGGAGAGAGGAGTCCGGCAGGGCTTTCCGGGCCGAAAGACATGGTGACCGCACCACGAGCACAGAATCCGCGAACGATCTCTCCGATCGTGTAGCCCTGTTCCTCGTAAGTCGTGAATATCTGTTGCTGATAAGCGCGTACGGTCTCTTCATTCGATCCGTATTGTGCGTATTTTTCGGCAGGTAAGAGCTCATACCAGTATAATACGCTCGGGTCGCTGGGTGTGACGGAAACTTCCGCGCTACGGGCCGTCAATTTAGCGGGATCGATGCTGAATTCAAAAACTGTTTCGGAGGGGTCGCCAGCCGGAATAGTCTGGAACGAAGCCGACTCAACACTGGTTGTACGACCGGCTTGGTAACCGAATACCACGACGGAATAAGACGTGTTTGGGTCCAGTGCGTTTATTGTGCGGATTTGCGATCCCGTGTAAATATCGTAAAGTCCTGTGTTCATCAGAATTCCGTTCGCATCGATATAGGCGTCGGCGAGTTCCTCTGGAGTCCCTTGTGATGAAACGGCTATAAACCAAGTGTAGGGATCCTGATTGGTGGGAGTAATCGAGATTTTGGCTGATGCATAAGAGACGTCTTCGTCGGGAATCTTGATTGAGAATGTATTTAGGGATACCGGAGTCTTCTGGCTTTCGAATGTGTATTGGGAGACTTCCGAAAGCGGGTTACCCTCCTTGTCGATCGCAGCGGCCAACAGATGGTAGGTCGTCGATCCGAAAAGACTTTGGAGCGTGTTGTTGAATGGTCCTGTGTGGGTGATGTCGGCTACGGCACCGGCTCGGTCGAATCCTTCTTCCTGAATGCCGTACTCAATGTCGCTTTCGAGCATATCTTTGAATAAAGCGTCTTTATTTTTATTTGCGTCTGTAAATTCCTTGTCGGTAGCACGAGTCCAATACCATGTTTGTGTATTGTCTGATGGTGTGATGGAAATCTCGGCTGCATTCGGACTCAAGGTTTGGACATCGAATGTGAAAGTCATTTCGACGGGATTGGATTGCTCTCCTTCGGATGGAGGAGTTATGTCCGGCTCATTTTCCTTGTTGCAAGCGCCTGACAGGATTCCGCACAAGAATAGCATGTTGATATAAAGAAGTCTGTGCTTTATGTTTTTTGATATATGTTTCATGGCTTGGTGTTTTTTTGTTGGAAATATTTTCAGCCGTCATTAAAGAAGACGGCTGAAAATATAGATTACTTGTGTCTGTTTACAAAGCAGTGAAGCCGTCCATCGGACCGACATAGTCAGCTATTACTTTGATTTTGTGTCCGAGTGGAGCTACGAAGAAGCCTTCGTAGTGGAGCGTCCATTTTTGGCTTCCGCTGTCATAAGACAGATTCAGGTCGCCTTCCATGAGTACATACGGAAATATGGGATCGTCCAAATCCTGTCCGAGCGTGGCGTATGAGTAGCCGGGAATGAACTCGATCTGTGTGGGATCGAAGCCTGCGGCCGATGCATCCGGAGCACGATTAATAAAGAAGAGGCGCATGTTGGCTTCTCCTTCGGTGTCGGGTTGAAGGTCAATACGTCCAATATAGGAACGCTCGTAACCTTCCAAATCTGACGTAAGTCCGTATGAAACTACGGCTGGAGTATTTGAATAGGTGTCTTGCCATACATTATATTGAGGCTCCTCGGGATCTTCGCCTCCTCCTTGTTCCCCTATAGAACCTTGGAACGACCCAGTCAGCGTGCTTCCGTAAACGACTTGTGCCGACGCGTTTTCCTGATAGATAATATCGTATGAATCACGGGCGTCGATTGTGAGCGTGTATTCGTTGGTTTCCGGACTCACTTCAACTTTTATCGAGCCGGTTTTGTAGCCGATTTCCGACGGGCCGAGTGTACCGTTGATGTAAACGGGAGCGTTGGCGAAATAGGCTTTGGCCAACGATACGGTTCCTGCTTCTCCATTTTCGCTGATTGGGTAGTTACCCGTTGCGAGCGTTTCGGTTTCGGAATGGAATACCAGCGAGAACTGTTTCAGGTCGGGGTGAGCAGAACTGCGTAGCGGAAGGGCGATTGTCTTCTTTTCGGCATTCCATTTGGCCCCTCCGGTTTCGTCGAATACCACATTGTTGAGAGAATAGTTCTTTAACTCCATCTCGTGCGAGAGTATGCCGGAGAATCGACCGGTAAACTTGGTTTCGCTTTTGGATAATGTGCCTGTAATGGTCAGAATTACAGTGTTTGCCGTGCCTCGTTCAATTTTGACCAATGTCCCTGCAGGAAGGTTGTCGTCAATGTCGCTATTCCCTTCGATGTCTATCAGATAAGAGGAGGATACTGTTTTATAAAGGTCTTCTGCAAGCAGGCGGCTGCCGTTTCTCTAGGCGCCGTTGTTTTCGATACCTTCAAGTTTGATTTGGGTCTGATAAACACTTGTGTTGTCCGTTTCGAACAGGTTAATTAGTAGCATGCCGTTAGGCAGATAAAGTAATTCTCCTGTTGAAAAAGTGATATCGATTTGCTCCGGTTTCGGTTCGGGATCTTCCGTCCCTGGGTCTTCGTCTTTGAGCGGGGTAAGTTGTAATTTGTTGGAAATTGTCTTGCCCGTCTGGTTCGCAGCTGCAGCGATAACGGCATATGTAATCTGCTTGTCGACGGGAACTCGGATCGAAAGTTTGTTCTTGTCCGTGAGTTTAATGCTCGTTCCGGTTGCGAAAATTTCATCAGCAGTCGTGGGGAGCGATTCGTTCGCGTTCATGCAGACGTAAGCGCATTGCTCGGCATTTTCCACGTTGATCGAGAAGTTCAGTGCCCCGATTTCACTTTCTAAAGCAGAAATTGAGATGCTCGGTTCGGGGATAAGGTCTGATGTTTCGTCATCACTACATGCAGAGAGCATGGCTGTCAAAGTCAATCCTACCAGGAAAAACTTCATGGAAGCAAAGTTCATCATAGAGCATTTTTTTGGTTAAAGAATAATTTCAGAATAAATATATGGATAAAAAATGATTTTACAATGTTGTTTCGAAAATAAATTAGATTATATTTTTTAGGTTCTTTGCCTCTATTATAAAATGTAAATAAATTTGCTTTTGCATTTGACTTATTCTTATCTTTGTTAAAGATTGGATGCGGTTCGGCAATCTTTGTGTGCATGCCCGTACGATTGCTTGCATCTTTTGTTATTTTTGTTGCTGTCATGAATACCGGAATCGTTGTCGTTTTATTGTCGCTCGGCGTCGTTTGCGCCGTGCTGGGTTTGCTTTTGCTCTCCCTGCGTCGGGATAACGCCCGTTTGTCGGACGAACGGGCTGCTGCGGACGAAGCTCGCCGCCTGGCCGAGGAGTCGCGCCGGGTGTCCGAAGAGAAATCCGCTGCCGCCGAAATCGAAATCCGCACCCTGGTCGAGCGGAGTACGCTGGCGCAGGCCCGTCTGGAGGCGGCCGAACAGCGAATGGCCGAGGCACGTGCCGAACGCGAAAAGATGGAGGAGACTTTCCGGACCCAATTCAAGAACCTCGCCAATGACATTCTGGGCGAACAGTCGCGCACTTTCAAGGAGACCAACCGCGAAGCGCTCGACGTGTTGTTGAAACCTTTCCGGGATAACATCGTGGAGTTCCGCGAGCGGGTCGAGAAGATCTACTCCTCCGAGAACGAACAGCGGGGGGCGTTGCGCAACGAGCTTGAACGCCTGATGGAACTCAATCGCCGCATCACCACCGAAACGACCAACCTGACCAACGCGCTCAAGGGCAATTCCAAAGTGCAGGGCGACTGGGGCGAGATGATCCTCGAAACGATCCTCGACAATTCGAACCTGATCCGGGGCGTACATTACGATACGCAGCTCAATATCAAGGACGAAGCGGGAAACAACCTGCGGCCCGACGTGGTGCTTTATCTGCCCGAAGGCAAACGGATCGTCATCGACTCGAAGGTGTCGCTCACGGCATTCGTCGGATACGTCGGGGCCGAGGACGAGGCGACCCGGCGCCAGTATCTTGCGTCGCACGTCGCGTCGGTGCGGCAGCACGTCGTCGAACTGGGTCGCAAGGAGTACCAGCGATTGCTCGATTCGCCCGATTTCGTCATTATGTTCATTCCCAACGAACCGGCGTTTCTGGCGGCGCTGCAAAACGACAGCTCCATCTGGGCCGATGCCTACGACAAGAAAGTCATCATCTCTTCGCCGACCAATCTTTTCGCTTTACTGAAGTTGGTGGACGATCTTTGGAAGCGGAACGCACAGAATAAGAATACGGCCGACATCGTTACTTACGGTACGAAACTCTACGAGCAGTTGGTGGCTTTCACCGCTTCGCTCGAAGGGGTGGGACAGTCGCTCGACGCCGCCCGGGACAAGTACAACGATGCCTACAAGCGGCTTTGCACCGGTAACGACAACATCGTCCGCTGCGGGGAGCGGCTTCGCAAACTGGGAATTCCGACCAAGAAACAACAGTCTGCCCGGACTTTGCAGGCGGCCGATTTACCGGACGAAGAGTAGCTTCGGCAGGGGCGGGATTGCCCCGGCACGACAGCGGTGCGTAACCGGTGCGAGGGGTGCTTGAAAAAGCCGGATGTCGGGAGGAGGAGATGCGAGTTTCCTCCCGAGATACGATAAAAAAAATCTACCGGGATGCTCCGTCGCCGATCACTTATCGGGCAGGAAAATTCCGGCAGATTTGTATTTCAAATTGTCTAAAGCAGCTTTTGGAGCAATACTTCGTCCTTATACCCTTCGGGGGTACGGATCCACTCCTTTTTAACCCCGACCCGGCGGAATCCGGCTCTTTCGAAGAGAGTCAGGCTGGGGACGTTGTCCGCGAGTACGTTGCACCACAGTTGCCGCAGCCGGAGTACCGTGCGGGCATACTCTTCGAGCAAAGCCAATGCCTCTGCCCCGTATCCTTTCCCGCGCTGTGCCGGATCGTAAACCAGAATGCCGACGCCTGCCCGTTCGTGCTGCGGCTCGAAATCGAACAAGTCGATGGCTCCGATCGTTTCCCCCGCTGTGTCGTCGATCATCAACCGCAGTTGTCCGCATCGGTAAATACCAGCCTGCTGCTCCTGGATGAATTGTTCGATCGAATAGTGCGAGAACGGTTCGATCGTACCGCTGACTGTCCACAACGAAGGATCGTTTTCCCACCGGCAGAGCAGTTCGAGGTCCTGAGGTTCGACGGCCCGCAGGCTGCAAATATGGCCTCGGAGCATCATTAGCAAAGTCCGAGCACCTGATTGCGAATCAACATGGCAGCACCCCAGGCGCTGGCCGTCTTGCCCATTTTCGACAAGCGGAATTTGGTGTCCTTATAAACCAGATTGAGCGAGTATTTGTTGGTCGCCGACTTGAGGGGCAGCATCAGGTAGTCGCCCGCTTCGGCCAGCTCGCCGCCTACGATGACCGTTTCCGGATTGAAGGTGTTGATCAGGAAGGCGACGGCCTTGCCCGCCTTTTCTCCGACCTCCTCGATCAGTTCGATCGAGAGATTGTCGTCGTGCTTGGCTGCGTCGATGATCTCATCGACGTGGATGGCTTCGTGCTTGTTGTATTTTTCGCGCAGGATCGTATTGACACCCTGGCTGATAAGCCGACCGAACTTCTGTTCGATCGCGATTCCCGAAACTTCGGTTTCGAGGCAACCTTTCTTGCCGCAGGAGCAGATGATTTCGTTGTCGAAGAAGGGAATGTGCCCGAACTCTCCGGCAAAGCCGCTCTTGCCGTAGTAGAGTTTGCCGTTCATGACGATACCGATGGCCAGGCCGCGTCCGAGGTGGAGGTAGAGTACGTCCATCTCGTCTTTGGATTTGCTGTTGGTGTATTCGGCATAGCATCGGGCCCGGGAGTCGTTTTCGAGCAGTACGCGGATGCCGATGCGTTGTTCGATCATATCGCGCAGGGACTGTTCGCTCGAAGTGAAATAGCGGTAACTGCGTCCCGTCGTGGGATTGACGCGTCCGCTGACGCTGACACCCACTCCGAGGATTTTCGCGCGTTCCACACCGCACGTATCGATGAAATGTGCGATATTCGAGCAGATTTTTTCGAGGCATTGAGGGCGATCCTGCAGTTCGAAGTCAGTCAGGAGTTCCTCTTTGACGATATTGTTGTGCAGGTCCGTGATGAGGAACGACATGTTGTCCCGGCCGATATTGACGCCTGCGAAATAGATGGCCGAGCTGGCCAGTCCGAAGACGTTGGGACGTCGTCCGCCCGGAGTTTCGACCTTGCCCAGATCGGTGACGATGTTCTCCTGAACGAGTTCCTGAACGAGCTTGGTGATGGTCGGTACGCTGATGTGCAACTCTTTGGTAAGCTCCGAGAGCGTACACTCCCCGTTCACCGCCATATGTGCGATGATATTTCGCTTGAAGAGGTTGTTCTTGTGCGAAATACCTTTCAGATTGTCATCTTCCTGTCGGCTGAAAAATTCGGTTAACGATGTCATAGTTATTGATGTCGTTTGATGTCTTCTGTAATTTTTGTGCAAATATAGAAAGAATTCAATCGAATTTGGCGTATTTGATCTTGTGATATGAAAAAAAATTATAAACAAAATAGAATCGATTGCTTGTCAATCGATTCTATTTTGTTTTCGGAGGCGGGTTACAACGTCGATTTCGACTCTACGACCGCTTCGGGATTCACTTTTTTGATAAGACCCTGCAGGACATTGCCGGGACCGAGTTCCGTAAATTCGGTCACGCCATCCGCAAGCATGTTCTTGACGATGTAGGTCCAGCGTACCGGTGCGGTGAGCTGTGCGATCAGGTTGGCCTTGATCGTCGCCGGATCGGTTTGGGGTTTGGCATCGACGTTCTGGTAGATGGGGCAGACAGGAGCCTGGAAGGGTGCTTCGTTGATCGCTTTTTCGAGTTCGACCTTGGCCGGCTCCATCAGGGGCGAGTGGAATGCACCGCCTACGGGCAGGCGCAGTGCGCGTTTGGCTCCCGCTTCCTTGAGTTTGGCACAGGCGGCATCGACCGCTTCGACGCTGCCCGAGATGACCAGTTGGCCGGGGCAGTTGTAGTTGGCCGCCACGACCACGCCGTCGATCGAGGCGCAGGCTTCCTCCACTTTGGCGTCGTCGAGTCCCAGGATCGCCGCCATCGTACCGGGTACGGCTTCGCAGGCTTTCTGCATGGCCATCGCACGTTTGGAAACGAGCCGCAGACCGTCCTCGAACGAAAGGGCGCCGGCCACCACCAGGGCTGAAAATTCGCCGAGCGAGTGTCCGGCTACCGCGTCGGGCTTCACGCCCAGCGCCTTGGCCATGATGACCGAGTGGAGGAATACGGCCGGCTGGGTGACTTTGGTCTGTTTGAGCTCTTCGTCCGTACCGGCGAACATGATGTCGGTGATGCGGAAACCGAGGATTTCGTTGGCCTGCTCGAAGAGAGCCTTGGCTTCGGGAACGTTGTCGTAGAGGTCTTTGCCCATGCCGACGGCTTGAGCGCCCTGACCCGGAAATACGTATGCGTGTTTCATAGTTTCTGTCAAAATATTTTTTGGTTACCGGGCAAAGATAGCAAATATTTTCTTACATTTGCACTGCAACGGTTCACGAGGGGTTACGCCCCGTCAGATTAAATGGGAATGCAGTGAAAGTCTGCGACAGTTCCCGCTGCTGTGAGTCCTGCCCGACGATCCGAGGAGATCGGCCCGCGTGCGGGCGGCGTTTCGGATGCCCGGGTGTATTGCCGCGACACTCTTTTGCCACTGGTCCTGCGGGGTCGGGAAGGCGTTGCGGCGGGGACGAGTCAGAAGACCAGCCTTTGCCTGCCCGATGAACGGACAGTTCGGATGATATGCGTCTGCGGAGAACGGAGCTTTCGGAAAAGACCTGCGAGGCATCTTTTCGGTGGATTGATAACCTGAAGCGAGGCGGCTCTCTGTTTCCCGGATGAAATATTTTTCGAAACCGTTGTACGACATACGCCGAAGTGCGGAGTTTGTGCAGAAGAAGAGTGTCTTGCCGATAAAGGTTTCAGTCGCAATAAAGTAGAGATTAGTATGGACTGAAACAAAGAGGTCGATCTGTTGCCGGGTCGATCTCTTTATTTCTGGTGTCGGACGGAATGGGCTGTCCGGCTTCTTCCCTCGGGCGCGGAAAAACGGCTGTCGGGTGTCTGCGACGGATTCTCCCGATACAAAAAAGCAGCGCTTTATGCGCTGCTTTTTTCAATTTTCCTGATCGCCTATTTCTCTTCCACGATCTTGAAGGAATCCTTGTAGAGTCCGCAAACGGGGCATACCCAGTCGTCCGGGATGTCTTCGAATGCCGTGCCGGGTGCGATGCCGCTTTCGGGATCGCCCTTGGCCGGATCATATACGTAGTCGCAGGCGGTGCAATGGTATTTGCGGGGGAATACGCGGTCGGCCACCTTGTCCCAGTCGATCAGCTCCCAGTACGATTTGATGAAATCCGCGCGGCGGTTGCGGTAGTCGATATAGTAGGCGTGCTCCCATACGTCGATCGTCATGACTGGCTTGAGGCCTTTGGTCATCGGGTTTCCGGCGTTGGATTCCGAGATGATCTGCAATTTGCCGTCCTTGTCGGCTGCGAGCCACGTCCAACCCGATCCGAAAAGTCCGGTAGCGGCTTTGGAGAACTCTTCCTTGAAGGCTTCGACCGATCCGAAGTCGCGGGCGATGCGATCCGCCAGTTTTTGGGGCATCGGCTTCTGGTCGGGGGTCAGCATCTGGAAGAAGAACGTGTGATTCCACGTCTGGGCCGCATTGTTGAAGATCGGACCGTCGGCTTTCTTGACGATCTCCTGCAGAGACATCGACTCGTAAGGCGTGCCGGGAATCAGGCGGTTGAGGTTGTCCACGTAGGTCTGGAGGTGTTTGCCGTAGTGGTATTCAAAAGTTTCTTTGCTCATTTTCGGAGCGAGCGCTTCCGTCGAATACGGAAGTTCGGGCATTTTGTGAACCATAATTCTTTCTGTTTTAGGTTTTGATATTGTTAAAGATTCGGTTTGAATTGTCGTCGGAGCCGCCGCCGGGGTGCCGTGCAGCAGGATATATCCGTTGAGGTAGGCGGCGAAGAGCGTCCAGAGCAGGTAAGGTACGAAGAGCCAGGCGGCAGCGCGGTCCCTGCGGCTCGCGGCGAAGATGTAGAGTCCCACGAGGATATTCAGCAGTACGATGTCGATGAATCCGGCCAGCGGATTGCGCAGCGTGAAGAACAGGATGCTCCACAGGAAGTTGGCGATAAGCTGCAAGACCCACAGCCGGATGATTCCTTTGTGCTGCCGATGCACGATGAGACGCCCGAGCGAAAGTCCCATGCAGAGGTACAGGACGTTCCAGGCGATCGGAAATACGATATTGGGCGGCGTGAGTGTCGGCTTGGTCAGCGTCGGATACCATTCGGCGATGGACGAAGCCTGGAAAAAACTTGCCGAGATACCTACTGCAAAGCAGGCGAGGACGGGAATGAGGTAAGCCGCTATTTTTTTCATGCTTGGGGTATTGAAGTTTTTCTGATTCCGTGCAAGAACAGTGCAAATTACGCTGTTTTCTTTCCAAATTTAATAAAAATCGGATTCGAATCCAATTCCGGCTCCTTTATCGATGTGTTTTTTTGCCGGGGCGGATGTCATCTTCCCGGTATTCGTCGCGAACGTATCGATAAACGGTTTCGGAGATATCCGCTATGATTCGGGCATTTGTTTCCGGGTTTTCCGCCGAATTTTTGATGAAGACGGCGATGGTATAGCGGGTGCCGTTCGGCAGGATGACGAATCCCAGGTCGTTGGTCCCGGCGAAGATGCCTCGTTCGTCGCGGTCGCTCGTGCCGGTTTTGTGTCCGATGACGGCGCCGGTTCCCGACAGTGGTTTCGGAAGACGGTCGGCACCTGTTTTACAGCTTATCAGGTTTTGCCGGATCATTTCCCGCAGTGTAGGTGTGAGGATCTGTTCTGTTACGAGCAGTTCCAGCAGAGCGGCCGCTTCGAGCGGCGTACTCCAGTTTTCGTAGCACGTTTGCGGATCGTCGTGCATCTGTTGTTCTGTTGCTGCGATTGCGAAATTGTGCAGTCCGAGCGACCGGACGTAGCGGTCTGTCGCTGCCGGACCGCCCGTGTGCTTGAAGAGGATGTCGCAGGCGTTGTTGTCGCTCAGCTGCAGGCTGTACTCCAACAGACGGCTGACTGAAAGCGAGATTTCGCCTTCGGGAAATTCCTTCCGAAGGGGACTGTACGTGTCGGGGACGAGCTCTTCTTCCGGAATGAATATTTCCGTGTCGGGCGTCAGTCCGTTTCGGTCCAGGTAATCTGCGACGGCGAGGGCCTGGTGGAATTTGAATACGCTCATCAGGGGGTAGCGGTCGTCGTTATTGACCGTTACCGTATCTTGTGCGTCCAGGATGACCGCAATACCGATTTCGGCTTTTTTATCCTTTATCACCTTTTTCAGCCGATACGACAGGTCGTCGCCCTGCGCTGCTGCGGCAAGCGGAAAGAACGAAATCCAGAGAATCGAGATCAGTGTGCGCATATACTTATTAGGTGAGATTGACCGGAAACAAAAATAGTGTAAATTTCGATTCCTTCCGGGGTGGATTTCATGATTTTTGTATCTCTTTCGATTATTAGGTTATGCCGGCGGGCGATTCGGGGTATCGTGTCGATGCCGTAAATCGTCCGATTCGCCTCGAATCAGTCCGCCTCGGTCGATTCTTTACGGCCGGAAGATCGAAACGCCGCTAAAATTATTAGCTTTGCGGACGGTTGATTTTGTGAATTATGAGAAAGAACTTACTGGCAGCAATCGTTTTGCTGGTATTGTACATTCCTTCTGTTTGGGCCGCAGCGGGGTATCCTGTGCGGGGCAGGGTTATCGACCGTCTTTCCCGGGAACCGGTCGCCTATGCAGCCGTTACGATCACCGGCCAGCCCGGTAAGGGCGCCATGACCGATTCGCTCGGGCGATTCGAGATCCTGCAGGTGAAGCCCGGCATTTACAGCTTGACGGCGTCGTTCATCGGTTACCGAACGGTCGTGACCCCCGAATACCAGGTGTCGGCCCGGACGCCTTTCATCGAAATCGAGATGGAGGAGGAGCCGGAGCATCTGAATGAAGTCGTCGTTCGTCCCTCGCCTTTCCGCCGTACGATCGAGAGCCCGGTCAGTATGCAGGTGATCGGGATGCGGGAGATCGAGAAGAGTCCCGGCTCCAATCGCGACGTGTCGCGTATCGTACGTTCCTATCCGGGCGTGTCGTTTTCGCCCATCGGTTATCGCAACGACCTGATCGTGCGGGGCGGCGGACCGTCCGAAAATCGCTTCTTCATGGACGGGATCGAAATTCCCAATATCAACCATTTCGCCACGCAGGGTGCCACGGGCGGTCCCGTAAGCATCGTGAATTCCGATCTGGTGCGCGAGATCAATTTCTATACGGGTTCGTTTCCCGCCGACCGTGCCGGGGCGCTCAGTTCGGTGCTGGATTTCCGGTTGCGGGACGGCGATCTCGAACGGCAGACCTTCAAGGCGACGCTCGGTGCCTCCGAAGTGTCGCTCAGCGGCAGCGGACACGTGGGTAAAAAGACGACTTACCTCTTTTCCGTGCGGCAATCCTACCTCCAGTTCCTCTTCAAATTGCTGGGGCTTCCTTTTCTGCCCAATTACATCGACGGGCAACTGAAGGTCAAGACCCGTTTTTCGGAGCGGGACGAGCTGACTTTCCTCGGACTGGTGGGCATCGACAACATGAAGCTCAATCTCGACGAGAAGGGCGAGGAGAACGAATATCTGCTCAGTTACCTGCCTCGTATCCAACAGGAAACCTTTACTGTGGGTGCCGTGTACCGCCATTACGCCGGACGGCACGTGCAGTCGGTGGCGTTGAGTCATAACTACCTGAATAACCGCAATACCAAATACCGCAACAACGACGAATCGACTCCGGATAATCTGACCCTGCGTTTGCGGGGCGTGGAGCAGAAGACGACTCTGCGGTTCGAAAATCGCTCCTACCTGGGCCGGTGGACGCTGCGCGAAGGAGCCGAACTGAACTATTCTACCTATCATAACAAGACTTTGCAGCGGACTTATCAGCAGGAAGCCGAGCTGCTGGACTATCGCACTTATTTGGGAATTGTCGGCTGGGGCTTTTTCGTGGGGGCCGACTATGCCTCCGCAGACAAGCGGCTGACGGTTTCGATGGGGGTGCGGGCCGACGGATGCGACTATTCGGCGGAAATGGAGCGTTTCTGGAAGCAGCTTTCGCCACGTGTGTCGGCTTCTTATGCCTTGAGCGACAGCTGGTCGGTGAGCGGAAGCGCAGGGCTTTTCTACCAGTTGCCGCCCTATACGGCGCTCGGTTATAAAGACAATACGGGCGAGCTGGTCAATCGGGGTCTGGAGTATATGCGGGTCCTGCAAAGCGCCGTCGGCGTCAACTGGCGTCTGCGTGACCGGTTGGTGGTTTCGCTCGAAGGTTTCTACAAATATTATACGAATATCCCGCTTTCGGTGGCGGACGACGTGCCGCTGACCTGCAAAGGCAACGACTACGGTACCTCGGGCGACGAATTGCTCGTTTCTTCGGCCCAGGGACGCGCCTACGGTCTGGAGCTGATGGTGCGTTGGCAGCTTCCCGATCGTTTCAATCTGGTCGGTGCACTGACCGTTTTCAGCAGCGAATACCGCAGTCGGCACGATGCGAAATATATTCCTTCTGCCTGGGACAATCGTTTCGTGGCGAATATCAGCGGTACGTACGATTTCTCGCGTGGGTGGAGCGTCGGGGCGAAGCTGAGCGCTATCGGCGGAACGCCTTATACGCCGTACGACGTCGAGAAATCGTCGCTCGTCGAGGCGTGGAACGCTTCGGGACGTCCTTATTACGACTATTCGAAATACAATACCGGACGTTTGGATGCCTTCGCCCAGTTGGACGTGCGCGTCGATAAGGTGTTTTATTTCCGTAAATGCATGCTGGGTATCTATGTCGATTTGCAGAACGTGACCTTCAGCAAGCTCCGTCAGCCCGACGTGCTGATGAGTACCGGCGTGATCGAGAATCCTTCGGCTCCGCCTTCGGAGCAGCGTTATAAGATGAAGTATATCCGCCAGGCGAGCGGTACGCTGGTGCCGACGCTGGGCGTCACGGTCGAATTTTAATCGTACAGCCATGAAAAACAACCTGCTCAGCGACAAGCTCGCCTACAACGGGGATACGAAAACACGGACTCATCTGCATCTGTGCAGCTATACTGTGGATCGGGTCGAAGAGGCTGCGGGAGATGATTTCGGGGAGATGAAGTCCCGCTTTCAGCCCGATGGCATCACTTGGCTGCAGATTCACGGACTGGAAGATACGGATGCCGTGCAGACGGTTTGTACGCATTTCGGGATCGATTTTCTGGTCATGCAGGACATTCTCAATACCGACCATGCCAGCAAGGTCGAGGAGCACGATCAGTACAATGTGATTATTGCCAAGCAGATTATGGGTGGCGAAGCGATGCAGGTCAGTCTGGTGCAGGGCGCTGATTTCGTGCTGACGTTTCAGGAGCGGGACAACGATTTTTTCGACGATGTGATGCGTGCCATCCGTAACAATGTACTGAAAATCCGTACCCGACAGTCGGACTACCTGTTTTCGGTGTTGCTCAATGGCTTGATAACCGGTTATATGTCGGTTGCAGCGGCGATCAGCGACGGGTTGGAGGAGCTGGAATCTGCATTGCTGGCCGATACCGGAGACCGGGACATCGGAGTACAGATGCAGGAGCTCCGGCGGGATTACATGCAGCTCAAGCGGACGGTTCTGCCGCTCAAGGAACAATATTCGCGGCTATTTCGTTCCGATTCGAGTTTGTTGCACCGGGTCAATCGGCCCTTCTTCAACGATGTGAACGATCACCTGCTCAACGTGGCGCAAAATATCGACATCTGCCGTGAAACCCTTTCGTCGCTGATGGATTTGTATATCTCGAACAACGATTTGCGGATGAACGATATTATGAAACGGCTGACTGTCGTATCGACCATCTTCATTCCGCTGACTTTTCTGGTCGGAGTATGGGGGATGAATTTCCGTAACATGCCCGAACTGGAGTGGGAGCACGGTTATATCCTGGCCTGGGGCGTGATGATCGTCATCGGATTCGTGACCTATTTGTTCTTCCGCACGAAAAAGTGGCGTTGAGGTGCGCAGTCGGTGCTTTTTTGGCGGACGATGCGGGGAAATTCCGGGATTTTGATTTTCTTTGTACCAAAATTCCGGGCGGTACCCGCGATTTAGCCGACATAAATCCTTGTGCCGACTGCGCGAACATTCTATTGAAAACCTCCGATGAAAAAGATTTTCTCATTTTCCCTGCTTCTCATCCTTGGCCTCGTGGCTTCCCAGATTCTTCCGGGGATGCTCGGAGAGAGCTATCCTGCATTTCGGGCCGGGGCGACGACCTTTCTTTATGTCTGTCTGTCGTTCATCATGATCAATGTCGGCCGGGAATTCGAGATCGATAAAAAACGTTGGCGCTCCTATGCCGAGGACTATTTCATCGCTATGGCTACGGCAGCCGTACCTTGGCTGCTCATCGCTCTGTACTATGTTTTCGTGTTGTTGCCGCCCGAGTTTTGGGGCAATGGCGACGCCTGGAAAGAGAATCTGTTGTTGAGCCGTTTTGCCGCTCCGACTTCGGCCGGCATCCTGTTCACGATGCTCGCGGCCCTGCGGCTCAAGCGAAGCTGGATGTATCGGAAAATTCAGGTGCTGGCGATTTTCGACGATCTGGATACCATCCTGCTGATGATACCTCTGCAAATCCTGATGATCGGTCTGCGCTGGCAGCTTTTCGTCGTCGTGGTGATCGTCTTTCTGCTGTTGTGGCTGGGGTGGAAGAAACTCAGTACGTATGAGTTGAGGCAGGATTGGTGGGCGATTCTGACCTATTCGGTCGTGGTTTTCGGTGTTACCCAACTGGTTTACCTGCTTTCCAAATATTATTTCGGCGAGGAGGGCAGTATTCATATCGAGGTGCTGCTTCCCGCTTTCGTATTGGGTATGGTGATGAAAACCAGGCATGTCGAATCTCGCGGGGAGCGGATGGCCGCTTCCGGCATTTCGTTCTTGTTCATGTTTTTGGTTGGATTGAGCATGCCGTTGTTTATCGGTATGACTGCTGCGACTGGGGAAGCTGCTTCTTCCGTGACCGGTTCGCAGCCCATGATGTCGTGGGGCGTGATCGCATTCCATGTGGTGATCGTCTCGTTGCTGTCCAACCTGGGCAAACTTTTCCCGATGTTTTTTTATCGTGATCGGAAGTTGAGCGAACGTCTGGCCCTTTCGATCGGTATGTTTACCCGCGGCGAGGTAGGGGCGGGCGTTATCTTCATTGCGCTGGGATATAGCTTGGGCGGTCCGGCACTGGTTATTTCGGTGCTGACCCTCGTGCTGAACTTGGTACTCACGGGGATCTTCGTCGTTTGGGTTAAAAAACTCGCCTTGCGGACTTACGCTCCCGAAGAGTTCGATGCCGTATCGACGATCCGTTGAAAGACGGATTTCGCCGGAATCCGTTTCTGATCTTTCACTCCGGATATAAAAGATTGCGGGAAAAAAGGTTCCCTTTCCTTGTGAATATCGAATGCAGTTGGGGGCGTGTGGGCTACGAGGTTTGATTCTGCTTTTGCCGCAGCTGTCCTTCTGACCTTGTGCAGCAACAGTGGAGGGCCGCTTTCGGAGTGGCGACAGGCTTTTTCCCTCTCCCCTTCTTATCCTGTGTTGGGAGGAAAGTCATCAGTTTATAGCGTTGCATGTATTTTCTCTTTTAACTCCGCAGCATTTCCGTTTACCCTCCAGCGTTTTTTCTCTCCTTTTATAATAGTATAGGTGTATTGTCTTCTGAACCGATCGAAGGTGTTTCTCGCGATCCCGTATTCCTTGCAGATTGCCGCGATACTTTTTCCCTGATTCAGCATTTGGACGATTTCAGCTCTGCCGGTTAGCCGTGCGGATCCGATTTGTTTTCCTGTTTCCCGAAAGATACTGTATTTTTCCATATTTTGTCGCGTCGCATTTTATGAGTCGGGCGACTATTGCGGATTCTGTTTCGCCTGTAGGTACTCTGTGGTGGTATCGGCCAAGTGGTTTTTATTTTCAGTCTTGTCTGCTTTGAATCTCTGATGCTCCTTTTGAAACATCTGATAATTGCCATATTTGGTCATTATCTGTTCGATGGTCTGCATTGGCATTATGCCTTCGTTATTGTACGACAATACGATGTATCTGAACCGGGCGTTCCGGATCAAATCTTTGAATGTATGCTGTACTTTCGCCTTACTGCAATAATTCGATTTGTTGTATTCTCTTAGCTCCGTTTTTCCCTTCGGAGTAAATGATTTATAGTCGGCAATCGTGTTCAGCAGATGGTAGTTTGCGCTGTATTGTCGGGAGTTGTACGGTGGGTCGAGGTATAAAATATCGCCCTCGATCCGCTTAATCAGACTATTCGCATCTTCATTGTACACTTCGTGTTCGCCGTTGTTTATTTGGTAATCTGCGGGAGCGATAACGAGCGTTTTCTGTGCTGACTGTTTGAGATGTTTGAAAAATGCTCCGTATACGGATGCCGTATTGGCGCATTTGGCTGCGTTTTCGAGCAGACAGCACAGCCGGAAATAGTATAAATCGTCGGATATTTCTCCGGTTTCTGCCAATGCTCGATAGTCGATCTGATGGCATCTATTTTTGATCGTTGTCATCGGAGAAATACTGACGGTCATTACCCCCCCCCTCGACAATATTGAGAGTATATGAGACCATTCTCTGTCCCTGACAGCGAGTTCAGTATTTCTATATAATCGGCTTTGTTCGCAAGTTCGTAGCAGTTGCCTATATAGTTGCGATTGAGGACATAACTGTAATACTTCCAATTATTGGCTATTACTTTGCTAACTCGTGTTTTGAAATGAGCCCTACGATACACGTACCTGCAAAGAGATCGCAGAATACCATATCCGATGGATTATCGCCGACGACCTTTTTGATCGTATTGTCGATAAAATCCCGCAGCGAATATTTCGATCCTATGTAATTCATCACTCGTACATGATATTATTAAACTTCAGCATTTCTTCGTCGTCTGTAAATTCTATAATATTCCAAGGATAGGAGGTAACGTCTATTGGATTTTGTGTCGAACGCTCTGAATGCGTTGATGTTTTTTTGACCGAGTTCTGATTCCGGGCATATCAGGATTGGATGTATTACGCTCGGTCTGTTGGGAATATACTACTGTTCTATTCAGTCTATATATCGGGATATCTGTCTGGGATTAGTTACGGCCTTCAGTTCGATAGGTACGATCTATTTTGTTTTTTCATCTATTTTCTGCGAAAACATCACATCGATTCGCTGCATGCCGATGCCGCATGAAACCTTGTTTCCTAACTATTCTATGTTTTTGCAATTGACTTTAAGGGCCCGGTTCAAGATCGGATCCCTGCCGATATGTTGCGCCAAATACATCTGCAAATGTACTTTATAGGCTTTCCTGTTGCGTCTCTTGTAGATCAGTCGGGGCAAGATGTCGAACGCGGTCTGTGTTTCGTCGGCATATACTTCAGTTTGCAACATATTTTCGACTTGTCTTCTGTTTTCATCGGTGAAACTGTTCCCGTTGAGGGCCTTATGGTTATTTTTTCGAGCGGATTAAAGAAAACAACCGCTCTGCCTCATAGGGCATAAGCATGGTATTTCCGCGATTGCCTTTCAGCTTTCTGTATATCAAACTGCACAGCATTTGATAGGGGCCTATATACCTTATTATATCATCCAAAGCCTCCCATTCGGAAGCCCCTTTTGCAAATACTTCGTACGGTTTGCTCAATACCCGGAATGTCAGATTTATCCAAAGTTTCTCGCGCAAATAGTAACCGTCGGGTTTAAGGAAAGGGTCACTGGCGATCTGATATATGCCGTAAAATTTCCCTTCTTTTCCTTTCGATGTCTGCACGTAAAATATCGCATAATCGTTCGCGCGTACCCGGCTGAAATCGGCCATCATTGCAACCAGTGTATTTCCCGTTTGAGCAACTGATATATTGGAATGTGCTGATCGGTTGAAACCTACGGTTTTATTTCTGGATCTCGTGCCTGCGAACATGTGCTCCAGATGTACTCGGAAACTCTGCTCGGTTGAATAAAAAGTAGTCGCTTTTCAACGCTCTGTATTTCCAGATGTTTTGTGCGCCTAATTTACCGCGATTCCCTTCGATATTTTTAACCACGATGCCCTTTAACTTGACTTTCAGGTGTTGTTTTACGGAATCCATTATCTTGAAAGCCAAAGGAATCACTTCGCTTTTTTCAGAAATATCCCCAGGTGACTATCGCAAAATAACCGTTCTTTCTCAAGTATCGGAAGCCGTGGCTATTGCGTTCGACAATTTTTTTTAGAAAGCATCGATGTCCGAAATATTGGACTGGTCCCTGCTGTCGTCGGTGAATTTTACGATGTCCAGATAAGGCGGATGAGCGATCATAAAATCGACCTCCTCTCGGTGCCTTTCGCCCAGCTATGCTGCGATCGCCTCGGAAAACGGCTGTCGATCGGTGACATCGACACTCTTGATTGCGTAGTTGATCGAAGACCATTCGCTCATAATGCTATTGACATAATCGATAATTTTTTTGGGGGGGGGCGAATCCGATGTAATCTTTGCGCAGGTTTTCATATGCGAACAGGGTAGTCCCGCTGCCTGCGAACAACTCCAGCACGGTATTTCCGGCATTCGTAAGCGTTTGAGTAGTTGGGGAACGAAATTGCCGTGATAGATATTCTTGTGCTTGCCTTGCCTCTCTCTTTCGGGGATCAACCACAGGCTGTCCACATTTAGATCGATCTGCTTCCAGTTATCTTTATTGATCTCCATAACCTGTTTGAATTTATCTTTATACCTCGGCTGAATAAGGGACTTTGTAAAATTTTTTTATCCTACATAGATCCTTTACGGTGGGATCCAATTACAAAGATACACGAAACGGTAAGATATATCAGCTATAAGGGGCTGTTTGGACAATAAAAAAGGCGGAAAACTTAAGTTTTCCGCCTTTCCGTACCCCCTCAGGGGCTCGAACCCTGGACCCCAACATTAAGAGTGTCGTGCTCTACCAACTGAGCTAAAGAGGCGTTTGCAGGTGCAAATGTAGGATGTTTTTTTTATTTCTGCAAGAAAAAAATATTTTTTCTTCGTAAAAAATGCAGAGGAGGGCTTCGAAACGGAATTTTGCTTTTTTTTATCTTGTGTATATACTAAATAAAATATTATTTAAGTTATATAGGTGCATCGACTGGTTACCGAATTATTATGTTTCAAGATTTATTATTTCGGTACATCCGTCCAGGTGATGGAAAAAACGCCGCCTGTGGGCTAAAAATCATTTTTTTTTGGGGGGGGGATTTTTTGTAGGTACGAATATTTGAATTTTAAATGTAAGATATTCAATATATTGTGATTTTTGATTTGCTTTTTTATTGAAAAAACTGTCTTAAAAAGTTGTTTAAGTTAGATTAATTTCCTACCTTTGAAAGAATTTCGGATTAAGAATTCGATTCCGAATGAAGGCGAGAATATTGATTCCGTTCGGTGCAGTTGCTTTATCGCAGGAATACGCTGGGGAACGGACGGGACAAAAGAATTGAATTTTGTTGGTTATATTGTGTATTAGGATTATTCTACGATACTTGCATGGTGGATTTTCGCTTTTTTATGATGTTTTTAATACCTAACTTTTAATTTTTATTAACCCGAAAGGGTGTCCGGATTTCGATCCGGTAGCTCTTTCACTAAACTACTTGTTATTTTTTTTCTATGAAAAAGTATTTTTCTTTTGCGATGGCGCTTGTGGCGATGCTCGCAATGGTGAGTGCAAGCAGTGGCTGAAGCGACGATGGCGTGGATTACAGCGTCACCATCGTAGCTAAAACTACGCTTTCCTTATCGAAAAACGCTGGAACGGGTCGTTTGGCGTATGAAATTCAAGGGGCCGATAAATCGTCTATTGTCGAGGCAACGACGAACGTGGATTGGATCAAGAATTTCAACTATGCGGAGCCGGGATACGTCCAGTTTGATTACACTGCACTCGACGAGGGTGTCGAGTCTCGTTCGGGGCAGATCACCCTTTCTTATACGGGGGCAGCCGATGTAGTCGTTACCGTAAATCAGGGTGGTACCATGACGTTCGAACTTACGATCGATCCGAAGTCGATTACGGCAAACGGCTGTGCAATGCAGATCGTTCCTTCGAACGAGAGCGAGACCTATCTGTGCGCTTTTATGACTAAAGAATACGTCGATTCGTTCGAGTCCGACGAGGCTTTCATTCAGGCCGACTTGGAGGCGGTGAAAGAACAGGCCGAAAGTCGGGGGATGAAGTTGTCTGAATGGTTGAACATCTTACTCATGAAAGGTTCGAAGACCAATACCGTGGATGACTTGTCGCTTGCCAATACGGCATATTATGGGTATGTGTACGGTTGTACGTCCGAGGGCGTGCCTACTACGGACCTTTTCAAGGCGGAGTTCACGACCCAGAATGTCGAGATGACCGACCTTACGTTCACGGTTACTTCCAAGCAGGTCAATGCCGACCCTTATCCCGACAACAATCCTTACAACGTAGAGGTAACGATCACTCCGAGCAATCCGGATGCGAAGTGGATGTTCTCGACGATGAACAGTTATGTTTACAAGGTTGACGAGTGGACCAGCAAAGAGTATTTGCAGGAGTTGCAGTCCAGTGCGCGTAAGCAGCGTCCGACTCTTTATCAGGGCGAGCAGAAGTTCATGTTGAACACGTCTTTAAAAAACCGTGTATGGGGCGGTAACGACTACTATTTCTGGTGCTTCGGCATGGATGACAACTACAATATCAACAGCGAAAATGCCGAGGAATATTTCACGGTTACGACCGGAGAGATTCCTGTAACCGATAATTGCACGTTCACGGTCGAGAAGTTGAATGTGACAGCTCAGGATTGCGAGATCAAGATTACGCCCTCGAATCTGGAGACGAAATATTTCATCGGTATGTATCCCGGCGGCAGTGCCGAGAAATACGGTAAAAGCGTTTGTGTCGAGCGTCTGCTCCAGCGTCTGGATATGTATGATTCCGGTTCGGGCCTGGGTGATGGCACCCCTCCCAACTGGCAGACCAACGAATGGGTGCAGAAAGGCGAAATGACGACCAAGATGGGGGCCGATCAGGAGTGGCGTATCGAGCCGGAGAGCACTTACGAAATCTTTATTTTCGGTTTCGACAAATACGGACATCGTACTACCGATGTTTCGGTGACCGAATTCACGACTCCGGAATATGTCGCTCCTACAGATTTTAAGTTGGAATTCGAGTTCTCGAAGATCGAAATGCGTAGCTTTACTTGTACCGTTACTCCGTCTCAGGACGACGTTTGGTACCATGTAGGTCTGACTTCTGCAAACAACTTCGATCAGTATAAGGATTGGCGTCAGTTCATCGATGCAGTGATTCATGCAGACGGTGGCGGTACATTGGCACAGTATGTCGGTGAAGAGGTTCTGACATCTTCGTGTACGCCGGGTACCGAGTATGTGGCTTATGGTTTTGCTTATGCGGATGGCCAGGCTCAGTCCGATTTGAGTTCTGCCCGCGTAGAATCGAAACCGTTGCCGCGTAATATGAAAGCAACTGTATCTGGAACATGGCAGGTTTACAACGGTGATGAACTTGCAGCTCGTTATCCTGCAGCTTGGGGGAACTATGCTGGTAATCAGTATGTATGCGTTTACCAAGCGGAGCCGACTAGTGAGGAAACTGCTCATACGTGGGTCTTGATCCATGCACCTCGTGGTGGTACGCTGCCTCTGCCGGATATGTTGATCTTCGATTATTTCGAGAATTATCCGTTTGTAGCCATCTATAAGGATGCTAAGCACGGTCGTTGTACTCCGCCGGGAGTAGGTCCTTGGGGCTTCTACTATGCAGGTCAGGATGCAACCGGTGCTTGGGGTGAGTTGATGTATGAAGAAATCTTGCTGAACGATCCTGACCACCAGGGTGATATCGATACTGCTCCGACCGATGGTTTCGATGATAAGCGCGGCGAGGTATCGGCTGTATCGACCGTATCGAAGGTGGATCTTTCTGCTCCGATTCGTTTCAGCCAGGCTTCGTTCATGCAGATCGAGCGCGAGCGTGCAGACCATGGCAAGTCTTCGATCCTCAATGCAGCTTCTAAAAAGGAGGTATCGGATAAATTGGATTTTGATGTAAGAGCACAGCTCAAGGCTGCTTCTGAAATCGTTAAATAATCCGAAACAAAACGGTTATTCGTCGAATTTCGACGAGTAACGGAATCCCGGAGGGGAAGAGAGCGATCTCTTCCCCTCTTTTTTGTGTATAAGGATCTTTGGAAGAGATAGACTTGGGGAAAGTCCCTTGACATTCGTTTGTATGTCGGGGAAAGTCCGGCGGCATTTGCGCCTGTTTTACGGGGACTGATAATGTGATTGTCTTTTGTTTTATGGGATTGATTGGGAGCGAGGTTTCTGTTTTGCAGGGAAGATCGTCAGTGCCCCCCCCCTCTCTTTGGAGTGTTCGAATCGTTTTTTATAGGAAGGTTGTCGGTGCTAAGAGTCCGATTATTGATAACGGCTGCTTGGGGCAGGAAATGACAGAGTCGGATTGGTGTTTGTCCGGGTATTTCATCCTTGGGCGGAGTGATTGGTGCTGGTGTCCCTATTCTTCGGTATTTTTTTCGTCGCTCCCGAACGGAAAGTAAAAAGTAATGGGCATTGCCGTCTTTCTATAGCTATCTATATAGTGGTAAATAGAAAAACCGGCCTGCAAATATCGGCGGAATGCTGAGTAGGGTTTTGTATTCCGTATAATGGTGTCGAATCGGGTGCGACAGGGTGGGAGTTTCAAAACCAGGGCAAGGACGGTTTTCAGAGATATTGGAAGGAACCCTTCGATAGCGGATGCTCCGTCACTTGTCGCTTGTTACTTCTCCTGTCATCTGCATCTATTATCTGTTGCCCGTTACTTGTGTCCCTGTTATTTACCTTCGTCACCTGCTGACTGTTTCAGCTATCCGTCGCTTGCCGTTGCTCGCCATTTGCCCGGTTGTACGCTGCCGGCCTTCTGTCCCCTGACTCATCGCCCGATTGCCTGCTACCAGCTTTTCCCGGTCGGTTGTTATCTGTAGTTGCCGCTCGTCACGTGCTACCAACTCTTCGTCGCTTGCTCTCTGCTCCCGTCGCTTGTTGTTCGCTGCCTGTCTTTCGTTACTCGCCATTTGCGCCTGTCACTCGCTTGCCGTTGCCTGTCTTTTGACCTGTTGCCTGCTGTCAGCACTCGTCGTCCGAGGGAGGTTTCTGTCGTGCGTGTTCGATCGTAAAACGAAACGATCCGACAAAACTTGTCGGAAGCGAGGTGTTTTAAGATGTTCTTGGAGTGTAGTACGAATGAAAAAAGGCTGTCTATATGTAGCAGACAGCCCTTTTTATTTTTGAGCGGCGAGCGGATTATTGTTCGGCCGACAGCCGGAGTTTGTCGCTGTTCCACTCTCCGCCGGCATCGGGGTAGAGAACCGGGCGCTCCTTTTCGAGGCCCTTGAGGTGGAGATAACCTTCGTAGAGGTTGATTCCGTTGGCGGAATCTTCGGCGAGCGAGAATGCTACGACGCACGGATGCAGTTTCGTGGTGTGGTAGCTCTCCTCGATACGGGCGATATAGGCCGCCTGCCATGCGGGATCGTTGCTGGGATTCCCTCCCTTGCGGCGGGACATACCGCTGCGGCTGGTGTTGATCGGAGCCTGTTCGACGACATAGAAGCCATATCGGTCGCAAAGGTCGTACAGCGCACCGGATACGCCGCCTGCCGGAAGCAGAATCAGGTTGTACCCCTGTTCCTTCCATTCGAGCAGTTGGCTCGGCGATACGGTCGTACCCAGGTCGGGTACGGCCTTGAGTGCTGCCGGATACCCGTTGATCGCCAACTGCCCCCGGGTGTTGCCGACGGTGCGGAAGCCGACCTTGAGCGATACGTACTCCGTATAACGGCCTTCGGTCTGTGTCTTGAGCCGCAGGGTGTAAAGTATCGGGTTGCGGGCGCTCCATACCATCGTATCGGGAATCTGGGCGACCAGACGCAGGGTGTCTTCCCTGCGCATGTCGAGTTCGATCTCCTGGCTGCCGTATGTCACGACTTCGTCCTGCGGCGTCAGCAGTTCGTAGTGGATTTTCGCTTTCTTGGGATTCAGCGCGTCGGTTTTCACCACGATGCCGACCTCGCCGTTGAAGACGCTGCCGTTTCGGTACGTTTTGGTGAACAGGTCGCGGATGCGGATGGTCGGCTGGGAAAATACGTAGCAACTGCCTAACGCCGGTTCGGAGGGATGCGTCCAACTCTCGAGTACGGCGCTTGCTGGATTGGACAGCACCTTGATCGTCAGATTATTGACCCCTTCCCGGATCTGTTTGGTGAAGTTGTAATCCGCCGGATTGCTCCCGTTCTGGCAATATCCCGCGACCTTCCCGTTCAGGCGAATTTCGTAAGCCGACGAAGCCCACTCCACATGCAGGAGCACCTGGCGGTTTACCCAGGCGAAGGGCACCGTGAATTTCGTGGAGAACTCCGTGCCGGCTTCGGTCGTCGTTTTTTCCCACTCTGTCAGCGGGGTGAAGTATTTGGAGGCTTCGCGCGATCCGGCGGCAGCCTCTTCCGCCGTCGGATAGACGACGAAAGTGGTGCGGGAAAGCTCCTTGCCTATCTCGACCGGCTCCGGCGAAGCGTAATCCTGGGCGCAGGCCATCCATGCGGAAGAGAGAAGGAGCAAGGTCAAAAGACTCTTCATAAGGCGATAAATTTTTTATGCGGCTCGGGCGGATGCGGACGAGTTGGACCCGCCGTCCGCCTTTCGCTGTTTAGTTAAGTAATAAGATACGATCGGCACTCTTTGTCTGCGAGCCCGTACGCTCGCTCCCGCTTTGCGCTGTATTCTGCGGCTTGGGGGCACTTTGCATACGGGGCGATACGGATTCCGTCGCCTTTTCGTATATTTGTAGCGTAAAGTTACTAATTTTTTCCGAATATGATTCCCGACTATCCCCGGCTCAATTTTCCTGCCGTCAAATTGCGGATTTCGCAGCGTGGGGAGCAGATGACCGTTTGGGATCCGCTTCGGGGAATCTACCTGGTGCTGACTCCCGAGGAGTGGGTGCGCCGTCACCTGATCGGGTTTCTGATTTCCCATTGCGGAGCACAGCCCATGCGGATCGTCCAGGAGTATGCCGTAGCGATGAACGGATCTCCGCAGCGTGCCGATGTGGTGGTCGTGGACGACCGGGCCCGTCCGCTGGTGCTCGTCGAGTGCAAGGCTGCCGGGATCAGAATAGACCGTCAGGTGCTGGCGCAGGCCGTCCGGTACAATTCGGTGCTGGGGGCCCGTTACGTGGTACTGACCAACGGCTTGACGCACTATTGTTACGAGTGTGCCGACGGGCGATATACCCGTATGGACCGTTTTCCCCGCTTGTAAGTCATGAGCTTTATGCGGGCCTGATTCATAGATTTTTCCAAATATTGTTGCATATTCGAATATATTTTGGTTAATTTAATCAAAATATTTGGGGGGGGATTTTTATATTAGTTTTGCACCGAAAAGAGTAAAAGCCCCCCACACACAATATTTATTGAAAAAATATCGGAATCTTCTGCATATAGTAAAAGACATTATTTCGTATCTTGGATATTATTTCGTAACGATTGGAAATCAACCCTTTTACATCACTTTAAATTCATTTGCTATGAAAAAGATTATTCTTTCATGCGCTGCCGCTCTGCTGGCGATAGGAAGCGCCTGTGCAACTCCCGAATTTTTGAGTCTGAACAATAAACACGGCAAAACAACTATCAAAATTGAAATCCCTGCATCCGACCGTGATGAAACCAACGGACTTTCGATCGAAGATGTGGTGCTTTATAACGATGGTAAAACCTTTCAGGCAAAGAAGGTCGATGCAATTTGGGGCGATAATTCCATCGTTATTTTGCAGTTCGAGAAACTTACCGCTTTCGAGGATTGCACACTCTCTTTTTCTGTCAATGGAGAACCGGTCAGTCTGGATATTCAGAGCTGCCTGGCCGATCGCAAATAAGATTTGCCCCTCATGGTCGGGGTTGGTGGCAAGCGTGCCTGCACTCTGGGAATGCAGAGTTTATATTTGGGGGTCATGTCTTTCCGATGTACCCTTGGCCAACGATCGCGGCATCGAGCTTATTTGCGGTCTGTGCCGCTTCTGTAATGCCGACACGCCCTTCCTCTCCAAAGAGGGGAAGGGCGTGTCGGCTTCCAATAGCTCCCCGAAAACATATAATCGCGTTTTGTTATTTGTTGCCGGGCGGTCGAATGTCCGTTCGGAACGGTGCGATTTCTCCTGAAGATATCGACTTCGGAGGCGATTCTCCGTTATAGATTCTGGTAATGAGCTTCGATGTATCGTTGGAACGCCTCCCGGTAATTTTCGCCGATCGGAACGTATTCGCTGTCACTTATGAAAACCCGACCTTTCACGTAGCTCCTGATACGTTGCAGGTTGACGATGTAGGAACGGTGGACCCGCATGAACATTTCCGACGGCAGGGCCGCTTCCATGTTCTTGAGCCGGAAAAGAGTCGTGATGGTCGATCGGTCGTCCAGATGGAGCCGTACGTATTCGCCTTCGCTTTCCAGATAAACGATGTCGCTGATGCGTACCAGCGTCGTTTTATAATCGGCTTTGATCGAGATGTACTCCCGGTCGCGCGGGGTGGCTTCCGGGGCCGGGACGTCCCCCTGTGTCTTCCGATAGGCCAACAGTTCATACAGCGATTGCGCTTTGGTTACCGAACGGTTGAAATCGGCGAAGCTGAACGGTTTGAGCAGGTAGTCGATCGCATCGAGTTTGAATCCCTCGACGGCGTATTCCGAATATGCCGTCGTGAAGATAATCATCGGGCGGCTGACGAGCGACCGTACGAACTCTACGCCGCTCAAATCGGGCATGTTGATATCCACGAAAATCAGGTCGATCGGATTTCCGGCCAGATATTGCTGGGCTTCGATGGCGTTGGTGAACGCTTTTTCGAGCTTCAGAAAATTGATTTTGGCGATATAACCCTGTAATTGCCGCAGTGCCAGCGGCTCATCATCTATGGCGATACATTTCAGCATGGCATGATGGGGATTATGAGTTTGACGGTATAGACGGCCGGATCGGAATCGTCGATAGCGAGCGTATAGTTGTCCTGGTAAATCAATGCCAGCCGTTTTTTGACGTTTTCGAGTCCGATGCCCGTAGTACCCGACCGGGATTTTTCGTGACGGCTGTTGCTGATGACGGCCGTTACCGCATCATCCCGGTAGCCGATTCGGATCTGGATGAACGAGGCGTGGTTATAACTTACTCCGTGCTTGAACGCGTTTTCGACGAATACGATCAGCAGCAGGGGCGGGATGGCCACTTTATTCGGGATCGAGTCCGGATAGTCGAAACGGATGTCGATGCTGCTGTCGTAGCGGATGCGCATCAACTCGATGTAGTTCTCGATGAATTGGATGTCCTTTTTGAGCGATATGGTTTCGCTGCCCGATTCGTAGAGAACGTACCGCATCATCTTGGACAGTTCGATGACGGCGCTTTTCGCGTATTCGGTATCTATGTCGATCAGGGCGTGGATATTGTTGAGCGTATTCATGAAGAAATGGGGGTTGATCTGGTATCGCAGATAATCCATTTCCGCTTGCAGGTTCTGACGTTTGAGCTCCTCCATTTGCTGTTCGTCGCGCAGGGAGCGATACAGCAGTTTGATACCCATGTTCAGGCCCGTCATGAAGAATCCCAGCAGGATGTTCCAATAGATCGCCAGATCGGTGAACGACGCTTTGCCATTCAGAATGTAAGGCTCGGAGTCGTACGGAACGTATTTTTCATAGATGGCCACCAGCGAAAAGACCGCTGTAATGGTCAGCAGGTTAACGATCAGATACCATACGTAACGATGTTTTCGCAACAACAGCCTGGGGGCGATCAGGCTGTTGTGAATGATGAAAATAAGCAGATAGGGCGCGATTTTGAGCCAGGCGATCAGGATATTCTCCAGGCTGATTTGTACCTCCGAGAGCATTTCCGAGTTGAGCACGGGTACCAGGATTATCACCGTCCATACCAACAGGTACAGAAGGTTTTCTCCGATCATTTGTTTGCTGCTGAATTTCATGTTGGCAAATATACGAATAAGCCGTAGGCAAAAGCAAATTTATTTGTATTTTGTCGGGGCAAAGTATCTAAAACGGAGCCGATGTACGAAAAAACGATTACGGCCTGAATCGGGCCGTAATCGTTTCGGTCGGAAAGTTGCGTCGAACTTGTGTGGAACGGCGGTCCTTGCCCGTAGTCTTCGGCCTATTTTTCCAGCAGGGCCGTGTTGTACAGGTAGCGCTTGATGCTGCGCTTGGGTGTCTTTTCGAATTCGGTCGGATAGACCGTGATGCTTGCGACCTGTTCGTAGGATGCCAACAGCTTGTTGAGCTCCTTGAGGTTGTTTTCCATGATTCGGGGCAGTTCCTCTTTATCGATCCCTTCGAGCTCCGCCTGTTCGAAGTCGGGTACGACCAGTGCCGTCAAACGACCGTTGTGCTCCAGAACCAGCGATTCCTGGACCATGTACATGTTGTTGAGTTTGTCTTCGATCTCTTCGGGATAAATGTTCTGTCCGCTCCCCGTGAGTATCATGGTTTTCGATCGGCCGCGGATGTAAAGCGTGCCGTCCGGGTCCATCGTGGCGATGTCGCCCGTATGGAGCCACCCTTTTTCGTCCAGAACCTTCCGGGTTTCCTCCTCGTTCTTGTAGTAACCCATCATGACGTGCTCGCCGTGCACCAGGATTTCGCCCGCGACGTGTTCGGGATCGGGCGAGTAGATCTTCACCTGAAGGAATTCCGAAAGGAAACGCCCGCAGGAACCGGCCTTGAATTCGTTGTCGGGAGTGAAGCTGATGAGCGGGGCGCATTCGGTCATGCCGTATCCAATGGTAATCGGGAATTTGATGCTCATCAGAAAAGCCTCGGTTTCCATGTTCATCGGTGCACCGCCCACGATGAAGATGTTCACCTCTCCGCCGAACGATTCCATCATCTTCTTGCGGATTACCGAGCGCAAGGCGGTATTCAGCAGCGGAATCTTCATAGCGATGCTCATCGGACCCTTTTCGAGCAGCGGCAGTACTTGTTTGCGATAGACTTTCTCGAGAATCAGGGGTACGCAGCAGATGATCGTGGGGCGCACGACCTGCATGGCTTCGATCAGGATTTTCGGAGTGGGAATTTTGCCCAGCAGGGTGATGTGGCCTCCGACGGCCAGCGGCGCGAGAAAGTCGAATGCGCAGCCGTAGGCGTGTGCCAGAGGCAGGAACGATAGCGTGCGTCCGCCGCGCTGGAAATAGTTCGTGCCGGTTTGGGTGTTTATGGCTCCTTTGGCGAAGAGCACGTTGCCCGTCAGGTTATTGACCGAGAGCATGACGCCTTTCGAATAGCCGGTCGTTCCCGAGGTGTAGTTGAGCAGGATCATCCGGTCGTTGGGAATCTTGTGGAAGCGGATATGTTCCGGTCCGAATCCCTTCGGATAGGCTTTGCGGAAGTGATTTTCGCGGTTTTTCTGAAACTCCGTCAGCTTCTTCGGATCCCGGCGCTCGTAGATCGCGTTCAGGTCAGTGAGCGAGAAGACGGCTTCGACTTTCCGGATCTGGTCGGCTTCGATCGCGTCCCAGAACGTGTCGCCCAGGAAAAGCAGTCGGCTTTCCGAATGGTTGATGATGTGGATCACGTCGTTGGCATGGAAATCCTGCAGAATGGGCACGATGACCGCGCCGTAAGTGATCGTGGCGATGTAGGTGATGCACCAGCGGGGATTGTTGCGGCCGATCAGCGCAATTCGGTCGCCCTGCCGGATGCCCGCTTCGTCGAAGAGCAGATGCAGTTTGGCGATTTCGGCGCCCATTTCCAGGTAGGTGAAGTTCTCCTGCTTGAAATAGTCGGTCAATGCCGGCAGTGCATAGTTCTCCCGGAAGCTGGTTTCGTAAATATTAATCAGGTTTTCGCGTAACATAGAATTTTCGGTATCAAGTAGTGGATAATTCAATTTTTAGGGCGAAACGCCTGTCCCCGGGGGGGGATTGGTGTCCGGCCGGATTCGGGTTATCCTTCCTAACCTCTTCCGGCAAAGATAATATATGCCGGGAACAAAGCAAATTTCGTGTGTTTCGCTTTTTGACAGTTCGTACAAATCGGTATTTGTTGCGAGCAAATATATGAAAATCTATCCAATCGGTAAAATACCCGTTTTTTGTCGGAAGAATCCGGGGATGCCTTCGTTTTTATTTTACAAGGCCGTTTCAGCCGGTTTCGACAGATCGGATCGCAGCGGAAACAGACACAAATAGATCGAAATCGGACAATACAAGCGTGTTGAATAATGGCGATTTCCGACTCGCTACTCACCGTGGATTGAATGTCCGATCTGAAACGGGCGGATGAAGCGATCCGAATGACCGTTGGGGCAGGAGAATAGAGCAGTCGGATTTTTTTGTGCTTATTCGGATATGGTTCCGGTTTCGGACCTTATTCGATAAAAAACGATTCGCCAAACAAGCGAATCGTTTTTACCGTGCTATTTGTCCGCTTTTCGATGGGGCTTCCAGATGTATATTTTGGATTCCGTGCCGTTTTTCAGCCGAACGATATTTTTGCGGTGGGTGTAGAGCAGCAGAACGGCCGTGACGAACGAGAAGACGATGAAAGGCACCGATTGGTTCACTTTGGGCGAAGCGATCGTGAAGACCGGAAAGCAGCAGCCGGCCACGATCGAGGCGAGTGAAACGTAGTGCGTCATCATCAGGATCACGACCCATACGGCGAAGCAGAGCAGTACTACCGGCGGATAAATACCCGTAATCGCCCCTACCAGGGTCGCCACGCCCTTGCCGCCCCGGAATCCCGCGAAAATGGGGAAGATGTGTCCGAGCACGGCGGCGAATACGGCGATGATCTTGATATTTATCAGCCACATATCGTTGATGTAGGCGTCGTATTTGAGGATCTCGGTCAATGTGACCGCGACGAATCCCTTGAGGAAATCCAGCAGAAAGACCGGCAGGGCTGCTCGGCGTCCCAGTACCCGCAGCATGTTGGTCGTACCGGCGTTTTTGCTGCCGTGTTCCCGGATGTCGATGCCGTAATATTTTTTGCCTATCCATACGGCGCTGGGGATCGAGCCGAGCAGGTAGGCGATGATTATCATCGTGATAATGCAATAGTAAGTCAGTATCATGCCCTTTATTTGTCAGGATTGTATATGCAAATATAAACGAAAAAAATTTAAATACTGCGGCTTTTGGGGAAAATAGTCCGAAGCGAACGGGAAATCCGGGAGTTTTTCGTATATTTGCAAAATTAAATCAATTATTAACCGCTCTAAAATAGTTAATTTTATGATCAATACGAAAGCTTTATTGGAGCCGATGGGGTCTTGGGCCTGGTGGCGTTCCTGGATTCAGTTGTTTGTCGGTTGTGCGATCATGGGATCCGGTTTCGTTTTTTTTATCAATCCTTACAATTTCGTTCCGGGCGGAGTCTATGGCGCCGGCATCGTATTGCATAATATTTTCCCGTCGATCCAGGTCGGTACTTTCGGCTATATGTTCGACGTGCCGCTGATGATTACCGCCGTATTGGTTTTCGGCGGACAGTTCGGCGCCCGGACGGTGGTGGCTGCGCTGTTCACGCCCGGTTTTATGAATATCCTGACGCGGTTGGTCTATTCCGATGCGGCATTTACGGCCGACGGTATCAATCTCGATCCGGCGCTGTTGCTGGGCGGTTCGCTCAACTTGTCGAACGATCTGTTGCTGACCTGTATCATCGGTGCGGTCGTTATCGGCGTGGGGCAGGGTATGGTCGTGCGGACACAGGCTACCACGGGCGGTACGGACATTATCGCCATGTTGCTTCAGAAGTATGCGGGCATCAAGTTTTCCACGGGTATCTTCCTGGCGGATTGCGTGGTGATCCTTTCTGGCTTGGTGGTGATCGGTTTCGGTCTTGGTACGGGCGATAGTTCGGGTTCGGGCTGGGTGCTGACACTCTATTCGCTCATTACGATCTTCATCTGTTCGCGGGTCGTAGCCCGGGTGATCGACGGTGCGTCGTACGACAAGTTGCTGTTCATCATCAGCGATGAAAACGAAAAACTCCGGACATTCATTCTGGAGGATCTGGAACGCAGCGCTACTTTTATCAAGGCACGGGGTATGTACTCCGAGGAGGAAAAGGATATGATTTTCCTGGTGGTCGATCGCAAGGAGGTGCATGCGGTACAGCGTAAGGTACAGGAGATCGACCCGAAAGCATTCTTCGTGGTTACGGATGCCTACGATACCTACGGAGAGGGCTTCAAGCCTTTCCCGGAAGCGGGTGCGATTCAGGCACAGTAATTTTCAGAAATACCGGGGAAACGGGAACCGCGATCGTCGATTCCCGTTTTTCGGTCCTAATTTTACCGGGCGAGTCCGGTTTTGCAACTATGAATAACGAGAAGATAAATACTTTGCGTCCGCTGCAGGGTGCGGGCCGTAAACTTTTTGTCGAAACATACGGCTGTCAGATGAACGTCGGCGATACGGAAATCGTCGTTGCGATCATGCAGCAGGAGGGCTATGTCTATACCGACAAGATCGAGGAGGCGGATGTCGTTCTGATCAATACCTGTTCGATCCGAGATAATGCCGAACAGCGCATTTGGGGACGTTTGCGGGAGATGGCTCATCTGCGCCGCCGCCGGCCGGGACTGCTCGTCGGTATTATCGGTTGTATGGCCGAACGTTTGCGGGAACGGCTGCTCGAAGGGGAGAACCCCGTGGATATCGTCGCCGGTCCGGATGCGTACCGCGACCTGCCCCGCCTGGTGCGCGAAGCGGGCGAAGGCGGCCGGGGCGTCAATGTCCTGCTTTCCCGCGAGGAAACCTACGCCGAAATCGCTCCCGTGCGGCTCGATCGCAACGGCGTGAGCAGTTATATCGCCATCATGCGCGGGTGCAACAACTATTGTTCGTACTGCGTGGTGCCTTATACGCGGGGCGTGGAGCGCAGCCGCGATCCGCAGACCATTCTGAACGAAGCTCGCAGCCTGTTTGAGAACGGCTACCGGGAGGTAACGCTGTTAGGGCAGAATGTCAATTCGTATCGCTATGGAGCGGTCGATTTTCCGGAGTTGATGCGCCTTGTGGCCGAAATTTCGCCACTGTTGCGCGTGCGGTTCGCAACGTCGCATCCCAAGGACATGAGCGACCGTCTGCTCGAGGTGATGGCGTCGAAACCCAACATCTGCCGCTGCATCCACCTGCCCGCCCAGTCGGGATCGTCGCGGATGCTCGAGAAGATGAACCGCAAATATACACGCGAATGGTACCTCGACCGCATCGCCGCTATCCGCCGCTATATGCCCGATTGCGCGATTACGACCGACCTGATCGCCGGATTCTGCAGCGAAACGGACGAGGATCATCGGCAGACGCTTTCGCTGATGCGGGAGGTGGGGTATGAATTCGCTTATATGTTCAAGTATTCCGAGCGGCCCGATACGTTCGCACAGCGCCATATGCCCGACGATGTGCCGGATTCGGTCAAGACGGCTCGTCTGAACGAAATCATCGCCTTGCAGAATACGCTTTCGGCCGAAAGCAACGCCCGCGATGTCGGCAAAGAGTTCGAAATTCTGGTGGAAGGTACTTCCAAGCGCAGCGACCGGCAGCTTTTCGGGCGCACGTCGCAGAATAAGGTGGTGATCTTCGATCGCGGCGAGTGCCGGATCGGGGATTACGTGCGGGTGCGGGTGACCGCTTCTTCGTCGGCGACGTTGCAGGGAGAGTTGATCGAAAGAACCCGCCCGTTTGAAGTGTAATAATTGAAAAAGAAACGCATAGTATGAGATTTGACGAACTCGATCTGGAAGACGAGGTGCTGGACGGCATCGACGCCATGAATTTTCAGGAGATGACGCCCGTGCAGGAGCAGACCATTCCGATCATCCTGGAGGGGCGCGATATTATCGCCTGCGCTCAGACCGGTACGGGCAAGACGGCTGCCTATACGCTGCCGCTGCTGAACCGGCTGCTGCTCGAAGGCAATGAGAAGAACGTCGTGAAGTCGGTCATCATCGTGCCCACGCGCGAACTGGCCCAGCAGATCGACATGCAGTTCCAGGGCTTTTCCTACTATATGCCCGTCTCTACCGCCGTGATCTACGGCGGCGGCGACGGCCGCGGCTGGGACCAGCAGAAGCGCGGTCTGCAAATGGGTGCCGATGTGGTGATCGCCACGCCGGGGCGCTTGATTTCGCACCTTATGAACAGCCGCGTCGATCTCTCGCACGTGGATTATCTGATTCTGGACGAGGCGGACCGTATGCTCGACATGGGTTTTTACGACGACATTATGCAGATCGTCTCCTATATGCCCAAATCGCGGCAGACGCTGATGTTCTCCGCGACGCTGCCGCCCAAGATCCGGCAGATGGCCAAGCAGATTCTGAACGATCCGGCCGAGGTCAATATCGCCATTTCGAAGCCCAACGAAGCGATCGAACAGGGCGCTTATATCTGTTACGAGGGCCAGAAGTTGGGGATCGTCCGCGAGATGTTCTCCCGGCCTTCGGAGTCCAAGACGATCATTTTCTCCTCTTCCAAGCAGAAGGTCAAGGAGTTGGCCCATACGCTCAAGCGTATGAAGCTCGACGTGGCTCCCATGCACTCCGACCTGGATCAGGAGAAACGCGAGCAGGTGATGCTCGATTTCAAGAACAACAAGGTGATGATTCTCGTGGCTACGGACATCGTCGCACGCGGTATCGACATCGAAGACATAGGCCTGGTCATCAATTACGACGTGCCGCACGATCCCGAGGATTACATCCACCGCATCGGCCGTACGGCTCGCGCGAGCGCCACGGGCCGGGCCGTCACCTTCGTGAACGAGGAGGAGCAGGGAAAATTCCACCGTATCGAGGAGTTTATCGAGCGGGAGATTCCGAAATTGTCCTTGCCGGAAGCCGTAGGTGCAGGCCCGGAATATAACCCCGCCGCTTTTTCCGGTCGTAGCGGCCGCCGGGGACGCGGCGGGTCGGGTCGTGGTGGAAACGGACGCAGCGGGGGCCGTAGTCGGAGCCGTGGACGCGACGGTGCGAAGAGTGCCGGTCCGGTACCTGCAGAAGGTGTCGTCGCGGCTGCGAATGTGGAGTCCCGCCACGGAGAAGGTCGTGGCGAGGGTAATCGCGGCAGCCGGGACCGGGGGCGTCGTCGTAACCGAAATCGCAACCGTAACCGCAATAAGGGCGGCGACGGTACGCCGCAGGCATAGTGCCTTTTGAAATTCGCAGCGCCGGATTGCAGCTCCCGAAAGTGCGGGATCGCAGTCCGGCGTTGCATTTTCCAGGGCCGGTCAAGGCCCCGTAAAGGTATGTCCAAGGCCCCGGGACGATGCTGGAATACCATCCTTGATTGCCTCTTGCAAGGAAACCGATCCGCTTGTGCGGACCGGCCTGTCGATGCTGTCGCCGGGAGCAAGGTGTCGGCTGGCATTTTTCGAAGTATCGTTGTCGAGGGGAGAAAGCCTGCGGAGCCGGAAAGAGTGGCGGAGGCGGAGGCGTCATCGATCCCATCGTATGAGGCTTTTCGCGTCGGGCCGTTCGTGCCGGACGGGCCTTGTTTTGCGGGGCGTTCGGACAGGGTGAAGAGGACGTATTGCGTAAAATCCCGGATGAATACATATTCATCCGGGATTTTGTAGCGATCTTAACGAAATGGAGGAACCTCCTTTCGGTGCGTCTGCTGCGAATCACTTTTTGTTGCGGGGATCCCACGTCGGGTGTGCCGGGTCCTCCGCTTTCAGGGCTTCCTCATAGTCGATACCCAATGCCTTCGCCACGCCTTTGCCGTATTCGGGATCGGCGTAGGAGCAGTTGCGCACGTGCCGCTGTTTGATGAAGAGGGCGCTGTCGCCCATCGCGCGGGCCGTGTTCTCGCACGTCGCCCGTTGGTCTTCGGCCGACATCAGCCGCCAGAGCTTGCCCGGTTGGGTGAAATAGTCGCTGTCGAGTTCCCGTTCGTCGTAATTGTAGATGGCACCGTTCACCTCCAAAGGCGGTTCTTTCAGGTTCGGGCTGTCCTGCCATTCGCCGTAGCTGTTCGGCTGGTAGGGGATCGTCGCTCCGTAATTGCCGTCCGTGCGCATCTGCCCGTCGCGGTGGTAGTCGTGGAACGGACAGCGGGGTTTATTCACGGGAATCAGGTTGTTGTTCACGCCCAGCCGGTAGCGCTGTGCGTCGCCGTAGGAGAAGAGCCGCCCCTGCAACATCTTGTCGGGCGAGAAGCCGATGCCTTCGATGACGTTCGCAGGGTTGAACGCCGCCTGTTCGATTTCGGCGAAGAAGTTGTCCGGGTTGCGGTTCAGTTCGAGAATACCCACGTCATGCAGCGGGAAATCGCCGTGATACCACACTTTGGTCAGGTCGAAGGGATTGATTTTGTAGTTTCGGGCCTCCTCTTCGGTCATCAGCTGCACCTGCATCAGCCAGCGGGGATAATCGCCCCGTTCGATCGCTTCGAACAGGTCGCGCTGGTTCGACTCCCGGTCTTTGGCGATGACCGCCTCGGCTTCGGCGTCCGTGAGGTTCTTGATGCCTTGCAGGGTGCGGAAATGGAATTTGACCCATGTGCGCTTGTTGTCCTTGTCGTAGAAGCTGAAGGTGTGGCTGCCGAAGCCGTGCATATGGCGGAACGAGGCCGGAATGCCGCGCGGACTCATCGTGATCGTCACCTGGTGGAGCGCTTCCGGGAGGAGCGTCCAAAAATCCCAGTTGTTGTTGGCACTTCGCATGCCGGTGCGCGGATCGCGTTTGATGGCGTGGTTCAGGTCGGGGAATTTCAGCGGATCGCGCAGGAAGAAGACCGGCGTGTTGTTGCCTACCAGGTCCCAGTTGCCCGTGTCGGTGTAGAATTTCATGGCGAAGCCCCGGATGTCGCGCTCGGCATCGGCGGCGCCGCGCTCTCCGGCTACGGTCGAGAAGCGGACCAGACAGTCGGTCTTTTTACCCACCTGCGAAAAGATCGAGGCCCGGGTGTATTTGGTGATGTCGTGCGTCACGGTGAAGGTCCCGAAAGCTCCCGATCCTTTGGCGTGCATGCGGCGTTCGGGGATCACTTCCCGGTCGAAATGGGCGAGTTTTTCGAGATACCATACGTCTTGCAGCATGGCGGGGCCGCGCACGTCGGCGGTTTGGATGTTTTGGTTGTCGGCAATGGGTTTCCCGTTTTCGGAGGTCAGTCTTTTCTTGTCCATATCCTATCGTTTTTTGTCGGCATGCAGAAAATGCCGGACCGGTTTATGATTGAATTTCATATCGTTGTAATTCAGAGCAAAAACATTGCCATACAGACTGGCGTTGCCTCTTTGGGGATATGTTTTTTCTGCGAGGAGCGGACTGTCGGAGCGAATTTTTCAGGGAAATCGACTCTGTTTTTCGAGGATTTGGAAAATTTCACTATATTTGTCCCGTTAACGGGGGATTAGCTCAGTTGGCTAGAGCGCTTGCATGGCATGCAAGAGGTCACGAGTTCGAGCCTCGTATTCTCCACCAAACAAAAACCGCCTCAAACTAATGTTTGAGGCGGTTTTTTGTAAAAGAGCCCGTGTTGGATTATTCTTTTTGGACAAACAATGGACAAACAAAATAGCGATTTATAACGATTGCAAGCCGCTATTTTCTGATAGTTATAAACTCTGCGTCGATAATTTCAGCGTGCGGATTGTGGTTTATGATGGATTGGTCGCGCGACTTGACACGCTTCGTTCGCCAAAGGAATCCGAGGAACCGCGCATATTTGACGCGCTCCACGTAGGTAATCCGGTCGCGGCTTATGACGTCGGCCTTGTAGCTATTATCGGGGAAAATGCAGCACGAGAAATCGAGCCATTCGTCGTGATGCTCGGCGCACCTTGCCGGAACCTCGGCGGCCCTGTCGGGTGTGACCTCGACAAAAACGGTATCGCGGGCCTTGCCCTGCAACTTGTAAATGGTCTGCTGCTGTATCTTGGTCAGTTGCTCCAACTCCTTTTTCTTAACGCCCATGTCGCGGATTAACGCGGCATCGTCGGCGCGGTACCGCTCCAACTCCGCCACCCGCAGCTGCAATTCGCCGACTCTAACGGCCTGCTCGCCGCTTTTGGTTTGATAACGTTCCACCTCGCTCAGCAGTACCTCGGTGTTGTTGTGGTATGCGTCCCGCTCCCGCCGCAATTTTTTGTTTTGATGGATCAGGAAGCCAAATGCCGTAATCACGGACAGCGCTACCAGCGCCACGATCAGATACTTTTTCATACTTTCCCGAAATAACGGATCCAGTTGAACGATTTGCGGCCGCGAATATACTGGTTATCTCCCTCGTTGGCGTGCGCCTCCATCTCGAACATGGATGCGTAATAGGCCGTGTCCGCCGCTGCGGTCGCGGAGAGCTTCCGCCGCACGGTGTTGTACACCCACGAAATCCCCGCCTCAACAAAATAGATGATGTAGTAGAGCAGGAGCGCCACGACGAATGGCCAACCGCCCCACCCGAACGCCAAAGAGAGCATCAAGGCGGCAAGCAGTGCGACGGCCGTAACCTCCATATACTGCTCGACGTGGATGGCCTCGTGGTTCACTGCTTTTGAACTCAACGGCTGCGCCTGTTTGCGCTTCGTGCAGATGAAACCGAAAATCATAGCTGTTTCGTAATCTTTCCGCCATAACAGCAGGCGGGCCAACAGGTTGTTGTAATAGATTTTTCTCATGGCTAAAGTGATTTTACGATGTTTGCCACGGTGTCGATCACCGAGGCCATAATAGCGGCGTAATTCGGCGCCGTGGCGTATTTTGCGCCCGTGTTGTCCACCAGGCGGCGGGCGTACTCCTTGGCATCACCCCGGTAGGGCCACGCATCGGCGTACATCGGTTTCTTCAGCAGCGCCAAGTGATCGTCGAGGCACGCGTCCACGGTCGGGTATACACGGAAAAGGCGATACACGCGATATTTGTACCGATCGGGCGCAACTTGCTCGACCGACACAACCCGCTCGGGAGCCTTGAACGCCACAGTCGGGGTCTTGAAATACTCGGTTGTCAGCTCCAGCGACACGTCGCCGGTCCAGCTTCCTTTTGTGATCCCAAAAATGTTGTTACCGATCCCTCGGATTTCCCAGCCCGTTTCCAGCGCCGCCTGCGCGGTTACGAATAGGGGGCTGACGCCGCCGGCCTTGGCCAGTCGTTCCGCTGCCGGGTACACTTTTTTGACAAATTCGATTTGTTTGTTGTTCATTGTTGTTCGTGGTTTTTATTATGTGTTTTCTCTTGTGATCCGAAAGGCGGCTCCCGATCGGGACAATTTACTTTACAGCACTTGTACAGAGTAAGCACGGCCTTTTGCGATGCCAGCCCGTCGAGTTGAGAGCGCATGTTGCCGATCGTTTTATAAAGCCCCTCGATTTTGTCACTTTGGGCATCCACTTTCTTTTCCGATCGCTCGAACAGTTCTTTCCACTGCGACGATACGGTGGACTCATTGGCTAACTCGGCCGCCCGTTTCTTGTGCTTGCGGTCGAAAAAAATACCTATGCCACCGCCCGCGCTGATTGCGGCGATCGCCGCACTGATGATTGTCGTCCAATCCATATTTGTCGTTATATTTTATTCCGATAAGACCGCTGGATCGTCCGAATGGCAAAAACCGACTCGTCAAACCGTTGGCAAAGACCGAACGGTCAAATCCAGGGCATAATAGTTTATTGTTCTCTAAAAAACGGCGGTATTGCGATCATATCGCCAGCAGTAAAAAAAGACCGCTGGATCGTCCAAGTGGCAAAAACCGACTCGTCAAACCGTTGGCAAAAACCGAACGGTCAAATCCAGGGCATAACGGCTATTAGTCAGTTAAAACAGCATATTCCAATTTCCCGTAGGATGCACTACATACTACCTTAAATTCCTTGATCTCACTCACCTGAATCCCATTTTTGAATGCCGCAAATCCGATGTTTTTTATCATAAAATTTTTATAATCCGGGTTAGGGCTGTCAGGTTTGTCAAAATCTGCCTTTTCGATCTTGTAGGTTAAGCCCAAGCAAAGCCGGGTGGTTTCCAGGCCCGAGTCGTACCAAAACATCCAGCCTACAATGTGCCCAAAACTTGCTCGGGAGTTATTGTAGATTAATGTCGATTCCTTGAATTTTTCTATGCCAAACTCAGTTATCGCTTTGTCGAGCGATTCGTTTCCAAATTCAAGGGCAAAATCTGCCTGCCCGATAGATACCCCATGCTTGGGATGCCTCCAGGTCTTGGATATTTTACGCGTCGATCCAGTAGGACCGCTCGCAAACTTGTACCGCCCTTTTGTCCGGCGGAAAAGATAAATTTTATAGTCGGCAACATTATCCGCGTCGCCCACGCCGTAAAGCGATATTATCGGCCACTTACCTTTATCCTCAACGTCGCCGGTTTTATAGTTGTCAATGGTGAGCGTGATGGGGTATTTCGGGGCTTCCGTTGGGGTTTTTGCCATACCGGCGCCGCTGATCTCCCACGAACCTTTGATGGTCATGTATTCGGTTTTCTCGATCGGCTGCCGAACCTTGCGGGCGAACAAACGGCCATCGGTTGTCAGCAGCCCAAATTCGGCGATCGACTTTCCGGCGGCGTCCATGTAGCCAAAGGTGAAGTTGAAGCGCACGGTGTCGGGCGCGGGGTACTCGACCGTCTGCACATCGACGATAGTGGGGTCGGTTATCGACGTGTCGTTCTCGGTCGGCGCGGTTCCGTTCGTTCCCGCCGCGACCTTTGAAATGGCCGCATTTGGCAATCCTGCCAGCGCCTCGGCGGCGATCTCATAGGCCCCGTTTACGATTTGGTTGCTTTGTTGCAGGCTCCACAACTCACGTCCCTGCTGGTCGTAGGCGATCAAATGCAGGACGCCGTCTATTGGTTTTACGATCTGCTTCATAATTAGAAATCTGTACGATTGTTTGACCCTATTACAAAATATCCAATATTCGTTTTAGCCAACATAAGGCTTACATATCCACCTTGTGAGACAAGGATTATATTGTCGGATTTATAACTATGACCTTTAAACTCACTTTTTACTGATACATTAACAGTAATAATATCGCCATCCGATATAATTATAACAGGAATTATCGCAGGCATTTGGCTGAATTTTACTTTGTCGATACCGATGTCGCCGCAATTTATTTCCAGGTCTGCATTATTACCTGACGATGTTGCATTCGTAATATTAACTATCGTTGATTGCCATTTTCCATTTGCGGTATTATATGTAAAAAGATCAGTTATCGGAATTGTGAGAATGTTGGATATGCTGATATTTTTAATACCTTCCACAACACACGGCGCTAAAGTCCTTTCAAGTAGCTCCGCAGTTATTGCATTTTTCTGTATGACCCGACCGGTGATTATTTCGTCGGCGAAAATGCTCTCATCGTTCAATGATTCCTCTGCGATTTGGGACGCTGTAATAGTTTTATCGGCTATATTTGCAGCGGTAATCTTTTTCGCGCCAACCGTCGGACTCGGGTACGTACCGGCGAGATCACCACCGGCGATCTCGGGGATCAAGTCTATGACTTTCCCCAAAAACTCCCTGACCTTCGGCTCGGTAATCTCGCCGGTGTTGTTGTCGGGAAAATACTGTTCGAGCAGTTCCTTTAAGTCCTCTTTCTGTGCCATATTTTTGCCTTTTTATTTGAATCCATGGTTAAACCCAGCCGAAAACGCGCGTGGGCGGGTGGTCGCGTCGATATAAAGCCAGTCGTTGCTGTTAAGGTATATCGTGCTGCGCTCGATTCTCTGATAATAGCCTATTTCGACCAGGTGCGACCGTTCATTTTTGTAGAACTCGACGAACAACCGGATTTTCCGGCTCTCCTCGGCGGTGATGTGGCGACTATCGGGCGCCTCAACGAATACACGGAACCGCGCCCAGTCCTCGGGACTCTCGGGGCCGCCAGGCTGGGCGGTGACTCCCTCCTCCAAAATGACGATCGGGAACCCCACCGTGCGGCATGCCTCACGTATCGCCCACGGCGTGCCGATGAACTTGTGCAGCGCGATGGATTTCTTGATGATGTCCCGTTGCTGCTGCTCGGTCTCGGCCATGCCAAACCCCTGCAGGCCGTCGATGTCGAACTGATCGGCAAGGTACGGCAAGACGCTCGGGGCTACCGTGTCCACCAAGTATGGCAGAAATTCCGATAAGTCCCAGTTGTCCCACCTATCGGCCACCAGTTCCGAAAAGGCCCTCGCCAGTTCGTTGTCGGAAATCGCGCTTGCTATGACGTTTTTATCATCCACGGTTAAATCCTGTTACGTTCACGGTGATGGCCGTGCAGTTTGGAAATTGTTCATCCGATATGATCAGGTTCGCGGCGGGCGCAACGACCGTAACGTCGTACACGCTGGACAACCGGCACGCTTGGGCAATGTGCGACCGTATGATGTCCAAACCGAGCTTTGCCCGCTTCTCCTTGGCAAAATCTTCCAAGGCGCTGGTGATACTTGCCCGCTCGGTCGCGGCATCGGCGCCGTCGTACAGCACCACGTCCACCATGAGCGCATAATCCTCGCGCTCCGGCGCCGATACGATTACCGTGTCCGTGAGCGGCCGCACATTCTCAGCGTTGCACACGTTGTACACATCCGTAATCACCTGCGCGGGCGTTTCCTCTTCATTCGTCAGTGGAACGATCAACACACTACCGGGTACCGGCGAAGACACGGACACGTCGGTAATCATGGCGTTGGCACTTTTCGCGTAAAACTTGTAACTCGACCGAGATCCTGCCGATGAATATTGCGATGGCGCCAGTTTGATGCGCTCACGGAGCTGCGCGTCGCTCTCCACATCGGAACCTCCGCCCGTGACGTCGATATTTTCTACCGTCGATACGAACGCCAGCGGGTCCAGTATTTTGTTAATCGTACCGACGGCATAACCATTCCCCACCTTGCCCGCAACGTCGGCCAAAACGGACAGTTCTACGGTCATAGTGGCGGGGGCGATTATGGCGTCGTCGATCGTGCGGAATATCGCCAAACCGTCGCTGCTCGATACGCGGGTTCCCTCGGGAATCAAAACGGAGCCGTGCCCTGCAACAAGAGTGAAGCGGACGGTACACCCAGCACTGGCCGCCGGCAAACGCTCGACGGCCACCAAACCCGCGATGTAATCGAGGATTGGCGCGGTGCTGAACTGGTAGAGCATTTGCCGCATACCCGCATTAAAGCGGTTCACAAGTAGCGTTTCGCGGAACACCACGAAATTGAGGATCAACTGCTCGACTTGGGCAGGTTGCAATTCACGCCCCAACAGCTCCTCCAGCTTTGCCTTGCTCTCCGCCATGATTACGGCGGGATCACGTTCCACGAATGTTGGGATATTGTTGTCAATAGCCATTATATGATCGTTGTTATCGTTATCTGTTCTGCCGATCCGACCACCGTGCCCTCGATCTTAAAAACCGTATGGACGGCATCGTTGCGGCTCGCGGTGATGCGGGTTACTTCAAGGCGCTTTTCCCACCGGCCGATGGCCGTGGTGGCTTCGTATATGATCTTCCCCATCACCGACGGCAACGGCTTATCCAAATACTGGTAGACATTGCTTCCGAACTCCGGGCGCAACGGATCGCTGCCCGGAATGGTCGTCAGAATGATGTTGATGGACTGCACAATATCATCCACCCCCTCGACGATCTTCGCGGGATCTTCCATACTGACCTGCCAGTTGCGTGCATCATTCGGCGCAATCATACGGCACTTGCGATTATGGTTCCCGTCACCGGTCCGGCGGCATTCGCCAGCGTGATCACGGCGGTATTTACCCCATCGACGATCGCGGCAGCCACCGCGTTCGTGATGGCCTCGGCAATACGATCGGCGGACGCCTCGGGGTTGTCTGTTTTATCTCGTTCGGCGAGCATGGCGGCCTTGATCGCCGCTTTCAATGCTGATTTCTGTACGGGCATACGCTTATGGTGTTGGCGGCCCCGACACGCCTGTGCTGGTCGGGTGCTTGTGTGTTGTCAATTTTATCTCCTGCGGGCCGGCGGTAACTTCAACGCTGGCGGTGATCTCTCCGGTAACAGTGGTATCTCCCGTGATGTTTACCTCGCCCTCTACATTCAATTTCTTACACGTGATCGACAGCTCGGAGTCCGGTGCGTTCACGCTCAACTTATGCGCCTTGGCATCATAGAACACCTCGGCGCCGTCAGCGTATTTTACGCCCATAGTGTCAGGTCCAGCCCAGTCGGGTGGTGTGTCCGTATCGCTCCAAAGTACCAATACAATGGCGCCCTGCTCGCAATTCTCGTCCATTGAACACAGCACTTGCGCATTTACCTCGACCGGTATCCAGTGCTTCGTTTTGTAGGTAGCCATAGACGGGATGGCCAGCCAGCCGGAAACGATCTCGTTCTCGTCGAACGAAACACGCGCATAGCCCAGGTTCTCACCCTCGCCGATCTCTGATATTATACCCAGCCGAAACATACCTATACCTCTATTTTTCTAATTGTCGCCGTGGTTACGTACCCGCTTGAATTATCGAGGTCATGAGCCGACGATACCACATGCCACTTTCCGGAAAACTTGCCGATGCCAGTCAGCTCGATATTGATCCCCGCTACCAGCTTGACATTCCCCGCAACGGTGATGCTCCCCGTTATTTTGTCCTTGTTTTTTTCTTTCAACGCACCCTTGGCCTTGGCTTGGGCCTGCGTCTCGTTCTCTACCGTAACGTCTCCCTGCCACGTGTCTTTCGACAATGTGCCCTTGCCTCCCTCTTGGTCTGACGGCTCGATCTTCCATCGCCGGACGCTGTTGGTCTTCATATTGCGGGTCGCCACGACAGCCCCGCCAAATACTTGGCTCGTTTTGTCAGTGAACGACGCCCGGCTCAATTCGTTTTTGTGAATGGTCATCACCACGGGCTGAGACTCCAGTTCCTCGGTGTCCATAAACACAAGTTGATCGCCACGAACGGAAAATACGATCCCGTACTCTCTGGCCAGCCTGCTTAAAAATGCGAGGTCTGTCTGCTTCTCCTGCGTCTTGCGCTCGACTTCTATCTTTTGCAGGTCGCTGACATTGCCCACGAGCTTCAGCCCGTGCTTCGTCGCAAAGTATTGGGCGATCTGCTTCAACGACTGCTTTTCGAACGCCTTGCTGTTCTTCGAGCGCAGCGCCTTGGATATAGCGGCACCGATAGCTTTGATTGCAACCGTATCGGGCGGGAACTCCAGCCCGATCTCGTCTATCTCAAAGAGTCCACAATCCAGCGGAGCGTCGGGCGTGCCGATCGACACCTCCAGCGTGTCGCCTTGCTCGGGATACCATCCGTTTTTCCAATGGTCAGTGGTATCTTCGAACGTCAGCGTCAAATCGTCACTTTCCGCCTCCTCTTTGTCTGCATACGACAATCGGGAGAGATAGGGCGACACGTCGGCGGTTACGTTCTTACCATTGACGGTGATTTTCGCAATGACTTTCTCTAACGTTTCCATGGCGGCAGGTCTGTATTTACGTGCATATCGCTGTCTTCGACGATCGGGATCACCAGCACCGTGCCCAGCGGGAAGACCGCCGTAAGCGGTATGAGCGGGTTGGCATCCGATATGATGGCGATCCCGTCCATACTGCCGTAAAACTTGGCAGCGAGCAGATCGATCCGGTCTCCCTCAACGGTCGTATAGTTGAAACTTGACATTTAATTGCCTCCCTCTTTTGTTCCTGCGAACCCCGCTACCGGCGTGGCGCTGGTCGTTACTTTTTCCGCGCTGTCGGACAACTGCCCGACATTCATCTCCAGCACCGACACATCCACCACGTTGTCGATTTTTGCGAGGTTGCTGGCATATGCAATCGCTTCGTCCAATGATGTGGGCAAGTCGCCAGCGCGATCGATTATTTTCTTTGTTGCCGCGACTTTCGTTTTGGCCGACGCATAGAGTCCTTGCGCATCGGCGGCCAGTTGCTGGACCTCGCGCACCCCGCGCTTAAGGCTGGTGGTCCTGCTTTTCACCTTAGCAATCGACTGCTTCATTCCGCTAACCTTTTCCTTGGCTGCGGACACGTCGTTGGTTATACCTGTGGCGGGGCTTGGAGCCGACGCAACAGGCGCCACCGCGATCGGCTTCTGACTACTCAGCGCCCGCCCTGTCGGGGCTGCTTCCTCTTCGCCGGGACTCTCCAGCAAATTCACGGTGACGGTTGCCAGCTCCACCCATCCATCCGCCGCGCACTGCTGGTTGGCGATGTCCAAGCTCGTAATAACGAATTTCCCGACAATTCGCCCGTCTCCGGTAATGTACGGCAGCACCTCGAAAGCGTGCATCGACGCTTTCAACGCATATATCTCGGCCTGCGGATCACAAAATTCTGATGAATATGTGATTGTCAGGCTCAACTCCCGCAGCTCGGCACCAGTCGGCTGGATGGCGTCTTTGTCATTGACACGAGGGATTTGGCCGTATTTTACGGCATCTGCCTCGCTGGTCGATACGGGAGTTTTCAGCCCTTGAAATATGTGATCTCCGAGTTGTGCAAACATGGGTGCCAGCTATTACGCAAAGGACAAACGTGTCTTGTTTTCTTCATATTTACGAATCAGTTCCATGATCTCGTTCGCGTGCTGCTTCAGCATTTTTCCGAACTCGTCCCGCGCCTCCCGCGTAGTCGATCCGGCGAATGTGATCTGCGGGGCATAGGTAATGGACGGGCCGGTATTCCCGCCGCCTACAATGGTCGAGGTATTCACCGTGCTGGATTGCATCGACTGCGTGATTCCACGGGTCGCTTGCATGGCCACGCCCTCGGTAGCATTTTCGACGATTGCACCCCCTCGATCAAGGCCAACGACCAGCCCCTGCGTGATATTCAGACCATATTCGGCGAACAAACGGGACGGGGAATTGATACCGAGAATAGACTTGAAGCCGTTGGCAATCCTACGGCCGATATTCTTCATTCCCTCGACAATCTTATCGACCATAGAGGTTATTCCATTCCAAAGCCCTTGCAATAGGTTTTTGCCCCACTCATAAAAGCGGGGGCCGAGGTTCTCGAAGAACGTCCCCACATTCTCCCACGCGCCGCGCATCCATTCGACGGGTTGCAGGTTGCTGAACCAGTCTTTGATCCCGCCCCATGCGTTCGAAATGCCGCTCTTGACGTTACCCCAAAGGTTAGAGAACCAGCCTTTCACTGATCCCCATGCCTTTTGCACTCCCTCGCGGGCCTTGCTGATGGTATTTTTGATGCCATCCCAAGCTTTCCCCGCACCGGCCTTGATCCTGCCCCACAAGTTCGAGAACCAGCCCGTTACAGTGCTCCACACCTTTTTGATCGCTTCCCACGCCGCTTTGAATATCCCGACGATAGCGTCCCACAACTTTTTGAACCACGCGGCAATTTTGTCCCAATTCTTGATGACAGAATACACAACGGCCCCAAGTGCAATAATCAATGAGATAATGGTTAAGATAGGATTTGCTTTCAATGCTTTATTAAATAACTTTGTGGCAACTGTGGCCAGTTTTTGAGTTTTCGTATATCCTTTCATGGCCTTATCAACCACAAGAAAGGTATTTTTTATATTTTTGAATATTGAAATACCTATTGTTACAGCATCCGACATCGCTCGAAATGCTTTTCGGAACTGTAGAATAATAAAAGCAACGCTACCGATCGCAATGGCAGCCGTGCCTAATATAGCGATCCATTTACCCGTGGTCATCGCTATATTGCCGATTGTGGCGGCCAGTTCGGGATTTTCCTGTACCCATTTTGTTATCTTATCGATAACCTTTGATATTTTTTCGGTTGCCGCCGACAATGCGGGGATCAGTGCTGCACCTAACTGTAACTTAACGCCTTTGACCTGCTCTCCGATATTTTCGAGTTGGTCGCTAAATGCGTCGCCCTTGGCAATCATCTCGTTACTTAACGCAAGTCCCAAACGCTCGGCTTCGGCGTAAAACGCTTTTAGACCGGCCTTGCCATCGTTCAGCATAGGGATCAGATCGGCACCCGACTTGCCGAACAATTCAACCGCCAAAGCGGTCTTTCCGATGCCGTCTTCGGTATTATGAAAAATATCGGCTACATCCTCGAAAATCTCGTTCGGCTGGCGGAGATTACCCGCACTGTCTTTGATTTTGATACCGAGATCCTCGAACGTCTGCATGTACGTCTTATTTCCGCCGGTAGCTTCGGCGACCATTCTGTCGAACTTCACTAACGACGCGGACAATTTTTCAGTTTCGACCCCTGACATCCTACCGGCATACGCAAGTTTTTGGAATGCCTCTACACCGATCCCGGCTCCCCGGGCCATATCGTACATATCACCGGCGTAATCGGCTGTCGATTTTCCAACGGCCAAAATACTACCTCCGACGGCTGCGCTCGCGCCCAGCATGACGGTTCCTGCTTTCGTCATTGAGCGACCTATTTTGCTTGTGGTACGCTCGAATGCAGAAAGTTTGTCCGTCGATTTTTTGACGGCCTCGTCTATAATGCGGCTCATTTTATCCGTTGCAGACAAAATGAACGCTAATTTCAGAGTGTTGGCTGCCATGTGTCGTTATCGCTTTTCGATGCCGGATAATACCACCCGGCGGGGTGTTGTGATCTCTTTTTCGTAAATCTCGACTGCGCGGTCCAAGTAGGCAAAATAATCTTCCACGATCAGATCGAGAACGCCATCTATTCCGCCGCCGGTGAAGTGTGCTAAAAAAACAATATCCGCATGTGGGATTTGTCTGATTAGCACCCTTGCGCCAGCGTCGGACCTTATCCGTTTTTTGAGATGTCCCTTTCTACCTCTTTTTTTGCGTCGGGGAAAAGGAACTCGGTGATCTTATCCATCTCCTCGGTAGTGAAGCCGTCCATCAGATCGTCGTAAACGATCGGCTGACCGTTTACGAGAATTTTGGCGGCCATCAGGTGCATGCCGCGCTCGACGTCCGTCAGGCTCTTGTTGTTGGTTAGCTCCATCTGCTTGCGTACCGTGATACCAATCTCAGCGATCTCGGTGTTGGCGTCGAGCTGGAGCCGCCGCCGAACTGACAAATTCGGCTTGCGATTCAGTGCTTGCTGTCCCATTATTACAATCCAAGGTTTTGCCTACGTTCGGCCAGCAAGTCCTCGCCGCCTACTTTGTAGATGTTGTTGATTACGTCGATTTCGACGATCTCCTCGCCGTCGATCTCCAGTTTGTAGTACTGGACGGAAACGGTGGACTCCAGTTCGGTATCCTCCTTGGCCTTGAACGCGCCGCCGGGGAGCGTCTTGGAGTACCCGCGTATGTACATCACGATGGGCTTCTCGTCCGTGATCCCCGTATTGTCATACTCCGCTTTGCTGGAGCGGATCATCAAGTCCACGGGTTTAAGGAAATTTCCGAACGCTTTCTGCGCCTCGTTGTCCGGATACGTCCATTTGATCGTCGTTTCGAGTTTATCGAACCCGTTGAAAAACTCGGCCGAACCAATCATGCCCATAGCCTTGTAATCGGTCATAAGGGCCGTAATGGTCGGGGCGGTGATCTCCGACGCCAGCCCGTGCTTGCTGGCATTGTTCACATAGACGTTTGCGTCGTAAACTTTTGCGATATTCATGGCTATTCGATGGTTGAGAGTTTGTTAATGTCGATTTTGTGGTCGAACGTCATGCGCTGCATAGGCACGGCGGGCGTCCACTCGTTGGAAAACGTGACGTGTCCCTGTGCCAGCTCGGTGGCCGGATTCTTCGCAGGGTCGAAAAAGCACTGCCCGTAAACGATCTTACCCTCGGCTGTCAGTCGGTTGTAGTACTGATTTACGGTGTTGCGAACCAGGTCGATGTCGGCCTGCTTCACCTGCTTCACGTCGATAAACTTGGCGCAGGCCATCGTGATCGAACGCTTCATGATCATCAGCGACCGGCGGACGCACTCGAACGCATCGGGGGTGGTGGTTCCGGGGAACGCCGTGGTGTAGTTTCCCCACTCCACGATCCCGTTGCCGTACATATTGACAACCGTCGTGATGCCTTGTGCGTTCAGCAGGTTGGCCTCACACGTTTTATCTGAGAGCGCGAACGTGATGGGCACGTCGGTACCCTCGATCCCCGTGTAGGCGTGGTTCGACGATGACACATGCCATCCTTCTGTTAAATCGACTTTGGCCCGCAAACCCGCCGCGTAAGCTGACACCGGGAGCGTGAGGTATCTTTCCCCTGGGTCCTCGACATCCGGGTTATATTCCGGGTTCGCAACAAGGACATGCGGGAAAAGAAGCTTTTGCCCGGCTTTGAGTGTGGCAAAGTCACCCTCCGCACCGCGCGACTCAATGGCTTGGTTGAAGCCCCAGCCGTCGGGTGTGTCAATATATGCCATCGCCTCGGTTTTCTCAGTAATGACAATCAACTCCTGCTTCACTGCATCCAATGCGGAATATCGCGGTGCGATGTAGATCATCGGTTCAAAGCCGTATTTGTTCCCTGCGGTCTCAAACAGTTTAAGACCTGTACGCTCACCCGTTTCGGAAACCGTACCCACAATGTCGGCGCCGGTGATCTCGGCGGTGGCATCCTTTACTTTGACGACAAACACCAAGGCGCTGCCGGCAGTGCTGTCTTGCATGCGGATCGCCTTAAGTGCTTCGGGGATGGTTCCTTTTGTACCGAATGCGGCATCGTCCGCCGCGCTCTTGCACAACGTGAGGACGTTGGTGTCGCCCTTATCCGCTGTACCCACCAGCCCGATAACCGCCGTAACGATGTCGTTCACGGGCACCACGTCACTGGCGACGTTTACGTGCTCTATACCATGTAAAAAATCTGCCATGTCATAAAATTGTTATGCCGTCTCCGGCTTGGTTTATAATTGTCGGCTACTTCTTTTTGCTGCCAGCCGGCTCGACAGTCGTCACGGCCACCTCTTTGATTTGGCGGCGGGCTACCATCGCACGAACCGCGATGTCATTCTCCGGCAACTCGACGGTATCGCCTTTTTTCAGCGCATACTCCTTTCGGCCCGCGCCGGCCTTAACGCTGAAAACAACGTAAGGACTTACTACCTCGTACTTTTTCATTTTTCAGTAAATTCGTTTTTGATTTCCTTGATCGCCGGCACGCCATCGGGGCGGTCTGCTTCGACAGAATAGGCCGCAAACGAAAACGTGAGCGCATACTGCCAATAGTTGTGCAGGCCCGAAACATAGCCGAACGAGTTGAAGTAAATGGGTGTTTTCGCACCCTGCATCCGATGCCCCAAAAGACGGGATTTCGCCGCCTCGTAAACATCAAAAAGACCCAGTTTTCCCCGCCGTTTTTTCGCGCGGATGAATAGTTCGCATTGAACGGTTCCCAGTTGAGCCACGACGGCCAACTCCTCGCGTTCGGCGAACTCCGTACCGTTTACCAGCACGAAAATCTGCGGTTTCTCGGTCTGACGCGGCAACTCCAGAGCCTCGATCTTGGGTAACGGCTTGACATCGACACCCGGCATCTGCAACAACGTGACCAGCTCGTCCTCATACCTTTCGTAAGGGGACATGCTGGCGTCTGCCTTGGTTGTCATTGGTTGCTCCATGATCTATTCTTCGCTTTCGGCGTGCGGTGTCAAATGCGCCACATAGGTTTTTCCGTCAAATTTGGTGTCCACCGCAGTAATCAAATACCGCTTTCCACGTATTTCGAGGTATTCAGTCGTTTCGGCATCCACGGCTTGCTTCAGCCCGACGAAATTACCTTCGTAATACTCTGCGGTGGCCGTGCTCGGTCTATATTCGTAGCCCTCGGAGTCTCCGATCTGCGTGGGTTCGCTCGGGTCCTTGAACAACGCCCGTCCGGGAATATTTCCCCGATTTGGGGATAGCCAAACAGCGGGTTCGCCCATAAGGTTGGAAATGGTCGAAGATGCTATTTTGGCCATCCTGTCAAATCGGTTGTTCATACGCTCGGAGGTTATACGTTCAACTTGACCAACACCGTGGTATCGCCTGCGTCGGCAGCCTCCCAAGCGCATCCGACAGCCTTGTTATCCTCGGCCGTTGCCACAATACCGGAACCGTCGGCAGCAGCATACACCTTTTGGCCCTGCGTGATTGCACCGGTACCTTTGGCCAATTCGTACACGCCCGTAACGTTCAACACGACGGTTTCGTCCACGGCGCCGTCAGTAACGGCAACACCAGCGACGTCACCGATTACGCGTACATCACCGCTCTTGATCGCAGTTTCTGCGACTTTATACTCGATGGTCTTACCATCCTGGATGAAGTTTTTCATTGCTCTGTATTTTTAGTTTTTGCTTAAAAGAGGGGCAGGCACGATAAATTCCGCCCCTGCGGGAAGTTTGCCGTTACGCTATTTCCCCGCTGCTTTCACGATGCCACGATAGTCGATCGCCGCAGCACCGAAATCGCCACGGACGGCATAGTCCATGGAGTCGGTTTTGAACTCCTCTGTGCTGTCCACACGCAGACCCTCGTTGCCCTCCAGGTATGCGTAGTAGAGACTATCCACTGCATACGGGTCGGCCATCAGATACCAAGCTTTTGGATCGGTCAATCGCGGCTCGACGATCACGTCGAACGCACCGGCGAAAACGTTCACGTCCTCGAACTTGACGGGCGTTGTCGCTGTTACCAGTTTTTTGGCCATCATCTCGTTCTCAGGTGACACAATGAGGTAACGTGGCACCATGCGAATAATCTGTCCCGCGATGTCTTTCTGCTTCATCATCGCCGTCTTTGCCGCCGCAAGACTCTCCTCGCTTAATGCGCTGCTGGCACCCGTGAGGAGGTTGCCGTGGGTAGCATCGAAAATCCCCTTGCCGTCGGACATCTTCACGTTGTCGGTCAGCAGACCCCACACGAGGTTTCCACGGAGCATATCCCAATGGCGGACGAATGCCGACGGGATGATCGAGAACACGCCCAAATCATCGTTGATGAACGCCTGCCGGGTGTAACTGATGCCCTCGCCGAACGTCTCGACGCGGATCTGCTCCTTGCTTTCCTTAAGCGTTGTGTACTTGATTTCTCCACCCTCGGGGATCTTCTTCATGCCATTGGCGACACCGGCCGAGTAAAGACCGCGTGCACGGAAATCGTCCACGCTGGTCTGTCGGGCGATTTTGTCCCAAAACTCCGGTGCGAACTCATACTGTGCCCGCAACATCTTGTTGATCACACCCTCGAACAACAGCGGAAAGTCGCTGGTGCTGTGCGCACGGTTGAAAACCATTTTGGCCACTTCGGAACGATCCAAGCCTCGGGTGTTGATACCGCGCTCGGACAACAGTTCGCGCCCGATCTCTACCATGGTCATGCCGCGAAATTCGCGGGCGCCGGCGTCCAACGAGAACTTGGACGGATAAATGCGGTGCAGCAGTGCGTTCTCCACGGCCATACGCTTCTTGGTGCCAGCATCCAAGCCGGTCGCACGGACACTATGGTTACCGTTCACGCCGTTTTCCTGACTTCGTTTAGCCAGCCGTCGCATAATCGCGGTGCTGCACTGCTCCACGGTAAGATCGGTACCGACCAGTGCCAGCGCGTAATCGGCGGAAAGGCCAGCGGCACGGGCCATTTGCTGGATCGCTTGCGTTCGCTTGCGGTTCTCTTCTGTCTGTTCCGTTCCTCCGGTAGCTTCAGTTACCGCAGCTGCGGCATCTTTAGCAGCTGCGGCTGCATCCTCGGCTGCGGCTGCTGCATCCTCGGCCGCTGCAACTACATCCTCGTTCGTTTTGGCTTCGTCGGAGTCAGTCGGCGTGACCTCTTCCTCAATCAGTGTGAGTGTAATGGTATCGCCCACTTCGCCATCGGAAAGGGCAACGCCCTTAACGCCATCAACGGTTACGATGTCTCCCTGCTTTACGGGATCGCCCTCGACGACGTACTCCATGGTCTTACCTGTTTCTGTTGCTCTCGTTTTTTTCATGTTGGTGGTGGTATTTGTGATTCGTTTGTTTATGATTTCGACCGGATGCTGCTGTTGTCCTGTGCGGATGCCGCTGTCGATGTCGGCGGGTACTGGAGCGAGGGAAATTTCGATCGGCATCCAGTCGGTAGCCCGGTAGATAGGCCGTGCACCGTTTGGGCGCTCCTCGCGCTCGAACTTGTAGATTTCGTAGCCGACCGAGATCCCTTTGACGATCCCGTCCACCACATCCTGGAACAGTCCGGCCACCTCGGGACGGCTGGAGAAACGAACGCGAGCGCAAAGCTGGCGCGATTCGTTGATCCACACCTTGACCGTGCGACCGACTTGGCTGTGCACCGAGTACGAATTATGACAGTCCAAAAGCGGAAGCCCCTGATTTGCGCGGTCCATTCGAACGGCGGATGCTTCGCAGACCAGCATTTCGTCGTAGTCTTCGTCCCAGCTGAAGCGCGTAACCATTTTTTCGGTCGCGCAAACGACATCTACCTCGCGGGCCTCCTGGTCGATGGTCGTAGGCTGCACGAGCGCCCGCCCGTACAGCACGCCCATGGTGCGGTTATTCGTTTCCTGTTTTGCCATTGCTATTTTCTTTTTGGACGACCGTAGCGGCGGTATTCACGCTGTCAATGGTAATACCCAACTCGGCCAGCCGGTCGATGTCCTGTTTATATTCTTTGAAAAACTCCTCGGGTTCGCGCCCTATCTCTCGGATCGTCTCGCTGATCGTCGCAAGACCGGCCTTGATCCTATCGACCTGTGCGGCGGTCTCGCGCTGCGGATCGAGCTGCTGAATGCGAGGTGCCGTCCAGTCGGCGGATATATATCGGGACAACTCTCCCTTGATCATACACGCGCTGATAAACCAATTCCACACGGGGGCGCAAATCTGCGGTACGATCATAAAATACTGCCAGCTTTTGAAGTTGGCCGTAATGTCGATTTTCGCCATGCGCCCCGAGGTAAAATTCACACGGCTATAATCCATCGTCAGCATTTCGTAGGTGATGCCATAGCCAGCGGCCATTCCCTGCAATATGCGGCTGGCGTAAGCATCGTAATCGGACACGCTGGGCGGATTGGCGAACTCTACCGATTCGGCAGCTCCGAGGTGTTCGACGATGCCAGGCTCCAAGCGCTCGATACCTATCGCACCATCCTCGCCACCGTCATCTTCCGACCCCAATACAAATGCGGCGAAGCACGCGGCCACCTTTTGCTTTACGAGCTGGGCATCCTCGTAGTCGGAAAAATCGCTCGTTTTCATAAACGCCGACACTCCGATCGGCAAGCCTCGGACCTGTCCAGGCCGCAACACCTCGAAAGCATGTAGCACATCCTCCTTGGGGTAAAACTTGCTGGCAAGCGCCGGTGCAACGATAAAGCTGTCGCCGGGGTGGTAATCAAAAAGCCAGTATCCGAGCAGGCGCCCCTCTTTGCTGAATTGAACCCCAAGCCGACAATAACCCATATCGTTGCTGCCATTTCGGGTGTGGTCGAGCTGGTCGCCCTCCAAAACTTGCAACTGGAGCGGTAGCGGGTTGTTGTCGTCGGGCATGACCCAGCGTCTCAAAATCAACACTTCGCCACTCTCAGCGATGGACCGCATCGCTAATTCCTGCAACCCGTAAAATGTCGTTTTGCCATACCAGTCGCAGGCGGTCGAATTGGCCCATTTGCTCCAAAGTCGTTTTACGAGTTGGCAAGTTGCCAAATCGGCGTCAGGCGCCGGCTGGATGCCATCGCCGATCGTGTGCTTGGTGATCGCTTCGACAGCCCGCCGCGCCCATCCGTTGTTACGGACCATATTACGGGAACGATCCCGCAACGTAACCAGCGCGGCCGATACTTCGCTATTGACACTCGTGGACTTTGCCAACCGGAACGCCTTGCCGCGACGGCCTTTGTCGGCCGCCTCATAGGCCCGTTTTTTACGGCTACGCGATATTTCAAATGAAATTCTCATCTTTTGCTGAAATAGCCTCGGTCAATACAAGCGAGGCGACGACGGCGCAAGCGGCGTTCCGGAAACAACTCCTCCTCAATCATTCGAACCAAATCTTTCATCTCGGCAAGCGACCGATAGCTCACGGTTTTGTCGCCGTAGGTTATGGTTGTCGCACCGGTGGCGATGGCCTCCTTGAGCGCGGTATATTGTTCGATTGTAAAAGACATGGCAGCGTAACGATTTGCAACGAATTTATGAGAGGTGTTTTACATTCACAATACCACGCGAAAAGGTTTACCGAGTTCTCGGTAAACCTTTTCTAAATATACCGACATCTCGGTATATCAATCATCCCAAAAACTGCCACCTCGACGGCGCCCGATGCTTTCGTCGTTACGAGCGTCTCTCTTTTTGGCGGTTGCACCACCCATCTGCGCCAAACGCTGTGGGTTCAACCGATCCAGCCCGAGGATAGCCGCAGCAGCCCGAGCATAGACACGACAGTCAAGCGGTTCGTTGCGCTCGTACCGCTTCACCCATTGCAACTTTCGGTACCCCCGCACCACCTTGACAACCTGCTCCTCGGCGGTAAGGCCACGGAAATAGTGTTCGTCATATTCGGGAAAATGGCAATAGTTCGGCGGCGGGACGCCGTTCTCGTCCTTTTCCAGCCGCAGGTGGGCGTATAACTCCGTTTTGAGGAATGACACGCCGATATTCCACTGGCGCATCTTTCCGACCTTTTTACCCGCCTTGGTGATGTCCACCTGCTTGGGTGGTGAAAACGCCATGCCGAGGTGATCCTGACCCTTGATCGGTATGACGCGATCACCGACGAACCGGCGGCAAAAGGTATGGACGTGCGTCGTGTTGTAGCCGGTATCCACCGCCATCATTCGGATAGGAAACTCCATCCCGTCCTTGCGCGGCCACCGTTCACCCACGACGGCTGCCAAATCGTCCCATACGGCGGTTCCGGCCGTGTCCCCCTCGATTACGCGGTAGTCGATCGAATAGCTGCGTTTGTCGGCACACCAGCCGACAATCTCTAACTCCAGGCGGTCGCGCTGTACATCGACACCGGCGGTGAGGAAGCACACATCGGCGGGCACATGGTTGGTTTTGTACTGCTCGCGGCGGTTGTAAAGATTTTTGTACGGCGGCGCCTCGCCCTTTTCCGCCCACGTCTGCCCGAGGGTTGTATTCACGAAAACCTTTAATTTGCTCGGGTTCTCCTTGGCCGCAATGAAATCTCGCGCGATCTGTTCCCAGCTATGCCACCCGTAGGGCGAATAGAGACTATTAAGATGGAAGCCAATCACATCGTGATTTACATTTTCCGGCTTGGCGGGCACCCACTGGCCGTTTGCTAACATGGTGATCTTGTGCCGCTCGGCGATCAATTCGCCGCAATGGTTGCACTTGTATTTTGCTGTTTGGGGCTTGCCCTCCTCCCACTTGAGATTTGCGAATACCAGCGGCTGCATAACGCCGCAGTGCGGGCACGGGACATGATAGTAGTTTTGATCGGTTTCCAAAAATTCCCGTTCGATTGCCGAAAGTCCCTCGATGGTGGGCGTACTCAACATGAAAATTTTATGGTTTGGAAAGGTTCGAGTACGGGCGATCGCCAAGTCGATCGGCGATCCCTCGCCGTCCAAGTCCTGCGGGTAAGCGTCCACCTCGTCCAAAATCAAATTCCGGATAGGGACAGACCGTAACCCCGCTGCGCTGTTGGCGCCGACCATCAGCAGCAGACCGCCGGGAAAATTCTTTTGCGTGATCGTGTTGTTGCTGTCGCGGCTCTTGGCCGGAGCCACGCGCTGCTTCAGTTCGGGGCAATTCTCGATCAGCGGGTCGATGCGTCCCTTGGACAACCGTTCGACCATTTTGTCGGTCGGCTGTACGAACATGGTGGGCGCCGGCGCGATGTGCATAGCATAGCCTACGAAGTTGCTGGCGCCCTCGGTTCCTCCGATCTGCGCGGCCTTTACGAAGACAATTTTGCGGTGCGAGTCGTGAACGCTCAAGCAATCCATGATGTCGCGCAGGTAGGGGGTGCGGCTCGTCCGGTATTGGCCCGATTCGGCAGAGCTGACCGGCGACAAAAACCGGTATTTGTCCGCCCATTGCGACACCGTGATCCGGTCGAGCGGTCGTAAGCCCTGGAAAAACTTGGTTATCTCGTTGAAAATGGCTGTCATTGGTCGATTCTTGTTTGAAAATCCGCGAGCTTCTGCAACGCATCGGCGATCGCGTCGTATATCGTGTTGTGAACGATTGCCCGATTGTCTTCCGCCATAACCACGTCCGTTATTCGGTCGGGGATTGCGAGCAATGTGTCGCGCAATTCCTTGCCGGCGGCGAAAAGTTGGGCATTTATGCGCTCGCGCGACACCAGCGCACCCTCTTTTTCCTGTAATTCCAGCTCGGCGATCCTGGCTTTGGCGATTTTTTCCTGTAATTGGGCGTCCTCGTAGGTCATCGTAGCAGTTGCCACAGCCTTGGCCGTCGGTTCCGGCTCGATCACCGCTTTATCAAAGGTTTTGATGTAGCCCGCCAGCGCGTTGCGGACCTTGCGCTGGTTGGGGTGCGCCGAGTTCAGCGACTTATACCAGCATACGGCGGCCTGTTGTGGGTTCAGGTAATACGGCGAAGTCGCGGACGTCCCGACGACATCCGCGAAATTGTCCGGTATATATCCGCGCTTTATGGCCGCTGTTATGGTCTTGGCGCTTATTCCGGTTGTTTCTTCGAAATCAGATATTTTAACCCAACCTTTGGGCGCTTTTTTCTTCATTCGTATCTGCTTGCTACCTGCTATGATAATTTTTTCCTGCTGACTGGCGAAAAAACGCGATGCCGACTACCCCCGATGTAGGGACCAGGAAGAACCTATAAAATCATTCTTGTTCGTACCTTACCGGATCGGGTTTCTCAAATCCGGTTTTATCTCCGCATTCGGGACATTCTACATACCACATCGTTACGCGATCTCTTGGATCGAAAAAGGTTTCATCCACATCGGCGGCGCCATACTCAAATTGACATCCGCAAGGGCATTTCCGTACATATATCGCCATCTTACTACTGTTTCCGTGCTGTATTATCCGTTTCATGTCATCCGTTTTTTGCCGCGATTTTGTTCACGCAACTGGTTAGTATTCCGTGGACGCGGGCTGTTACCTCGTTGCCCATAAACTCCGCAACGTCCGTCCGCACGTCCGGCGAAATGCCCATTGTGAACGGCGAGGCCGTCATCAGTTCTGTGATGCGTATCTTACCGCTGGCCGTCTTTTCTCGCCCGGGCACGAAGCCTATACGTTTTTGATAGCGGCCGCGAGAAAACACCCCTTTGTGCCCGCTGGACATGGTCGCGACAAAGGCGTGGCGGATCATGGTTGTCTTGCCCTTGTGGATTGCCACCGAAATCGAGGATCCCGATTGCTTTGGCTTGAATGCGATAACCGGTAGCCGGTTTTCGTTTATCTTGATGCCACCGTACAAGCTGCCGCTGTTAGCCTTGGGTGACACTACCGCCTGGCGTGATAGGTATTTCTGCGATATATTGTACCGCTCTTTTATCCGCTTGTTTATGCGGGGTATCGAGCGCGTAAGCGCACTATTGACGCCTTGCGCTGTGCCGCGTAATATTTCATTGGGGGATAGCTTGCTGCGAAACTCGTTTTGTATTCGCTCTACCTCGTCGCGCTTTTCCTGTGTGATCTTGATCTCCATAACGTCAGATTATTGCAGGGGAGCGTCCGCTGTGTGGGTGGCCGCCTTACCTCGTTCGTATTCTTTCAGTTTCTCGTCGATTTTGAGGTACAAATCCACCGGCTGGGGCGTCCGGCGTTTTAGATCCTCATACCACTGTCGCGATACGCCGGCCTCGCGGCACAACTTCGAAATGGATACATTAGCCGCGTTCGCCCGTCGTCGGATGTCGTTCGCCAAGTCTTTGTCGCTTTTTTTCATAATCCAAAAAAAAATTATAAATACATTGATTTCAACGCATTCCTGCACCTGCCATCTCTTTCGGCCCGCAGATGCAACTCCGCCATGTTCTGCTCGACATACTCCTGCACATTCGCGGGACACTTGCCACTCTCATACATGGCCAGTAGATACTCGGCAGGGACTTTCGCTATTACTTCGCCCTTGTAGCTGCCGAATGGCATACGGTCGGCCGTCTTCTGCTTCCGATCGGCAGCCTCGGTGTCCCTGCGTTGCTCGATGGCGGGCTTGTGCTCCTCAATGTACCGCGCTACACTTTCCGAACATTTGCCGTTCTCATGGAGCCATAGCAGGTAATCGGCGGGGACGCCCGACATGGGACGCCCCTTGTATTTGCCGTATGGCATGGCGCTGGTGTCTGTCAGCCTCCACATAGTCAATAGCGTTTCCCGTGCTTATATCCTCGGCCCTCGTTGTACTGCATTTTCAGCAGAACGTGCATTTCGAGATTGATGCCGAGTGCGGTGGATAAATCAAGCAGGCGAATGGTCGCGTCGGCCAGCTCGTCCTCGAACGTGTCTTTAACGTGTACCTCGAACTTTTCACGGAACGGAAAGATTTCACAGGGTTCCTTATCGAAAAAAGCCGATAAGTCGGCCCGTTTGTTCTTACGATCGGCTTCCAGCGCCTCGGCGAGTTCCGAAACGGTCAGCATTAAAGCGCGGGGGATGTCGATCGGTTCATCGTGGAACCCTTTCGCTTTGGCGGTTTCAAATGCACGTCGCCCCAATTCTTTGAGTGTTAAATTTCCCATGATTATTTCATTTTTGAAAGGTTTTTACTCACATAATCCGTAAAAGCTCATGCAACTGGTCGCTGTGTCATCGTCGAACAGGCTGCCGGTCGCGTTCTGCCATTTGACATATTGTACTACATCGTTTATTGTCGGATATTTCTCGCCGCTGGTAATCGCGTGGGCGGGGATTTTATCCGGTCCAAAAAACGATGACTTCAGGTCATGCTCCAGCGTGGCAATCTGCTCGATGCGATCCGGAGATTGGCGGGAAATGTTCAGTATATCCCGCTGGCTCGCCATGACGCACGGCCAGCACCCTACACGTTTATAGCCCATCGTGTAGAGCGGATTGGGTTCAAGCCCCGCCGAGAGGATGTAGTCAATCACCTGCTGCGCCGACCAATCGAATACGGGACGCAGTAGATCGTCAGCGTATTGCTTTCGGAACACCCGCACGTCGTGACCGCGATAGGTGTGCATCTTTGGTTTGCCCGCTTTATCATAACCGTATGGCTCGAAATAGTACTTAAAGTACGTGCATTGCTTTGACATAGCCGCACGGTTCGGAGATTCCGCCGCGCGTATGCCTTGGATCATCAGTATATTATCCTGTACGTTGTCGAGCACATAGTCGATGCACGGCTTGGTTTTCAACTCTTGGGTACAGAATCGGGCACGGGTGGACGGCCAACGCTTTTTCTGCTTGGCCAAACCGACCATCCCATCATACTTGGGCGACTTGAGCGTTACGAGGTCGAGGTTTAGCCGGTCGGCGATGCGATTGATGTACTCGTAGGTCAGTGGATGCTCCCATCCCGTATCGCAAAACACGGTGGTAAAGTTGGTGGTGATGTGCTCGCGCACCCACAACAGCGCCGCAAGGCTATCCTTTCCTCCGGAAAATGTTACGATTATTTTCATCTACCAAAGTGTTTTATACAGTTACAGATCGTGATTGTCGGATTGGCCCATTGCCGTTGAAACCGGCGCCAATCGGTTGAATATTTACCCTCAAGATCACGAAACAACATTGCCATTGGCATAAAACCGGCTCGCCACGCCTCGCCCATCCGTGTCTGTGCTTTCTCGAACGTGTCTCCCTTGTAACCGCACAACACATAACACCTCATCGAGTTGCTGGATTTGGTGAAACCTGCCTCGATAAGCATTTTGCCTGCCTCAACGAGCGGGTCCAGGTCGTTGGGGGTGTCGTAGGCGAAAAATAGCGATTGGGGATGTAACTCATGTATTCGTTGCGCCATCGTCGGGGTTAGCAACGCTGCCTCCAGTCCTCCGGTAAATTGCGGCTTGTGCGGCTGGCGGGCAAGCATGGCAAATACCTCGTCGATATGGCCCGGAGAGCAGGCCAGCAGGTTGTCATCGGTCAGAATCCAGCCGTCGGTAACTGGCAACTCTCGGAGCATTCCGCCCTCACGCTTGGGAACAGCGCAAAACCAGCATCGATTCGGACATCCTCGGCTGGTAATCACGTATCCGTGCCTCATGTACATACCAGGGATAAAATCGCCGCCCGGCTCATTGTAAGCGGGACCGCCGATCTTCACCGTTGCAACCGGCTCCCATTGTTTCGCCAGCCATTCAGCGATCGGTATGTCCCATGTGAACGTTACAGAAACGTGCACCTCGTCCGCTTCGTCGAAAAAGGACGGAGTTTCGCGGATACGTACCAGCTCGTCGGTTGGCGTAGCATTCGTCTTGGTTGGGAATACTCGTATTATCCGTTTTTTCATATCCATTTCAGAATAATTTTTGCTGCATTTGGTGATCGATCAATCTTCAATAACCCGCACGTAGGTATCGTTTATAGTTCGACCTATCTCTATCAACCTCAACGCGACCATTTCCTCCAATACGGCACGAAAAGCGGTGAGGGATTGGGAAAACCGCGTTTTCAGCATAAGTCCGTCGCGTATGACCAGAGCGTCGGCGGGCATCCTGTTTGTAGCCCGGCGGGTGCGTTGTACCTCGCGGACGTGGCGCCGTATCTCGGCGTGCAAAGGGTTGGCTGGTTCCATTTATTGCCCGCTTAATTTTTCAACGATCCGCATTTCTCGTTCGGATAACTCCCATACTATAGCCTCTTTTTTCACCGCAGCTCTTTCGGCGGCAACTCTTTCGGCGGCGGTATACGAGATTAAAAAACCGGATCCGTAAATCGATTTCCCGTGCTTTTTTTGGATGTCAAGCGCAGAGTGATGCACCATTTCCCGCTTGTCTATCTTTATCTCTCCCTTGTTTTTCACGATGTACGCTACATCCGAAACCGTCAGCACGCAGTCCGGGTATTTGTATTTCGGCAACTCCGCTTTCGGTGCCGAGCAAATGGCGTCGATCCCCTCATATAGCACAGGATCACCTATTACACCGGCTTCGCCGAACATATTGGACAAAAAAGATGTATTTACTTTTGCCCCGTTTTCGTAAACGATAGCGGCGCCGCATACGATCCGTGTACAGTCAAGGTCAGCGCTGAACAATGTCAGATGCGGAGCAAACAGGAAAAACTTGATCCCTCGTTTCAGATAGAACCGGACAATTTGAGAGACGATCGAAAAGGGCGGGTTGTCGATCACCACGCAATTATCGGGATAGACCAAGCTCTCGTAATCACCACCCGGATAGAACGGGCGGACAACGGTCATCCCGTCGATGTCGCAATGATCGGCTACATATTGCAAAACATAGTCGTACACCGCTGGAGGCGTATAGCAGTCGTCGGTCGTTTTCTTGGGATTGAATTTTTCCACAAAGCCCTCGTAATCGTCGAAAATACTTTTTTGCGACTTTCTGCGATTCGTGAACACGTGCTCCTCTTGGCCGAATAAATTTATACTTTTCATATCATGCTGCATTTTCAAAATCCAAAATCATACGCCCCAGTGCTTCGCAGATCACGCGGGCCATTGTAACCTCAACAGCGTTGCCGATGAACTTCTTCTGCTCGGCCTGTGTGCCTACCAGCTTGTAGTTGGCGGGGAAACCCATGATGCGTTTCAGTTCGGGAATCTTCAACATTCGCATCTTCACATCGACCAGCCCGTACAGCGCCATGAACTCCTTTATCTGCACCACGATCGGGCTGTCTGTGGTATATACCTCGTAGATCAGCGTATCGCCTTCGCGGCGGATGAACGGCGCGAGATGCTGCACGTCGTTCTCCGTTGTAACGATACTGGGCGGTCTTTTGTCCATCCGTGCGATCAGCGTGAAGCACGGGCGATCTATGGGTGCCCCCGCTGATGCGAATTGCGGGTTGAGTAGATAACGACCTTTACGGGGCGGTGTTTCCGCACAATACGTAACGAGATGGTGTTTTGGCGTGGGGGTTACAGTCCCGGCCGGCAACTCGACGGACGCGGTGCATCCATTTCCGTACTGCATATTCAGGAATCGAGGACGCACCAGTTGAAACCGGTCTTTCGTCGTGACGGTCGGGGCCGGCGCCTCGACGGGCGAGTTGTAGCCGTTGCCATAATATGCCGTCAGAAAATTGCCGGACACCAGTGCGTGGTGATCTACCGTCGTGATGGCGTGCGCCGGCCCGTCGATGCTGATGGCACGGTCGGCCGGTGATCCGCTGAAATGCTTGGCAAGGAAACACGCCTTTGCCACGCCGAGCCTGCTCTGCACCGCAACCGTCGGGCAAGGATCGTCGATACCGGGCGCAACGTACTTACCGCTTTGGCTCATGGAGTTGTATTTGACCATGAACGCCTCTTTGCCACCGGCGACGAACTTAACCAGCCCTGCGTAGATGCGTTCAAAGGTCGCATCCACCAGCGGCTTTTTGCGGCCGAAGATGCTGGCGCCCTCGTCGTGCAAATCGAGCACATCACGAACCGGGCGCCACTTTGCCCGGACATCGAACAGGTTGGGAGCGGGTTTCTTGGTGTGTGTCGGCGTCGGGAAAACGATGGGCAGTTGTCCGGCGGCGAAAATCCCGAAGAACCGGCGCCGGGAGGTGTAGGCCCCGAAGTCCGCCGAATCGAGGATGCGGTGGTCGAACCGATAGCCTCCGTCCGCGCAAATGCGATCCACCCACCGGCGGTAATGCTCGCCGCGATGGGCGGCATCGGGCACCCACACGGGGGCGATGGTGCGGCGCTTGTGTTTGCCGGTGCCCTCGGTCTTTATCGCCAGTGGACAGTATTCGCCATGACCGGCCGATGCCTCGACGACTTTCACCACGAGCGGCCCCCACGTCATGAACTCCTTGACGTTCTCGATTTGGATGTAGTCGGGCCGCAGTGCGTCGATGTATCGGAAAAGGTGCTCGGCAAGCGTGCGGCTGTCGGCGTCGCGGCTTTGGCCGCCCTTAGCGATCGAGAAGTTGGTGCACTCCAGCGACGCCCACAACACCACGCGGGCGGCAGGGTATTGTTTCCGCATGGCTTCGACATGGGCCAGCATCCGGTCGAGGTTCAACGTGCGGATGTCTTCGACAAAGTGCAGCGCGTCGGGATGGTTGGCCGCGTGCGAAGCGATCGCGTTGGCATCGTGATTGACGCACGCGATCACCTTGGCGACCTGCTCGCCGTGCAACCGTGCCGCCTCAACGCCTGTAGATGTTCCACCGGCGCCGCAAAAGAGGTCTATGTACAGAAAGCGGATCATAGCGTAATGCTTTCAAATATCCCCAGCTCTTTACTGCGGCGTCTGTTCTCTATTTCGATATATTGGGGATTTAATTCGAAACCGATAGCATTGCGGCCGAGTTTATTGGCCACGATGCGCGTGGTGCCGGAGCCGTTGAACGGGTCGAGTACGAGGCCACCGGCGGGACACCCGGCAAGGATGCACGGCACGATCAAATCCTCGGGGAACGTGGCGAAATGGGCCTCTTTGAACGGCTGCGGGGGAACTGTCCACACGCTTCGTTTGTTGCGCGTCGTTGAAGCTTCCGGCGCTATCTCGGTGTATTCAATCGCTTCCGCACGACCGGAGCGATGGAATGATCCGTGGCCGCCTTTCCCCGTGTCCCATCCTGCCGGCTTGCGCTGCCGGTTCTTGCCGACGTTCGGATGGTTGATCAGGTTCTTGCCATCCTCGAATTTCGATCCGTTCCACCCGGTCGCTGGCTCCTTGATCGCCTCGGCATCAAAGTAATAGCGGGCCGATTTGCTGAAAAGGAAAATATACTCGTGCGCCTTGGTGCAGCGATCCGTCACGCTCTCGGGCATCGGGTTCGGCTTGTGCCAAATAATGTCCTGACGCAAGTACCAGCCATCAGTACGTAGGGCGAACGCCAGCATCCACGGGATCCCGATCAAGTCCTTGGGTTTGACATCGTCAGCACCGCGGTTACTACCGGCATAGCTATCGCCCATATTCACCCACAACGTCCCCTCCGGCTTGAGTACTCTCCACAGTTCGCGGAATACCGTCACAAGATGATCGATGAAAACCTCCGGCGTTTCTTCCAGCCCGATCTGACCGTCTACACCGTAGTCGCGCAGCCCGTAGTACGGCGGCGAAGTGACGATGCAGTCCACGCAACCGTCCGGCAGCAGTCGGGCCGCCGCAAGCGCATCCATGTTGTAGGTGGTATTGATCTGCATAGCTTTCGTTTTATCGGTTTGAAGTCAGCCGAGCCACCAGCGCGGCGCATTCGTCTTTTGTGCGGGGCAACTCGATCGTGGTGGTGCGGCCAAGGTCGGCAAACAGGCGCTTCAGCATCTTGATGCGGAGTTTGCCCTGCTGGGTGGCCATGCCCTTGGTGTCGATCGCCATGTCGTAATCCGGCAGGTAGAAGTCCAGCGTGTAGGTGATCGCCCGAACGTTCTCCCCGTTGTAGGTGAACGGCTCTTGCAGGGTGTAGCGCTTTTGAAACAGAAAGCCTATTCCGTGCGATTTCAGCAGATCGTGCATGTAGCGTTCGAGTCGGCTGTCGAAGATTACCCCGTTTTCCTCTGTTTTCGTCGCGTTTAAGACCTTTCGATTGCCGATCGGTGTAGTTATACTATTTCGGGGGAGATCGCCGGAAATAAGCCGTCTAAATTCGCTTGCGGTCATCGTGTCGGTGTTGTTGGTCGATCTTCGTCTCATGCTTGTATTGCGGCTATGTCGATTTTACGCATCCAGTACTTCGTGCCGTCGGGCATTGCGAGGAACTGGAAATCGTCCCACGCCCCCCGGCCTCCGTCCACCTCGGCGATCACCTCGTTGTACGTGTATTTGCGGCCCGTGTCGGCTTTGCGGCTCTTGATGATGATGTCGTGAGCCACGAACGAGGCAAACGTCGAGTATGCGGATTTGTTCCTGTACGCCCCTTTGTTGTCCATTGCCGCGATGATGCGGTTTATATCCTCGGCACTGAACTTGGCCAGAATGTCGCGGGCCTGCTCCTCGGTGATCGGTTCGGCCATCGCTGCGATTTCGGGATAGGCCGAATCGAGCCAGTCGAGGAACTCGGCGGTTTGGTTTTCCCCCACACCCCCTTTCCATGTAGGGATTACTGTGTGTGTATTACTCTTACTGTTACTCTTACTCTTAAAAAAAGGAAATTCGCCGATAATTGACGAAAAACCCTGTTTCCGCCTGTTTTCGGCGTCGAAAACTCCCGCCGGCTCTGTTTTTTCAACATTTTCAGCGTCGAAAATCATTTCATTTTTGGGGTTTCGCTCCTTTTTCGTTGTGTTTTCGCTTGTTTTCGGCTCATTTTCGGCGTCGATAATTTCCGCGCCCCCTGCGTCTGTTTTGCTTTTTGCCTTATTATCAAGGAAAAGCAAATCGCGCTCGCGCTTTAATAGCAAAGGTTTCAGGCCGTTACGGTGTTCGGCGGAGAAAATAAACCCATCCCCGATTTCCAACAGGCCGATTTTGACAGCATATTCTACTATCGCTATCAGATCCTCCGGTTCAACGTCGTAATCGGCCGCCAGCAACTCGACGGTCACATCGTCCCACTTGATGCGGAACAAATCGCTACTGGTCAGCGTTTCCTGCAAATAAGTCCATACCGCATACCCCAAGTGTGAAAACTTGCGCCGAATGGCCTTTACCATCGGTTTGTTTCGTTCGTTTACGTCGTGCGGGAACCAGTCCGCATTTAGTTTTCTCGGTCTTGCCATAATTTCCCAACCTTAAATTTTCTTACTCATTTAGTTTTCGGAATCCAATTCCCACAGTAATCGGAGCAGTGACGAGCTTCGAAATAGCTTTCGGGGACATCGTGGTATTCGCATTCACCATACCCGTTGGCGTCTTCATACTTGAAGCAATTGCACGATCCGCACACCTTGGTTCCGTTCTCCGTCACCCTGTTGTATTCCGTATCGATGTCGGCGGAGTACCCGGGGCATGTGTCAGGCTTATTCATAATTATATCGTGTTTTTATGGTTAAAATGGAAAATCTCGTTCCTCCTCCGTCCGGCGCTCCCTGCACGTGCTTTCGAGACTGGCGGACAAATAGAGCGGGTCATATAGACATCCGATCCGCTTGGCGACCCACAGCGGTACCCGCCCGTCGCCGATGTACGCCGCCATGATCGCATCGCACAGCTCGCATTCGTCGTGCTTGATGCACCGATCGCAATTCTCGGCGTCCCAGGCCGCCAACTCGCTGCGGCTGCCAAACGTCCTTACGGGCGTGTCTTTTTCAAAGGGGTGGTTGTTCCATTCCATAATCGGGGATATTAGTTTGCCAAATACAGCCGTACACGGCCATCGATGTAAAACTGGATCTGCAGCCCCAGCGCCTCCAATACATCCGCATAATTCTCGCGGATATAGTGGGCTGCCCGAGGGTCTGAAACATAATCGCGATAACGGATCACGACACGGCGCAAATCTCGCACATTGTCGGTATTAACAATAGCATTGAACGAGGAGGTGCAATACTTGTAAAATCGGCGATGTACCTCTTTCGCCGCGTCCTTCATTTGCTCGAAAGTCTGTTCCATTTCATACGGTTTTTATAGGTGATCCTTTTTTCCGCCCATCCACTCGAACGGATCGGGCATACAGTCCAGTTTTGCGCGGTCATTTACCGGTGACTTTACACGACGATGCAACCCTTGCCGATATATCATCATCTCTATGCTGCGAACCGATCGTCCGTACTCCTCGGCGATTGCCTGCACATCCTCGCCGGACAGATAGCGGGCGATTACGTCCTGCACCTCGAATTTGTCCCATCGTCTGTACATCTTTCCCATCGCTGCGGATTATTCGTGATTGTCGAACCAGCTGGCGCGGTTGCTTTGCGAGGCGACCAGCTCTATACGTTCTGCCAGCACACGGCACTTACTGTTGCGGGTTCCGTCTTTGATTATCTCGATCAGCCCCTCGGCAGCCCACCGATCGACCGTACCACGGCCGAATTTCCGGTAGCATTGTGTGAGGGTGTAGTATTTCGTATCGTCGGCCAGCTCCGCCCGGGCCATACGATACCCGGCAGCGTAGGCGGCGGCTATCTGCTGCAAATGCAGTCGGTCGAGAGGTTCGTGGTTCATGGTATTACGATTTACGGGTTACTTTGATAACGCCGGTTCCCCTCAACGCGGAGACCGACAATTTGATGTTTTTACCCTTGCAGTAGCGGCAGGCGTTGGCCCGCACGCTCGACTCGGTAAACTCGGCAACGCTGAACTCGACGCTTTCGCCAAGCCTCAACGCGGCAAAGGTTTCGGAAAAGTTTACAGTTCGAACTAATTCGGCCATAATTGAAAATCTGTTTATGTTTCGCTCCCGCGCCGGTATCGCTCCGGGTAACCGCTTGACGGTTCGCGGGAAAACACTTAACTTTAGGCGTTCAACTCTAAAATTTAAGTGCTATGAAAAGTTTCATCGACAAATTTCGTGAGGAGCAAGAAAGCGCCCTTACAGTCGCACAACTCGAAGAAATAAGCCGCAATAAATGGTTGTCAATCATTGCCCTTATTGTCAGCATCGCCGCGCTCATCGTGGCCATCTTCAAATAATTTCGAGTACTCCCGGCAGCAGATTGCAGCAATCTGATCGGCATGCTTGGTTATAACCTCTTGAAACCCGATCGGCTCGACGCGTTTTTCAAGGTTGGTAATGCGGCCGTGTATGATCGTGATACGCTCGTTCAGCATGTCGATTTCCGTCTCAATGGCAACGCGCTTTACTAAATGGTCGGCCTCTTCTCTGGTCATTTTGTCCAAGCGGGTGGTGTAGAAAATCGTGGCGATGCTCGCGCCGACGATCGCAGTAGCAATGGCGATAATAATCACTGGTGTCATGGCTATTCGTTTTTTAGGAGTTCGGGGTTATCGTGGATGTTGCCAATGACTTCTTTTCCAAACTTATAAATCCAATCCTGATCCAATCTTAAATAACATAATTCTTTTCTATCGACCAAGGCCCCCATAAAAGCTGCGTTGCCGGTATGGTAAAAGATTCTATGAGGGCGAGTTTTATCCTCGGACAATGGAGAGCGTATCACATCCCCCTCGTAAATCTCCTTGCCGTTCTTGTCTTTCAGCCCCGTGTACTCGCCGACGGTGGCGGGATCGACCCGGACCCAGTATTCCACTTCTTCGCTCCAAATGAGGGTTGCCTTGTTGCGCGTATCGAACCACAAGGAACCGAATACCCATTTCCTTTCTGCGATACCTATACCTCTGTACCTAATCTCTCTCATAATCTCGTTTATTTGATTCGTATAACAGTAATTCGGTCGGCTGCCACCTCGACTTTGAATCCTCGCCCCGTGTCGGCCTTTACCGATACGGCCGTGTTCCGAATGGTAGATGGTTTGTAATCCTCATTCCGGGGGAAAATGAATTTGGACCCAATCTCCTCCAGCGACCTAATCGTGCCGCGGATGTTTATTCGTTCGGTCGTTTCCATTTTATTTGTATATTTGTCTTTGTGTATATGTTTACGATGCAAAACTAAAGTAAAAACTTGATAAATGCAAAAAAAGTTTGATTATTTTGATGTAAATAAACGCATCATACAGATAATGAAAGAGAAAGGGTATAATAAAAACTCTCTTGCTAAAGCTATGGGGATGGCGCAGCCTACCATAAAGCAGATTGAAAACAATGAAAATTTGCCATCTCTCAAGTTTTTATTTGAGTTTAAGGACGTTTTCCCCGATATAAATTTCAATTGGATTTTAACAGGGAAAGGAAATAAAATTGATTTAGTAGGGGAATACGATATAAAACACGAGGGGGTTATAGAATATGACATGGATGCTGGCGGGTATTCTATGCGATACCATGATGGAGCTAATGATCGGACAGTAACCGACAAAAATTCGGAACGAATCGATAAATTATTGGATATTGTCGCCTCCCAGCAAAAGACGATCGAATTATTAGCCCAAAAAGGGGCTGCGGGGGATGTGCCGGGTGTTGCTGGCAAGGCGGTACAAGGATAAAACAACCCGAACGATTTATGCTGACACCCGATTATCCGATCAAAGACGCAGCCCAACCTTACAACCTCAACATCACCACTACGACAAAACGGATTACAAAACTGGATATATTATTGTTTCACGCATTTTCAGAATAAAACAATAAAAATATGGATTTCAAAGACCAAATCAAGCAATTAAGCGAGCGCGTAGTCAAACTCAAAGACAACATCCAAACAGAAGAGGCCACTAAAACGGCTTTCATTATGCCGATGATCCAGGCATTGGGTTATGATGTATTCGATCCTACCGAAGTTGTACCCGAGTTCACTTGTGATTTGGGCATCAAAAAAGGCGAAAAAATCGACTACGCGATCCACAAAGACGGTCAGCCTATCGTACTGATCGAATGTAAGCATTGGAAAGAGGATCTGAACTCGCATAACGGACAGCTTTTCCGCTACTTCCACGTTTCGAACGCTCGTTTCGGCATACTGACCAACGGCATCGTCTATCGCTTCTACACCGATTTGGTCGAGAAGAACAGGATGGATGAAAAACCGTTCTTCGAGTTCAATATGGAGAAATACCGCGAATCGCAGGTGGAAAAGCTGCGGGAGTTCCATAAAAGCTATTTCGACGTCGAAACGATCCTCAACACGGCCAGCGAACTGAAATATACAAACGAAATACGCAACGCCATCGTCAAGGAGGTGAACGATCCGAGCGACGAATTCGTCAAGTATTTCGCGCGTCCGGTCTATCCGGGCCGTTTCAACGACATCACTTTGGAACAATTCCGAGCTATCGTTAAACAGGCTTTTGCTCAATATGCAAATGACTATATGAACGAACGTCTCAAGTCGGCTATCGGTGCCGATACGGTAGTAGAAACCCGAGCCGAACCCAAATCCGAGCCTGCATCACCAGTGGCAGCGCCCTCTGAAGAACCGGTGTGCGAATGTGAAAACAAGGTCATTACGACGGAAGAAGAGATACAAGGTTTCTATATCGTTCGTGCCATTCTTTATCCGGAAATCGACGACATTTCCCGCGTGGTACACCGTGACACGCAATCCTATTTCGGAATCCTGCTCGACGACAACAACCGCAAGCCGATATGCCGCCTGCATTTCAACACAAGCAACAAATACCTCGAAACTTTCGATGCAGAGAAGAACGGCACGAAACATCTGCTCGAATCACTCGACGACATCTACAAATACCGCACGGAAATAGTCGCTGCCTGCAAGATGTATTAAACAAATTTCTGCCAGATTAAAAAAGCCCCGGATCGCTCCGGGGTGTCGTTTTCCCTCTATCTTTGCCGCATAACCTCAACTGAATAACAACGTAAGAATGGAATTACAACCTATCCAAAGTAAGATTTACGAGATACGGGGCCAGCGGGTGATGCTGGACTTCGACTTGGCTGAACTCTACGGCGTAACTACCGGCAACCTCAATAAAGCCGTAAAACGGAATATCGAACGATTCCCGGAGCGCTTTATGTTTCAATTGACCCAATCGGAGGCTTTAAGATTCCAAAATGGAACCTTAAACGAAACTACAGGTAAAACCAAGCGAGGCCAACATTTCAAATATATGCCTTATGCCTTTACCGAACAAGGCGTATCTATGTTGTCGGCAGTATTGCGTAGTCCTACCGCCGTGCAGGTCAGCATATCGATTATGGACGCATTCGTGGCGATGCGGAACTACATCACCACGACGACGCAGATAACGGCGGAACTGTCCGAAATACGGGCAAAGCTGGCATTGTTGGAACGTGCTGACGAAGACAATGCCGAAGCGGTAAACGATCTCTCGGAGGATATGCGTAAAGAACTTGACAACATTTATCAGGCTATCGCGGCGCTGTCGATCAAGGTGCCGCAGGCCCGCAAGTCGCCCCAGCCGATCGGCTTCAAGCGCACGGAATCGGACGGAAACAAGTAAAGATTTCGAGATTATTGTAAATTCTTCAAATACTTTCATATTTTAACAAAAAATCCCCGGAGTGATCCGGGGTGTCGTTTTTCCTCTATCTTTGTCGATGTTGTCCTTTCGACCTCAACATGAATATCAAATATACATATGACGCAGAAACAAGCCATACAATTATTTGAAGAGCGCAAGGTGCGCACCGTATGGGATGACCAAACGGAGGAGTGGTATTTTTCGATCGTGGATGTCGTCGGTGTATTGACCGACAGCGTGAATCCTACGGACTATATCAAAAAGATGAAGAAGCGCGACCCGGAGCTATCCAAAGGGTGGGGACAAATTGTCACCCCCCTTTCCGTGCAGACTGCTGGAGGTCGCCAACGGGTGAACTGCGCCACGACGCAGGGGATGTTCCGGATCATTCAGTCAATCCCCTCTCCGAAAGCGGAGCCGTTCAAACAGTGGATGGCGCAGGTGGCTGCCGACCGTCTCGATCAGATGCAGGATCCGGAACTGTCGATTCAGCAAGCAATGGTCGATTACAAGCGATTGGGGTATTCGGATAATTGGATCAACCAGCGTCTGAAAGCGATCGAGGTTCGCAAAGACCTGACCGATGCGTGGAAAAAGCGAGGGGTGCAGGAGGGCCAGCAATTTGCCACACTGACTGACATAATCACGAATGTGTGGTCTGGCTTCACCACCCGTGAATACAAGGCATATAAAGGGTTGCGGAAAGAAAATTTGCGGGATAATATGACCAACACAGAACTCATTCTCAACATGCTTGCGGAGGCTTCGACAAAGGACATAACCGAAGCAACCGACCCCCGGACGCTTGCAGCACACAAAGCGGTCGCGCGACAAGGCGGCACAATTGCCCGCAATGCCCGGCTGGAACTCGAAGCAAGAACCGGCCGCAAGGTGGTTTCTCCGTTGAATGCACATCAGGTATTACAAATCGAGAAGACGGACGAGGCGGAATTGCAGGCCGAAGATGAAGAGTAAAAAAGCCCCCGGAGTGATCCGGGGGCTGCCGTTTCCAAATAGGTCGTCGTCAAACAATAACTACCGGCAACAGCAATTCATCACAACACAATCGAATAGAACGGCGCCGCGAATTTGTGCAACGCCTCGATAATCTTACGACGTTGTGCCGGGCGTGGTTTACTTTTATCATTGGCATAACGTCCCAACTGGGCGGCCGGAATGCCGGTCAATTCCGCCAATTTGGTATCCTTGATATACTCTCGTGCATATTTCAATGCGCTAACCGCGTCATACTCCAGTTCGATCTCATACGCTCCGTCCAAATATGCCTTGTAGGGAAAACCCATCTCTTTGGCCGTTTTGATATAGAGTGCAACGCCCTCTTTCATGTCGGCAACAGCCGCCTTGACGGTATCGCCCATTCCGGCAAACATATCTTTTTCCATCATGGCCGAAATCGTTCCGTCCGATGCCCATTCGATGATAACCTTTACCTTTTCCATAAGTCGTGTGTATTTATTTCGTTTCCGGTTGCCCGGGGAGGGGGCTTATTTCAGCCCCATCTCCCGGATAAACCGCCGTGCTATTCCTGAACCCATTTCTTTCGAACCGTGAAAAGGAACCGAAACCGTTTTGCCATCCTTTTCATAAATTATGTGGCTCCCTGCCTGTCGGATAGATCGCCATCCGTTTTTTAGGATTAGGCGGTGCAACTCACTTGATTTCATATTACCCTTTGTTATTGTTTGACAGTACAAAGATAATGCAAAATATAGCATTATCCAAATAAATAGTATATTATTTTATACTTTTATAGATGATAATTAGTATTTACTTTTCACGTAGTCCAAAACAATGCGGTTGTTCGTGTCGTTGCGCGTGAACCGGCGGTGAATGTACCCCCGCGTGGTCTTAAGGCTTTTGCCGCTTTCGAAGCCAGAAGCCACCCCAACGTGATTAAGCGCCAGCGCAATGTCAGTTTCCGAAATCCCGCACTCCTCGGAGGCAAGAGTAGCCCATGTGTGGCGCATATAATAAGTACTTAAAGGCACATCGATTCCCAAGTGCGCGGCAAGTTGTTTGCAGCCCGCGTTTACGTTGTGGTTAAAGTCCCGGAAATTAGCGTACATTTTATAAAATGAGAACAACCGCCGTTTGTCGGGATCTCGGTACTTTTCAATCAGTGACAGCGCCTCCGGTTCGATCTTCACGGACATCAACGCTTCGTCTTTACGACGGTTAGCCGTCTTTTGCCGGTGGTAGATGATCCGATCGTCTTCGAGTTCGACATCGGCACCGAACAAGTCGGCGGTGTTCATGGCCAACAAGTAGAACGAGAGCGCCAGCACGTCCCGTGCCAGCTGCATACGCTTACCCGGGACAGTCTCGGCGTTTAGTATCTTTACGAGATCCTCGATGCACAAATCCCGCTTTTCGGGTTCTTCTTTGACCTCGACCTGTAATTTCTTACTCCCGAACGGTCGGTGGGTGATTAGAACCGTTTCGGCATCCTCGTCGTTGTAGTGGTCGCATGCCGCATTGAATAGGGTGTGGATGTCGGCCAAATAATCCTTTACCGTTTGCGCCTTGCACCCGGGGCGCCGCACCGTAACCTCTTTTCCGTGCTGGTTTGTCCGCGTCTGTTCGTGCGGTTTCTGCATATACTCAACGAATCCCTGCAAATTCTTTACGTTGATCTCCTTGACGAATACGATAGAACGCCCGAAATAGTCGGTTAGGTTGCGAATAACGGCCTCGAATCGTCCAGCGGTACCATCCCGTCCCTCGGCCTTCAACGCCTGAATATGGTTATCGCAAAATGCAATGAAGTCAATGCCCACGCCGCCCTCCGTTGCCTTTTGTGATTCGATATACTTTACCAGGTCGGCCGCAGAAAATCGGCTCAAGTCCGTGCCCAGTCCTTTGGCCAGCATATCCTCGTATTTCGATATGTCATTTAACAATCCTTTCAAAATTGTTGTATCTTTGATCCCGGAAAAATCAGGCTTTACCTGCTTCCGACTGACATATACGCCGGTAGATATTTTTCTTACTTCCCTTTTATGGGTAAGGCGGATGGATACCGGAAATTTACCGTCCCGCCGCTCGTTCTTCTCTCTGATCTCGATAGAAAATGTAGGCATACACTTTGAATTTTGGACAAACAATGGACAAACAAAGCTACATATTTTTACCGAAATGTGTGTAAAAGTGTGTAAAATAAGACGGGCGTAGAAGGTTGATTTTATGGTAAATGCGCTGTATGGTAGATTTTTAGGGGATTTTACCTTGAAATTATAGACTTGCATGGCATGCAAGAGGTCACGAGTTCGAGCCTCGTATTCTCCACCAAACAAGAAACAGCCGCATGATTTCATGCGGCTGTTTCTTGTTTGATAGTATGTCTTTTATGGGCGGAGTTCGGACGCTTCCGTCGGAAGTTTTCCCGGCTGATCCCGAGGGTCAGTTTTTCAGGTATTCTACTGCCGCCAGACCGTCGTTGAGGGGATAGAGGCCGATGCTCAGCGATTTGTCTTCGCTTTCATATACGTACATTCTTTGTCCCGGACGGTATTCGAGGTAGATGTACAGCTGCGAGAGGTAGGTGTGCAGGTCGTCGATGTACAGGTCTGAAAGTATCGATCCGCAGGAATATACTTTGTCGTCTTCGAATATATATATGTACTCTTTAACGATGCCCTTGCCTTCGAAATACAGCGAGGTTTCCGATGCTCCGCTGTAGGCGTAGGGCACCGAAGCTTTCACTTCCTCCCGTGTCTTGCCGTACATGAATACGGGAGCTTCGTATTCCCTCAAAGTGGGAGGTATGTTGTCCTTGTTCTCATCGTCGTTGCATCCCGCGAATCCCAGCATTACGGCCGCGAAAGCGAATAGTAAGAATTTTTTCATAGCGAAAAGATAAACGGTTTGGAATAAAGGTTTTATCGATTGTAAATGAGATAAATTATTCTTTATGGGTGCGCCGCCGGATCCCTGAATATGGTGTCGAGGATATCCGGTGATCTCTATTTTTGTCGGAAATAGATCTGGATCGGTACTCCCGAGAAATCCCATTCCTCCCGAATCTTATTCTCCAGGAAGCGGCGGTAGGGATCCTTGATATATTGGGGCAGATTGACGAAGCAGGCGAACTGGGGCGTGGGTGTCGGCAGCTGCATCACGTATTTGATTTTGATGTATTTGCCTTTGGTCGCCGGGGGCGGGTAGTTCTCGATGATCGGCAGCAGGTAGTCGTTCAGCGCCGAGGTGGCCACGCGCCGCTTGCGGTTTTCGTAAACCCGGATGGCGGTCTGGAGCACTTCGAGGATGCGCTGTTTGTTGAGTACCGAGGTGAAGATGATCGGAATGTCGTTGAAGGGCGCCAGTTTTTTTGCCAGGGCCTCCTTCCACTCCTTCATCGTGTTGTTGCCTTTCTCCACCAGATCCCATTTATTGACCACGATCACGCAGCCTTTGCGGTTGCGGACGATCAGGTTATGGATGTTCAGGTCCTGGGATTCGAGGCCTTGCTGCGCATCGAGCATCAGGATGCAGACGTCGGACTCCTCGATGGCGCGGATCGAACGCATCACGGAGTAGAATTCGAGGTCTTCGGTCACCTTGCCTTTTTTGCGCATGCCGGCCGTATCGACCAGGTAGAAATCGAGTCCGTACTTGTTGTAGCGCGAGTGAATGGCGTCGCGCGTGGTGCCGGCGATCGGCGTGACGATGTTGCGCTCTTCGCCCAGCAGGGCGTTGGTGAGCGACGACTTGCCCACGTTCGGACGGCCTACGATGGTGATGCGGGGCAGCTCTTCCTCCTCGTTCTTGGTTTCCGGGGGCAGGTCGCGCACGATTTCGTCCATCAGGTCGCCCGTGCCGCTGCCGCTCATCGAGCTGATGCAGTAGGGTTCTCCCAGTCCCAGCGAATAAAATTCGTGCGAGGAGTAGATCAGGTCGTAGTTATCGACCTTGTTGCAGACCAGCAGCACTTTTTTCGAAGTGCGCCTCAGGATGTCGGCCATCATCTGATCGAGATCCGTGATGCCCGTATTGACTTCGACCAGGAACAGGATGACGTCCGCCTCTTCGATGGCGAGCATCACCTGACGGCGGATGTCGTCTTCGAAAATGTCGTCCGAATTGACCGAATAGCCGCCGGTGTCGATCACCGAAAATTCACGTCCGTTCCAGTCGGTTTTACCGTAATGGCGGTCGCGTGTCGTGCCTGCCGTCGCATCGACGATGGCTTTGCGCTGCCCGACCAGGCGGTTGAACAGTGTGCTTTTGCCCACGTTCGGGCGTCCTACGATCGCTACAAGACTCATAATGTTATTTTACGTTTATGTTTATGCGAAACGAATTATGCGGTGCGGGCCGAGAGCGAGGCCGAATTTATTCGGACATCGATGGATGCGGCCGGTCTAAAACAAGGTCAAAGATAGTGCAAGTTACGGGTAAAACCAAACCCGGTGTCGATTTTACCCGATTGTCGGTGCATAAGGGGTGGGGGCCGGATGTGCACATCTTATCCTTTTCCGATCGGGAGATGCGGCTTCCGAAGGTTTTCCGAACAGCCGCGATGCCTTTTCAACGGGGGTGCAGCGTCTCTTCGTCTGCGGACAGGCCATGTTCCGACATCCGGCGGATGTCTCCGTTACAGCGGTAAAAGGGAGCGGTTCGTACAGGAGGTATGCGGCACGTATTATGGGTTATAAATAGCGGCTTTCCGGATCACCGGCCTGTACGGGATAGATCAGCACGAAACTGTTTCGCCCGAGGTATTGATCCAGGTAAGCCGGGATCTTGTTCATCGCCGGTTGGTAGGAGATGCGTTCGCGGCGGCTCATTACCAGCCACAGACAGTCGTCCGTGCGCAATTCGCGCAGCAGGGCCGGCAGTTTTTCCCAGTCTTTGAAAAGTACCGTTTCTACGGTTGCGGTCTGCTTGCGCCGCAGCGGTTCGATGTACTTGAGCGTTGTTTCCGGGGCATAGACGACGATTTTGGTCCCGGTATTGCGGGCCAGATTTCCGATTTTATGCAGCCACATGAGAAATCCGGCCTCTTTTTCGGCTTGGGAGGGAATGATTACGATATGTCGCTTTATGGTCGCCAGCGGTTGTACCGGTTTGTAAATGTAGGTCGTGACGTTGCTTTCGCCCAGCAGGTCGCCCGTGATCTTGCCGAGGAAGATCGCGGGGGATTTGTCCCGATGGAGTCCCATTACGATGTCCGTGATACTCTGTTCTTTGGCGACGCTTGCGATTGCGTTCGAGATATTGACGTCGTAGCGCAGCAGCTCGTGGAGGTAGATGTCCGATGCGGCAGCGGCCGTCGCCGCCGTTTCGAGAATTTTGCGGGCCCGTTTTTCCAGCCCGCTGTCTTCCACCTTGTTGTCTATGGCGTGCAGCGCGTAGAATCCGTTGTGGTTTTTCTTCGATTTGAGCACGTTGCCCAGAGTTACGAGTTCCCTGACGCTCTCTTCGTTCGACACCGGGATCAGGATGTGTTCGTCCTGATGTTCGGTGCTTTCGTCGTTTTCGCGGACCCCTTTGATGGCGATGTTGTGAGCGCCGCGCTGGGTGGCGAAGGTCGAAATGGTGCAGGTGGCCAGGATCATCAGGATCGTGCCGTTCAGGACGCTTTCGCCCAGCAGACGGATCGGTTCTCCGTCGGGTGTCTGGCCGATGATGACGTTGTAGCCCACCATCACGGCTGCGAGCGTGGCGGCTACGTGGGCGCTGCTCAGGCCGAAGATGACCGTCCTTTGGTCGCTGGAGAGTTTGAATGTTTTTTGAGTGAGCAGCGCGGCGATGTATTTGGCGGCGGTGATCAGGACGATCATCACGGCGGCGACCTTGATGCTCTCCCAGTCGCGGAAGAAGGCCCGGTAGTCGATCAGCATGCCTACGCCGATCAGGAAGAAGGGGATGAAGATGGCGTTGCCGACGAATTCGATGCGGTTCATCAGGGGCGAGGTGCGCGGGATGAGGCGGTTGAGGGCCAGCCCCGCGAGGAAGGCGCCGATGATCGGCTCCAGTCCGGCCAGATGCGCCAGGTAGGCGCCCAGAAAGACCATGACCAGCACGAAAATGTATTGGGAGATGTTGTCGCTGCAATGCTTGAAGAACCAGTGCCCGATCAGCGGGAAGAGCTGCATGATGAATGCGATGCAGAGCACGACCGAGATGCCGAGCCGGTACCAGAACATGTCGTCCGTGTTTCCGGTGACCATGCCTACTATGACCGTCAGCAGCAGCAGGGCCAGCGTATCGGTAATGACCGTGCCTCCGACGGCGATCGTGACGGCCTTGTCGCGGGCGATGCCCAGTTTGCTGACGATGGGGTAGGCGATCAGGGTCTGCGAGGCGAAGAGTCCGGCCAGCAGGATCGAGGAGTAGATCGAAAATCCCAGGATGTAATATCCCGCCAGAATACCGAGCAGGAGCGGAACACAGAACGTATAGAGTCCGAATACGAGGCTTCGGGTGCCGTTCTTGCGGAAATCCGACATGTCCATATCCAGGCCGGAGAGGAACATGATGTAGAGCAGTCCGGCCGTACCGGAGAGGATGATGCTGCTGTCGCGCAACACCAGGTTGAGGCCGTGCGGTCCGATCACCGCACCGGCGATGATAAGTCCCAGCAGGTAGGGAATCTTCAGCTTGTTGAGCAGCAGGGGAGCGGCGAGGATGATGACCAGAATCAGCAGGAATTTGAGAATCGGATCCTCGAGCGGGAGGGTTATGCCGTCGAATAGAAGCATCATGCGGAATCGGAATTAGGGTTAACTGATCGGGACCGTCTGCGAACCGGGACATATTCGTGTTCGCCGGAACGGGGCCGGTCGAGTAAATTTTATCAATATGTTTGCCGGAAAAATACCGTAAAGCACGGATCGTTTGCCGGAACCTGAATGAACGGTTGTTTCAATGCGAACAGATCGCGCCCGAATCGGAACGACATTCGTTTTGTCGGGGCACTGCCTGCATGGTAATTTTACGGAAACAAAGATAGTGAAAGCCGAGAGAAAACGGGAACTTGTTCACGGTTTTCCGAGGCGCATCCTATCTAAGACTATGTCAAAGATAGCAAAAAATGGGGAATAGCAATGCTTTTTTTGCCGAAAAACAGGGATTCCGGATAAAAAAATGCACGGTTTTCTCTGTGTATTCCGAGAAAAAAACTTAACTTTGACCAAATAATGAATGTTGAAGGACGTGCTATGACGGAAAGGAGAGTGGACAAACGATTGCTGGCACCTGTGCTGATGGGGTTCTTTATCATGGGCTTCTGCGATATCGTGGCTCCGGTGACCAACATCATCAGCGGTGAATTTGCCGAGAGCCAGCAGAGTGCCGTGAGTTTTCTGCCGTCGATGGTTTTCCTTTGGTTCCTGCTTCTTTCCACGCCTGTCGCGGCGCTGATGAACCGCATCGGCCGCAAGAGAACGGCAATGATCGGTTATGCCTTTACCATCGCCGGGTTGCTCGTCCCCTATGCTGCGGGTGTCGGCAGTGCCTTGAGTTGGTATTTCATCGGCTTCGGTCTGCTGGGCATCGGCAATACCGCTATACAGGTGGCGGTCAATCCGCTGCTGGCGACCATCGTGCCCGAGGAGCGGATGACCAGCTACCTGACCGTCGGACAGATCTTCCGCAATACGGCTCTGTTGCTGCTCGCCCCGATCATCACGGGGCTGGTTTCGCTTTTCGGCGACTGGCGTCTGTTGTTGCCGATTTATGCGGGGCTTACGCTCGTCGGGGCCGTCTGGTTACAGGTGACTGCGGTCGCAGAACCGGCGCAATCGTCCCGTGCGGTCGGTATGGCCGAGTGTTTCCGTCTGCTGCGCAATCGCACCGTGTTGCTATGTACGCTCGGCGTGGCCTGTTTCATCGCTGCGGATGTCGGTATCGGCTTCGTTTCGGTGCGGTTGATCGACAATCCCGATTCGATTCTTACGACCACCGGATTTTACGCTTTGCGCATCGTGGGTACGCTCGTCGGTGCCTGGGTGCTGATTCGTGTCGTCGATGTCAAATACCTGCGCTGGAATATGCTGCTGGCATTGGCGCTTTGCATCGCCCTTTTCGCGGTGCGCTCCGAAGCGGTCGTTTATGCGCTGGTCGGCATCCTCGGCTTCACGATGGCCTGCGTTTTCGCCACGTTTTATGCCGTGGCGACCAAGAGTGCTCCGGGCCGTTCGAACGAAGTCGCCGGACTGATGATCCTGGCCATTTCCGCCGGCGCCCTTTCGGGCCCGATCTGCGGCGCGCTGATCCGCGGCTTCGGTCATCCCCAGGCGGGCTTGATCTGGGTGACGGCTTGTGTCTGCTACCTGCTCTGGGCCGCTGCCGTATTGAAATCCGATACCAAGAAATAGAGTTATGAAAAACTGTAAATTCCTGATTATAGCGTTGTTGTTGAGTATTTTGACTCTCCCTTCTTCGGGTCAGTCCCGCAGATACGACGATTATGGACGCAGCAGCCGCAGCGGATCGGCGATCAAGGGAGTGGAGTGGGGCGTACTGGCCGGACTCAACTTTCCCCATTTTTCGACTTCCGGTCCGGATTTCGGTATAGATAACCGGCTCGGTTGGCAGGCCGGACTCCAGATCGGCTTGAAATTCCGCTATTTCACCATCGGTCCCGAGGTGCTTTACGTGCGGCAGTCGATCAAGTTGAGCCATGCCGACTACGGAACTCTGAAAATCAAAACCAATTCGATCGATATTCCCCTCATCTTCTCGCTTCGGGCGCTTCCGATGCTGCGGATCAACGTCGGTCCCGTCTTTACGGTGATGAACGATTGCAAGTATGCCGAGGGCAACAACGAGATGTTCTTCGGCAGTATGCGCCCGACGGTTTCCTATATGTTGGGCCTGGGGTTGAATTTCGGACATACACTGATCGACTTCCGCTACAACGGGCAGTTCGATTCGAAAAAGTGTTATTATCCCACCGAAGAGGCGGTCGGGTTCAACATGCGCTCTTACTCCCTGGCATTGAGCGTAGGATTTGTTTTTTAGCTTATGATGGATTCCGAAGATAAGAAGATCGACATCGAGGGGGTGGATCCCCGGGAGCTGTACGGCCCCCAGAATATTTACCTCGAACAGATGCAGGAGCTGCATCCCAACCTCAAAATCATCGCTCGCGGATCTGCGCTCACGGTGCTCGGCCCCCGAAGCGATTCCGAACGGTTTCGGAAACGACTGGACGGATTGATCGCTTACTACCTCAAATACGGCTATATCTCCAAAGAGTCGGTACAACAGGCTTTTTCGACCGGGGTGATCGAACACGACGCTCCCGTTGATAAGGACGTGATCGTCTATGGCAACAACGGCACGATCGTCCGGGCCCGCACGGTCAATCAGCTCAAGCTGGTGCAGTCCTACGACCGCAACGACCTGCTGCTGGCCATCGGCCCCGCAGGTTCGGGCAAGACCTATACGGCCATCGCCCTGGCGGTGCGGGCTTTGAAAGAAAAACACGTCAAGCGGATCATCCTGACGCGTCCGGCCGTCGAAGCGGGCGAGAAGCTGGGTTTCCTGCCGGGCGACATGAAGGAGAAGCTCGATCCCTATCTGCAACCTCTGTACGATGCGCTCAACGATATGATTCCGCCCGCCAAGCTGCAAAAATACATCGAGGAGGGGACCGTGCAGATCGCGCCGCTGGCCTACATGCGCGGCCGTACGCTCGACAACGCTTTCGTCATTCTGGACGAGGCGCAGAATACGACCCTGCCGCAGATCAAGATGTTCCTTACGCGCATGGGACGTAATGCCAAATTCATCGTCACGGGCGACGTGACGCAGATCGACCTGCCCCGTCGTTCCGACAGCGGATTGACGCGGGCGATGGAGATTTTGCGCGGTGTCGAGGGGATCGGCATCGTGGAGTTCGACCGCCGCGACATCGTGCGGCATCCGCTCGTCAAGCAGATCGTCGAGGCTTTCGACCGCAGCGCTGCCGTCGAAGCGGCACCTGCTCCGGAAACTGGAAAATAGAAACGATAACCAATTAAAATAGAACTACTATGGATAAGAATTTGACCGCTTTGAAACCCGCGTTGGTTTGGAAGCATTTTGCAGAAATCGCCAAAATACCCCGTCCTTCCTCCCACGAGGAGAAGATCCGTGCGTACGTGATCGGCGTGGCCAAGAGTCTCGGCCTGGAGTGCAAGGAGGATGCGGCCCACAATGTCTATGTCCGCAAGCCTGCCTCCAAAGGGATGGAGAACCGCAAAGGTATCGTTCTGCAGGCGCATCTGGATATGGTTCCTCAGAAGAACAACGATAAGAAGTTCGACTTTACCAAGGACCCGATCGAGGCGTATATCGACGGCGAATGGGTGACGGCCAACGGTACGACGCTCGGTGCGGACAACGGTATCGGTGCGGCGGCTATTCTTGCCGTCCTGGAGGACGATACGCTCGAACACGGTCCTCTCGAAGCGCTTTTCACAGCGACCGAGGAGACGGGTATGGACGGTGCGTTCGGCCTGAAGAAAGGGGTGCTGCACGGTGACATCCTGCTTAACCTCGATTCCGAGGAGGAGGGCGAGTTGTATGTAGGCTGCGCCGGCGGCGTGGATGCCAACATCACGTTCAAGTATAAGGCGGAGCCGACTCCGGCACGGAATTACCGGGCCGTGAAGCTGGTTGTCAAAGGTCTTAAGGGCGGGCACTCCGGTATCCAGATTGTCGAACAGCGTGCCAATGCCAACAAATTGCTGTTCCGTTTCATCCGTGAGCAGAAGAAGTCGATGGACATCCTGCTTTGCTCGGTGGACGGCGGCGGTCTGCGCAATGCGATTCCGCGCGAGGCGACCGCTACGCTGATGGTCCGCACCAAGGATCTCGAGCAGCTGACCAAAGAGCTGAAAGCGTATGAAAAGGTCGTGAAGGCCGAGTTCGCCGGGATCGAGGACGCTGTTTCCATCAAACTGACCGAAACCGAAGCCCCTGAAACGATGATCGCCAAGGAGGTGGCGGAGAATCTGATCCGTGCGGTCGTAGGCTGCCCGAACGGGGTGCAGAAGATGTCGGTGTCGATGCCCGGACTGGTGCAGACGTCGAGCAACCTGGCCCGCGTGGTATCCGACGGCAAGACGGTGAAGTTGCAGTGTCTGCTCCGCAGTTCGGTGAACTCCGAGAAGGAGGAGCTGGGCGAGGCGATCTCCGCCGTGTTCGAGCTGGCCGGCGCCAAGGTGGAACTCACGGGTGCCTACAACGGTTGGAAACCCAATCTGGATTCGCCGATTCTGGCTGCGATGAAGGCTTCCTACAAAGCGCTTTTCGGCAAGGAACCTGCGGTTACGGCCATTCACGCCGGTCTGGAGTGCGGCATCATCGGTACGAATTACCCTAAGCTTGATATGATTTCTTTCGGCCCGACCATTTGCTATCCCCACTCTCCGGACGAAAAGGTGAACATCGCTTCCGTCGGCAAGTTCTATGAATTCCTGGTCGATACGCTGAAGAACGCTCCCCTAAAATAAGTCGTTTTGGAGGAGATGTCCTTGCCCGGCGGCGGCCGGCGTTGGTTCGTCATTGTCAATCCCGTGGCCGGAGGTGGCCGCGGGCTTGACCATTTTCCCCTGATCTCCAAGCTCCTGCGGGATGCCGGAATCCAGACCGAACCGGTCTTCACCGAACATAAGTTCCATGCGACGGAACTGACCGTGTCGGCCGTGAAGCAGGGATTCCGCCGCATTATCGCCGTAGGGGGCGACGGTACGCTGCACGAAGTCGTGAACGGTCTTTTTATTCAGCAGACGGTCGATCCCCGCGAGGTGCTGCTGGCCGTTGTCGCCGTGGGAGCGGGGAACGACTGGATCCGCACGTTCGGCGTGCCGAATCGCTATCAGGATGCGATCCGCGCTATCAAGGAGGGACATTCGTTTTTACAGGATGTCGGAGTCGTTTCTTACGAAGAGGCTCACTACCGTCAGCACCGTTATATGGCTAATGTGGCCGGTATGGGGTTCGATGCGATGGTAGTCAAGAAATACGCCCATCTCAAGAAGAAAGGACACAGCAACAAGTGGCTCTATACGTGGTGCATGATCCGTTCGTTCTTCAGCTACAAATCGACGGGCGTGAAGGTTTGGATCGACGACCGGCTGGTTTACAACAACCTGTTGATGAGCATCGCCATCGGTGTCTGCAAATACAACGGCGGCGGTATGCAGCAGTTGCCCGAGGCGGTGGCCGACGACGGACTGCTGGACGTGTCGCTGATCCGTCCCGTCCATTTCTGGCATATCCTGTTCCGCTTCCGTTATCTGTTCAACGGCGGGATTTACCGGATTCGGCATATCCTGCAGGAGAGGGGCAGCCGTATCCGCATCGAATCTTCGCCGGAGATCAGCGTCGAGGTCGATGGCGAATTGTTGGGGGAGTCTCCGTTGGAGTTTTCCGTATTGCACCGAGCTGTTCGGATCGTGGTTTCGGAGGAGTTCCTCAAGCGGGAGAGCTATCCGTTGTGTTCGTGCAATATCGTCTGATTTGATCGTATTATGCGACGAAGGCCGGAATCCACATGGATTTCCGGCCTTCGTCGCATATTCCATCGCCGTTGCAACGGGGACGGTTTGCACCCGCAGCGGGCGGCGTTGCTGCGCACTCTTGCTGAAATTGCCGCCTCCTGTGGCGCTGCGGAACTCTTTCTCGGAATGCGAAAGGGTGAGTATGGTTTTTTATCGGCGCATCGGTTGCGTACCTGACAAGATTGTAATCGGTTACCCTCTTGCTCCGCGCTTGTCGTCTTGTCGAAACCCGGCTGTTTTTACCGTTTTATAATTTATACCGGAGCTGTTGTTCGGTCTTTAGTCCCGGGTCCTGTGCCGGGCTTGTCTGTTCGGAATCAACGAACAAAGTCTTCGTCAAACGCAAGTTATCGGGGAGATTTTCGTATCTTTGACTTCGTCTAAAATACTTCGCCTGGGCAAAATGCAAATAAATTTGCTTTTGCACGCGGCTTATTCGTATCTTTGCATTTCCGAACGACGGTATATCGACCGTCTTCGCGGGGGCACCTGCATTTTGCCGATGCCTGTCGAACGGATAATATTAAAAACGAAAGATATTCAATGGCTTTACAATGCGGTATCGTGGGGTTGCCCAACGTGGGTAAATCGACCCTTTTCAACTGCCTGTCCAACGCTAAGGCGCAGGCGGCGAATTTTCCTTTCTGTACGATCGAGCCCAACGTGGGCGTCATCACCGTTCCCGATGAGCGGCTCATTCGGCTCGCGGAGATCGACAATCCCAAGCGGGTGGTGCCCACCACCATCGAGATCGTCGATATCGCCGGACTGGTGAAAGGTGCCTCGAAAGGCGAGGGGTTGGGCAACAAGTTTCTGGCCAACATCCGCAACACGAACGCCATTATTCATGTGCTCCGTTGTTTCGAGAACGATAACATTACCCATGTCGATGGTTCGATCGACCCTGTGCGCGACAAGGGTATCATCGATACCGAGTTGCAGCTCAAGGACCTCGAAACCATCGAGAACCGCCTTGCCAAGACCCAGAAGCAGGCTGTCGTGGGCGGGGACAAGCAGGCCAAACGTGCCGTGGAGATCCTGTTGCAGTACAAGGCCGTCCTGGAGCAGGGTTTGAGCGCCCGGACCGTGGAGCTCGAGAAAGAGGACCGCAAGCTGGTCGCCGACCTGAACCTGCTGACCGACAAACCGGTGCTCTACGTCTGCAACGTTGATGAGAAGAGCGCCGTGACGGGCAACGAACATACCCGGGCCGTCGAGGCCGCCATTGCCGACGAGCGGGCCGAGATGCTGATCGTCGCCGCAGCTACCGAGGCCGACATCGCCGAGCTGGACGAGTACGAGGAGCGCCAGATGTTCCTCGAAGAGATCGGCCTGAAGGAGTCGGGCGTGGCGCGTCTGATTAAAGCGGCCTATAAATTGCTGGATTTGCAGACGTTCTTCACGACCGGTGCCGACGAGAGCCGTGCCTGGACTTTCCGCCGGGGCATGAAAGCGCCCCAGACCGCCGGCATCATCCACACCGATTTCGAGCGGGGCTTCATCCGTGCCGAAGTCATCAAGTACGACGACTATGTGGCGCTGGGTTCCGAAAAGGCCTGCCGCGACCAGGGCAAGATCGGGGTTGAGGGTAAGGAGTACGTGGTGCAGGACGGCGACATCATGCACTTCCTGTTCAACGT
>ENA-ORTT01000187-ORTT01000187.1-human-gut-metagenome-genome-assembly--contig:-NODE-187-length-88902-cov-6.507187_pt1 | contig 88902 bp, 65 predicted proteins | sample MGYA00242074_ERZ509197 | MGnify/ENA primary metagenome ERZ509197 (study PRJEB26280, sample SAMEA2338789) | human gut metagenome | biome: human gut; feature: human-associated habitat; material: faeces...
ATTCCTTCAAGCCCTCCGCATATCCCTGGATCAGGGCAAGCGGCGTCTTTAATTCATGCGATACATTCGAGAGAAATTCCTTGCGCTGGCGGTCTATCTGCGTCTTTTTCTCAATGTCTAAAAGGAGCTGGTTGTTTGCGCTTTTCAATTCCGAGATCGTATGCTCGAGCGCCTGCGACATCTCGTTCATGTGCGTGCCGAGTTCATCGATCTCATTGCGCCGCTTTCCTTTCGGCGTATAGCAGACCTCAAATTCCAGCTGGGTCATATGCTTGGAAATCTCGGTCAGTTCCAGGATCGGATCGGTGATTCTCTTAGAGATGAAGACCGACACAACCGTGCTCACCGCAATCGCCAGGATCCCGACGTACAGCAGGAACTGGTTCGACGTCTTGGCGCTCTCCCTTATGCTCTCTAACGCCGACCGCATCAGCACCAGATTGCCGTTTGAGAGGGTTCCGTACAGTACCAGATATTCCGCATCCAGCCTGGTGTCCGTTCTTCTCTGGATCACATAGTCCTCCGCCTGCGCCAGCACCGTGGTCTCATTCTGCGTACCACCGAAAATAATGTCCGTAAACTCGATTAACATACGCTGTGTATCGTTCACGGAGGATCTGACAATCGTGCGGTCTGGGCTGATCACCATGACCGTGATATTGCCGTTTGCGCAGAGATTGTCAAATGTCACATCAAACGAGCTGTCGTCAAGGCTTCCATCCTCGCTTGCCGCGTCAATCGTAGTAAATCCGGACAGCAGTACATTTTCTTTGTTCATCACATAGTAGCGCTCCAGAAATACCGTGTTAAGCACCCAGCAGAGCGCCACGGTTCCCGCCACCAGACCGATGATAATTCCGGCGATTTCCCTGGTCAGTCCGCCCTCTTTCGGATGTCTGCCGCGCCCCTGTCTCTTTTTATCAAAAAGTCCCTTCATTCCGCGTCACTTCCATTATTCTTCCGTCACTTCAAATTTGTAGCCCATGCCCCAGACCGTCGTGATATATTTTCCCTTATCTCCCATCTTGGCACGCAGCTTCTTGACATGCGTATCAATCGTTCTCGCATCGCCAAAGTAATCGTAATTCCAGACGCTGTTCAATATCTTCTCGCGTGAGAGCGCAATCCCCGCATTTTCCATAAAGTATGCCAGCAGTTCAAACTCCTTGTAGCTTAAATCGATCCGCTCTCCGTCAACCGTCACCATGTGGGCTGCCTTGTCCAGAACGATTCCTCCCATGGAGACCGCCGCTTCTTCATCCTGCGTCTTTCCGCTCCGGCGCAGAATGGCTCCGACACGCGCAACCAGTATCTTCGGAGAAAAAGGTTTGGAAATATATTCGTCCACACCGAGTTCAAATCCGTTCAGCTCGTCGCTCTCCTCGCCCTTCGCCGTCAGCATAATAATCGGAACTTTCGATGTCTCCCGGATCTCCCGGCACACTTCAAATCCGTTGCGCTTGGGCATCATGACGTCTAAAATAATCAGCGCTATGTCTTTTTCCCGGTAAAATAAATCGAGGGCTTCCTCGCCGTCTCCCGCCTCAAGCACCTCGTATCCCTCTCTCACAAGGAAATCCCGCACCAGCTTGCGCATTCTGCTCTCATCATCCACCACCAGAATTCTGATCTTATCCATGTTCCCGTATCCTTTCCGCTTTTTATCGTCATTCTAACAGCTACTTATGAAAAATCTGTGTATTTTCCGCTCTATTCCGGCATGATTCCAAGCTCTTTTTCCTTCGCCTCGATCGCTTCCTGCCTCTGGTCGAGCCGCTCCTCCCACGCCTCGTATTTGTTGATCAGCTGATTCTCGTAGTTTAACACCGTCGTATTATTGGTCGTCGCCGTAATTGCAAACATCGCCACAACACAGACTGCCAGAATAAAGGCGATCCAGCGCACAATGCGGTAGCGTCTCCTGTAGTCCGCATTTTTTACCACGGTCTGCGTCTTCGGCTTTGGTGCCGGCGCGCGCTTCGCCTTGCGGAGACTCTCCTCCACCTGCGGATGCTGCACCGGAATCGGGAAAATATCTTCCTTCCGGATAAACGGAATCGACTGCAGATACTCCTGCAGATCCTTCAGATAAGAATAGCCGACTGCCGTGTCAAACAGCCGCTGCTGTATCATTTTATTATAAATGCGGAGTACCATCTCAGGGTCGTCCATCTGGGCTTTCTCCTTGACGTATTTCACGCCCTCCGCCTCTTTTCTCGCCTGCGCGGCTTCCGCCTCATTTGCAAATAAAAATCCCTCCACGACCATGGAGGTCTTTTCCTGTTCTTTTTGTCTCTTTTCTACAGACATTCTTCGATCCTCATCTCTTCCGTTTCTGCTGTGATTTTGCTCTTATTATAGGAAATGGCAGTGTGAATTGCAAGTCAGGGAGATGTAAAGATTCCATTCATTTATCGCTCTATATCATTTTTTCTTATATCCACAATCACAATACGAACCACCGCCGGCTAATACTTCGAGATGTTCAAAGAACTGTTTATACCACTCGTCCTTAGTCATTAGAATTTCACAACTTCCGGCTCATGTGTAAATGATGAAAATGTTGCCGTAGCATTCTTAAAATAGAATACCTCTGTGTTGCCATCATCTGCAGCATACATTTTCTGCAAAGAAGGATATGCATCAAGCATTGACTGTCTTGCTTCTACTCTGTCGTTCTCAACCAATTCACCCGCGACACGCAGCCATTCTCCATTCTTAAATGCACAGATTTCTGCCTTTTGATTTGCGTATAACTGCTTTGGTACCTCTTTGATCTTCCCCGTCTGTATGTAGAGTTTACCTTCAAAAATATGTACAGTTCCAAAAGGTCTGACTCTTGGCTGGTTGCCTTCTACGGTTGCTAAATAATATGTTTCTGCTTCTTTTAAGAATTTTTCTACTCGTTCCATGATAAAAACCTCCCTTGCTTTACTTAAACAAGCCCATTATACTAAAACTCGTTTTCTTATAACATCAATATCATAAATATTGATGTTAAATATGACAAATCAATGTGCAACATGTATTACCGTGTGCAATTATGCCACTGGGAGCCTACAATAAGTCGCAATATGGCACAATCAAACAGATGAATATACCGAAATTAGTATCTACCTCTGTTTTCCGCTTGACACTTTACGCTGATTTTTTTCAATTGTTTTTCTTAAAATTCCCCATATGTAAATTATACAGGAAACTCCCTCTATACACTTTTACCTATAACATTTAACCATTTGCAACCACGCAAAAGTTTATCCTCCGTAATCCATATGCTTTGTATCTCTATTGAAACAATACTTAATATTTTTTTAATAGCATACTCATCAAAGTCAACATAATATCTAAGACTGTCAACTTTTTCTCCTTGACCATATTTCCAAGAAGCATACATCAGCCCATTCTTCTTTAAAGCACTTTTAATTCTGTACAATACATCTTTCATTTCCTTTGAATCTACATGTAACAATGAAGCACTCGCCCACACTGCATCAAACTCATTAACATAATCCAATTCATCAAAAAAAATATTACGAACATATTTTCCTATATATTTTTCTGCTAAACGACATATTTCAATTGAGCCATCCACCGAAACAACATCATATCCTTTTGATAAAAAATATTTAGAATCTCTTCCGCTTCCGCATCCTAAATCTAAAATCTTGTCACCAGATTTTAAATAAATTTCAAATTTATCATATAGATTCTGCATTGGAACATTTACCGTCTTGACAAAATATTCCAATGCATTTTGATTATAATAAGAAATAGTCGCATCCAACTAAATCACCCACATTTCATATTCTTGTAACTTTGCTGAATCATACACGAGACTCAGGTTTTCTTCCAAAATATTTTCAAACTGTTCCTTCGAATTTCCTGGAATATAAAGTTTTTCTGTTGCCCATACTGCATTCAAGTGTTGATTCTCACATTGGTCGAAACAATGCTTTAAAATAGCAGCTTGGTCTTTATTGCCATTATCAAATATAAGGCTATACAAATAATAATTGTATTCAACAAAATTCTTTATATATCCTTTAGCTGGCAATTTATTATTCTTGCTTGAATTTAGCTTTTTCGCCATTGGTGTAAGATTCCATAATTCATCATTAGATACATACGACCTTGGGACAAAATGATCCAAATCAAACTCTTCTATAGATAATTCGTTACCAGTATAAATCTCATATAATGGATTTCCAGTAACATCTACCGTTGCGATCCATAATTTTCTAGCTTTCTTCAATGACTTATGCTTTTCTTCTGTTTCTGGAGCAACTTTATACATGACACCCGGAACTCCGGGATTTCGATCCTGGATAAATAACGCCTTGTTAAATCTAAGCCATCCCATAATTACAGCATAATTCTGAACAATAAAATTCACCCATTCTTCGTTAAGACGAATTCTTCTTTTAAGTGGATTCTCAGCATCTGCAATATCGTAAAAAAATTCATGGTTTACTTTTGTAAATGCATTCAAATAAGCGATAAAACGTCCGTAATTTTTTCTATCAATGTAATCTTTGCCTTCCTTTTCAACAAAAGGCTTGATCAATCTATAAGGCACATAATCTGTCAAATGTAACTTATCTTCCATCAAATTATCTTGATACTTTTTGATAAGAAACAGTAATCGATCTTTGGATGGAGTCCTGTTACCAATATCTTCCTTTGAACATTCATAAAGAATTCTTATTGCATGTTCAAGAAAATTTTCAGCCTTTCCATTAACGGTGTGTCCTAGACGAAGATGATAGTGTGTGACCATGCGCCAAGCACCTACTATCATCTCATCTATTACATCTTCAAAAGTAAATAGTTGCCTATTCTGAGCAATTAATTTTAGTATTGACTCTAGCCAAAAAAACTTATATCCCTGATCATTATTACTCAGCAGTTTTTCAAATTTTTTTACATCTAACTTATTCGAATACATAATTGTACTTAATTTACTTGAGTCCACCTTCATCACCCACTTTATGAATTAAACTGCTTAGCCACCGATAAAAGTTCTCTTATATCTTCTATTGCTTCATTTTTATTTGTTCCTGCCCCCCAACTTATACGTAATGAACTTTCAATAGTATCATTTTCAATTCCCATAGCTCTTAGGACATAACTTGGAGAGTAGCTTTTAGATGTACATGCAGATCCATTTGATACTCCACAAAACTGTTTCGTAGATATCATTAAAGCTTCAGAAGATACACCTTTTAATGAAACATTAATTGTTGTATCAACGCAAAACTCCGGATCCCCATTAATAGAGTACTCTATTCCTGAAGCATTCAATTCTTGAATCATAGCTTTTTTTATTTCGACAGCCTTTTTAGCATTATCTTTATATTCTTTATTTGCGATTTCACATGCCATACCACATCCAGCAACTAACGCAACCGGAATCGTACCTGGTCGTATTCCGTGCTCTTGTTGACCACCATACATAATATTCCTTACGGGCGGTAGCTTATATTTCTTTTTTCTTAAAACAAGCACTCCTACACCTTGAGGTCCCATTAACTTATGAGCGCTAAATGAAAGCATATTATATTTAATGCTCCTGATTTCATCGACAAGCTTTCCACAACTCTGAGTAGCATCAACATGAAATAAAACATCTTTTTGATCAAGTACATCACCAATTTCTTTAACCGGTTGTATGATTCCAGTTTCATTATTTACGTGCATAACACTAACCAGTAGTGTATCTTCTCTTACCTTCTTCAGGATATCTGTAGCATTTACCCTTCCATTTATACCAGGCTTTACAAATTCAACTTCAAAGCCATTTTCGGATAAGTGCTTTACTGTTTCAAGAACAGCTTTATGCTCAATTGCTGTTGTTATAATATGCTTCTTCCCGGTTTTTTTACCATAATCCACTAAACCTCTTATAGCTATATTGTTGCTTTCTGTGGCACCACTAGTAAAAAAGATCTCAGCAGATGATATTCCTAAGAGTGTTGCAACCTGTTTTCTGGCATTCTCAACCACAGATCTTGCTCTTTCGCCAAAACTGTGAGTCCTACTGTCTGCATTTCCAATTGAATTCTTATAAACATTCACCATGCAATCTAAAACCCGTAAATCTATTGGGGCAGATGCATTATAATCTAAATATGTACTCATACCCTTTTCTCCTTCACCGCTAGTTTTATCAAATCATCAAATTCTTTTATAAAACCAGTTCCACACAAATGGGCTATTCCACGTTCTAGATTCAATCTAAAATACTTTATTACCGTTTCATTATCCGTAGGCAATTTCATCTGTTGACACCATGCTTTAATCAAAGCTTCGTACAATTCATAATAATCACCGCCAAAGGTTAACCACGACATCTCCAAATTACTATCTACTGCAATTTGAATATCTGTAGGTATTGTTTTTTCGCTAAGAGAATAGCAAAGTGCCCACCTACACAAAACATTCCAATTCTTAATTCCAGTCTTTCCTTTTAATCTAGATAACTGATCTTTTGCCTGCTGAGAAACTTTAACCTGCTTTATTATCATAATTACGCTCCAATCAAGTATCCACGTTCAATAGAGGTACTTTTTGTTTTTTCATCGTACTTAAGGGTAAATTCATCTCCAACATTTTCTTTCATCAAGCCATAATATGTACTATCTATTTCTGAATCTGTTGATAGAATGATTGTCTGTTCTCCTGCATTCGGAAAATATGTATTTATCAACGCTGTTCTATGTAAAGAATCTAATCTGGATAACGGTGTATCAATAATCACAGGAAGCTTTTTTTTTGAACATATAGCCAATGCCCAAAGAATAGATATCACCATTAGCTGTTGTTCTCCGGCAGATAAAGAATCTTGTGTTACTTCTTTACCTTCTTCAGATAAATACTTAATGGCTAAGGAATCTGCTTCCATCACAATCTTATTAATTAAATTCTTTTTATTAGCCAATTTTTTATAACAAGATGTAATTGTCTCGGCCAAAATATCAGTTTTTCTCTTCTGCAATTCAACTTGATATCTATCCAAAATACTGAGTGCCATATTCGAATACTTGATAGTTCTCTCCGCGCTGTCTCGTGACTCTGCTGTTGCTAAATATGCTTCAACATACTTATTGAATTCAGATGTAGTAGTCATTACTTTAGAATTTGCGGCACTTCTTTTTTGTTCTAAAGCAGACATTTTCACTTGATCCCTAATTAATTTTCCCTCGGCCTTTTTAATGCTCTTATATACTTCTTGTAGTCCCTTCTCATTTATATCCAGCGAAAGATAACTATCCAATTCTCCAATTTGTTTTTGTTTCTTCTTTTTCTCAACCAAAATTCTTTTAGCTTCTATTTTTGAAGAATCCAAAAGACCTTCAACTAAATTATTTGCCTGAAATAATGCCTGATCAGACAAACTATAAACAGGAGCATCTTGTGCGTTTTGCTGACGCTTTTTTACATATTTAATGAAATCAAAACTTGCCTTCGTATCACCTTGATATTCATTTGCAAATTCATCTAAGATATCATCTAACTGTAGTACAGCCTCGCGCATAACCGCATCATTATGCTCATCTATAGCTTGCAGCTTAATATTGCTTAACAAATCAGATACCAATACCAATGGTAACTCATTACTTGCAATTTCTCTCAAAAGGTTTTCTTCTGACAGCAACTCAGATTTTAATGCAGCTCTTCTCTTCATTGTTTCTTGCTTCTTTTCTACAGCATCTCCACCTTTTGCGTTATATAACTGATGTAATGATTCAAGCTTATCATTGTCCTCAACTAAAACATGTGCCAACTTTTCAATCTCAACATCAATCTCCTCTAATTCTTTAACCGCTTGATTCTTTTCATCTCGCAGTTCTTGAACCACCTCCGAAGATTTATCATTTATATCTTTCTTATTTATCTTCTTTATATTTCTTAAAATATCATTTTCCAAAACATCTAATACTGTTATACCAAGCATAGATCTAATAGCATTTTTTAACTGGTTATTAGAACTATCTACTGCCATTTCTGCAATCTTTTCTCCGTCAAAAAAGAAAAAACTTGATAACGCACTAGGTAAAATATTCTCAACAAACATAGGCCAATTTTGTGTTAAGAATTCATTAGCCACACCATCTTTATAGACAAAAATGCTTTCATTTGTTTTCTTATCAATACTATTCCAAGCTCTTTTTACTATATAATTTTCTTTTAAACCATTATTTATTTCAAACTCTAACTCGACAATACATGTTTTGTCTTCTGCGTTCTTATTAACAAAAGATTTAAGATACTGCGCATAAGATCTCTTTTTACTCTCTGTATACGCAACAGAGTTAGATCCATATAAAGCAAGGAGAACCGCTTCCAAAAAAGTAGTCTTTCCTCGTCCATTCATTCCGCCAATTAAAACTATTGGCTTATTATTCGTAAATAAAAATTCATTATCTCCTGCATATACTCCAAAGTTATACAAGCGTAATCTCCTAATAATCATAGATTATTCATCCTCGTTATCTTCAAATTCTGATTCAAGTGGTTGATAGTCCAAGAACTTTTCATTATATTTACCACCATTTTCTTTTTTTCGTAACATCATATTTGAGTAGTACTCTGTTGCATCAGCTTCATCTTTATAAAAAGTCTTCGCCAAGGTTTTATTAATATCGTCCAGAATATTTTTTCTCTGATTCACATCAGAAGCTTTATTTTCCACATCAATCAGCGTGTACATCATTTCAAAAGCTAATTTCTCATCCGGATACATTTCAGTGCAAACCCTCTTAAGTATTTCCCATTCTTCTGACCCAAAATTTTCATTATGAAGCCACGTAGGATCTATAAAAGATTTTCCTAATACTTTTTCATATATTTTAGGCAACGCATCATCAAACTCATGCTTATCATTTACCCAAATTCTTCTAATTGCCTGCAATTCTTCTATTCGAATCAATTCAAGGCTTCTAAACTCTTCAGGTCCATTCTCATTTATATCTTTTTGAATGGAAAGAAGTCTTTCTAACCATTGTTCTCGTATTTCTTTTTTATATGGTCCATGAAATAACTTTCCATAATTTCCTTGAAGATTGCCTTTCATTCGTCTAAAACTTCTACGTTCTCTATCACCCTCTTCATTACCAAATTCATTTCTAAATTCCAAGAGTGAACTCATCCATTCCTTCTCTTGATCATTAGCAATCATAGCTTCCATAGACTTATCTTTTTCAACCATCGTACAAACCCAGCATCCAAAACGACTTTTGCCACATGATTGTGTAGATTTATCTATCTGTAGCGGGCACTCGTTATCAGCAGTTGCGCCTCGATACATTGTCAAAAGATCTTTATTAGAATAATTCCAAGGATTCTTATATTGCATTAAAAAAGCCCAAACATCATCATCTGTCCAATCTTCCATAGGTGAAAAAACAAGTTCATTAGCTAACGTAGGATTAGGACTAAGAAGTTCTCGAACTCTTTTCTTTTCAAGATTTGTCATAGTCCGATTTCTTCTTGAACTTTCCTGCTTTCGTGTACCTAAAACCAATATTATTTCACCGTGCTCCGCTATTTTATTTTTAATAAAATTATTAACAGGCTGAATTTTCAATCTATCTGTACACCATCTGTACTTCATTCTGGGAAATGGATACCCACGCCCTATTAGATTTACCCAAAAAGTGTTATTGTAATCCGGTATTAATCTTTCCGGTATAATTGGTAAATCTCTCTTCTCCGCTTCAACTCTCATTGAGTCCAAAGATTTCTCTACCCATTTAGAAACCACTGGTGACTCAACCAATGTATCTGTATTCATTATGTGGATAGGTTTTTTTCTATCTTTTTTAGGTAATTTTTCCAATGCCATCCATACTAATTGAACAGCAGCAGTACTGTCCTTTCCTCCTGAGTACCCCACCATCCATGGAACATCATCTGCCAAATATAAATTCTGGATAGTTATAATAAGTTCATCTATCAATTTCTTTGTAATAGCCATATTCCATCCTCTAATCTTTTATTGCTTTCTTTAATGCTTCTTCTGCATTTATTTCTTCAACACTTAATGTGATTCCAAGTTCCTTTTTTATTACATTCGAAATCAATAATGCTGCCCTTTTGCTAGTAATAATTCGTCCATTCTTTCCAACTGCTCTCATATACCATTGCTTGGCACTTCTACTCCAATTAACTTTTTCTAGGTCTCGTAATCCATTTTTCATTTCATTCTGATGCGAAATATAATAATTTCCTATACGTCCAAGTGCCTGTATAACAATACTTTGGGTGGCAATATAGCTCTCACGTAGATCCACTTTCGTAATTTCTCTATGTTGAAGTTCTTGCCACTGAACCATATGTTCAACTATATTATTCCAATAATTCAATAAAAACTTTTCCGTATCTTTTTTTATAGTTCTTCCTACTATAGTTTTATTAGCAGTATAAAACGTATTAAGCGTAAACAAGCTCGAAGAATACTTACCTAAAATATCTTTTTCTTTGTCTGTATACGCATTCAGGAAATCATTATTCCAAATTACATTTCTCGTTATAACTGCCATTTCATCTCTTGAATCATATAACTCAGAAATAGAATTAGATGTCCTTACCGCATTTTTATTTAAATCAGTAAAAATTTGCTGGCTTCTTCTAAGTCCCTTATCAGCATAGAAAACAATTGAAATAGTTTCATTTTCTAACGACATATCCTCTTTTAACGCAGTCATAATTGCTGCCTTCCTGTGCTGACCATCATTTATAAGAAAATGTGCATCCATTGATACTTCTAATATGCCAGTATCATCGTTAGCCTTATTATTCTTAAATTCAAACTCTCCATCTATAGATGCAGCCAAAGCAGAAAAAACATAGTTTTCACGATTATCTAAAATATACTTACTTATTACCGGTATTCTGCTCTCCTTTAGTCTACGCTGTGCTCTATACTCAGGCGGTATATACTCTTCTTCATCTGTTGAAAACAATTTCGAAAGCATTTTCAATGGAACCATTGCAATATAATACTCTGAACCAGCTTGAATGCCTCTAACTACTGGAAATCTATATATGTAATCCATATTCCCTCCATACAAAAGGATATACTTAAGTACCTACTTAAGTATATCCTTGAGTATATGATGTGTCAATCCATTTCTCTTTCTCTAGTTTTCTACTTCAAAGAAACATACATCTTACCCTGTAAATTTTCTTTCTTAATCCAATTTAAAATCTTATCATCACTTGAGAAGATATCCTCTAATGTTGCTTCTCCATTTCTTATTTTACTCAAGAAAGTTTTTATTTCTTCATCAAGTCCAAGACTACCTATTAGCTTTCCTGCCTCATCAATGGCCATCTTCATATTCTGAACCTGATTCAGATTATTGTCCCAAATTTTAGCCGCTTGAATTCTGTTTATACATGCCAATACTTTTTCCGGATTAATTTTCTGAATTACATTTAACGTTCCTAACGTAAATATTGTTAACTGATTAAATTGTTTAGACCACGTCTTCTTTAATTCCGTTTGTAAGGTCCTATAACCTTTTTCAGCCGAATCAACCTTTTCCTTCTCAGCGACACCGTTTTCTATAGATTCCTCTAAAATTGCAAGAGTACTCACTGTATTAGCAAGAATCTCACCATCAAAGTTAACATTCATGTTACAGTGCAAATATTCAATTACATCTATAGTTTTGCCAAGTTGGACAAGCAACATTCTAAACTTCTTGTCTGTTGCATTCTGCTCATCTTGATTCTTTTGAATACTAATCTTTCTTTGCAGATCCTGCATGTCTTTTGTTGTTGTTGCTAGTTCATCAAAAATCATACATTCACCATCCTTTTAAGTTTCTCTTTATATTCCACTATATTCTTTTTCTCCTCAATATAGTGCTCGTCTTCTTCTATTCCATCTAACCCTACTAAACCAGATTTCTTGCTAGCAATTTGATTCTTGGCCTTCAAAATTTCATTTTCCAAATTATCAATAAATTCCAACAAAGGCTTAATTGTTGCTATAGGATCTCCAGAAAAAGCCATTAGTATCGTCAGTGGATCTTTTTCATCTAACACACTTGATATATCAGAAATCGCTTTAGCCAATGTAGGTAATTTTTTTTCTCCTTCTAATCTACACTCTTTAACATTAATCTGTGTTTTGTTTGCTTCTTCAAAGAACCTTTTAGCACGGTCAACAAATTCCGCAAGTTCTTCCTCACCTATTTCATCGTCACCAAAAGCATCAAATATCTTTTCAAGTTTTTCTCGTCCCAGTTCAAGCTCAGCCTTTGCGACACTGTCCATTCTTTCTTCAATATCATTAAGAAAAACATAAGCATCTTTTCTCAATTTCACTTTATCATCGCTCTGTTTTTCTTCTTCTGATATCACCAAATGATTTTTCTTAACCTTATTAAAAACTTTTGAAAGTAAAATTCGATCGAGTACGATAACCTTACTTCCACCACCCTGATCAATGTTAAAATACGTACGAACAGTTTCCTGATTATTCTTTGCTGCATTCTTCTGCTCCATAACACTAAGCAAACTATTCCACTCTTTGCTATGAGAATTTGAAGTATTCTTATTAGGTTTACTAGCCAAAAGTTCTCTAATAGTAAAATTTTTTAATGTCTTTTCCCTAAATTCCCCTGTAAGAATTGTACGATACATCTCTCCAGCAATTGCAGCCTCAATATATTTTGTCTCAATCCCAGGCTTATATTCTTTAACCCTCGCAACAAGTTCCTTTTTTATTGATTCAGTCCATGTAGTGATTAAGTATGCGTCAAAATCAGCATCTGGGTAGTTCCAGCTTTTATTTCCATACTCTTTCCATCTAATAAACGCAAGAATAATATTGATACTATTCCAATTTGCCGGCAATATGTACAATCCTGCGTTTTTAGTTTGTCCTTCTAGAGCTACAAAAAGCAACGATGATTCTTTGACTTTTTTTGCATTATTTGTCGTAACACCTTCAGCTTGCCAGTTAATTGTCGAATATAAATAGTCAGGTATCTCATCGTAAATAGCAGAATGAACAGTTCCAGATGCGCCTACTGTCGCAGAAATATCAATACTATGCTCATTTGTCCACTTAGTCAGCAACTTATTCGCTTCATCTAACTTCTTAATTTTTGCAACCGGAACGCTTACATCTACGGTTTCAGTTTCAGGCATTTCATTATTCACTGTTTGAGCAGCTACATCACTCGGTTTCTCAATATGAACAGGCGCTTGTACTTTATCCATACTTAGCGATGGAAAATTAAAGTCATCAAAAGCATCTTTCGGGATTCCCGCAATATATGTTCTACCATTCTCTTCATATTGATCCGGCTTTCCATTTCCCCAAACACTCATAAATTTTAATACTCTATTTATCGTTTTTTCATCACTTACTTGTGAATGAATTCTAAAGCTCAGAGTCTGATTCACATTAACTACATCAATATCTACACTAGGGAAAGAATCTTTATTAAAGATTGCATCTCTGACGACAGGTTCAATAATATCTCGTATTATATATCTTGGAGTCTGATGTCCTTTTTGGAGCACATAATTATAAAAATAGAGTATACTCCTTTTGGTAAAAGGATAAATACTAATCTCTTTATTGTACCCTACATTTACATATTCCCAATTCTTACCTTCTACAAGATCATGCACGGGATAATCTTCAGGATTCGCATGTCCATTTACCCAATCTGCAATACTTTCCTCATCCAAGGACATTGTATTAATATATCTAGCAACAAACTCGTATAATCCTTCCTCATCCAATACATCACTTGGAATATAAATGTATTTTGATATTCTTTCTTTATGATTATCCTTAAAATTGTTCTGCAGATAATTATTAGTTGTTCCAACTATTGAAGATATTCTGCAAATATTTTCTCCATCTCTTTTACCCGTATGTTCCTCTAACAAAGCATCCAATAATGCAGTATCCACTCCAGTAAAAGATGTTATATCTTCTATAAATAAAGTAAGCTTTTTATCAAGCCTATACAGTTCCTTTCTTATATCTAAAAAAATCTGTTTAAAATCACCTGGTTCAATCCCTGCACACCTCTGAATAACCGCACAAACAAACTGATTCAGATAATTAGCAATTTTCTGAGCTTCAATTGGCCCCTTTTCATCGGACATCAGTTCCCTAGCCATCCTTTCAGCTTTAGGATCCGCCCCTGCATTAGTCATATTGTCATAAAGCTCTGGAGATACAATAAAATCATTTGCTTCAAACTGAGCAACAGTATCTCTATCTACAAGAGTATGTTCAGCTATTTTAGAATACATCCTCTCAACAGGACCGTTAGAACTCATTAGATAATCATGAACAACTTCATTATTTAAAAAAGCTATTAGTCTCTTTTTTCTTACTGTTGTTAATTTAATCTCTTGTTCATCAGAATCATTATTGCTTTCAATAATAAAATTATGATAAATCATATCCTTAAGTTTATTTTCTTCTACAGACAGAGACGCCTTTACAAGTCTTTCATACACCTCTTTATTAGAAATATCTTGTACCTCTGGCTTTTCTAAAAGCTGTCTTATTGTACCCTTTAAAGTATTATCACTTCGCCTAATAAATAAAATGACCTCATCCTTTGGCTTATTTTGTTCATACCTAGCTTCAAACCAACGTATCAAATGTGATTTTCCGGTTCCACTCTGTCCATATACAGCAATAAACTGATGTTTATCCTCTGGGTTACTAATAAACCCTTTAAATAATTCTTCCTCTGTATATGATTTACCACCAAAAGGTGACAACTCAAACTTGTTTAAAACTTTAAGTTTCTTAAGTGCTACATGAGTAGCCAAAAAATCACCATCGGACGAAGTAATTGAGTCCGGTCGTGCTACATATGAAATTCTCTCTTTGGCTATATCAGCATTCATACTAATTACTCCTCCTAAAGTATCGTAATATTTGTAATAATCGAATCATTTGAGTATGCTTTCATTGGATATAACACCCAAATATCTTCCTGATCCAAGATATGCTCCATCTTAAGGAAACCAATATCTTGCAAAGTCCTAAATCCATTTGAAACTCCATAATTAAACTTTTTGCTAGCCGGATCTGAAATAATAATATTTGCTTTAGGAGATAAAATGTCTATAAATTCACTGATTGAATACATTCTATTCTTTTCAATATTGGATTCTTTTATAATATCCTTCAAAAACACGTTTGCATTTGGAATAAAAAACATATCTTGCAAATATCCAAATCCTAAAAATGAAGCCCAAAATCGCCATGCTCGCATAGCCATTGCATCGACCTGCAATCCTGTCATCCTTGAAAACATTGGTCCTAAGTTAGCAATATTTTTATCTTCTTTCAAAATATCACTCCCCTTCTCAAAAAATGCATTAGTCACTAAATAAAACTGTCCTGCATTAAATTTCTCCAGCTGTTGATTAATATATGTTCTCATGTTGTCTGTACTCTTTATAACTTTTTTTTCTACCGCCAGACTAACTAAATCATCTGATATTGAAATAAGCCCTAATTCTTCAGCCGCATTTCTATAATCATTAAAATACGACGATTTATTTTGCAAGAAATCAGGTTCCATTTTTTCTTTTAATTCAGATGTAGTAATTGGACCCTTCTCTACTATTTTACAAAGAGCATATACTCTTTCTGGAATTGCAGGTGTAACCATTTTTTCTTTAAACATCTTGTTCCTTTCTACACATAAAGAGTATCGCTTGATAAACTAGGGCCATCCACCAACTCTATAAAAGTTTTCCCTAATTCATCTAAATATGTGTTTTCTTTAATTATATGAATTACTCTAGTTTCACTTTTCCCGCATAAATTATTTCTGACAGATAAATACTGCTTACCAATAGTAGCTTTTCCTCTATCATAAATAACTGCAACCAAGCCCGATGTATAATAATAACCACCAGCTTTTTGAAGATTAAACAAATCATCTTGAGTTATAATTAAAGCATTTCTTTTTGAGCTGATCCTAATAATATCTTCGTAATCTTCTCTCGTATCCGGCAAAACGAATGTTGTCACGCCCTTACAAGCAAGCTTATCTACTAATGGCATTAAAGAGTCATTATCATTTAATATCGTTACCAATTCTGATGCATCACCAAAAGGTTGTTTTTGTTCATCTGATATTACTCTTAGCGGCTTTATCACACGATTTTTAAGTGGAAACTTATTAACATCTCCTATAATTGCGTTTGTGTGTGCATTGCATCCCGCGCAATATTCATATACTTTTGAATACGTATCATAAAATAATTCAGAAATGCAATCCTTGCAGTTAGCCTTTACCGCTTCAGATATCGCATTATAAGATGAATTGTAAAAATTCCACTCTTTTTCTCTTAACTGCATAATTATCTCACTTAATTCATCATTAATTACCATGAGCCTGTCATCAATCACCTCTATCAAGATCACATAATGATCAATAACCTTTTTTACTTCTAACATTTTAATTAAATTAAATCTGCGAAGGAACAGAAGGACATAAACATTCCAATTCATATCCGCATCACTTGTAGGCGAATCATCAAATTCATCAACATCTGCATAGTTTGGTTTTATTGATGTATCAATAAAAACCCTATTGTTCGATGTGCGTTGAGATTTAACATTATTATACAAACTATCCCAACGACCAATAATTTTTTCTGGAGTCAATACCCTTTTTTTGATGCGATCACGTCCAATAGTTGTATCCTCTGGCTGAAGACACATTACGCTCAAACAGGGTAACCTATCTCTTCCCCCTCTACCTAATTCTTGGTAATAGGTATTTGCATTTTGTGGAATATATGTATGTATAACAGTTCGCACATCGCTCTTATCTACACCCACTCCAAATGCTGACGTCGCTATCATTATTTCATAATCATCATCCGCCCATGTTTCAATCAGCTTTTTTCTCTGCACTTTTCCAGTTAATCCTGTAAAAGTTCTTGTGTTTTTTATGCCATTAGCTGCAAGCATTTGTTTAATATGATCCGCTTCTACAGGACGAGCAACATAAATAATCATCGGATGTGGTAGTTTTCTTACAAGCTCTAGTATATTTCTTTGTTTTTCAGCATAACTTCTTGTCCTAATAACACAATATCTAGGCTCATGTCTAAGCGCATCACATCTTATCTCTATCCATTTTTCACTAACTTCAAAAAAATTTCTTAAAGTTGCAACACAACGATCTTCAAAAGTGCCTGATAAGAGAATTGTTCTTAACGAAGGATTCGTTCGCAACAACATGTTCCTCCAGGATTCTAAGCACTGATAATCTACTCTGAAAGATGCTCCCCAATCCACTACTATATGAGCTTCATCAATTACTATATTTTTTAAATACCTACTTTTATTAGCTTCTTTTATAACCTCTGCAAATCCTGAATTTTCCAGTAAAGCCTCAGGCGAAATAAAAAGCACTTTTGCTTTCTTATCTTTTATCGCCTTAAAAATAGGCTCCGTATTGTCGCCACTAGAATAAGAAAAAATTTCTTCTTCATTATTTACTTTCTTAATTACTTTCTTTGTTACACGTTCTTGATCAATTGCCAATGATATAGTAGGTACAATAACAATAGTAAGCCCGTCCTTTTGATATGATATTGTTTGTGTTACTAAACTCTTTCCTCCACCTGTTTGAAGAGAAATCAGTACTGTATATCCTTCCGGAGCATTCAATGCACCATAAACCGCAAGTTTTTGATCCATTGATTTAAAATGTGAATATCCAGTTAGGGAATATATTAAAGAATCTGTTAGTAAAGCATTTCTTTTTTCATATTTTTTTGATGCCGTACTTTTAATAAATGCATCATTTACAAATTTCTCATTAACATACTTTGGTAATTGCATACTAACAAAAAATTTGCTTTCAACGTCATCGTAGTCAATTCCATACTTGATTGTATCTTTAATAGGCTTTCCTTTATACTCTTGTGCCACATCAAATGTAATCATATAGTCCCTAAATGCGAGCAAGAAATCACCTAAAAATTCATCATTCAATAAAAACAATCTGTACTCTTTAAGCAATCTTTTTACTGTATGATAATGAAATAATTCTACTGGATTCAATGTCTCAATTTCCATATTAAGTTCAACCTCATTATCCTCATTTAAGTACGATGTAACATAGTCAACCAAATTTTCCTTAATCATTGTCTTCTCCAACCATAATTACAAAAGCCGCTGACTCCAATCTAATTCTTGGTCTCCTCATAGCTTCCAGTATTACGTCTTGTGTTTTCTTTAATTCATCTATACCATCATCATCAATGCCATAATAATCTCGATTAGCCACTCTCGCAGACAAATTACGCTCCATCTCTTCACGAGCTCCACGAATATTCGACTTCTTCTTGAACACTTCTATAGCCTTTTCATAAGACTCTTTCCTTGCACCTAGAACGTATTCACGCCAGTTTTCTCCACCATATTTTGAAATAAACCAATCTATATTTCGTTCCTCAATTTCATTTTTTAGAAAACCGGCCTCACGACCTCTCTTGCCAAGATGAATCGTTCTTGACTTTATAAATCCAGCATTTACAATCCCTCTATATTCTCTAATAACAATTTCATCATCCAAGGAGTCTTCGTTGATTAACGATACCGGGCATGTAACTTGTTCTGATAAAAGATAGTTACGATATGGGCTCATGGAATATATTGAAACACCATTATCCATTATGTATACATTATTTGGTTCAATTGCCCATGTGAATATCAAACCAGTCCATGTTATATTACTCTTTACCGCAAAAGCACTACAACACCCTTTACAAGAATTAATTGCATTATCAACTATGCAATCAAATATTTCATCTCCAGGTGCAAAAAAGTGTAAGTAATCATTTTCAATAGCAAGTTTTCGAGAAAACGTTCCTTTAATTGAACGTTCCATAGATCTCCTTGCCATCTTCTTATCAAATGCTTCCTGTACCTGAAGCAAAAACTTATTCTGATTGGTATTTAAATAATCATTCCACTTTGGTGGAATAAGCTGTGAATTAATTGCAGATTTCGCCACAAATGAAGTAGCCGAATATGTAATTTCGCCTTTTTTGTTCTTATGTCCATGAAAGCCTGCCAAACTTGCCCAATTTAACATCGTTGTAGCAAATAATTCATTCTCATTTTCTGCATAATATTCAATCAATCTGCGTAGTTCAGTATACATTGGTCTATATATAAATCCAGCTGCATCGAAGTTTTGCTCCTTTCGTATATCTCTACGCATTTTATAAGCAAGTTCAATAATTACCGGTATTCGCTCTAGTAAACCGTATTTAAAATCTGAAGAAATTGCTGATACGATTTCGTTATTAATATCGCGCATGATGATTTCCATTCCACTCAGAGATTGATTAAAAATCTGCAACCCATCTTTAAAGAACTTAAAAAGAGCATCTTCAAAAGTATTTATAGTATGCACTACAACTGAATAAACCATTGGTCTAGACATATCTCTCTCTAAACGATCCAAACGACCAATTCTCTGCTCAATAGCACTTGCATCCCAAGGCAAATCAATATGTACTATGTAGTCCGCACATTGAAAATTTCTACCTTCGCCACCTGTATAATCACACAGTAATATTCTGCATTCTTCCTGGGACTGAAATCTATAGGCATTTAATTCCACTTCTTCAATTGACATATTTGCTCCAAAAAAGCTAACTTCTTCCTCAGAGAACGCTTTTGACAAAGCACTTTTATATGCTTCAAATGTTTCTTTATAGTTTGTAAATAAAACAACTTTTTTATCATAGTATTCATCAAAAAGTGCGTTTAAAACCACTACTAATCGTGAAGCATAGCATTCATAATATGCATCTGGATCCTCTAATATTTCAACAATATGATCTATATTATATTGTTCACTTTCAATCCAATTTTCAATCTTATCGTCTATCTCTTCAAACCCACACTTTTTTATATGTTCTTCAAATGCCCACGACGAACTAAAAAATGAAGATAAAAGAGGTTTTATATCTGTTTCAACTTTTAATCTCCCCTCTTCCAACCCTGTCATTATCCATTTTGCTAAGTCTTCATAGATTAAGTGCTCATACACATTTCTATCTGTATTAGCATCATATGTAAGTTCTACCAAATCTCTTGATGCCATCATTCGATCATCTAAATCATTAGTTTCAAGTATTTTTCTTCTATTTCGAATAATATTACTTTCAATTTGATAATTACCACAAATGTAAGAAATAACAACCTTTATTGCATACACTCCCATATCATCTGAATCTACAACGATTTTTTTAAGTAATTCAGTAAGTTTTTGGTCATCAATTTCTTCGCATATTTCTTCTAAATCGGACTGTATTTTCTCAATCAAATCAATACAATCTTCAGACTCATGGGGATCCTCTTCATCCTTTTCTACGTCCTGAATAGTTTCTTCTAAATCACTTAAATCATCCAAAATCAACGCCGTCTTTTGGATAATTCTACTTTGTTTTCCTATTAATTCTCCAAATTCATCAACACTATACTTATCATATTTTTGAGGCAATAAAAGGCGTAATAAATCCAAATACTCTTCCTTTTTTTGCTGAACTGGAGTCGCACTAAGTAATAATAGATTCTTAGTATTCTCGCTTAACGTGTGTAATTTTTTATACTCTCCTTCAGAAAATAAGAACTTGTGCACCTCATCGACAATTATGAAATCCCATGATTTACTTAAATCCTCACTAGATATATCATCTATGCTCTTTACCAATAACAAATTATTGTTTGCATCATACCCCTCCATTATATTAAATTTTAATAAAAGCTCAGATTTCCACTGTTCTTTAAGGGTAGTGGGAACAACCACTAATGCTTTAGCGTTACTCTTATTTAAAGAAAATATCTTGTAAACAGAGATAGCTTCTACCGTTTTTCCCATTCCAACCTCATCAGCTAACATATATCTACATGGGCTCTCCTGTAAGCATCGCATAATAGCGTTTACCTGGTGCGGCATTAGATATATTTTGGAACCGGCAAGTTCTTTAAAACCATAAATTGAATTTTCCAAAATATTCATACTCTTAGAAACAACAGCCCTTCCTAAATACCAACAGGGATTCTGAAATTCATATCTTCCAAGTTGAGTACATGGATCAATATGTCCATTATTAAACGATGCAATTATTTCTCTTTCACAAGCCTTGATAACTTGTTTGTTATTCTGATTTTGAATATAATAATAGTAATATCCATCTTTTGCTTTTTGAAAAGAAAGAACTTTGCATCTTTCACGATCATAAACAACTGTTGATTCCATAAAGAAATTGCACCTATCAACATTCCCTTGCGGCAATTCGATAGTTCCTTTTGGCAAATCCTCAAAAAACAGCAAGTAATCAAATGGATCATGAATTTTTATCACAACAGTCTTTTTGAATTCGTCCACTTTCGTAATTTGACCGCATATAAAAACCCTTGGTTCCGCCATATTTTCTTTATCAGCTGGACATCTTACATACATCCCTGCACTTAACATATACCGTTCTCCTAAATACAATTAATCAACCTGAGCATAATACGCAATACAAATTTCTCTATTACTACAATACTGACACCACACATCAGTACTACTCCTAAAGTTGTCTTCTATAAGTTTATCTTTTGAAAGTTCTTCCTCAATCTTATTAGGCGGAATATCAATAAATTTATCTTTTAATACATCTTTATTGAACTTTTTCGGATTTTTTAACTGTTTATAAATAAACAGTTCTCTAATCATCATAAATTTCCTATCTTTTTCAGAAAGAAAAGGATATTTTTTCACACTTTCCAAACGATTTTTAACATTATTGACAATGTCAATCCTATTTACATTCATCGCAAACGGGAAATATTTTTTTAACTCATCATACTTTTCATTAATTTTCTCTACTAATAAAAGTTCACTTCCCGGCAATCCTTGCATGCTCTCCTTTATTTCATTTTCAACCCATATTTCCAAATACTTCGCAAGCAAAAACTCATCCTTATAAATAGTATTTCCCTCTGTTAATGTTTCAAACAAAAATCGTTTCTTACAAATCTTATATCGATAGTAATCGTACAATGAATATGTTCCTAAAGAAGAATTCTTGAATTGAATCTTCGATACATCTTCTAATTTTCTACTAATAATACGATCAATATTTCGCTTCTTATCTACGCCAAGAATTTTTAATAAATAATATGGCTCTCTTTCTAAATCACCATCTCTTTTCACGTAACTAAGTTTATATTTTCCTTTGTTAAATTCTAGTCCATATATAAGTGCATATCTTTTGAAATTCTTATATTCCTTTCTTGCTTTTACAAAGACTTGATATTTCCAATCTACTGGATTTTGCGCCACTTCAAAAAAATCTGCATTCAATGGCCAAGAGAACTCACGTGTTTTAACGGCATCGATGTCTTCATCCGTTAAGCATGCAAAATGCATTATTTGAGTCTTGTTATCTTTAGCGGTTCTTAATACATCACCATCTATTTGTTCATAATTTTTCACAATCCAATTTGCGCTTTTACCAGGTTTAGTTTCCTGCACAAGATATAATGACATTGTTGATTTCAAACATTCAAAAGACGCTGAAGCATCTATATCTTCTATTTCATCTAATCTTGTAAGCACCCTATTGATGATATCTGTAAACTCGTCCCCTAAATCTCGTTCATCCAATATTTCTTCTCGCAAATATTGCTTTAATTTTTTGTAGAAAGCTTTAAAGTTATTAGGACGTTTTTCAAAATCCTCATAGAAGAACGATGCCAATTCTTCTAAATCATTCAATGCCTGTTCTAATTCCTTTATTTCACTTTTACTCACAGAATAATATGAAATATGAGAAATATATTCTAACCGCTTATCATCAGATATAAACTTTTTGTTTTTCTTTACCTTTTTTAATCTCGAAAGCATCTCATCTACTGATAAGCATCCCACAAAAAGACTTTCCATTTTTCCAAATATAGATGCTAATCTACCAGGAGTTTTCTCCGCCAATATACCAGCACTTAAACATTCTCTAATGTCATTAATATCTGAGATAAGGATTCCATTTGTTTCAGAATCCCACATATTGGCTACAGCAATAAAGAAATGTCCCAAAGGATAATTTAAAAACTGTCGTTCACCAAACTGTTCGGGAAAATATATTTTTAAAATATCATTAGCAGAGCTATCAGCAGCATATATTTGTTCACTCATAGCTGACATAGGATATTCTGGATCTCTACGCTCAGCTTCTTCAAATATTTTCGCCACATAACCTGCAAATTCCGTCATATTATCAAACTCGATAATCTCATAAGGTTTTTGCACCGTTATATCTTCTTTTCTTCCTTCTAAGAGTTTTCCCATGTTCTGCGCAAGCATGTTGCCCTCATAACTAATGGTAGAAGAATCGGTTGGATGAAACTCATTTTCTTTAAAATCAACCATTTTACAATCAAAGGACGAATAAATATCTATCCAAGTTTGGTAAATATTTTTATATTGTTCCTGATAGTTAAATAAAAGTATTACCTTTTTATATTTTGCAATCTCTTCTATAGTTCTTAACATTAATGATGAAAACTGATGCACTCCATGAATTACTATATGATCAAATTCACCAATCCCAATACTTTCTGATGCATTACCAGAATTCTCTTTTACTATCTGTAGTGCTGCCATTATAGCTTCTTCAATTTCCTGTTCAGTAAAATTATCTTTCAGTAAAAAATCTTTGTTCCTTGCAGAATTAATAATTTCATTAAAGATAAAAACGATAAATTTTTGCTCAGGAGTAAGATATTTTTCAACAATATTATTAGGATTCATTCGTAGTTCAAACATTGTCCTAATACTATTAAACACTTCATTCCTATTAAACAAAAAAGATTTTCGAATATTTTCTACTTCGTCAGCATTTAAACCGCAACGTGCTGATGCCATACTGATAATATTGTCAATATCAGCGTGCTGTTTTACAGCACAAGCTGTTCCAGTCCAATACCTGTACACATCATCTGTTAAATTCTTTACTGTTGTCACCCTGTTAATTTGAAAATCTTTTCCATATAGTGTTTTCAATCCGTTGACTAAAGTCTGTGACACACAAAAATAAGGACAATTCACTATTTCGTCCCATAGTTCTTGATTATCTTTCAAACTATATGGATTATGATATGAATATATAACTATCGACATAATTAACCCTCCAATAGTGTTGCCCAACTGATGCTCGATGTACTATCAATATTATTTATCCAAATACAATGCCTTATAGTTCTAGTTAATGCAACATAAAGTATTCTTGCTTCTTCTGAAATTTGCTCATCTACTTCCGTAACTTCATTATAATTTGAATTACGTTCTCTAATACCATTATCAAACAAAACCGTATACGCTAGCTTACTATCGTTGTAACTAGCTTCTAACTTGACCTTTTTCGTATCGCTAATGTCTTCATACGTATAAGGCAAAATAACAGTTCCATACTCAAGCCCTTTAGATTTATGAATAGTTGTGCAAATTACATGTACTCCATCCTCTTTTGAATCTAATGTCCTTGATAATTGCTTCTGTCCGGTAAGAATATTTATGCCTAAATATTCTATTATTTGATTTAACGTCAAAGCATCTATTCTCGAAAACTTAATCATTCTTTCTAATAAATAATCATAGTTTGCAATATATAATCTCTGTCTATCTCTTACCATGCTATAATTTTCCCAAGGTTGTAATGCATCGAATATTCTTTTCAAAGCGAACAAAATTGGTTGTGAATATACTTCTTCTAATAACTCTTTCCAGGTCATGCTCATTCTTTGGGTAAAGAACTCGTTTAGGATGCCTATCAGCTCATTCAATTTATCATCATCCGATAAATCCTTTAATCTCTGATAATCTAATTTCAAATTTATATAATTTGATTCTATAAAGTTAATTAAATAAACCGTATTTGTATTATGGCTTAATGCTAACACTAACTTGTAGAGATCAAGCGTCGATGGTAATTGAAACAAATCCCCACCTGTACTTATTTCTATATTTATATCTTTCTTTGACGCTGCACTAACAATATTATCTACTTGCCAATTACTTCTAACTAAAATTGCAATGGTACGTTCTTCTTTACTAAGCTCTTTTTCTTTACACATTTCTTCTATTTTGCTTTTTTCTTCTAAAATCGTATCATTGAGCAAATCGAGAATTTTGTCATTATCCTTTCCATGACAAGGCAATTCTGTAAACAGATCATTTTCATTTCTATCAGTTAGTACATCACTCAATAATTGATCTTCCCCTGGTTTATAAGGAAGTATGCCTTCTGCTCCCATGCCACTAAATACCGAGTCAAACAACTCAAGTAATCTACCATCTGTTCTATAATTTCTATTTAAACGGTAATGACACCAATCCACTTTTTTTCCATTTTGTAATTTCTGAAACGCATTTAATTTTGCGCCTCTAAATCTATATATACTCTGTTTTAAATCGCCGACCACAAACAATCTACACTTTGTATTGATACTTTTTTGTAGTTTTTGAAAAACTTCAATTTGCACATCATCGGTATCTTGAAATTCGTCAATAAATAAGTATCTAATTTTTAAATCTTCAAGTTTTTCACATCCATTAGATAGAATTTTTTCCAATTCTATTAAACATTCCCTAAGATCTATATCATTGCTATTACGCATCGTTTCCGTATAGATAGCTTCAGCAGGAAACATTACCTCAAGCAATAAATCATTTAAAAATGGAATATTATTTTCAACAACCGTACCCATTTCAGATGACTTTATCGTTTCAAGATTAATGCTCTTATCAAAAAGACGATCAGCAATATTCATCAACTTCTTTTTCAAATCATATACAGGAATTGGAAGTTCATTAGAAAAATTGGTGTTTTCTTCTTCCTTCTTTTCTAAAAACTCACTCAAGAAAAGATCATATGCCTTTCCTCTCTCATACTCATTTGATGATATTTTAAAATTTGTACCTAAGCCGGTATATAACGACTCTCCACGCAAAATATTAATAGCAAACTTATGTATTGTTGATATATTCGCACGATCTATATCTTCAACATATTTTAAGTATCTTTCATATCCTGTAAGCACAAAATAATTAACAAACATCTGCTTTAATCTTTTCTTCATATTGATTGCAGCATCATTTGTAAAAGTAACCATTGCCACTTCATCAGCAATATTCATTACTGGTTCATCCTGCTTATTACACAAAAAAGCTATTCTAGAAACCATTGAATATGTTTTACCGGTTCCAGCACCTGCTTCAACCAAAATATCTCTATCCGTTGTTGCGTGTTCAATATCATATTGCTGAACATTAAATGAAGTTATATTGGAAAGCGTAGCTAAAAGCTCATGCTGTTTTTCATCACATTGTCCATCCACCACAACTAATTCTTCACTAATTATTGTTTGAAGATTTTGGATACAATATATAGAAATGTTAAACGTTGAAAAAACATCTTTATACTTTGAAACTTTTATCCCGTCCTCGTATCCTACTTTCAAATTGTTTTTCTTAAAATCAATATTATGCAATTTGAAAGAATCATTTAAAAATTCCAAAAATAAAGCAAAGTCTGTCTGCTCTCTAACAAAAACTATTTGCTTAACACCATCAAAATAATCACCAATTATTGTTTGAATTATATTTTCATTAATGTCATTAGGAAAAATAGATATCTTTGAATATGGCTTATTCTGGTCGTCTACAACACTTAACTCAAATTCTGGCTCTAACTGTTTTCTAATTCTAACCAGCAAATCAGACGAAAAATCCGCATGCGGAATAAACTTGTTTCGAGTAAACAAATGCTGTATTTTTTCGTTTAATTTTTCCCCATCTTCAATATCTTCTTTGAAAATCGTATATTCAGGTTCAGAAACAATATCTAACTTTGTCTTTATATATTGTTCCTGTGTAATAAAAGGATAACAAACCATATCAAGCACGAGTGGACTTACATTGTATTTTTCAACAATTTTATTTAGTATTGCAAATCGATATGCCCTGGCTTGTTTTTTAGGTGAAGTTTGAGGTTCATCATATCCCTCAACAATTATATTATCTACACCTCGTACATCTATCTTATCCGAATCCCAACCTTTCACTTCAATAATAACTAGACCAAGATTTTCAGCCAGCACACAAAAGTCATATTCGCGTCCGTTTACTTCTCGTTGATTATATACAACATTATCTCCGGGAAGATTTGTAGATAGACTTTCCCAAACTTTCCCTTCTCCTTTCCAAGAAGGCTTTTTATCAATCATTTTCGCCATTTCAATTCGCCTCCCTATTCCAATAGTATGTTTTTGCTTTTATCTTCTCCATGAACGTTTCATCCTAACTCGTCTTTGCAAGAGTACTACTGCTAATTCCGATGTTCTCATTTTCAACAAAATCAATCTTCTTACCTTTGTTGATCAATAATTTTCATAATCCCTTATAAAATATAGACATGCAATTCCTCTCTTATAAAATTTTCCATATCGGTGAAAAACCTTTCGATTCATAATAATAGTCCTAGATTATATGCTCATCCGTATCATTTCTTTCTAAGGATACATTTTTCACTATCCCATAAACCGTACACTTTCCTATATTTGTTTTCTATTATATCACATTTTTACATCAACCGACCTTTTTCAGCAAAAAATATAACAAAATCCATCCATTTTCTCATTTCAACAGAAAAAACGCCCATATCCATGGCACCCGCCACGAACACAAGCGTTTCATCCTTTCCCAATATGTAATTCTCACACTCTGACACAATCCCGTGTGATCTCCTTCAGTGAAGCCACACCGCACATTGCCATCGTATCTTTCAGTTCACTTCCGATCTTATTGACATAAGCCTCGACGCCTTCCTGCGCTCCGCCATACACGGCAGTCACAAACGGACGGGCAATGATCACCGAATCGGCTCCCAGTGCCAGTGCCTTAAACACATCCACACCGGAACGGATGCCTCCGTCGACAAAAATCTTCATGGAGCCATCGACTGCATTTGCGATCTCTTCGAGCACCTCTGCGGTGGCAGGACACTGATCCAGAACACGCCCGCCGTGGTTTGACACAACGATCGCATCTGCCCCGGCTTCTTTTGCCTTCATGGCACCCTTGACGGTCATGATTCCTTTGACGATAAACGGCAGCCCTGCCGCCTGTTTCACTTCACGCAGATCTTCCACCGATTTGCTTCCGGCCGGTGGAGTCAGATTCTTTAAAAACGGCAGTCCGGCCGCATCGATATCCATTGCCACGGCAAAGGCACCGGAATCTTTTACCATTGCCATTTTCTCCCGGATCACTTCGATGTTCCACGGCTTTACGGTCGGAATTCCCAGTCCACCGGCATTTTTGATCGCTTTTGTCGCTGCGACCATGACATTGCTGTCGGTTCCGTCTCCGGTAAAAGCAGCGATGCCAGATGCCGCACAGGCGGAAACGAGAATATCGTTGTAGGAAATATCATTCAGGCAGTCTCCGTAGTGCAGCTGCACGGCACCTACCGGACCTGCAAAAAACGGATACTGAAACGTTCTGCCAAACAGTTCCAGTGTCGTATCACATGGACGGTTTTCGACCAGCGTGTCCATCTGGACGCGGATTTCTTTCCATTTGTCATAGTTGCGGATGGCGGTATCGCCGATACCTTTGGCTCCCGGCCCCGGCATCTGGTTTTTACAGGCTCTGCCGTTACATTCCCAGCACGCCTTACAGTAAGATCCGATACGGCCTCTCGCCTGTTCGACACACTCTGTATAATTCATAGGTCTGTTCCTTCTTCCTTTGTCTGCAAATCAGAATTTTTATCTGTCATGATTCATACGCCAGTCGATGCATCGTTTCAGATAGTGCACATAATCCGGGTTCTTGCACATTCCCTTGCCCGGAGTATCGGAAATCTTTGCGACATCCATGCCGTTGCACAGCGTGGTTTTCATGACGATATTCAGTGCCGGTACATCCGTATCATTCGAGATATAGGTGCCGATTCCAAAAGCCACCTTTGTGCGGTCCCGGAAATGTTCGTACAGTTCGTGTGCCCGTGCAAAATCAAGAGAATCACTGAACAATAAAGTCTTTCCTGCCGGATCGATTCCCAGTTTCCGGTAGTGCGCGATCATTTTTTCGCCCCACTCCACCGGATCTCCGCTGTCATGACGCACGCCGGAGAACAACGTTGCATAGGTCAGCTGGAAATCCCGCAGGAAACAGTCGGTCGTAATCGCATCGGTCAGTGCAATACCGTTTAACACGCCATACTCGCGTACCCAGGCATCAAGCGCATACCAGTTGGAGTATGCCGGGTTATGTTTGTGATTTCCCTGTCCGACACACATGATCCACTCATGTGCCATGGTTCCGACCGGTGTCAGATTGTATTTCTTTGCCAGATAGACGTTGGACGTTCCGACAAATTCTGACCCGCGAAACTCTGCTTCTTTCAGCTTGCGGACAGCAAGCTCCTGTGCCTCTGCGGAAAGACGGCGGCGCAGTCCGAATTCACTGAACGAACCGATCTCGTATCTGCCGCTGGCATCTTTGATCTTCCGTTCCAGACGTTCCCGGAAACTGGCATAAAGCCTGTCATAATCGTACGCCATACGGAAATACACTTCGTTGACAATCGCCAGTGTCGGGATCTCATACAAGGACGTATTCAGCCAGGTACCGAATGTCTCGATGGAAAGTCCGCATTCCGCCTCATCCGAAATCTTAAAATCCTCATAGCGCGGCTGCCACAGGCGCAGGAAATCAATATAGCTTCCCTTGATCCATGTAATGCGGTTCAGATATTCCAGCTCTTCCTCTGTAAAACGCAGACTGCAGTACGCCTTAATCTGCTCTTTGATCTCCTGCACCATCTCTGCCGTAAAGTACACATCGGTATTGCGGCACTTGAATGTCCATGTGGTTTTATAGTCGGAGAACTGGTGATAGATGGCCTCTCCCATACTAAATTTGTACATGTCTGTTTCCAGCAGACTGGTGATGATCTGATTTAACTTCATAATTCTTCTCTTTTCTTCTTACTTAAATAAGATACAATTACTGTATATCCACCTGACAGGTTTTCATCGCTTCGATCGCCGTGCGGTGCGACTCCGGTGTCACGCAGGCGCATGCTTTTTCAATCACGCACACGCGCGCTTCCGGAACAAAGGCTTTGGCAATCATGACATTGCTGATGACACAGATACCCGTGCACACGCCACAGAAATCAATCTGTGCCTCTGCATCACCGCAGTACTGCTTTAAGCACTCGCCAAGCTGCACACTGCCAAATGCCGGCTTACAGATCGTCTCGATCTGTTCTTGGGAATAAAAGGATGCTGCCTTACAGATCACAGGCGCAATCTCCCAGCCTTCGGTTCCTTCGATGCAGTGCACGACGGGCAGCCGCTTTCCTTCCTGCGTATCCAGATAATTACTCTGGTGCGTGTCTTGGGTGAAAATGATTCTGTCATACACGCCTGTTTTTATCACTTCCGCGACCTTCGGAATGACTGCTGCACACTCTGCATTGCCCAGCGGTCCGGTCGTAAAATCGTTTTGCATGTCAACGACAACTAATATTCTTTTCATAGTCTCTCCTGTGCTTCCCTTTTTCTATACACGATAACGGTTAAAACAGGAATACATCTCCTGCACCCGTGGCATGGCATAACCGCCGGAAACGATACCGTTTTCTGCCAGAAAACGCATGCCGGACGTTTCGAGTTCTTTCTGTAACTGTACAACGACTTCGGCAATTGTCCGTTTGCCGTCCACCAGGTGTTCGACCGCATATTTTAAGAGCATGCCAAGGCACGCAGTCTGTTCGCTGTCGATCAGCTGTTCTAAATACCGCAGATCCACGGTCTGCTTTCCGATGGCAAATCCATCCGTTCCCATGGTTTTTAATTTTAACCGCTCCGGCTCATTTTTGCGCACGGCTCCGCTCTGGTAATCCCTGCGTTTTGTGGCACCGTTTTTATCTTTTTCCATGATCCGGTGACTGTGTGGCAGGGCGAACGGATGTGGCTTTTCTTCTGAAATCGGAAATTCTTTGCACAATGCCTTCGCCTTTTTTGTGATATCAACCGGCTTGTAGCGGTCCATCTGGATCACGGTATCCGCAATATGGAAAAAGGCACCGGAACTGCCCGCTACCAGGATGGTAGAAATTCCTGCCTGCTCATACAGATCGCGCGCACGGGAAAGAAACGGCGTGATCGGCTCTTTGTCCGGGCTGACTACTTTCTGCATAAATGCATCCCTTACCATAAAGTTCGTCGCAGACGTATCCTCATCCAGCAGAAACAGGTGGCTTCCCGCCTCCATGCCTTCCACGATCCCGGCTGCCTGCGATGTGCTTCCGCTGGCATCTTCCGTTGAAAAATGATGGGTATCTTTTCCGTTTGGCAGGTCATTGATAAACATGGAAATATCGACATCTTTGATAAACCGTCCGTCCTCCGAACGAAGTTTTAAGGCGGTCTCATCCGTGATCACAAACTCTCTGCCGTCCCCTGCGATATGGTTATAAACGCCCAGTTCGAGTGCAGTCAAAAGTGTGGATTTTCCATGATAGCCGCCACCGACGATCAGTGTGATTCCTTTCGGGATTCCCATACCGGTGACCGCCCCCCTGTGCGGAAGCTGCATCGTCACCCTAAGGGATTCCGGAGAGGTAAAGGCTACGGACTGTTTCATCGGCCGTGAGGAAATCCCACTCTCCCGCGGCAGTACCGCATCATCGGCAACAAAAGCAACCAGCCCCTGTTCTTTCAGCTGGTCACGGACTGCCTGCTGGTCTTCTGCCAGTTCCACGGCATCCCGGATTCTGCGGGCATCGAGATTTTTATAATAAAATGAGTGCTTTACACATTCCGGCAGATAGGTAAACAGAATTTTCTCCAGTTCCCTGGCATTGATCGTCCGTCCGTTTGCCGGAAATCCCACCGCAAAACGCGCGGTGATTTCTTTTTCGTTCACTTCACAGGCTGTCCGGGTCAGAATCTCCTGTCCGCAGTGGGTTACCGAGATCAGACCGCTCTTGCCCGATCCCTTCGCCTTAAATGTAAAGTGGTTGATCTGTGCGGCAAACGTGCGCAGCAGTTCATCTGCCAGTGCTGTGCGCGTCCGTGTATTTTTCATGGCATATTCCGGAAATGCCGCTGCCTTTGCATCCACGGTCACGCGCACATGGGAAGGTGCCGCAAAAGGATCTCCCTGCACATGATCGATGGATAACACATAGTCTGCAAACCGGTAACTTCCCCGCAGGGATTTGTATGCCGGATAACTTTTATGATCGATACTCCGTAACGTTTCTCGTAAATTGCTGTCTGATTGCATAATGACTCCTGTTTTCTTTTAAACGGAATGGTTCCGCTTTTCTTTTTTCTTTAACAGCGCAGAAGTATCAAGTGCCTGGGAAGCCGTTTCCTCCGGTTTTGTTTTCTTTGTCTTTTCCTTTGGTTTTTCAGCTTCCGGCTCCGGCTGCCCGTCTTCTGCTGTTTTTTCTTTTGTCATTATAGCTTTTTTTGCCGGCTTCGTCCAGTGTGGCATTGGCGGAACATAGGCAAACCGCCGCATGGCGATATCTGCAAGAAATACGAAAAGCAAAAGGATTAAAAGCGGATTGGTCAGACAAACCCGTGCCCGCCCGGAAGCTTTTAACTTCTTCCATACATTCTTCTTTGGGGAAAGCATCTTTCCATACTGTTTGATGAACGCACAAAAGCTGTCGTTTGTCAGCGCAAATTTGTACTCCTGCGAATACTGTACCACGGCTGCGGTGGTCAGGGCATTTTCGATTTTTTTGCCGTTTTTCCGCTGCACGCTCAGATTGTAGACACCGGAGGCTGCCGTATCCAGCTGTGCCTCATAAGTTCCCGGTGCACTTGCGGTCAGTTTCGCCTGATGCGTTTTTCCATCCGGATCCGTGTACACAGCCTCCACCTGTGTCTGCTCTGCGTAGTCTTTGGCATAATAGGTAACTTTCGTTGTTCCGTTTACGGTAGTTACATCCACACGGTCTTCGCCGAGTGCTGTATTTCCCGCACTGTAATCGATGATCCGCTTCCACAGCTGCACGTAATCATTCTGCTGTGCCAGCCCGGCGGTCCAGCGGTTTGTCACATCGGTATTCCACGCAACCGTATGCCCCAGTCCATACTGCATGACAGACAAAATCGGGTCATCCTTTTCGGCAGATGCCAGCAGCACATTGGCTCCGGTTTTCGGAGAGGCACTCACGTACCCTTTGATCTGCGGCCAGCCATCGGCAAAGAGATTTTTCGTGATGGCATTGCTGCTGTTTCCTTTCAGTGAAAACTGCCCGTTCTGCAAATACGTATCTCCATTTAAAAATACTTCCTGTGCAAAGATTTTTGGGATATCGGTTGAGATATCGGAATAATAATAGCGGCCGTTACACTGCGTTGCCAGTCGTTCCAGAAGCTGTCTGTCAGACGACTCTCCAACCGCTACCGTGGAAAGAGTTACATCGGCATCCTTGCAGTCCTTGATGATATCTTCAAAATTTCCGGTTTCCCCCTGTCCATCCGTCAGAAGGACAATATGCTTTAGCTGCGCCTTGCTCTTCTTGATTTCATTTAGTGCCGCACGCACGGCTGGTTTGATGGTCGTTCCACCGCCTTCGCTGATCGTCTCGATGCTTTGATGGATCTTGTCTTTATCCTTCACTTTTTCCAGCGGCACCTGCCAGGTGTAACCATCATCAAAGGTTACCACTCCGACTTCATCTTTCGTATCCAGCTGATCCACAGCCGCTTTGGCAGCCGCGATCGCCAGATCCAGATTGGTGCCTCCTTCGGTCTGTTCCGACATACTGCCCGAATGATCAATCACCATGACCATTGCCAGATTCTGTTTCTCATTCACCCCGCGCAGCTGCATATCGACCGGAAGAAGTTTCTCCAGTTCCGTATCCAGATATCCGCCCAGTGCAAAACTGTCCTCACCGCCGCATGCCACCAGACCGCATCCGTAGTCTTTCACATAAGTTTTCAGATTTTTTAGAAAGCCCTCCGGCAGATCTGTCCGGTACACATTTTCCAGAATGATGCTCTTGTACTGCAGCATCTCTTTTAAAGTATCCGGTGCACTGACTGCGGATACCTGCCGGTAATTGCATCCGGCAGCATCCAAAAGTCCTAAAAACGGTGTGCTGTCCTCTCCCATTCCGGATACAAGCAGAATCTTTGGCAGGGAATCCACCGTTGCATACGTACCATAATCATTGTTTTTTTCACAGGTGTCCTTCGGTGCCTTCACGCGCACGGTATACTGCTGCGCATCGGTACCGACTACCTTCTGTTTCAAAACAAAACGGTTGCTGCCTTTGTTTAAATGCACGCCTGTCTGACTGACCATCTCCGTTCCCTGCAAAAGCTGCAGCTTCGCATCGGTCTCATAGTTGCTTTCCACAGTTACCGTCATGGAATAGGAATCACCCGGATAAAGATACTCCGGCATTTCCACGTTTTCGATATAGGCATCGCTCCCCTGCTTTGTATCTTCATAGAGAACCGAATACAGCTGCACGTTTTTTGCCGTCAGTGCCGATGCCGTATGCTCGATGTTTCCCTTTGTCTGCTTTCCATCCGTAAGCACCACAAGCCGTCCTGCCGCATTGTCCGGGATCATGGAAAGTCCTGTGGAAACGGCTTCCTCAAGGTTGGTTGCATCCGCCTCTGGTGCCGAGAGAATCTGAAAACTGTGTTTCTCACTGGTCAGAAACTGTTCCACAACCGCATTGGCTCCAAACGTTACGATGGCATACTGATTGTTCTTTGGCATGTCTTTGACCTGCCGGCTCATATACTGCTCCATCTGCGTGAGATTTGCGGCATTGCTCTCCGACAGATCAACCAGAAAAACGGTTGTGTCTTTCGCGTGGGAAAGCGGCACCGAAATTCCACAGACAGCCAGCACCAAAAGGGCAAGCCCCACCAGACGCACCGCAAGATAAAACCGCCCACGGTAACGCATCTGCCGGACATAACAGATCCACTCCAGTATCATAAGAAGAAGCACAAGGATAAGGATGACATTGCGCATCTGCTTTCGCACAAGCTGCCGCTGCATCGTGTTGCGGCTTCCGGAATCGCCTGCCGTGATCCGTCCATCCGACTGGCTGCTGCATGCAAATTTTACAATATAGGATTCCTTTCTGTCGCCCGCTTTTACGGTAAACAGTCCTGCCTGACCGGTAGGTGCTGCAATCTGCTGCACGTCCACACCGTTTAATGCATGAAACTGCACGGTATCTCCGGCATCATAGACGTTTTGGGAAAGAAGGGAACTATCCTCAAGATAATGCAGCGCATGGTTCATAAATACCGGAAACTCCGGCTGCAGGGCAAAATCCGATTCCCGCAGGTCAAATCCGAGTACGACCTCCCGGATTCCGTCATGTTCCCCGTAGTATGCGGCGCACTTCTTTCCGCTCCACAGAAAGCCCGTGGCCCAGACCGGCAGATCATACACATACGTCTGATTTACCCCGAGCGCAAAGTCCCGGATTCCGGAAGTCAGTTCGGTATCGCTGGCGGACAGGCTGACATTTTTTTCCTCGTTCTTTCCCTCTTTGGCAAAAATCATCTGCGCCTTCTGCTGATTAGATTCCTGCACTGCCGTATCCGCATCAAAAATACAGACCCCCGGATCGTCACGGTCAAGTGCATCCGTTGTTTTTGCCTTGGAAAGATTCTCTCCGGTCACGGCAAGATACGCTTTTTCGATATAGGTATTTCCTTCCCCGATCAGTGTGGCTTTGCTCGTGGAAACCTGGTCTTTGAGTGCATAGGCACAGTTATCCTCATGTAAGGAATCCTTCTGGCTGCTGCCGGCAAATGTCACTGCGGAAAGTTCGGTATGCAGCGGCTGGTTTCCCCAGTTCACCTGTTTAAACAGGCAGGTATACGTCTCGTCTGCGGCAAGGGAAAGTGTACGCACTTCAAGAATTTTCTTTCCCTCATACAGCGTAATCTCCATATTTGCCGCATGATCGCTGTAATTTGTCACGCCTGATGCAACCGTATACGTGTCCCCGCTGCTGTCTTTGGTGCAGGACAGAAACGTATTCGCCACGTTAGAAACGGGACTTCCCACCACGCGGATGGTTGCCTGAAGCTGACTTTTGAGATTTTTCGTCTGTTTTGCCCCAATGCCGTCGGTATAGACGATGACATCTGCCAGATCGTTCTTTTTGTCTTTTTTCTGCACCGTCTGTACGGTTGCCAGTGCATCAGAAAGCGATCCGGCTGTGTCCGTGCCCTTGATGTCTGCCAGCGTCCGATACAGTGCTTTTTTTTCGGAAGTATGGACGGCAAGCAGATTGGTTCCCGTGCCGTCACAGGTAACAATGGATATTTTTGCCCCATCCGAAGCGGCAATCTGCTCTTTGATCTCACTTACGGCTTCCCCTAAGCGGGTATTGCCCCCTTTGGTGAGATGCTTCATGCTTCCGCTGGTGTCAATCAGATACACCACGTCCGTACTGCCTGTACCCTTACGCTGTATAAACGGTGCCATCAGTGCCAGAATAAGCAGCAAAAGGATCACGATCTGCAGATACATCAGCAGATTGTGCAAAAACTTTTCCCAGAACGTTTTAGACTGTTCATTATAAAAAAGCTTCTTCCACAACAGGTTCGAAGACACTGGTGTGTCTGTCCCCTTTGGCACAAGCAGATATAAAATCACAACAACCGGAACCGCCAGCAAAAATGCCAGTGGCCACAAACTCTCAAATATCATAATCCATCCTCAAATTTTTCTCAGACAAACAAAGGTCTTAAATCTTCTAAAATCAGCGCACGTCTCTCTTTTTCGGAATCACAGAGTATATAAGTGCCTCCGGCAGCCGATGCACTTTTTTTCAGCCGCACAGAAAGCTTTTGCAGTTCCTGTTCATATCGCGCAATCACATCCGCACGCATCGTCACGCGCAGTTTTTCTTTGGACTCCATATCTATCAGATTGCGCGTACCGTCCATTGTCACACGCAGTTCTTCCGCACACAGTGTCTGAAGCAACACGGGTCTTTGTTTCGTAAAGTCCAGATACTGCATCGTTTTTTCCAGACAATCCTGCGTGGGATCTGTCGCTGCTTCGGTCAGGAAATCACTGACGATCACGGTAACTCCCGCCCCACGCCTCTGCATCTGGCGCACGGCGGAAAAAGAATCCGTCTCTGTCCCCGAAAATGTGCGTGCCTGCAGCCATCCAAGTACTTTTGGCAGTGCATTCTTTCCCCCGGAAACCACAAGCGGAGTTCCCATCTGGCTGCTGTCATACAGCACCAGCCGGTCCATATGGTGCAAAGTCAGAAATGCAATCACCGCGCACAGATCCTGTGCCAGTTCTGCCTTGCTCTTTTTTCCATAGTGCATTGATGCACTGGTATCTAAAATAACCGATACCACTGCTTCCTTTTCTTCGAAATATTCCCGGATATACATGCGCTCCGACCGCGCATAGACATTCCAGTCCAGCCTGCGCAGATCATCTCCCGGCATATACTCCCGGAAATCGGAAAATTCCGCAGAAGTCCCTTTCTGTACGGATCTGCGGTTTCCTGCCATATTCTGGCTGCTTTTCTGTTTCATCGCGATTACAAGCCGCGACAGCTGTTCATAAATTCCCGCATCAAGCATACAGTCCCTGTTCCTTTTCTGTTAAGATCTGCCCAATCACCGCATCTTCCGTAATCCCCTCCGATACCGCATCAAAACTGAGCAGAATCCTGTGCCGCAATACCGGAAGTGCGACACATTTGACGTCCTCAAACGAGACATTCAGACGGTTTTCCATAAACGCGCGTGCCCTGGCTGTGCGGATCAGTGCCTGTGCCGCACGCGGGCTTGCCCCCTCCCGGATATACGGATTGTCTGCATGAGTTGCCATAACCAGATCCAGAATATAATCCATGACGGCATCCGCAATCGGAATCTGTGCAACGCATGCGCGCGCTGCAAGCAGGCTTTCCCGGTCCATGACCTTTGCGATCTTTGGCGGATGGTTTCCCTCCGTCAGTTCCACGATTTCCCGCAGTTCCTGCCGGTCCGGAAATTTTACCAGCACTTTAAACAAAAAACGGTCCAGCTGGGCTTCTGGCAGCGGATAAGTTCCCTCGTTTTCGATCGGATTTTGTGTGGCAAGCACCAGAAACGGCTCCGGCAGCTGATGGCTGGTCGTTCCGATCGTCACGGTATGTTCCTGCATGGCCTCTAAGAGAGCTGACTGTGTCTTGGGCGTGGCACGGTTGATCTCATCCGCCAGCACCAGATTGGCAAAAATCGGTCCTTTTTCAAACCGGAATGCACTTTTTTGCTCTTCTTTTACGATGATGTTGGTACCGGTCACGTCACTCGGCATCAGATCCGGGGTAAACTGGATTCTCTGGAAACTCAGATCACACACCTGGCTGATCGTGCGCACCAGCATGGTCTTTCCCAGTCCCGGCATACCTTCTAAGAGTACATTTCCGCCCGCCAGAAGTGCCAGCATGACCTGGCGGATGACGTCTTTTTGTCCGATAATTCCCTTTGCAATTTCCTGTTCACATGCCATGGTGTTCTGCTGGCATACTTCATATTCTGTCATAAGATCTCCTCTCCATCAGTTCAGATTTTCAAAATAATTCCGGATAACATCTTCCATGCCGGCCGGGTATTTTCCATTGGCAATACCTTCGTAGGCCTCTTTCGTGTAATCGCCGACCACGGAATCTAAATCCACGTGTTCGCCTTTCCATGCCAGACCATTCTTCGCCTTGTAATAATCGGAATTCTTCGAATCCCCCTTGTCCTTTGTGATACTGCTGTCGTTTCCGAGTTTATTCGGAACACTCACATAATCATGTGTTCCCCCTCCGAATCCGGTTCCGCGTCCGCTGCCTGTTCCGTTTCCTGTTCCACTTCCGTTTCCGCTTCCTGTCCCCTTGCCGGTTCCGTTTCCACTTCCATTGCCACTTCCACTTCCGTCCTTTCCACTGCCCGGATCTTCCCCATCCCCGGAATCCTGGGAACTGGTTTCCGAAGACTGCGTGGATTCCCCACGCTGCGTACCGCTTTGTGTAGTGTTTTGTGTAGTGCTTTGTACATCCCCCTGTGCCAGCTGGTTTCCTGTATTGGTATTCACCTGGATATTTTTAAGTACCGATGCCAGGGCATCCGCCCCGGAAATCTGTGCCGCCTGTCCATACTTGTAGGAAAGTTTCTGCCCGGCAGATGCCAGTGCCTGCTTCGTATCTGCCTGCTGCATTTCTTTTTGCGATAAGGCCAGTGACTGTATCAGTTCCTGCAGGGCTTTCTTTTGTTCTTTTGTCATGGAAGAGGTGTCTGTCTGTTTTAAGGCATCCATCACTTTTTGGATTTCTTTTTCCTTTTCCCGGGCTTCCTGCCGGATGGCATGCCGCTGCTGCGCCTGTTTATGCGCGGGGGACGGCACAAACGAAAGAACAAGCGCCAGCCCAAGGGAAAGAAAAAGTGCCACAAGTTTCCTTCGGTCCGGACAAACACGCGCCTTTTTCCATGCATGGTCTTCCTGTAACATATGCACGGCATCGCTGCGCTGCATCCGGTCGATACTACCCTCTTTTCCAATACGCCCATATGCCGTCACGATCCGTTCCTGAAACCCGAAACGGTCGATCTGCTGTGCTGCCTGTACCATGGTACATCTCTTCATTACCGTATAAATGCCTCCAGCTGCCGCACCACATAAAACTGCCAAAACAGCCCACACATGCACCGTATAAAAAGGGACAAACACCGCACATCCTTCCAGCACCATGGCGATGGTTCCACCTGCGGCAATTCCTGTGCTTTCATAGCGCAGGAACTTTTTTACGTTCTGTTTTCTTTTGCTGTAACGGATTTCCTGCAACAGAAATGCTTTTTCATCCATGCTGCTTTCCCCCTGCATGTTTTCTTCCATATCCTGCCATCGGATTGATCCGCCGCATCGCAATCAGAAGAAAGACAAATGCCAGTGCCACAAATAAAAGCGTGGAAACGGCCATCCATCCATAATGTACGGCAGCACCCGAAACAGAAAGTGTTTTCCCGTAATTTGTGATCAGTTCTTCCGCCACGGATGTTCCGGTCATACTCCAGGTAAAAAATTCAAGCAGATACATGCCCGGATTGACCAGAAGCACCCAGCAGGATTTTTCCGGTACCCCACCTGACAAGCGGACAACCGAGGTGACCAGATAGGGAAGAATACTTCCGATAAACAGCAGAACATAGATACCATACGATAAAATTATGGCACTGATCGTTTTTTTACAGATGGAAGAACACAAAATTCCAATACTTGCAGAAACGAACGAAACCAGTAATGATACCGCCAGAAACCAGAACAGATTGCCCCATGAGAGTCCACCGATGACAAATGCCAGTGCTACGATCGGAAGTCCTGCCACTACATAAAACATGCTCTGGATCATCGCGGTGAGCACCTTTCCCATAATAATGGAAAATCCGGTCATGCTGGTTGTCATCATAATATCAAAGGTCTGCCGCTCTTTCTCACCCGAAATTGCAGAAGCCGTGCGCACCGGGACTACCACTCCCAGAATAAAAATCTGCGTAACCGCAAGTGCCGGATACAGCCCGACAATGCTGCTGTATATGTTTGCAGACGAATAGGTCATCTGCTGGGAAAACAAAAACATGGCAAAGAAAAATACAACTGCCATAATCGCCTCATAAGCAAATATTTCCCAGCAGATCCGCATACTGCGCGCCTGTACTTTAATATCTTTTTTTACCATTGGATTAATTCTCATCTTCCTGCCCTCCTGTCAGCTGCATAAACAGGGATTCGAGATTTCCCTCTTCTTTATAAAATCCTGTCACGATAATTCCATTCTGTATCATCTGTGCGATCAACTGCGCGATTTCTTCCTCTTTCATGGCATGCGAGATATGGATTTCCTTTTCTCCCACCGATTCCACACGGATCTGGGGGTGTTCCTTAAGCATGCGCACTGCCGGCTCCATCTCCCCGTGAACCGAAACCACGATCCGGTTTCCACCGAAAACATGTTCCATGACATCCTCAATGTTTCCTGCTTCTACGAGTTTTCCGTGATCCATAATGCCGATGCTGTTGCACATCTCTGCCAGCTCCGACAAAATATGGGAACTGATCACAATGGTTTTTCCCATGCCGCGCAGATTCTGCAAAAGTTCTTTCATCTCCACACGCGCACGCGGGTCCAGACCGGAATTCGGTTCATCCAGCACCAGAAGGGAGGGATTGTGAATGAGTGCCCGTGCCACGCACAGCCGCTGCTTCATTCCGCGGGAAAGCGTATCCACATAAACCTCTTTTTTGTCGGATAAATTGACAAGTTCCAGCAGATCATTGGATACCGCGGTGATCTCCCTGGAAGTCATACGGTACATGGAACCGTAAAAATCCATATATTCGCTGACTTTTAAATTATCATACACACCAAAGAAATCCGGCACATAACCGATCTGCTTTTTGATCTCCTTCGGATGCTGCAGGGCATCCACGCCATGGATCGTAATGGTTCCCTCTGTCGGCGGCATAAGTCCGCATACCATCCGGATTGTTGTTGTCTTTCCGGCTCCGTTTGGTCCCACAAAGCCAAACAGATCCCCTTTTGGCACATGCAGGTTCAGATCCCTGACCGCCTGAAATTTTCCGTAGTTTTTATACAAATGACTAATTTGAAGCATTGGACACCTCCTGACCGGCAATCGTGTACAGACAGCCAAACGAAATTTCCGAGCACCTGCTCTCTATGGTTTTTCCGTAGTCTGCGGTTACTCCTTCCACTACAACAGTACCCGACACATCGTTCTTCCGCCGGATCTGGCACAGTCCCAGATACAGTGCGGCTGCCATATCCTTATGCTTATACGAATATGTATTTCCATTCATGTTGTCTTGCGATAACACGTTGTAGACATCATCAAAATAAGAAATCTGCTGGGACAGCAGTGGTTTTTTACTTTTCCCGTCTATCGTTATGGTCTCACCTGCTTTTACATCCGAATATACCATAACGGTATCATCCGACACGCAGACAAGATAAGGGAAATCATAGGACGTGTTGTTTGTTATGCTTCCCCCCTGTTTCTGCTGCGTGAGCACCAGACCACTGGTGTCTATGCTTCCGCATCCTTTGGCAGTTCCTGCCGCAAACAGATAGGCATTTTCAAAATTGCTCTGCGGTTTTACCCCAAGGGACAGACCCCTGTCATATTCCACCAAATAGTGATAACGGTCTGCATATACCCTGCCGGAAGATGCCATGCTGTATGATTCACTGAGACCTGAACCGCCATATGCGTAATTATCATTCAGCCGTACTTTCCACGGTTTTACCCCGGAATGATACGCATTGTAATAGGTGGCGATACCGGTGGTACTTTTTCCATCCGCCTGCTGTGCGGTCACCGAATAAACCCGTGTCTCATGCAGCTTTAAATTCCGTCCGCCGATAAATACCACACCGATAAAGATTATGCCAAGTGCCGGTACCCCCAGCCAGTACCAGTCTCTTTTTTTCATCTTGCAAAGCAGAAGATAAAGCACCGGTCCAACAACAATCACATAGACCACTATCAGAACTTTCAGCCAGGAAAAATCCAGTGCCGTATTGAGGTGGTCAATGACACCGAATGCATTTTCCCCACTCCATCCCCATTCCTCGTCATTGACATACTGGGAATAGCTCATGGAATATCCTGCCACCTGGTCATAAATTCCGTAACACAGATCCGTGGAAGCCTTCTGCATCTGTTTTTCGCCAAAAGAAATGGCACATACACCGATGGCACCATCCCCACAGGCATACACCCACCCCGGATAAGCTTCGCTTTTACTTGCATTTATATTGTTCCGCTGCAGCTTTGCAACCGGCATCTGTGAAAAATCAATCCCGGTAAATCCGGAATAACTTCCCAGTTGCTGCATTTCTTTCGATGCATCATTTTCTTCTCCCACTTTGCTGACTCTTTTGCAGCTGACCTCCATAAATGAGGAATCAAAACCACCCAATGTATCTTTGCCGCGCTCTCCGGTTCCAATCAGCAGCCATCCACCGTTTTTCACCCATTTCTCGATTGCTTTGATCTTCTCTTTTCCAAGTGAACTCACATCGTAGGAATCAATCACAAGAAAATACAGTTCATCCAGCTGTGCCTGCAATGTATCTGCGTTCATCTGTGTCAGATATACATTCTGGTCTTTTCCGTGAAGATAATAGGTCTGGCCGCTCATGCTCATCCAGCCAAGCGCATCATAATGATCTGAAAGCACTCCCACACCAATACCGCGCTTTTCTTTGCCAAAAATACTGGCAAATGCTTCCTTTGCCACAACGTTTCCCTTTTCATCGATAAACGCCACGATTCCGTTTCCGCGCGTCTGGCTGATATCCGCATACGGAATGGTCATTGTATACTGTTTTTTTCCGTTCTGCGGCAATGTCAGGCACTGTTCAAATGCGCAGCCTCCGGAGTTGTCTGTACCGGAAAACACCAGCCGCACCTTTCCGGAAAAATCCGCCCCACTGTTTTTGGCCTCCACCTGCACGACACAGTCTTTTTCCTGTTTCAGCAGTGTCACCGTTGCCGACAATGCCTGTTTCTGATCTGCATATACATTTGCTCTGCCACAAAATATGCCTAAAAATGCCAGGCATACCAGAAGCAGACTGCAGATTGTCTTTCTTATTTTCATAATCTTCTCCTTCCATAAATGTTCTTTACGGTTTCCTGTCATTTATGATAACATACGTTATTTTGGAATGACATTAAGGTTTTCTTAAAATTGTCTGGCTTATTTACAGAATTTCTTAAAATAAAAAGCCCCTGCTCTCGCAGGGACTTCCAGAACCTTCTATCAGATATAATTTTTTATTGTGCGGTGGCACGGAACATGACATTTTTGTATTTTGCAAGTACACGCATCAGAATGCTTCCAAGAACGCATACTGAAATCACCTCTCCGATTCCGACCGTCATGGCATTAAACGGGATGGTTACATTCACACCGTGGAAATATACCGCCGGAATACCGTACGCATAGACCAGCACGAACGGAACAATAATCATATTAAAAATAACCGGTGGAAATGTGCATGCAATCTTGTGATTGCGCAGCAGATAGGTACATACCGCTGCCAGCAGCGTGGCAATGCTTCCGAAAATGACATCATAAATCACGGCACCTGTCAAAAGATTTGCAAGCAGACAGCCAATCCACAGTCCCGGAATCGCTGCCGGCGTAAAAACAGGCAGGATACACAGTGCTTCGGAAAAGCGTACCTGAATCGTGTGGGATGCAAGTCCCAGTGCGTTGGCTACAAAAGTCAGCACTACATAAAGTGCTGCAATCACAGCAGCCTGAACAATAAATGTTACCTTTTTGTCTCTCATATCCATTTGTCTCCTTTAGTTTTGTTTTACGAGTGGAAGGTCTCGAACACTCGGTAATTTTTCGTGCAATCCCCTGTTTACAGGCTCTGCAACGGTTGACAGTATAGCACAGTACACCGCAAAAAGCAAGAATGCAATTTTCTACTGCCGGATATTTCTTTTCCTCTCCGTTTTGTATATTCCACATTATAGCAATAACAAAACCATTTTACAACAGGCCGCTATCATGTACGCAGATATCCCTGCATACTTTTTAACGCATTTTTCTCCAGCCGCGACACCTGCGCCTGCGAAATATGAATTTCATCCGCGACTTCAATCTGTGTCTTTCCCTCAAAAAAACGCAGACGGATGATATGCTCATCCCGTTCATTCAGATGTGACAGGGCATCGGAAAGTGACAAATCCTCCACCCAGTGCTCTTCTTTGTTTTTCTTGTCCGAAATCTGATCCATCACATACAGGGTGTCCCCTCCATCCGTATAAACCGGATCAAACAGACTCAAAGGTGTCTGGATGGCATCCAGGGCATACACCACATCCTCCACCGGAATCTCACATTCGGCTGCAATCTCTTCGAGAGTCGGTTCCTTTTGTGCATTTTTTGCCAGCCGTTCCTTTGCCTGCATGGCTTTATATGCAATATCGCGCAGCGAACGCGGAATGCGGTAACTGCTGTTATCCCGCAGATACCGGCGGATTTCACCGATAATCATCGGGACGGCATAGGTGGAGAATTTCACCCCGACACTCGTATCAAAATTATCTATTGCCTTCATCAGTCCGATACAGCCAATCTGGAACAGATCGTCCACATTTTCATTATGATTATTAAACCGTTTGATCACGGATAATACCAGCCGGAGATTTCCTTTGATATAGGTTTCTCTGGATGCCTTGTCGCCGGCTTTTATCTTTTTGAAAAGTTCATCTTTTTCTTCTTCTTTCAGTATTGGCAGCTGGGCCGTATTTACCCCGCAGATTTCAACTTTGTACGTAGACATGGGATTCCTCCGTTATAATTGGATTTATAATAAAGGATTCCCATGTGCTGTTTTTTTATTCATTTTCATCCGGTTGTTCCGGACATGGAAAAAGCGGGACGTAAGTCCCGCTTTCCCATCAAATTTACCGGTCCCACTTATCGCAGAGCGAATTGATCTGATCCGCAAACTTTCCAAGATCTTTATTCGCCATGCCCTGACATTTTTTAATAACGGCAATGAGACGTTCTCCCGCAATCATCAGGCGGTCAAACGCGCCGGATTTTGCACGGTAAACACCCTGTGTCTTTTTCTCCACAAGCTGTCTGCTTCCCTGTGCGATCTGCTCTCCGGTAAGCAGATCATATGCATCCCCACTATATGGAGCTAAAGCATCAAATCCCACATCGTTTTTGACATGTTCCGCAAACTCTACCGCGGTGGTTTCCTCGCCATGTACAATAAACACTTTCTTCGGCGGCTTCTTAAAGTTTGCAATCCATGCGGTCAGATGATCCCGGTCCGCATGCCCACTGATACCCGGAAGGTTTACAATGCTTGCTCTGACCTCAATTTCCTCTCCGAAAAGTTTTACCTTTTTTACTCCGTTTAACAGAGAATAGCCCAGCGTTCCCGGCACCTGATAACCGACAAACAGAATCGTAGAATCCGTCCGCCACAGATTGTGTTTCAAATGATGCCGGATACGACCGGCTTCGCACATGCCGGAAGCCGAGATAATCACTTTGGATTTCTGGTTGAAATTGATCATCTTGGATTCTTCACTGGAAACTGCCACTTTCAGTCCCGGAAACTGGATCGGGTTGATGCCCGACTGTACCAGCTGTCTTGCTTCCTCATCAAAGCACTCTTCCACACTCTTATGAAAAATATTTGTTGCCTCCACGGCAAGCGGACTGTCGATATATACTTCAAATCCCGGATACTCCGGCAGCAGCCCTTCGGTTTTGATCCGGCGCATATAGTAAAGCATTTCCTGCGTCCTTCCGACAGAAAATGCCGGAATGACCAGATTTCCGCCTTTGGTAAACGTGGAATTCATCACCTTTGCCAGTTCTGCCGCATAATCCGGCGGTGTATTGTGATTGCGGTTTCCATAAGTGGATTCCATGATCACATAGTCCGCTTCCTCAAGATATTCCGGATCACGGATCAATGGACGGTTGTAGTTTCCAATATCCCCGGAAAAGACAAGTTTTCTTGTCTCGCCATCCTCAGTCACCCATATTTCAATGGAGGAGGAGCCAAGCAGATGCCCCGCATCGACAAACCTTATGGTCAGTCCCTCGCAGATCTGCACCGTTTCATGGTATGTACACGGAACGAAATGCTCTAAAACCCCCTGCGCATCCTCCATGTTATACATCGGTGTCACTTCCGGCCTTCCTGCACGCCGCGCCTTGCGGTTTTTCCATTCTGCCTCAAATTCCTGAATATGTGCCGAATCTTTCAGCATGATATTACACAGTTCACAGGTTGCCGTTGTTGCAAAAATCTTTCCCCGGAACCCGTGATTATACAAAAGTGGGAGAAGTCCGGAATGATCAATATGGGCATGCGTCACAAACACATAATCAATCGTTGCCGGGTTAACCGGTATCTCCTGATTCACATACAGATCCGCCCCCTGTTCCATACCACAGTCCACCAGAAAATGAGTCTCCCCAAATGCCACATAATGGCAGCTTCCCGTCACCTCACGGTCTGCCCCTAAAAATTCAATCTTCATAAAAACCACGCCCTTTCATCCTGCTGTCCTTGTTATTTTGCATATAAATTTTACTATTTCAGAGCAAATTTTATGTAATTAGTATAGCACACTTACACATTATTTTGAATTGATTTTTTCAGCCGCACCATAATTTTTTTCTCCAGTCTCGAAATATAGGATTGCGAAATTCCAAGCAGGTCTGCCACTTCTTTCTGGGTCATTTCCCTGCCGTCTTTTCTTCCGATTCCATAGCGCAGACAGATAATTTCTTTTTCCCGCGGAGTCAGCGTATTAACCGCAGTGCGGAGAAGCATGATCTCCGCCTCATTCTCCATATCCCGGTAAATGATATCTTCATCGGTTCCAAGAATATCCGAAAGAAGAAGTTCGTTTCCATCCCAGTCCACATTCAACGGCTCATCAATCGATACCTCCAGCTTCACTTTATTATTTCTGCGCAGATACATAAGAATCTCATTTTCGATACACCGGGACGCATAAGTCGCCAGTTTGATCTTCTTTTCCGGATTAAATGTATTGATTCCCTTGATCAGCCCAATCGTTCCGATGGAGATCAGATCCTCCACACAGATTCCGGTATTTTCAAATTTCCGTGCCAGATATACCACCAGACGCAGATTGTGTTCGATCAGCTGCTTTCTTGCGTCTTCGCGCGTCATGGGTTCACTGTCCCCATGCAGCCCGCTTAAAGCGATAAGACAACGGTTCTCCTGCTCCCGCTCCAAAGGTGGCGGCAGTACATCTGCCCCTCCTATGTAAAAAACCTCATCATCCGTAAAAAACAGGCGGATTCTCTTCCACACCAGTTCAAACAGTGAAAACATTACGTTTCTCCTTTCTCAGTTTTTTTGTCATTTGGGATGGATCTTTTGTGCAGCCACAGTGGTCTGCCACCGATGCATGCAGAATCAGCTGATACGGTTTATTGCACAGCACCCCATTTTCCGCGCAGCCAACCCATACCTGTTTCCAGTCACAGAATTTTGCCGGCTCCGTCTCCACTTTCATCCCATCCATGCAGTACACCTGCAATTTTCCATGCGGATTTCCGAGTGCACGGTATGGAATCTCCTTTTGTACCGTTTTTTCATCGACAAGCTTCTGCAGCAGGGCTGCATCTGCAATATGTACCGGATTCCCACTTAATGGCATGGTTAAAAGATTGCCGGAATCCAGCAGTCCGATACATGGAACCGACACCGTTTTGTTATACAGAACCACAGACATCTGTCGCTTTTGCCTCTGCACCGACACCACAAGATTTTTGACAAGTACGTAAGTGATTCCGGTCGTTGCCAATGCGGTATACAGATACAGATTTTCCAGTCCCGTCAGATTGTAAACTGCAGTTGCCACTCCGTTTAACAATACAATGGACAACCAGCTGCTTAAAATCCTCACCATCCTCTGTTTTTTATTTTCCCTGCCAAACGCAAGAAAAACCATAAGCGGCACGATGCCGATGGCAGTACACAGAACGGAAATTGCATAAGGCAGCACCATCAGTCCAAACGCTTCAAGTCCCGTGCCGGAAACCGCGGCAGCCAACATGCGCAGATTCCGGTGACAGACTGCACTTTTGCAAAATACACAGGTAAGGGATAATACAAGAAAATTCATCAGAAAGTTTTGTTTCAGAAAGATATCCATATAGAATACATATATAAAAAATCACCTCCTGTCTCTGCTCCTATTATAAGAAAAATATTCCTCATAATTTGGCAAAAACAAGAGGTTGTTATTTGGAAATTATCGACATATTGTGCGATTTTATCTTCTAGGGTTCTTCAGGAAATCCGGAATATTGATTTCTACCGGCTTTACATTACTCTCTACCGGCTTCGGACGCTGAATCCCGGAATAGTTCGAAGCGGAAGGAGTCGGTGCCTGTGCCTGCGGCTGATTGACCGGTCTGCTTCCCACACCGGTACCTGCATTGGCGTAATTGCTGTTATTTACCCCAGGAAAACTATTGTTTCCAGCAGCTGCTGCACGGCTGACAATTCCAACGGAACTTGTCGGACGGACATTGTTTGTATTCGGATATACCATACGGCCACCGATTCCACCCGCCTGCTGCTGTGGCTTCATCTTCATGGATGGATTCTCCAGTCCGGTTGCAATTACAGTGATCGTAGCTTCATCTGTCATGGTCTCATCATACTTTGCACCAAAGATGATATTTGCATCTTCTCCTGCCAGATCCTGTACATAGCTTGCCGCATCATTTGCATCCATCAGGGAAATATCACCGGAAATATTGATGATTACATGGCTTGCACCATTGATGGTTGTCTCAAGAAGCGGAGATGCAACGGCAAGTTTCACTGCCTCGATTGCTTTCTCATCGCCCTTGGCATTACCGATACCGATATGTGCCATACCCTTGTCCTTCATAACGGTCTGCACATCGGCAAAATCCAGATTGATAAGTGCCGGCAGATTGATCAGATCTGTGATTCCCTGTACTGCCTGCTGTAATACTTCGTCTGCTTTCTTTAATGCATCCGGCATGGAAGTACGTCTGTCAACGATCTCTAAAAGTTTATCGTTTGGAATCACAATCAAAGTATCCACACTCTCTTTGAGTTTCTCAATACCGGATACGGCATTGATCATACGTTTCTTTGCCTCAAACTTAAATGGCTTTGTCACAACTCCAACGGTCAGGATTCCCTGCTCCTTGGCAATCTTTGCAACGACCGGTGCTGCACCGGTACCGGTACCGCCACCCATACCACAGGTAACGAATACCATATCTGCACCCTTGACTGCAGCGGATAATTCTTCTGCACTTTCCTCTGCTGCTTTCTCGCCGATCTCCGGCTGTGCTCCTGCACCAAGTCCTTTTGTAAGCTTTTCTCCGATCTGTATCAACGTAGGAGCCTTGCAAAGCTGCAACGCCTGCTTATCTGTATTTACTCCGATAAATTCGACTCCACCTATATTCTCATCAATCATGCGGTTCACAGCGTTATTACCAGCACCACCTACACCAATCACGATAATTTTGGCACTCGTATCTGTCTCTGTTGTCCGAATCTCCAGCATGGTTCTTCCTCCTCTTTCCTATAGCCCTGCGGCACCGTGAAACATAAAAATGTTTCATACGTACTCATATAGACTATAATATAATTTTTCATACAAATAATCAACCGAAAATTATGATTTTTTATTATCTTTTTTCGAACTTTCCGTTTTGTCAAACACAATATTTGTCGTTTCTTCTGTCCAGTTTTCTAAATGTAGTGTTCCTTCCATTCCCTGCAGCTGCGGCTTGATTTTTGCCAGCCGCTCCACTTTCTGGGTCAGAAATTCCAGGGAACCCATGGAAACTTTAACCGTCCCGTATGTCAGAACCGGCTCATTTTCCACACCATAGGTAATGGAATCCGGGATCAGGTCATTGCGTTTTAAAGACTGCGTCAGCGTCAGAAGCTGCTTTAGCCGCTTCGAGCCGATCGGCAGCTTTTCATACTGCACTACTTTTTTACAGTCAATCCCAAGGATCTGCGGTGTATCCTCAATCACACGGTCAGACAATTCTGTCACAATCCCGTCTTTGTCGAAATAGACATTCTTATTGATCGAGGAGAGATACAGATATCCCATGATTCCTTTCTCATACACTTTGATATGCAGAGTCTGCGGATCTTTCAGGCTGATCTCCATCGTGTCCACAAACGGAACTTCACTGGTATTGACAAATTTATATTTCAGGAATACATACAGGGAATTCCAGGAATACTCATCGTTTAATACTGCTTTTTCAATCACTTTGGCATCGTAGAGTTTGTTTCCCTCCACCTCCACATTTTTTACTTTAAAAACGGTAAAAATGATCAGAACTGCCAGCGCAAGCACAATCAGGATTCCCAGTATCACCTGCAGAATGTTTTTTCTTTTTTTCTTTTTTCTTCGTTCTTCTTTAATCATGACAAACCTACTCGATCGTATCCAGACGGATGCCCTTCGACACGCTCAGCGCAAGCCCCATCTCTGCCATAAGGAATACAAGCGAAGTACCTCCGTAACTGATAAACGGCAGAATGACACCGGTATTCGGAATCGTATTGGTAACAACCGCAATATTTAAAACTACCTGAATCGCAATATGTGACATAATGCCCGTCACCAGAAGTGCCCCGTACAGATCCTTTGCATTATTGGCAATGACCATCATCCGCCAGAGCATCAGGACAAACAGAAGAATGACACAGACGGCACCGAAAAGGCCGAGTTCCTCACAGATAATGGAAAAAATCATATCATTCTGTGCCTCCGGCACATTGCCAAGCTTCTGCAGGCTCTGTCCGAGTCCTTTTCCAAACAGCTTGCCGGATCCGATTGCATAGAGTGCCTGCATGGTCTGATATCCCTTATCTCCCGCTGTCTCCGGATGTTTCCATGCCTCCACACGGTCACTCCGGTAAGACGCGATATTGATAAATGCGAAAATAAACAGCACCCCCAGCACGGCAACCACAAAAAACTCTTTGTACTTCGGGCTTGCCACAAACAACATACAGACAGCAATCCCAAGAATGATAATCGCCGTACTCAGGTTGTTTACCGCGACAAACACAACAAGCGGCACCAGACGGATTCCTACTTTTGCCATGCTTGAAACCTTATCCAGCTGCTTGGGGATACGCTCGATCAGCATCGCCAGATAAATAATGATGGCAATCTTTGCAAGCTCCGATGGCTGAAAGCCGATCGGTCCGACCTGAATCCAGCGGGACTGTCCGTGGGAGCTTCGCGTCAGCCCCGGTACCTTTGCCAGAACGACAAAACAAAACCCCAGGGCTCCCCAGTATGCCAGCCTTCCGAATTTTCTCCACACATGATAATCCTTCTTTGCAAAATAGAACATAAAAACAAGACCGATTGCAATATTTCGCGCCTGCAGTTTCAGATAATGTGCACTGTCCCCATATTTATTTGCTGATGTATACGAACTGGAACTGTAAAGCATCACCAGTCCAAAACACAATAGGAAAATAATGATAAACAACAGATTATAGTCAAAATATGTTATTTTCTTTTCCCCACGTCTCCGTTTCGGCACGACTCACTACTCCTCTAATCCACGAACGATTTCTTTGAATATCCGTCCACGCTCCTCATAGTTCGGGAACATGCCCCAGCTGGCACATGCCGGTGAAAGCAGAACCGCATCCCCGGATACTGCATGGTCATAGCAGTAACGGATCGCTTCCTCAAAGGTCTCACAGCGCACGGTATCCATAAACCCATGCTTATGCGCACACACTTCGATCTTTTCTGCTGTCTGTCCGATCAGCACCAGTTTTTTTACTTTCCCGTCAAATGCATCAATCCACTCATCGTATGTGGACTGCTTATCATAACCGCCTCCGATCAGAAGCGTTGGACGGTTCATCGCACGGATTCCCTGAATTGCGGCATCCGGGTTGGTTCCCTTGGAATCGTTGTAAAAACGGACCCCTCTTTTTTCGGTCACATACTCGATCCGGTGTTCTACCGCCTGGAAACGCTTCAGCACCTCCACGATTTTCTCCATCGGCACTCCGAAATTCACACTCATGGCAGTTGCGGCCATGACATTTTCATAGTTATGCCGTCCCAGCAGATTCAGATCATTGACATTGATCACCTTCTCGGTGTTTCCGTCATGCGCATAAAAGATTTCCTCTCCGTCGAGATAAAATCCCTCAGCAAGTTTTCTTGCACTGCTGAACCAGACCACATGCACCGGTGCGCTCTCTCCGAATGCCCGAAGCACTTCATCCTCATAATTGAGTACACACACCTCATCGTTTGTCTGGTTGGTGGTAATCGCCTCTTTGGTCCGGATATAACACTCCATCGTATGATGACGGTTCAGATGATCCGGCGTAATATTTAAGATTGCGGATATTACCGGATGGAACTCATGAATGGTTTCCAGCTGGAAACTGCTGATCTCTGCGACGGTTACGGTTTCATCCGTCATTGTGGCAGCCTCGGAAGTATACGGAATTCCGATATTTCCAACCACGCGCACATCCTTGAAATAATTTTTCATGATTTCTCCGGTCAATGCTGTCGTAGTGGTCTTTCCGTTTGTTCCGGTGATTGCAATCAGTCTGCCTTTTGCGAAGGAATATGCAAGTTCAATCTCGCCCCAGATGCAGACGTTCTGTGCACGCATCCGCTCTACGACCGGCAGATCCGTCGGGACGCCCGGACTTAAGACTGCTACATCAAATGCACGCAGCTGCTCATCCGTCAGCTCCCCCAAAAGCACCGGCATTCCTTTCAGTTTCGGTGCCTTTTCATATAACTTTTCTACATCCAGATCTTTGTTTCCATCATAGAGAACAGTTTCAATTTTTTTATCCAATAACAGTTCTGACGCAGCAATGCCGCTCTTTCCGGCTCCCACAACCAGAACCTTTTTTCCTTCAAGTTTCATTACGATCAACCTCCATCTTTGCGTATAATTACGATTATAAGGTATTTACTGCTCCAATTCAAGGTAAGGCAGTATGTTTTCGAAAATTTCCTTTGCCACAGGAGCCGCAATGGTACCTCCATAATAAATGCCGGAAGGGTTCCTTATGATCACAAGTACCAGAACTTTCGGATCATCCGCCGGTGCAAACCCCAGAAACGAGGAGATGTACTTATGTGCGGAACGGGGCAGGGTCTGTGAAGTGGCTGTTTTTCCGCCAATCTCATACCCCTCAATATATGCTTTGTTTCCGCCTCCCTCGGATACCACTTTTTCCAGCAAAAACCGCATTTTTTCCGACGTTTCCTCCCTGCAGATTCCCTCCTGCACAGGAAAATCAAACGTTTTTATTACTTTTTTGTCTCCATTCTCCACCTGCATTCCGACGTGCGGTGTCACGCGGTTTCCTCCATTAATAATAGAAGAAACGGTGGTTGCCAGCTGGATCGGTGTGATCTGAAATGACTGTCCGAATGAGATGGTTGCCAGTTCCACAAGCCCGATCTTTTCCCGCTTGTGCATGATGGTCGAAGCCTCTCCCGGCAGGTCAATCCCCGTTTTATGTAACAGACCGAACTGCTCAAAATAGTCATAAAAGTGATCGGCACCGATCCGAAGTCCCACATTGATAAACACGGGATTGCAGGAATTTTCGATTCCTTCCACAAAGCTTTCCGCTCCATGCCCGGTCGTTTTGTGGCAGCGAATCCTGCGGTCCTCCACCACGATATATCCCGGACAGTGAAACCGGTCTTCCAAAGAAACCACACCTTCTTCCAGTGCCGCTGCCGCGGTAATCACCTTAAACGTTGATCCGGGCTCATAGGTATCATTGATACACTGGTTTCGCCACATCCGGTTACAGTATTCCTGCTCCTTTTTGGTACCCTCATACTCCTTATACTCCTCAATCAGCTGAAACGGCTCATTCAGATGAAATTCCGGATAATCCACCATTGCCATGACGGCTCCGTCGGAAGGATTCATCACAATAATACTGACAGAATCCGCTTCTTTCTGAATATATGCTTTATTTGCCGCCTGCATGGCAAACATCTGAATATTTGCATCCAATGATGTGCGCAGATTATTTCCGGCAACAGGTTCTTTGCGTTCCTCTCCGATATTGTCAACTTCCACACCACGGGCATCCGTTGTCGTCAGAATCAGACCATCGGTTCCCTCCAGATATTTGTCGTACACACTTTCCAGTCCGATAATTCCCTGGTTATCCCCGCCGGTAAACCCCAGCACTTTTGAGGCAAGCGTATCGTATGGATAATTCCGTTTATAATCCTCATCCACTTTCACCCCTGCATAGCCATAGGCAAGAATCCGGTTTCCGGTTTCCTTATCGACATTACTTTTGATCTTCTCGAGAGACGAATATTTTTCTACCCGCTTACGGATCTTTTCTTCCGGAATTCCAAGCTCCTTTACGAGCATGGCAATGACCGCTTCCGGTTCCTTTATCTGGTTATGTATGACAGAAATGGTGCAGACTGATTTGTTATCTGCCAGTACTACACCATTTCGATCCAGAATTTTGCCTCTGGCGGCTTTTATTTTTCTTTCTCTCTGCTGCAGATCTTTTGCCTGCGTCTCATAATATTTTCCCTCAAAAAGCATAAGATAGACCAGACGCCCGCACAAAACCATCGACATCAGAACAACAGAAAAGAATATGATACATATTTTTCTGCGGTGATAGGTTTTATTCCACTCCATGAAAAGCACCACGATCCTTTTCTTAAAGCATATGCACTGCAGAGCCTTTCTAAGAACTCTCTGTCTTTAGTTCTTCTTTTTCTTTTCATTTCTGGACTTGGTTCCATTATGCTTTCCGGTATACTGTGAGCTGTCTTTTGACCCGGTAACATCATAGCCCTTGTTTACACCGGTCTTCTTTTCATCCGGATAAATATTCATATACGGAAGAACTTCTTCTAAGATCTCACGCGCAATGTTCTGCGCAAACACGCTGTGCGGCTGGTCTGCCACATTTGGTTCATTCACAACCACATAGATCAGTACCTGCGGATTGTCGTATGGGGCAAATCCCATAAATGAAACAAGATATTTTCCGTTTCCACGCGGAAACTTCTGTGCGGTTCCTGTTTTACCGCCCATAGAATATCCATCCACTTTTGCCGTATTTCCCGTACCTTCCTTTACGACACTCTGCAGATAATCCCGGATTTTATCGCTGGTACTCTGGGAAATGGTCTGTTTCACAGCTTTCGGTTCCACCGTGGAAATCGTATTTCCTGTCGAATCCGTGATTTTGGTTACCAGATACGGCTGATAATAAGTTCCACCATTGATCAGTGACGCAAATCCACTCACCATCTGGACCATCGTACAGTTATAGTTCTGTCCGAATGCATTGGTTGCCAGATCGATCGGTTTCATATCTTCCACCTGATACATCAAAGATGCGGTATTTGCCTCTCCCGGCAGATCAATTCCCGTTTTCTGTCCAAATCCATAGATGGACTGGTACTCTGTAAAATGATTCTTTCCGATTTTGTATGACATCTGCATGATGGCATCATTACAGGAATCCATAAGTGTCTTCCGGACGGTTTCTATTCCATGTCCGTAGCGCGCCACGCAGCGCACCTTCTGTCCATTAAAATCCTCGTACCCATCACAGTCAAATGTCATTTTGTTGTTGATTGTACCTGTCTCCAGCCCACATGCCACCGTAAACGGTTTTTGGACAGACCCCGGTTCATACGTTGAGGATACACAAAAATTCTGCCATATCTCATTGAGTGCATCCATTTTGTCATCCTCAGACATGCGCTTGATCTGTTTTTTGGTGTACCATTTTCCCAGATCCCTCGGGTTATTCAGATCCACATTCGGATAATCTGCCATGGCAAGGATTTCTCCATTGTTTGGATTCATGACAATCGCTGCCGTATTGATACTTCCGGTTCCTTTATAATAGTTGTCCCGGTATTTTTCATTCCAGTCTTTGATTTTTTCTTCAACGATGGACTGGATATTTGCGTCGATGGATGTCACCAGCGTATCCCCGTCCTGTGCATCAATAACGGTCTTTTCAAAATCGCTGTCCGAATCCAGATAACCGTACTCCCGTCCATTGATTCCGTTTAACGTACTGTTGTAATAATTTTCCAGTCCGGTTGTGCCGACATTCCCGGAAGAAGTAAAACCAATCACGGAAGAGGCTAAAGATCCAAACGGATAATTTCTCTGATATTCTTTTTCAAACCAGACGCCCTTGATATCCGGATTTACTTTGTTTCCTTTTTTGTCTACGGCATCCTGCAGTTCCACAAAAGGCTGTACTTCGTCATATGGTACTTTTTTGGCAAGTACAATATAGCGTTTATCCTTTTTCTCTTTTATAATTCTGCGGATCTCCGTTTCATCCAATTCCGGGAAACATTTCACCAGTGCTTCCACGGTCGGATCAACATACTCTTCTTTGTCATTGACAACGGTACAGTCTAAAATCACATTATAGACTGCCACACTGGTAGCAAGAACCGTACCGGAACGGTCGATGATTTCTCCCCTCCGGTACGGAATCGTTTTACTGTCATAAGACTGCATGGAAAGTACTTTTTTCTGATAGGTTTCCCCTTTCGTGTGTTCAATATAAGTCAATCTGCCGATCAGTCCACACAAAACAGCCAGAATAAGGGAAAACAATACCATCAGTTTTGTCCGCATCTTCCGGTTAAATTTCTGTGCCGGTCTTCTTCTCTTTCTTCTCACATCTGACTCCTGTTATTTGGATGGAATATCCTCATACTGATCCATGAAATTGCTGTTTTCCACGGTATAATATACCACCTGTTTTTCCGTTGGATATTTCATGCCAAGCTTTTTCATTGCCACTTTTTTGATATGTTCAAGGTCTGTTGAAGTTGTAAGATTTTTATAACGTGCATCATTGTCCGCGCGAAGATCTGCCAGCTGACTCTCCAGATTTGCCACATTTTTCATTCGTGTCGTCATCTGCGACTGCATTTGTACAAACAAAACGGCAGTCAGTGCAGTGATCACTACACATGCCGTAAGAAATACCACATAACCGCGGCTCATCTCCATCGCTCTCTGGCGATTCCTTCTCGCTGCATTTCTACGGTTTTTGCGGCGTCTTGCCTCTTCGATTTCTTTGCGTGTTCTCTGATTGTGTCGAACCGGTGTATCCAGTTCTCTCACGGTATTCCCGTTTACATAATAGTTTTTACTGCTCATAACGCTTCCCTGCTTTCCATTCCATCTTCCACACGCTCAAACACGCGTAATTTTGCACTCTTTGATCTGCTGTTCTCTTCGAGTTCCTTCTCCGAAGGCAGAACGGGCTTTCTTGTCACCACACGTCCTTTGGATTTCTTTCCACATACACAGACCGGAAAATTGCTCGGGCATGTACACGGATTTTCGTTCTTTTTGAAGTTGGATTTTACAATACGGTCTTCCAGTGAATGAAATGTGATAATGCAGATTCTTCCCCCATCATTCAACAAATCAATCATGGTATCTAACGTATCGCGAAGTACATCAAGTTCATGATTCAGCTCAATGCGGATTGCCTGATACGTCCGCTTGGAAGGATGTCCTCCGGTCACCTGTACTTTCATCGGGATGGCTCCACGGATGATTGCGTTGAGTTCCCCGGTCGTTTCAATCGGTTTTTCTTTCCGCGCCTGTACAATATGCTTTGCAATATTCTTTGCGAACCGATCCTCTCCATAATCACGAATTATGCGGAACAGTTCCGCTTCACTGTAATCGTTCACAATGTCCCTTGCGGTCAGGCGCTGACGCTTGTCCATCCGCATATCCAGCGGTGCATCCTCACTCCGGTAGGTAAAACCGCGTTCCGGTGTATCCAGCTGGAAAGAAGAAACTCCCAGATCGAGAATGATTCCATCCACTTTTTCGATTCCGAGATTCTTCAACACGTCCGCCATCTGTGCATAATTGCTTCTTACGATGGTAACCCGGTCTGCATAATCTTTCAGTCTCTCTGTGGCAGCGGCAATGGCATCCGCATCCTGGTCGATTCCGATGAGTCTTCCGGTTGTCAGATGTCTGCATATTTCCAGTGAATGTCCGCCTCCCCCAAGCGTTCCATCCACATAAATGCCATCCGGGCGAATATGTAATTGTTCAATTGTCTCGTTCAAAAGAACGGAATAATGTTTAAACTCCATATTTAGATTCCAATTCCCAACTCTGCCATATGCTCTGCGATCTCATCCATGTCATCAAAATCGTTGTTTTCCAGATACCGTTCTTTGCTCCAGATCTCCACACGGCTGAATACGCCGACGGAAACAACTTCTTTATCAATTCCTGCGTATTCCCTCAGATTCGCCGGAAGTAAAATTCTTCCCTGCTTGTCTACTTCGCAGTTTGCAGCTCCTGCAAAAAAGAATCGCATAAACTTTCTTGCATCTTTTGAAGTCAGTGGTTTTTCACGAAGACTCTCCTCAATCCGTTTCCATTCTTCCTGGGAATAAACAAACAGGCATCCATCCAGTCCCTTTGTCACAACAAATTCATTGCCAAGCTGTTCCCGGAATTTAGAAGGTACGATCAGTCTGCCTTTTGCATCAACCGAATGATTGTATTCGCCCATAAACATGGCAGACTCACCTCCCCTTCCTCATTTTCTGAACTTCTGTTTGTTCACCACTTTACACCACAAAGTGGATTTTTTATTCCACTTTCCACCACTATGTATCCATAATACCCTAAAAGCCCCCTGAAATCAAGGGTTATTCCCGGTCTTTCTTGAAAATGAGCCGACAGCTACCGTTTTTTCCAAAAAAAATCCTCCACACGTGGAAACGTGTGGAGGATTTTCCCATCCAAATGTACCTTATGCTGTTTTTTTGTGCTGACGGATATGCCAGATGATGATCCAGGAAACCGATACGACCACAAGAAGTGCTGCAAGTGCCATAGACACCGGATATCCGATGACCGGCAGCAGCAGCTGGTCCGTCCGCAGGGATTCTATCCAGAACCTGCCAATCCCATACCCTGCCAGATACAGCAAAAAGACTTCCCCATCAAACCGCTTGTGTCTGGTAAACAGGATCAGAAGGATCAAAAGAATCAGATTCCACAAGGATTCATAGAGAAACGTGGGATGTACCTGGATATAAGAGATACCATTTACTTCCACCACGTGCTGCAACAGGCTGTCCGTCACATCTGAGGATCGGACAGCAGAAAGCGGCAGCTGCATGGCAAACAACCCGTCCGTATAACCGCCAAATGCCTCCCTGTTAAAAAAATTTCCCCACCGGCCGATAACCTGTCCTAAGACCAGACCAAGTCCCGCGGTATCGCAAAGCAGACCCATGGACAGTTTCCGTACCCGTGAAAACACAAACACGGTAATGATTGCCGCAATCACGCCTCCGTAAATCGCCAGACCTCCCTGCCGCAGATTGAACACACTCAGCAGATCGTCCTTGTATAGATCCCAACGGAATATCACATAATAAACCCGCGCCCCAATGACAGAACAGATAATGGCAACGAGTGCCAGGTCAAAATAAGTATCCGTTTTCTGGCCGGTCCGTTTTGCCATCCAACAGGCGATTCCAAGTCCTGCTAACATTCCGATTGCAATCACAATTCCATAATATGCCACCGAAAAATTTCCGATCATGATATTTTTTCCGACATGGTGCAAATAAATATGTAAATGCGGAAAATTAATACTGTAATCCGTTAGTTGTTCCATTCCTTTTCTCCTTTCACTGGCAGGGCGGCAGTCTGCCGCCCATATGCCCCTGTCAGCAGCTGCATACAAAACTGCCGCACTCTGTCTCCCTGCTGCTGTCTGCATGTCCGCCGGAAATACCAATGTGTCCCGCATGACAGGCATGATCCTCGTTGAATTTGCACTCACACGCTTCACAGCTGACGGTTGTATCTTTTTTGACATCTGTTGTATGACAGGACTGACATCCACTTCCTTTCGGTGCAAAACTTCCACAACAGGTTTCGGAAGAAGTTTTTGCCTGTGTTCCTTCCACCTGAATATCCGTTCGTCTGCAGCAGTTGTCTGCATTATAAGAACAGTTTACCACATTACAATCCAGTTTTGTCATCTTACATACCTCCTTGTGTTAAATCATCGCTGCCACATCAGTATGTACCAAACCACATGGTCTTATTCTGTTCCGGTTCTTCTTTTTAAAAAAGCCCGGTATCAGTTTTTCTGATACCGGGAATTTGTATTTCAAAATTTGAAATTTATTTATTCTTTCCACAGCAGAATTTGTATTTCTTTCCACTGCCGCATGGACACGGATCATTACGTCCCACCTTTTTGCCAACGATAACCGTACCGGATTTTTTCTGTTCCATATACAGTCTGTGCTTTGTCTCTTTATCAAAAATATCATCCCACATCGGAAGATTGTAAAGCCAGTCAGCCTTGGCATCTACCATGTTCTTGTACAGCTTTTCCTTATCGAAAACGAGATTTACCCTGGTATTTTCATCCATTGTTTCGATTGGATTGTCTTTTACCAGACTGTCATTGATTCCGTCTAAGAAACCAGCCATCTCCAGAATGGTAAGTCCATACTTATCAGCAAGTTCTTTTACCGTTCCTTCTACTTTTTCATCCGGGTTTGTCAATAATTTCTCATACACACCCTTCTCTAACAGGAAATATCTCTGCCAGAATTTCTGAAGTTCCCCCTGACTTGCGTTCTCATTGTAGGCAATTTTCTGCCAATCCTGCAATATAGCCATTTTTATACCACCTTTATCACTTACGAATTTACATGCCTTGATGCATGTATGTTTATTATAACAAAATGTCTGCCATTTTCCAAGCCCTTTCTTGACGAAACCTGCCATTTCCCGTATCATAAAGTTACGGTTTACAGGTTTCCTGCAAATAGCATATTTAGCCAAGGAGGTTGTTCATATGAAAAAAGGAAAACAGATTCTTGCCATCATTGGCATCATTTTACTGATTGTTCTGTACCTAAGTACACTGGTATGCGCCATCACAGACAATACCGGAACCATGAAAATGTTCAAAGCTTCTATCTTTGCCACCTTCGTGATCCCGGTACTGATCTGGGCTTATACGTTCCTATACAAACTTACGCACAAGAAATAATTATTTTTCTGTTGTTTCTGTAGCTAAGACAGATTCTGTCTCAGTCTCAGTCTCCGTCTCCAAAACACTTTCTGTCACATTTCCCATGGATGCATTTGGTCCGTCATTCTCTGTGGAATCCAGTTTCCCTGCGTTTTTGCTGATAAAAATATAAGCAACAACGCAGATCACCAGAAGAATGACCACCACAAGCATCTGTATTTTCTGCTTTTTCATTCTTTATTTCTTTCTCCTTACCATAAAGATTACAATTCCTCCGGCCAGTAACAGGATTGGAAGAATAATGGTAACCAGCAGTCCCAGAAGTGCCGCATGTAATGCATTTACTGTCAGATTACTGAGCGTGTACTCTTTTTCCGGAATTACGCTGCCGGCCGACTGGGTATCCGTGATCATATTTCCGATCACATCGGAAAACAGTGATGCATTGTTTGTCGTCATCTGACTTGCATCATCGCTGAATACATACGGGCTTGCGAATACCACAAGCTGCGTCGTGTGATCATCATCTACTTTATCTTCTACCGCCAGTCCGACACTAAACGGTCCCTTGTCGTCTCCATCTTCGTATCCATAATCCTGCATACTGTTTGGATTGTTCTTTGCAACCGCATCATCGGAAGTATCCAGTAAAGAAGTATACGTTGTCTTACTCTCCTCTGTACTCTCCGTGTCATCCGTCGTGCTGTTCTGCGGATAATTGATTCCCAGAGAAATCGGAAGATATACATATCCGCCGGAAAGACTTCCGGTATACGAACTGCTGTTTACATTTGGCAGCAGATACAGCGGACCTCCCATATTGTAATAATGCTGTGCATCATTATCCGCGATCGGCCCTGTGGTAAGGCTTACTCCGTAAGTATCCAGAATCGATGCAAAATTCGGCATCTCGGTCTCGGAATGCATTCCCACGATAATCGCTTTTCCGCCTTTTTGCAGATAATCAATTACTTTCTGTGCATCATTTTTATTAAAATCTTTCTGCGGTGCATTGATAATAATCGCTGCCGCATCCTTCGGAACACTTTCTTCATTTAACAGTTCCACGGAAGACAATGTCATATTGGATTTGCTGATGACATCCGAAAATGCACTTCCGATTGTAGCCTCATCATGTCCGGTGATCTGGTATACGACAGGGAGCTGGTTTGCATCCATCGTTACATACTGGATGGCACTTGTAATCTGTCCTTCCGCATCGAATCCCTTCAGTTCGTTGTTGTAGGAATATGTGGAATAATCCATGTTTGACTGATAATCATAGATATCATAATAATCTATCACTTTCGAACGCTTGTCACTGACAACGATCAGACTGTTGCTGGTCGGTGCATTGTCCGTATAGTCCTTATAAAAATAAGGTTTACTCTTCGGATTGACGTATTTTACCCTGATATGCCCGGACAGATCTTTGTAACGCTCCAGCATGGAATCAATCTGTGCGTCCTTGCTTTTTTCCGCTGCCAGAACATAGATGGTCACATTACTTTTCAGTTTTTTCATGGTCTTTTTCGTATCCTTTGTAATGGAATACAATTTAGAATACGAACAGTCCACCGAGGTAATTCTCGTCGGCAGCGCATCGACTGCCAGGTTGGCAACCACGGCAAGAGCTAAAACTACGACTATAAAACTGCTTGAAAAAACGCTGAGCGAAAATGTCTTTTTGCTGATGCTCCAACGCCGTTTCTGAATGGCCTGCACGGTAAAGAAATTAAATAACACAATAACCGTTACATAATAGAGGATTGCCGTAATGTCCAGACAGCCCCCCTGGAATTTTTCAAACGGTGCATACAGATCCAGACCGTTTAAAATCTTTGTCAGCCAGTTTCCATCCGATGAAATAAGTCCTGTCAGACTCTGCATCATATAACTGATAAACAATACCACAAACGTCAGAACTGCCGCAATCACCTGGCTTTCCGTCAATGCGGAAATAAACATACCTACCGCAATGGAAGCTGCTCCATATAACCAGAACGCCAGTATGGCAATATAGCTCTCGCCCATGGGAATTGTTCCAAACGCCCGTAAAATGAGCGGTGTCACACAGAAAACTGCAATATCCACGGTAAACACCGCAAGCATTGCCAGATATTTTCCGAGCACAACCTTTGCCACCGGTACCGGTGCTGTCAGCATCAGCTGATCCGTTTTATTTTTCCGGTCCTCTGCAAAACTGCGCATGGTAAGGATCGGTACCGCAATCATAAAAATAATCGTAATGGCACTTAACGTATAATACAGATACGGATATCCCTGCCGGAGATTATACACATAAAAATACAGTCCGAACAGTGCCATAAGGGCGGCCACAAACAGCCAGCCGATCACATTCTGGAAATACGACCGGAATTCTCTTTTTAACACAGCAAACATTACTGTGCACCTCCTTCCTGGGTAATCTCAAGGAATACATCTTCAAGAGATTTCGTCACGGTCTTCATCTCCAGCACCGGGACGTTATGCTCTGCCATCTGCCGGAAGACTTCTTCCCGCACATCGGCACCTTTCTTTGCATAAATACGGATTTTATCATGATCCGCCTGCTCAACCCTTGCAATGTTTTCTTCTCCCTGTAAGTATCCGGCTGCTTCCCCGGCACCGGTCCGCACCGTCAGTTCAATCTCTTGCGCACCCGACATCAGATTTACCAGATTTTCCGTAGAGTCGCTCGCTACAAGCTTTCCTTTGGAAATAATAAACACATGGTCACACACGGCAGAAATTTCCGGCAAAATATGGGAACTTAAAATCACCGTATGTTTTTCGCCCAGATGACGGATCAGTTCACGGATCTCTATGATCTGTTTCGGGTCCAGTCCGACCGTAGGCTCATCGAGTATGATAATCTCCGGATACCCTAGGATCGCCTGTGCAAACCCGACACGCTGCCGGTATCCTTTGGACAGATTGCGGACCATGCGCCCTGCCACTTCTGTCGTACCGGTCGTTTCCATTGCCTCTTCCACATACCGTCTGCGCAGACTTTTTTCCAGCTGTTTTAAATCTGCCACAAAACACAGGTACTCCTTTACCGTCATATCCATGTACAGTGGTGGAAGTTCCGGCAGATAACCGATACATTTCTTTGCTTTCTCCGGCTCCTTTAAAATGTCATGCCCGTTAATTTTAATCTCTCCGCTTGTCGCACCGAGATATCCGGTTATCATATTCATCGTTGTTGATTTGCCAGCACCGTTTGGACCCAGAAAACCATAAATTTTCCCCGGTTCCACAACGAGTGACAGATGATCGACAGCCGTATGATCCCCGTATTTTTTTACAAGATTATTGATCTCAATCACAGCGAAACGCTCCTTTTCTTTTTGGACAACAAAATGCCCTTCATGAGAACAGTGTATCGCTTTTACGTGTGTAAAAAATGTAAACTATGTGTTCATTTTGTGAACGGATAAAAATACGGGGAAGCAGTTCATGGACCACTTTCCCCGTATTTTATGAAGTATTCTTTTTATGTTTCTTATTCTTCGATCACAAAGTTGCTTACATTCCTGCGAAGTTCTCCCGCAGAAGCTTCCGCTGTCTTTGCGCCTTTCATGACTTCTGCCGATCCGTTTGCAATGGAAACGGTCTTCTGTGCAATGTTCGTTGTGCCAGCAGCACTGTCATTCGATGCCGAGGTAATTCCGTCAATCGCCTCTGTAATATTGGAAATAGATGCTACCAGTTCTTCGGAAGTTGCACTGAAATCCGACACCAGATCGTTGATTTTAGAGGCATCCATGTTATAATCATCTGCCATCTTCTCAAATTCATCAAAACTCTTCACAATATCTGTATCCACAAAATTCAGCAGACGGTTGGAATCTTTGGTCAGATTTCCTACTGCATTATCCACGTTTTCCGTCACAGCCTGAATATTTGCCACGGCATCTTTGGACTGTTCTGCCAGTACCCGGATTTCCTCTGCAACAACTGCAAATCCCTTTCCTGCCTCGCCCGCGCGTGCTGCCTCAATGGATGCATTCAGTGCAAGCAGATTGGTCTGTCCGGTAATCGCGAGAATGGAATCTGCAAGCACACCGATCTGTTCCACAACCTTTGCGTCTTCGAGTGCCTTTTCGAGTCTTTCCCTGATTTCTCCAAGCATTTCCTGAACTTTCTTCCGGTTCTCTACCGTTGTTTCTTTTGTCTGCGTTGCCCGCTTATGGATTTCTTCTGCTTCTGTAGCTCCGTCCTGTGCACGTACGGCAATCTCTTTTGCCGCTCCGTCAATCTGCTGGGTCATGCTGTTGATCTGCTCTGCCGATGCCGCCGTCTCCTCGGTACTTGCAGCAAGCTGCTCGGTCGTTGCAGACACATCCTCAATTTCCCCATTCAGATTTGATATATTGGTATCCATTGATTCCACAACGTTATCAATATTTGCAGCTTCCTTCTTTACCTGTGCAAGCAATCCGCATACCGATTCCCGCATCGTCTCGAGTGTTCCTGCCAGCTGTCCGAAATCATCCTTCCGCTTCATCATATTCGTCTGCATCTTTCGGGCAAAATTTCCGCCTGCAATCACTTCAATCTCTGCGACAACTTTCTTTAACGACTTTGTAATATCCTGTGCGATCATAAAAACAAGTACTGCAACAACCGCAAGCATCACAATACATACCGCGATCAGGGCGATTGCCTTTTGCATTGCATAGTTGGAAAATACCTTGTTCTGCTTTGCAATGGCAGTATCAATATAATCCGTATAATTTCCGGTACCGACCACCCAGTCAAACGGTTCAAAGTACTCACTGTAGGAACGCTTCGGGGAAGGTTTTGTCTCTCCTGGTTTCGGGAATACAAAATCTGTGTATCCTCCACCGTCTTCCACTGCTACACGTATGATTTCTTTCACCATCTGGTATCCTTTTGCATCCTTGGTTTCCATACGGTTTGTTCCCTCGGTATCACTGCCAAGCAGAACCACATTTGTACCATCTGACTGGTCAATCCAGAAGTAACCGGCCTCTCCGTAACGCATCTGCCGGACTTCATCTGCTGCAATTTTTTTTGCTTCATCCAGCGTATAAGTTCCCGCTTTATATGCGTCATTGATCTCCGACAACAGGGAAATAACCACCTCCACCTGCTCTTTGATCGAATCATCATAACTCTGGCGGGACGATGCTTCCATCGTTTCCAGTGCTTTGTCTTTCACATCTTCCATGTCTTTGACGGAAACAGTACCCCCGAGAGCCACAAGTAAAATGACCAGAACCAGAATCAGATTCAGCTTGGTCCTTACCTTCATGTTCTTCATAACTTTATTCTCCTTCCCTTAAAACCGTTCGGTTTTATATATTTTGCTCAAAAATTCAAAACTTGTTATTTATTAAGTATAATCTTTTACCACATTTCCGTCAACCATATTTCCCTTTTTAAAAAATCCCCCTTCCTGTTTCCAACTTTCCCTGCGTACAATCCCCCTATTTCTTTGCCGTATTCCCTTCTCTTGCCATTCTTTTTCATTTGACGTATAATGGATACATCTTAAGGAAAAGAGGAACAATACCTATGGGCATTTATCTTGTAGACTATGAAAATGTACACAACGATGGTGTAACAGACATCAAAAAACTCTCTGCATCTGACCGTGTTGTCATTTTTTACGGAGACAGCATCAAGTCCATCCCTTTTGAAACACATGTAGAAATGATGGCGTCCAAAGCGGTGATCGAATATATTGAAACACACAAGGTAGCTAAAAATTATCTGGATTTCCAGCTGGCCACCTATCTTGGATTCCTGATCGGGAAAGGGGAAAAAGGTCCGGTTTACATCATCAGCCAGGATACCGGGTTTGACAGTATTGTCGATTTCTGGCGCGGAAGAAACATCGAAGCCTTCCGCCAGCCAAGCATTGCTTCCCCTTCCACCCCAAAGGATGTTTCTTTAAAAAAGGGAACCTCCACAAAGAAAAAGAAGAAAAAATCGGATCACGTTCCCAAAGAATCAAAAAAAGAGACGAAAGAGGTAAAAGAGACAAAAGAAATTGTGGAAAAAAAGAAGCCGGAAAAGAAAAAACTTCCGGAAGCAATCCGCAAAAAAATACGAACGGAATTAAAAGACGAAAAACTTCCGGCCGGCAAATACACATCCATCTATAAAGCGGTGGAGGAATCCGAGAATAAACTTGCATTAAACAACGCACTGGTCAAAACGTTTGATACTACCATTGGAAGTAAAATCTACAATCACATCAAAAAAATTTACGAGGATTACCAGAGGTAATCCTCATTTTTTATTCAAGTTCCGTCATTCCTCCAAGCAGGATTCCCACATTGTCTTTATAAATTTTGGGAAACTGCTCCATCGGCAGCGGATTTTCTCCCAGCCCCGCCTCGATGGTATATCCCGGACGGTCATAAAAATTGATAAACCAGTCTTTGTATCCGGCATACCCGGACGCCGCCGGTGTTTCCTCGATCCGGTAACCGCTCACTTTTTCAAAATATTCCGCAATGCGGCGGGCGCCTTCCGGTTCCTCATCCAGATACTTCCAATAAATCACTTCTCCCTGTGTGTGATATGCAAGAATCAGGGAAAAATCATGGTTTCTCGTAAAATCAAACATGGCAATACTCTCCGGGACGCTGAGCGGTGTCTGTCCCACGTAATCCCTCGGTGCCGGACGGTTATACCCCTGTTCAAATTTTATTTTCTTTGCCATATCCCATCCTGCCGGAAACTGCAGATTCAGATCAACTCCCTGGATATTTGCCTTCCATCCGTCCGGAAACGGAATATCCGGGAATCCGGACGCAATGCGGACCGCACGGCGATAATAAAATCCTTCCGTCAAAAGCCCATTTACCAGATCCACACCATCCGGATTGACCAATGGTACAAGATACAGGGAATATTCTTCAAACAGCCGCTCCGGGTACAGTTCTTCATACATATGTTCGTCTGCATATGCCTCCAGCAGCCGCTCCACAAACTTTAAAAGTACCGGTGTGGTAATACTCTCATTTGCATGAAAGGAAGCATTGTACCCCACCTCTACCGGACCATTTCCCAACTGCAACGACCACAGGGGTGTTCCCATAACACTTCTTCCGATCGTTCCCACCTGCAGATAGGGATAACGTGCCTGCAAGCCCTCAATGATCCACCCGGTAAGCAGGGAAGTGTATGGAACTTCTCCGGAAACCAACGGAAAATTAAGTGGTACAACAACCGTACTTCCAATCTGTAATGCTCCGGCATCCGTTCCGGGATTTGCATGCATCACTCGCTCCATCGTTGTATCATACATTTTCGCAATGGAGAAAAAGGTATCTCCTGCTTTTACCTCGTGTGTGATATACCCACGTAAAAAGGGCAGTAGACGGTTCCACTGTGCTTCTTTTACCGCACACTTTCCGCTGCTGCCCATTACTTTTTCCACGGCTGCACAGGTCTTTGATCCAAAAATTCCATCCAGCATCACCTGCTGTCCTGCACGCTGCAATGCCAGCTGCAGATATTGTACCCAGATTCCCTGATCCCCAGGATATAATTCTTTCATTTTGTTCCTGCCTTATTCTCATTCTTTTTATTTTATGAGAATCAGACAGTTTTGTTTCCATTATGCAAATGCTTCTGCTACATTTTCTTCTGTTACTTCTTCCTTTTCATCGAGCAGATTGTTCATGCTCTTTAAGCTGATCAGAAGTGTGGACGTGTTGTGAAGCAATGCCGATGTGGTTGGTGGAAATGCCCCTGCCACGCCAAGAACGATCAATGAGGTGTTAATGCCTACAATCAGACGGTAATTTCTGTGAATCCGCTCCATCAGCCCATTACTGATCTTCTTTAAAGTAACAAGCTCATGGAGATCATCTGCACCCACCGTCACATCTGCAATCTCGCGTGCAATCTGTGCACCATCACTGATGGCAATGCCGACATCCGCTGCAGACAATGCCGGAGAATCATTGATACCGTCACCGACCATGATCACCTTTCTTCCGGCATTCTTTTCTGCCTCAACAAAGCTTGCTTTATCTTCCGGCAATACCTCGGAATGATACTCATCCACACCGACTTTTTTCGCAATCGCAGATGCCACGCGGTCACTGTCTCCGGTCATCATAACAACCTTGGAGATTCCGAGTTTCTTTAACTTTGCAATAACCTCAACCGCTTCCGGACGAAGTGGATCTTCGATGCAGATAACTGCCACAAGCACTCCGTCAATCGCCATATACAGGTGTGAATACTGCTCCGGAAGCTGCTCAAATATCTCTTTCTTTCCCTCCGGAATTGTAGCATTCTCATCCTCAAATACGAAATGATAGCTTCCGATCACAATATGTTTCTCCCCGATCTTGGAAGAAATACCGTGTGCGACAATGTACTCTACCTTTGAGTGAAGTTCCTCATGTACCAGATTCCGGTTTACTGCCTCACGTACCACAGCCTTTGCCATGGAATGTGGAAAATGTTCCTCTAAACAGGCAGCAATACGAAGCAGTTCATCCTCGGACTGATCATTGAAGGAAACAATCTTTGCCACTGTCGGCTGTGCCTTGGTCAGTGTACCGGTCTTATCAAAGACGATGGTATCCGCTTCCGCCATAGCTTCCAGATACTTGCCTCCCTTTACGGTAATGTTATAGGTACTTGCTTCCCGGATTGCAGAGAGCACGGACAATGGCATTGCAAGTTTCAGTGCACAGGAGAAATCTACCATAAGTACAGAAACTGCCTTTGTCACATTTCTGGTAAACAGCCATACAAGCCCTGTTCCCAGGAAGGTATATGGCACCAGTTTATCTGCTAAATGTTCGGCTTTTCCTTCCAGTGAGGATTTCAGTTTCTCTGATTCCTCGATCATCGCCATGATCTTTTCATACTTGCTTGATCCGTTTACTTCTCTGACGCGGATCGTAATCTCGCCTTCCTCGACAACCGTTCCGGCATATACCACGCCATCAGGTACTTTGCGGACCGGAACCGATTCTCCGGTTAAAGATGCCTGATTTACCATTGCCTCTCCATCCGTTACCGTTCCGTCAAACGGGATCACATTTCCCATATGAATGCGCACTTCATCTCCGGACTGCACGTTGTCTGCGGAAACGAGTATTTCCTGTCCATCACACATCATCCATACCTTGCTGATGTTGAGTGACATACTGCGTGCCAGATCTCCCACGGATTTCTTATGTGTCCATTCTTCCAGCGTCTCTCCGATACCAAGCAGATACATCACAGATCCTGCGGTCGCAAAATCACCACGGATAATGGAAACACCAATGGCAGTTGCATCCAGTACCGGAACCTCGATCTTACCCTGAAACAGAGTCTGAAGCCCTTTCCAGATATACTTCACGGATTTCACCGTTGTGATTACTGCACGAACGGAAAACGGCAGAAACAGTTTGTTACCGAAATGCCAGAACGTCTGCTCCACCAGCTGATCCCAGTAATGCTGATTCATTTCTCTTCCGGAATTTTTAATATAGGTATCCGGAACATCCGTCTTTTCATACGAAAATGCCTTTAACACTTCAAGGATTGCATCTTTGCTTCCTTCATAACAAATGGTCACATCTTCGGTACGATTTTGAATTTTTGCGGAAATCACAGATTCACACTGTTCCAGATAATACTGTAATGTATCTGCCTGTGCAAATGACATACGGCTCTGGATCACGTGAATTCTCATTCTTCCTCTTATCTCATGTCTGATTTGAAATTTCATATCTTTAACCTGCTTTCGATAAAAGAGATGTTACTTATTGCGTAACATCTCTTTCATGCGTTTTTATGCCTCTGCTGTCTCTTCGGTAGTTTCTGTCTCTTCGGCAGTTGTCTCTTCGGTTACTTCCTCACCGTCAAATACTTCCTCTTCTTTTGCTGCACGGTCTTCGTTGATCTGCTTAGCCTCTGCATAGATATCCTCTGCATTCTCCTGTACCTTTGTAGCGGTCTTTAAAACAACTTCCTTTGCACGGAGTACGGCTGCTGTACAATTTGTATAAAGTTTCTTTGCATCCTTGCTGGAAAGAATCTTGATTCCTGCGGTACCAAACAGTACACCTGCTGCAAAAAGTCCGGTTTTCTTTGCATCAAAATTTTTGAAACACTTTAACATCATTGTTTCCTCCTTAGTAACTGATTTATAATTTTGTCTTCCTGTTTAAAAACGTATTTTATGCCCCATTTTTCCAATTTGCAAGTATTTTTTTAGTCACCACGGCGTGCAAAAAAGAGTATAAAAAAAGGACTCACACCATCTATCATCCGATAAATAGCGGAGTCCCACACTTTATGCAACAACAATCCGGCTGTACTTATTGAGAAAACTTATCATTACTGTTCCACGCCGGCTTTTCCTGCTGCAATCTTTTCTTTTTCTTTGTTCCAGAGTTTTTCTGCGGTAGGTGTCCAGTTCTCGGCATAAGGAGCAGCCTTTTCTTTCAGATGTTCCGGTGTCTCCGGTGACTGATAATCGGTATTTACTGCCTTTGACTCTTTTACCATCTCTCCAAGCTTATCCGGGTTCTCAAGCATCGGACACGGACGAAGCATATTGTCATTAAACGGCTGGTTGTCATGATATGCCTGGAATAATGGGCTCTTTAAAGCATCCAGCAGGCTGCAGTCATGAATATTTGCATTGGAATAATGAATAAATACGCATGGCTCCACATCACCCTTGGCATTGATATGTAAATATCTTCGTCCACCGGCGATACATCCGCCGACAAACTGTGCGTCATTCTGGAAATCCATGCTAAATATTGCCTTTGTCTGACGGAACTTACGGATACGATGGAAAATTTCCTCACGCTGCTCAGGTGTAGGCAGAAGTTCCACTGCTGCATCATTTCCAACCGGCATATAGTGGAAGAACCATACAAATAATGCACCACTCTCAACCAGCATATCAAAGAATTTTTCGCTGGTTACATCATCTAAATTCTTTCTGGTATAGCAGGTGGAAATACCAAATGGTAAACCATGGCTCTTTAACAGGCTCATGGCATGCTGTACTTTATCAAATACACCTTCGCCTCTTCGTCCATCGTTGGCTGTCTCGAATCCTTCCAGACTGATCGCCGGAACAAAGTTCTTGACACGAAGCATTTCCTGGCAGAACTCTTCATCAATCAAAGTACCGTTTGTGAAAGAAAGGAATTCACAATCCGGATGCATCTCACAGATCTTGATCAGGTCTTTTTTACGTACCAATGGTTCTCCACCTGTATAAATATACATATAGGTACCAAGCTCCTTACCCTGACGTACGATAGAATCAATCGTATCCAAATCCAGATTCAGCTGATGGCCATACTCTGCTGCCCAGCATCCGGTACAGTGTAAATTACATGCAGAGGTAGGGTCTAACAGAATTGCCCACGGAATGTTACAGTTGTTTTCTTCAGCAAGCTGCTCCTGCAGTGCGCTGCCTTTTAAGCTTGCATTGAAAATGAAATTCTGGAAGAATGCCTTACGGACTTCCGGATTCAGCTGATAAATGCGAAGAATCAGCTGGTACCAGTTTCCCCTCTCCTGAATCACCTTGCGGATCATATTTCTCTGTGCCTCATACCATCCGTCCGGTGCAAATTTGTCAACCATATCCATCAGTTTCGGAATATTCTCCTCCGGATCTTTCTCCATATACTTTAAGGCCTGCTTGATTCCAAAGTTCTGAATACTCTTCTGTAATGACATTTTATTCATAATCTCAACTTCCTTTCATTCTGTCGCCATAACATGACAGAAATGTTTTTGTGTAATCTGAAAAGTATTATATCTTTTCTCTTCTCAAATTCAAGTGGACAAATGCACGAATGTGGGTAAAATTTGTCGAATTTTGCCAGATTACAGAATGCTTCTGCCCTTATTTCTGACTCTGCAGCACATACTTTGCAATCATTTCCACACTCGAACGCAACAGTGCACTGAATTCCTGCGGGGACACACATTCCCTGTCCTCAAGCCATCTCACCAGTGCTGCCAGAAATGCATCCGAAAAGAAATGAATATAAAATTCCTCATGCTCTCCTTTTTCCTCTTCCTCTACCATCGCAAGAAATTTACGATTGACAGGGACTAAAATATCCCGGAAATGTTCTGTAAAAGAGTTCTGCCCCTCAATCTGCAGTACTTTCGAATAGAATGTCCGGTGTTTATAAAAATACTCACAGATTTTTTCCAGTATATCCCATGTAAAGCCGGCATTTTTCCATTCTTCTTCTGAAAAAATCTTTGTAATTTCAGTGTCAAAAATCCAGTTGACCAGATCATATTTATCTTTAAAATGATAATAAAAACTTTTGCGGTTCATTCCGCATTCTTCGCAAATGTGTGATACACTGATCTTCGCAAAAGGTTTCTGTTCCAACAGTTTTCGAAGAGCATCTGCAAATGCCTGTTTGGTGGCGTTTGAGTATGGCATAACCGACTCCTCCTTATTCCTTTTCTCTTATCCATATTTTAACTATTGTACCACACTTTTTTTATTTTGTTACCCTTTTATATCTCTCATATGGAATTTGTATATATAATAGGAAAGAACCGCTACGATATACTCGGTAACGGCAAATCCGTACCACACACCCGATGCCTGTAACAACCGGCTGAGCACAAAAGAAACCGGCAGCATCACAACGATATAGCGCGCAAGAGAAATCAAAAGTGATGGCATGCCCTTTCCCAGTCCCTCCAGGACTCCGGAAAATGTAACGGAAACCGAGGATACCACGAATCCAAAACTGATGATTCTGAGTGCCGCACCTCCGATTTCCATTGTTGCGCGGCTTGTGGTAAACAATCCCATCAGCTGCTGCGGAATTGCACAGGAAATTGCCATTCCCATAACCATAACCAGTGCGATCAATCCCATGGAGGTGTGCGTAATCTTTTTCACCCTGTCATATTCTCCCGCTCCATAATTATATCCAACGAGCGGCCGGATTCCCTGCACAATTCCGTTTGCCGTCAGATAAATAAATGTCTGCAGTTTATAATAAACTCCGAGCACCAGAATATAACTTCCCGGAAACGGCGCAAGGATTGCATTTAATGCGGACACCTGAATGGAAGGAAGTGCAAGATTTAAAGTTGCCGGAATTCCGATGGTATAAATATTTTTCATTACGTTTCCGGTTGTCTTCATATTTGCGACGTTGACCTTTACATGCATCGGACGTGCAAAATAAAACAGCAGATACCCCGCCAGCGTCACACACTGACCGATTCCCGTGGCATAAGCCGCACCCGCAATTCCAAGCTTCGGTACCGATCCCAGACCAAAGATCATAACCGGATCTAAAATAATATTGGTTACACATCCGAGCATCATACAGATCATCGACACCTTCATCCGCCCGACTGCCTGAAAGATCTTTTCATATGCAAGTCCCAGACCGATCACGGGTGCAAACGCAAATACCCGCGTGGAATACGTGCATGCCAGTGCGATCACCTGTGTATCGCCTGTAAACATCCGAAGAAACGATGGCATAATGACAGAACAAAGCAGTGCCAGCACCAGACCGTGGATCAAATTTAACAAAAGCCCCACGGATGCCGACTCATCCGCCATTTTCTCTTCTTTTGCTCCCAGATAAAAGGCTACCCTTGCATTGATTCCGATCGCAAATCCGATAACAATGGCATTGACGAGATTTTGCATCGGAAACACAAGGGCAAGCGCCGTCATCGCATCTTCACTGATCTTTGCCACAAAATAACTGTCCACAATGTTATACAATGCATTCACTGCCATGGATATGACCATGGGAAGTGACATGGAAAGCACCAGCGGCAGGATTTTTCTTGTTTTCATGTACTCCTGATTCATACAAACTCCTCTTTTCTGCCGGATGTTCCGCAAAAAAAGACTATAGACCGACGGTTTGAATCAGAAACCGTAAAATCTATAGTCTTTTTCAGACATCCTGTTTTGTGTATCTTATCTTACTTCAATTGGTCTGTTTTTGCAAGTCTTTTCTAAAATAAAGAGGTGTCAGTATCTTTCCGGGATTTGTGGAGCCGTAAGGAAACAGACGTATTTCTATGTACAATACCGGAATGTCCGGTCGGTCAGAATTCTTGCAAAGATCAGACCAAGCGGCAGTGCCACAATAATTAAAATTGCAGAAGCAAACCAGGATGCAGAGGTATTCAAAGACATCGCACCCAGATTGTAAATTGCCCGGTACAGATACAGTCCCGGTACCATAATGACAATCGACGGAACCGTAAGTGAAATCCTTGGATATCCCGCCTGGTTTTTGATCAATGATGCAAGGATTCCTGCCAAAAGTGCTCCCACAAAAGCAGCCGCAGCCGGAGGAAATGAAGCAAGATCCACCAGCTCCAGCCGGAGGGTGTTGGCCACTGCTCCGATCAGTGCTGCCGTTGCCGCCAGTTTCCACGGACTGTTAAACATAATCGAAAATCCGAACACGCCGCAGAAACTGAAGACCAGACGCAGTATGATATGCATGGGAACGGACATGGAAAGCGCCGGAAAATTCACCGGATGCAGATGCAAAAGCAGTGCCATCAGCCATGCCGTAATGGTCGCAACAACAATGATAATGATCGCATAGGTCAGCCTCTCCAGCCCGGAACGCATATCCAGCTTGGCAAGGTCAATTCCGCTTGTAATAAACGGAAAGCCCGGAATGATAAAAAGCATGGAACAGATATATCCCGCCTCATGCTGCAGGGAAACCCCGGCAATCAGCTCTGCGATCCGAAGCAGAATGGTATAGGTAACGCACGCCGAGGCAACGGATGCCACAATCCCGAGAAACAGTGTCAGATGATGCTTTGTCAGTTTGCAGCGGACAAAGTTTCCAAGTCCTGCCCCGCAAAAAGCAAACAGCATTTCCACGGGTCCTCCGCCAAGCAAAAATGTGAATGCGCCGCATGCCAGTGCCGCGGCAAATCCCAAAGCCACCGGGGAATAGAGTCCATGAATCCGGTCGATCTCATCCAGATGATCATGGAGCTGTTCGCCCGTCATGGTTTTCCCTACGGTTGAAAATTCACCGATAAAACGCTCCAGCCGGTTCAGTTTTGATGTGTTGACTCCGGTATTGGTCAGGCAAAGAGACTGGGAAAATCCACTCGTTCCATCAAAACAGGTATATTCAATCGACATCAGACCGATATCTGTCGAACATGTAATTCCGAGATTTTGTGAAATCGTATTCATGGAACTGCGGACACGCCAGGCTCCCGTTCCACAGGATAACAGCATCAGGCCGACACGGCCGACGATTGAAGCTTTTTCGGTCAGGTCTGCCTCTGTAATCGGACAATTTCCGTGACCGCTGTACTCATGCCATGGGATATCCATGTGATTTTTAGGTATTGCAGTGGTTTGCATGAATCATCATCCTCTTTCTTAATGCATCAATACAATTTTGTTTGCAATATCAATGTTTTTCTCCAATGCCTTCCGAAAATGGTACATCGGCAAAAACACCCCAAGTGCATCGTAACGGTTTCCCTTATTTTCCATGGAATCCTGTCCGTAATAAACGACCGAACGTGGCAGGGATTTCTGCAGATCCATCAGGATATCCCAGATGATCGCATATGCCTGCGCTTCTGTCTCCTGCATTTTTACCGTATCCGGCATTTCATAGACAAGCAGCACTCCGATATGCTCTCCCATACGGATTTCCTGTGCTTCCATGGTATCTCTGTCATAACAATGCCGTTTACGGAATCCGTATGCCAGATACATCTTCACCTGTTCACTCTTTTGAAATACCTTAAAAAACTGCTCATAATTTTTGTCACTGACATGAAATTTGATATCCGGAATTAATTTTCCATCCTCATCCGTCAGGATATAGGGATTTGTCTGACCATTGGCATTAAAACGAAACGGAGCCAGAAACGAATTCCGCAGCAGATCAAACATACTGTTCTGGCAGATTGCCATCAGAAACGCCGTCAGATCCTTTTCCTCATAAGAACGAAACAGTGCGGTTGCGAACTGCTCCGCAGAAAGACCGTTGCCCTCATAATCATCGCCCACTCCGAGCGCATCATAAAACGTTTCCATCAGGCGCTCACATGCCTGCGGATTCTCTTTAATCTTTTCAAAAAGCATTTTTGCCTTCTGTTCCCTTGGAAAAATTGTTGCCATAAAAATACACTTCCTTTTCTCAATCTCGCTATCTTTTATTATAAAGAATATTTTTAAAAAGGATAACGTATTTTCTATATAAGTTTCATATTAAATTGACATATTAAAATGCGGTGAAAATAATCCTTTCACCGCACATAATACTTACTGCTCTGTCTTTTCAATCTGCGTATCCATCTTTAAAATATGATTGATCAGCCATCCGCCGAGGAACTCGATCAGCTCATGCAGATATTCCTGCTGGTTGTCATCAATTTCTTCCAGCTTATCCAGATCGATACTCATCAGCTTGTCCACAAATGCCTGATGCGCCCTCTTTTGCGCTTCAAGCATCGGGCTGTTGATTTTCTGCATATAGGCCTCTTCATCTTCAAAATGAAACTTGGTATATTCCCGGAGTTCATCCAGCAGACGTACAATTTCATCGTATTTGTCATGAAGCAGGTCGTTATGGATCAGTGCATTTACCTCTCCGATAATCTCAAACAGCTTCCGGTGTTCCCTGTCTACCAGTTCAATTCCCGTATAATATTTCGCGGTAAACACAAACGGATCTTCTTTCTGCATTTTCCCGATCATCATGTCACTGCTTAAAATATGCCGGTACAGCCAGCGTACCAGATAGGTCAGAATCTCATCGAGCATCGCCGATGCATTCTCCCCGGTGAGTGGCTGCTTTTCCAGAAGTTTTACGTGATCGGCAAATGCCTGATGCTCTTTTTTCTGCAACGGCAGTTCCGGATCGTTCTGTGCCTCCATATAGGCTTCTTCGTGTGCAAAATGGTTTACGGCATAATCACTTAAATGTTCCAGTATATTTTTTACCGTCTGTGGTGTGCGTGCTTCTTTCGGCAGTTCAACCGCTTCATTGATCAGCGAAAACAGTTTTCGGTGCTCTTCATCGATCTGGTCGATGCCCGTCAGACAATCCTGCGTAAATTCATACATTATTACGTTCCTCCCTCAGTGTATTTTCTCTGTGAAAACAAAAGTTCTTTTCTGCCACTATATAATCATTTTTTGGAATTGTCAAATACGAATTACTTCTATCATACGCTGTGCCGTTACACCATTAAGTATCCGTGCAGACATTTCTCCATAATACCAGAGTACTCCAAACTTTTTTGCATCCATAAAAAAATTCCTCCTATATCTTTCTGGTTCTAAGCTTAGAAAATATAGGAGGAAACGTCAATCTACGATTCCTTTATATCGCCTGATTCCGGCGTATTCTGCCCCACAGCCGCGGGGTATACAGTGTCAGAATCTTATTTACCTGATTTACTACCTTTGGATTAACAAGCAGGTAAATCACGCAGATACTCAGACAAATCAGAACAAACAGCGCAAACCATCCCCAGTCTCCGAGATAGTCATAGATTCCCGCAAACATCAGGATATCCCGCAGGATCCGGTGCAGCATATATACCGGCATCGTATTCTGTCCAATCACTGACAGACAGGTTTTCCCACGCGGCACAAAAAACATAATCGCCCACGAAATCAGAAACGCGGCAATCATCAGTGCCAGACGGACAAACGGTCCTTCCCACACATCATCCAGTTCATAATAGGAAATGTTTTCATAGACCATGCCAAGCTCATCTTTTAACTTTGAGCCAAACGCCAGAATCCCCGCACAGATTGCCACAGCAGCCGGTACAACAACTCTCCGGTAAACCGGTCGCAATGCCCGTTCAAGCACCGGTTGTTCCATATAATATCCCAGATAAAAGAACGGACCAAATACCAGAATACGGGACATGCACAAAAAATCGCCGATATTTTTGAAATATCCGGCGATCAGGGCCAGCGCAACCGTCACGATTAATACCGGTATCTCTTTGTACTTCCGGATGACAGGAATGGTAAGATACCACACAATCATGGCAAACAGATACCACGGCGCCCCACTCTGCGAGAAAAAATTAATCTCTGAGAAATCCCGGAATCCACACAGTGCATATACTATCTGAATTGCAATAACAAATATGATGTACGCCTTGATCAGATATAAAATCTTCTTGAAATTATACTGCCCGTTTTTATATATTTTCTTTGCAAAATAACCTGACACAAATACAAAAAGCGGCATATGAAATACATAGATCAGGCGCTTTACCACCACAAGAACACTTTCTCCGTGGATAGGGAGCAAAAAATGTCCCAGCACGACTAAGAATATCAATACCGCTTTCAAATTATCAAAAAAATAATCTCTCTCTTTATTCATTCGACACATCCTCTATTACCGAGAATGTATTATAGAACTTTTGCCGAAAAAGTCAAGAACTATTACGCTTTTTGTTGAAACATTCCGTAAAATACCGCATCGGTATGTTTACGGATTTCCCCAAAATCATGGTATGGCACTTTCATGTTCCAGAAACACAGATGAGTGGAATGATTAATTTCCTCCATCACAGACAAAACTCCCGGCTGATCGGATTTCGTGATATAAAAAATCACGGAATCGAGAATCTTTTTTTCACTGTAACTATATTCAATTTTCTTACGCGTATAGCGAAATTCCGGTGTACAATCGTATTGTCTGAGTTTCAACTCAATCAATGCCCGGATTCCCTGCATGGTATAAATAGAATACGGAGCTTCAAATCCAAACCAGAAACCTTCTTTCTGGTAGAAACTCAGTTCCGTAACATCCGGCCGCATATATTCTTCCCGCGCAACAACACGGATTCCGTCTGTATAATAAAATGTTTCTTCCGTATACACCATGATCGACGGCATAAAATCACCTCATCTGTACAATGTGCCAGTCATCTGTTCGTATCTTATTTGCGAAGAACAAAATCAGATACCATCTCATCCAGACTTTCAGCAGATGCAGAAAGTTCTTCACTGGTTGCAGATACTTCTTCAGAAGTAGCAGAATTAGACTGCACAACCCCGTTTACCTGCTCAACAGCAGCGGAAATCTGCTTTACCGATTCTGCCTGCTGATCAGAAATCTGACGGATCTTAGCCACCTCCATAACAACCGCATCCAGCTGTTCGATCATTTCCGACATAAACTGGGAAGTCTCATCTGCAACAGAGCTTCCGACACCCACCTGATTCAGACTGTTTGTCAGCATGACACGGGTTTCTTCTGCCGAAGAAGCACTCTCTTCCGCAAGGTTTTTAATCTGTTCTGCAACAACCGCAAATCCTTTTCCTGCTTCACCGGCACGCGCAGCCTCAATGGATGCATTTAAAGACAACAGGTTTGTCTGGCTGGCAATGCTTTCAATCTTTCCGATGACAACCTGGATATCATTGGTGGTCTCTGAAATATGCTGCATGGCTTCGACCAGTTCTTTCATCTTTGCACTTCCGCTGTCTGCCTTGATTGCAACCCGCTTTGCCTGGTCATGTACACTGTCTGTAGACTTTGTATTTTCTTCGATATGTGTAGCAACCTCGGCAACCGAAGATGTCAGCTGCTGTACTGCCGCTGCCTGATCGGTAGCTCCCTCTGCCAGTCCCTGCGCACTCTGTGCCAGCTGGTCAGCTCCTGCGGATACCTGATTGGAAGATTCCTGTACATTTTTGATCGTCTGGCTCAGATTATTTTCTGTCGCTTCCAGTTTCTTTAAAATTTCACCGAAATTTCCCTGATAGGCTTCAATATCATGGGATCTCGCATCAAAGTTTCCTTTTGCAAACTCTGTAAGGAGCTGATTGATATCGTCCACAACACCCCTTAAATAAAAAGATGTATTGCGGAAACTTTCTGCAAGCTTTCCCAGTTCATCTTCCCCCTGATAAGGAATATCAATTTCGAGATTTCCGTGTGACATGTCATCTGCGGCCTTTTCTATCTGGTCTAACGGTTCAAGAATATTTTGTGTCAGTTCCTGAATGATCTTTTTGGAAAGCAATGGCATACCAACTACTGCAATGACAGGAATGATAATCCATACCGGATGTCCAAATACAAGCATTAAAATTGCAAACAGAATATTGTTCACCAGTAAAATTGCAAAAATTGCTTTCATAATCATTTTCAGCTTATCCGCAATTTTCACATCTTGAAAGTAATTCTTACGCATACGTCTCCTCCTATGTATCGTATACTATTTGTCTATAATTTTACATCGAAATGTACATAATATCAAGCAGAATTATCCAAAAATTATACAAGTCTGTCCAAAACTGCTTGAGATCTGCAGTTCCACACACGGAGCATCCGGATCACTGCTGCCCTGACCTTTACATTCCACATGTCCGCCTGCATTGCTGTGTTCAAAGTATCATGTGCATTTTGCTTGCCACCAGATATACTGCGATAAAAATAAGAATAACTGCGTGAAGCCCACAAGAGGTAAAAAAGGAGCCATCTGTTTCAGATGACTCCCAAAAATCATATGGCTATGCACCAGCCATAAGTCTCTATTTTACTGTACGGACAGATAAGAATATCCCATCAGACTTGTATCCACGTCATGTGCCACCTCGCGGCCCTCACGAATTGCCCAGACAACCAGTGACTGTCCTCTGTGCATATCTCCCGCAACAAATACGTTCTTTACATTTGTTGCATATGTTCCAGGCTCTGTAGCTACATTTGTTCTCTGGTTCAGCTCTACACCGAATGCCTTTGCAATGTATTCCTCTGTTCCAAGGAATCCTGCAGCAATCAGTACCAGTTCGGCCGGAATCTTCTTCTCGGAACCGGAAACCTCCACCATATTTCTGCGTCCGGTCTTCTCATCCACCTTGCTCTCAAGTCTGACGATTGTCAGACCATTCAGCTTGCCGTTCTTATCCTTATGGAATTCCTTTACGGTTGTCTGATAGATTCGTGGATCTGTACCGAAACATGCAATCGCTTCTTCCTGGCCATAGTCGGTCTTTAACACCTTCGGCCACTCCGGCCATGGGTTATTTGCTGCCCGCTCTGCCGGTGGACATGGCATCATCTCCAGCTGGGTTACAGACTTTGCACCCTGACGGATAGCCGTTCCCACACAGTCATTTCCGGTATCACCGCCACCGATGATCACAACATTTTTTCCCTTTGCGGAAATAAATTTGTTGTCCTTAAAATTGGAATCCAAAAGGCTCTTTGTGTTGCGTGACAGATAATCGACTGCAAAATAGATTCCTTCTGCATCACGACCTGCTGCCTTGATATCACGCGCATGCTTTGCTCCACAGCAGAGGATGACTCTGTCATACTCTTTTAACAGCTCTGCACTCTTGACATCCACACCGACATTACAGCCTGTGATAAACTTCACGCCCTCTTCTTTCATAACATTGATCTTACGGTCAATGATCTGCTTTTCGAGCTTCATATTCGGAATACCATACATCAGAAGTCCGCCGACACGGTCATCTCTCTCATATACCGTAACCTCATGTCCTCTCTGGTTCAGCTGATCTGCTGCTGCCAGTCCGGAAGGACCGGAACCGATGATGGCAACTTTCTTTCCGGTACGAACCTTTGGAATATGTGGTCCGGCATAACCTTCTTTGTATGCCGTCTCAATGATTCCATGCTCATTGTCCCGGACAGATACCGGATCTCCCCAGTGTCCACAGGTACATGCCTTCTCACACAGAGCCGGACATACACGGGAGGTAAACTCCGGGAAATTATTTGTCTTGTGCAGACGGTTATATGCCTGCTGATAGTTTCCGGTATAAAGCAGATCGTTCCACTCCGGTACCAGATTGTGCAGCGGGCAGCCGGAAGTCATTCCGGCAACTGTCATACCCGACTGACAGAACGGGACACCGCAATCCATACAGCGCGCTGCCTGCTCTCTTTGTTTTTCTTTGGAAAGGAAGATGTGGAATTCATCAAAATTTTTGATTCGTTCCTTTGGTTCCACCGAACGCGCCTCACATCTGTCGTATTCCATAAATCCTGTTGGCTTTCCCATTGTTTCTTCCCTCCTTATGCTCTCGTGCTGGCATAAAATGCCTCAATCTGTGCCTGCTCTGCATTCAGACCTTTTTCTTCCATCTGAACGATTGCCATCTGCATACGGTTATAATCATATGGGATGACTTTCTTAAACTTCGGCAGATACTCACTGAAGTGATCGAGAATTTCCTTACCTTTTTCCGAATTGGTCAGGGTAACATGTTCTTTGATCATTTCTTTGAGCTCTAATACGTCATATTTATTGGTGACTTCCTCACTGAATACCATAGACTTGTTGGTTCGCATGTACAGATCGTTGTCCTCATCCAGTACATAAGCGATACCACCGCTCATACCTGCGGCAAAGTTCTTTCCGGTTTTACCAAGGATAACGACACGACCGCCCGTCATATACTCACATCCATGATCGCCGACACCCTCAACAACCGCAGTAGCTCCGGAATTTCTGACACAGAAACGTTCTCCTGCCACACCATTGATGAATGCCTTACCGCTTGTCGCACCGTACAATGCTACGTTACCGATAATGATGTTCTCATCCTTTTTGAAGTTTACTCCTGCCGGTGGATAAACGATCAGCTTTCCGCCGGAAAGTCCCTTTCCGAAATAATCGTTGGAATCTCCCACCAGTTCGAGTGTCAGTCCCTTTGGAATAAAGGCACCAAAACTCTGTCCGCCGGCTCCGCTGCATTTAATAATGAAAGTATCCTCATCGAGTGTATCGTCGTACTTCTTTGTAATCTCTGATCCGAAGATTGTTCCAAGCGAACGGTTTACGTTTGTTACTTCGGTATCGATCATACGCTTCTGCTTCTTATCAAGTGCCGGCTTTAACTGTTTTAAGAACTCCGTGATATCTTTGGTCTTATCCAGTTCGAAATCATATACCTGCTTCGGATCAAAAATAACCTTCTGCTTTGTTCCTGCAAACGGATTATTTAAGATATTGCTCAGGTCAAGCTTTGCTTCACGCTCGGACAGATCTCCGCGAACCTTTAAGAAATCGCTTCGTCCGACGAGTTCATCCACTGTGCGGACACCAAGTTTTGCCATGTACTCCCGAAGTTCTTCTGCGATAAAGCGCATGAAGTTCTCAACATACTCCGGTTTTCCTGCGAAACGCTTACGAAGCTCCGGATTCTGGGTTGCAATACCTGCCGGACAGGTATCCAGATTACATACACGCATCATGACACAGCCCATGGTTACCAGCGGAGCGGTTGCAAAACCAAACTCTTCCGCGCCAAGACATGCAGCAATGGCCACGTCTTTACCACTCATCAGCTTTCCGTCTGTCTCAATTCTTACTTTATTACGCAGTCCGTTCATAATCAGTGTCTGATGTGTCTCTGCCAGACCAAGTTCCCACGGAAGACCTGCGTTGTGGATGGAACTACTTGGCGCAGCACCTGTACCACCGTCATATCCGGAGATCAGGACAACCTGTGCACCGGCTTTTGCAACACCGGCTGCTACGGTACCGACACCTGCCTCGGAAACCAGTTTTACGGAAATTCTTGCATCGCGGTTTGCATTCTTTAAGTCAAAGATCAGCTGTTCAAGATCCTCGATGGAATAAATATCGTGGTGTGGTGGCGGGGAGATCAAAGATACACCCGGTGTGGAAAGTCTTGTCTTGGCAATCCATGGATATACTTTCTTACCCGGAAGATGTCCACCTTCACCAGGCTTTGCTCCCTGTGCCATTTTGATCTGGATCTCCTGCGCACTGGTCAGATAACGGCTGGTAACACCGAAACGTCCGGATGCAACCTGTTTGATTGCGGAACAACGGTTCTTTCCGTCCGGTCCGACGGTCAGACGATCCTTGTCCTCACCACCTTCACCGGTGTTTGACTTGCCGTGTAAGTGATTCATGGCAATGGCAAGTGTCTCATGTGCTTCCTTGGAAATGGAACCGTAAGACATTGCTCCGGTCTTGAAACGTGTGACGATAGAATCCACGCTCTCGACTTCCTCTAACTTTACGCCCTTCTTCGGATACTCAAAATCCATCAGTCCGCGAAGATTGGTGTGCTTTTCTTCTTCGTCCACAAGACTTGTGTACTGCTTAAACATCTCGTAATCTCCGCGCTGGGTAGACTGCTGCAGCAGATGAATCGTAGCAGGATTATACAGATGCGCATCTGCTCCGCTTCTCATCTTATGACGGCCCTTGCTGTCAAGGGTTACATCGGTCTCAAGTCCCAGTGGATCATACGCTGCGGAATGAAGCGTATTCACATCGTTTTCGATATCCTTGATGGAAATTCCGCCGATACGGCTGACCGTATTCGTGAAATATTTATCAATCACATCTTTATCAATACCAAGTGCCTCAAAGATCTTAGATCCCTGATAAGACTGGATGGTAGAAATACCCATCTTTGCTGCAATCTTTACGATACCGGTGATGATGGCATGGTTGTAATCATCCACTGCGGCATAATAATCTTTATCCAGCATATGCTCATCGATCAGCTGCTTTACCGTATCCAGTGCCAGATATGGGTTAATAGCACTCGCACCAAAGCCAAGCAGGGTTGCAAAATGATGAACTTCACGAGGCTCTCCGGATTCGAGAATCAGGGAAAGGGAAGTACGTTTCTTTGTCTTTACCAGATACTGCTGCAATGCAGATACGGCAAGCAGGGAAGGAATTGCCACATGGTTATCATCCACGCCTCTGTCGGAAAGGATCAGGATATTGGCTCCGTCTCTGTACGCACGGTCTGCCTCAATAAAGAGACGGTCTACGGCTTTCTCAAGACTGGTATTCTTATAATAAATAATCGGAATGGTTTCTACCTTAAATCCGTCTACTTTCATATTGCGGATTTTCATCAGGTCTGTGTTGGTCAGAATCGGATTGTTGATCCGAAGTACTTTACAGTTCTCCGGCTTTTCCTCTAAGAGGTTTCCGGCAGATCCGATATACACCGTCGTAGAAGTAACAACCTCCTCACGGATGGAATCGATTGGCGGGTTGGTTACCTGTGCAAACAGCTGCTTGAAATAGTTAAACAGCGGCTCACGGTTTCCGGACAGTGCCGCAAGCGGTGTATCTGTCCCCATCGCAGCGGTACCCTCAATGCCGTTCTTTGCCATCGGCAGGATGGAATCCTTTAAGGACTCATACGTGTAACCGAATGCCCTTTGCATTCTCTGGCGTTCTTCCTGTGTGTATTCCGGCACACGCTCATTCGGGATTTTTAAATCCTTTAACATGACGATGTTGCTGTCAAGCCACTCACCATACGGACGCTTATCCGCATATCTTTCTTTTAACTCATCGTCATCAATCACTCGCCCCTGCACGGTATCTACAAGAAGCATTTTACCAGGACGCAGACGGTCTTTTGTCACGATATGGGTCGGATCAATATCAAGAACTCCGACCTCGGAAGAAAGAATCAGATAGTCATCGTCTGTAATGTAATAACGGGATGGACGCAGACCGTTACGATCAAGAACCGCTCCCATCATATCTCCATCGGAGAACAGGATGGATGCAGGTCCGTCCCAAGGCTCCATCATGGTTGCATAATACTGATAGAAATCTTTCTTTTTCTGTGTCATCACAGCATTGTTTGCCCATGGCTCCGGAATCATGATCATAACTGCCAGTGGCAGATCCATGCCACTCATCACCAGAAACTCCAACGTGTTGTCCAGCATTGCGGAGTCAGATCCTTCGGTGTTGACGACCGGAAGTACCTTCTGGAATTCCCCGCGCAGTTTGCCGGATGCCATCGTCTCTTCCCGGGCAAGCATCTTGTCTGCATTACCGCGGATGGTGTTGATCTCACCGTTATGTACAATAAAACGGTTTGGATGTGCTCTCTCCCAGCTTGGATTTGTGTTGGTAGAGAAACGGGAATGTACGGTTGCAATTGCAGACTCATAATCCTTATCCTGCAGATCGGAGAAGAACTGACGCAGCTGCTCTACAAGGAACATTCCTTTATATACGATCGTTCTGCTCGAAAGAGAAGCAACATAGCTGTCATCGTTGGACTGCTCGAATACACGGCGTGCCACATACAGCTTGCGGTCAAAATCAAGTCCCTTCTCCACATCTTCCGGTCTTTTGATGAACGCCTGCATGATGCATGGCATACATCCTCTTGCCTTGTCGGAAAGCTTGTCCGGATGAATCGGTACCTGTCTCCATCCGAGGAATTCCATTCCTTCCTTCTCGACAATTACCTCAAACATCTTCTTTGCCTGATTGGTCTTTAACTCATCCTGTGGGAAGAAAAACATTCCAACGCCGTAATCTCTCTCTTCTCCCAGCTTGATTCCAAGCGGCTCTGTCGCTTTCTTAAAGAACTTATGGGAAATCTGAAGAAGAATACCAACACCATCTCCGGTCTTTCCGTCGGCATCTTTTCCGGCTCTATGCTTTAAGTTCTCAACAATTTTCAAGGCATTTTCCACGGTCTGGTGGGTCTTGATCCCTTTGATGTTTACCACAGCACCAATTCCGCAGTTATCATGTTCGAAACTCGGATCATATAATCCTTTGGCGGTTGCTGTGCTCTCATTCCATTGCTCTTTCATAGAACTATCCTTTCGTTGTAAATCATTCATGAGTTGCTTTTTCTTAACTGATTCTCATTTTACTCCTATAACCGCCGCTTGTAAATCACTTTTTCCGTTCTTTTGTCTGATAGTTTGTCTATTGTTTGTTTTATATAATATTGTCAGACAATAATGTATGTTTTCTTTTATATCTTTCGTTTTTCGAACAATAAAGCGGTCATATTCATGAAATATTTTTTCATAAATATGACCGTTTTTTCTGTTTTTATTAAGTTGTTTTTATTTTACAAACAATTTATATCTGAAATTCGTTCACCATCTGCTGCAATGTTCCGATGCTGTCCAAAACCTTTTCCCATAACTTTTCCTCCTTGGTATTTTTATATTTTAACACTACTATACTTTAACGCGATAAACAAGTAAAATAGGGTAGAGGGAGAATAATTATCTCGCCCCTCCCATTGAACCGTACGTACGG
>ENA-ORTT01000202-ORTT01000202.1-human-gut-metagenome-genome-assembly--contig:-NODE-202-length-85035-cov-7.813344_pt1 | contig 85035 bp, 96 predicted proteins | sample MGYA00242074_ERZ509197 | MGnify/ENA primary metagenome ERZ509197 (study PRJEB26280, sample SAMEA2338789) | human gut metagenome | biome: human gut; feature: human-associated habitat; material: faeces...
TCAGAATTTAGCTGCGGAGTTATGGATACACTCCGCAGCGTAATGGAATATAATTCACGTATAACAAACACACAAAGGAGAAAGTATTATGCGTGACAGAATTATAAGTAATGTGCTAATAAAAATGGGCAATAGGATCAAGAAAAAAGAGCTAGATTATCTTGAAAATGTGTTGGTAGAAGAGTTCCAGGATGTTCAGGTTAAGAAAGAATCGACGGAATTGACGGAATACAATGACAGTTTAAGGAAGCTAAAAGATACGTTCCTTGCGACGCTGATTGTAGAAAATAAGTCCAGTCGGACGATATCGCAATATAATTTACATCTAACACAGTTCGCAGATTATTTCGCTGGAAAAGAGGCAAAAGACATAGATGCAACGGATATCCGAAGTTTTTTATATGCGTATAAGAGAAGTAGAGGAATATCGAATTTGTCCTTAAATAATAAGCGATCATCGATATCTTCATTTTTTAGCTGGTTGGCTGACGAAGAATACATTGACAAAGATCCGACTCGGAAAGTTAAGAAAATCAAAGTAACGAAGAAAAAGAAGAAAGCGTTTACTTCCGATGAGCTGGAACGTATGCGTATAGCATGTACGGATATTCGTGATCGAGCATTGATAGAGATGTTAGCCTGCACAGGTTGTCGTGTTTCAGAACTAAGCAACATAAATCTAAATGACATAGATTTTACTCGAAAGAAAGTGCGGATCATTGGTAAGGGAGATAAAGAAAGGACAGTATTTATCTCTGATCAGGCAATGATTTATCTGAATAGATATTTAGAAACCAGACAAGATAATAATATTTCACTTTTTGTATCTAAGAGGTATCCATACGATCGCCTGAGGAAAGACGGAATCGAGCGAATTGTAAGAGATTTAGGAAGATCATGTAATGTATATGCACATCCGCATAAGTTCCGACGGACGTTATGCACACAATTAATTAAGCGAGGCATGCCGATTCAGAATGTTGCGATATTGTTAGGTCATGCAGACATTAATATGACTGCCGGTACATATTATGATGCTTCAGACGATATGATCGAGTATGAATATATTCGTTATGCAGCTTAAAGAATAATAACAAATCTAATATATAAACTATTAAATCTGCTTAAAAGGGAAGGAGATTTTATTTTTATGCAAAAAAATATTATAAAAAACAGATCGCCATGTTAAATAGCTATGGTAACGATAAATAGAAAACTCAACAACACAACTAAATTCTGATACTGCAAAAGATTTTAATGTAATTCCGAACGGAAACCTGAAAGCATACCTAAATGTGTTTAAAGTTGGGAAAGAACTTGTAATCATGGGCGGAATAGATGTACCTTTTACCTGGGAGAAAACATATTCTTTTCTGACAATCGAAGGATTAACAGCTGCCAAGGCAGAAAGCGGAATGTTAGTTCCAGTTCAGGCCCCAGGACAAGACGTTACATTACTCAATATCCCTAAAGGCGGTAATGCTATCACAATCAATGCTCAAATGCCAAAAGGGTATTATTATATTGCAATTGCTATACAGCTATAATTATTCAAAGTAACATCCCGGCGGTGCTATTAATACATAATTTCCGTATGCATTTAGATTATTCAATGTAAATCCATACCATTCAAGTGAGGTTGTAAGATTAAGGTCCCCAAAATTTATAGGAATTACTTCATCCACATGCTCTGCTGAAAAACGTACACGAATGACAGATAATACTGTCGTTCCATTGCTATTTCCAAACAATAGGCACGCCAATTTATCTACTTTTTTAGTAATTTCAGAGCAATTGCTAAAAATAATTTTTGCAGAAGTATCTATTCCAGTGATAATCCATTTCACGTTAGCCTTATCTGCCTTATCAACCTTATCAGAATTTAGCTGCGTAATAGCATCCTGTGCATTCGTCATGTCAGTCTGATTTGCTGGCGTATAACCAAGAGCTGTCGTTACATTACCTTTGGTTAATTCTCCACGGATTGTAGCACTGCTTTTATTCTCCACATTGCCTAATCCAACTTGGCTTTTAGTAACTCCGTGAGGATTACTTTTATTCGCAAGATGATTAATCAGAGTTGTAATTGCAAGTTTAATCTTTGCAAATGCAATAGATATTTTCTCGCCACTTGATAAAGTCACAAGAGTTGTTGTATCTGAATATGTCGGTGTCTGATCATTTGTCGCTACGTTCGGAACGTTCCCTAAGCCTACTTGCGACTTAGTAACACTATGAGGGTTGCTCTTGTTTCCTGTATGCGTATTTAACGCTGTCTGCATAGTTTCAAATGTAACGTACCCTTCTGGATCAACCGTTGCTGTCATTTTTACATCATTATTAAGCTTGATGTAAAAATTATGTACTAACGACCATGACGGCATAGCCGATTCTGCCGGAACTTCTTTCCCTGTTGTACTTTGAGAAATCGCAAACAACACTTCACTTCCGGTTGATCCTTTTGCATAAATTCCAAGCTGTGTCATGCTGTATCCGGCAGATAAACCAGCGTTTGAAAACAATACTCCTATCTTGATTGTTTCGTTTGTTTTTGTCACGCCCTGTACTGTTCCAGACTGCTTAATTGATGATACAGCCGTCTGACTTTTCAAAGCACTAACGTCAACTTTACCAGCACCAGACTTGATCGCTGTTACTGTTATTGTTCCTCCGCTTAAGGCATTCTTTAATAATTCAATACCTGCATTTGTAATTACTGTATTTTCCCACATGATTTTATACCTCACTAACGATCGAAGAAGAATATTCACAAGATCCTGAAACAATCGCATAATTCAATGCCGTCTCTGATTCTATAACGTCTGAAACACGAATATCGCACAATAAATGTGCTGGTTTCAATTCGTCAATTCTTCTTACTACTTCATCATAATTATTTACTTCGCCATAAAGATTGACTTGAAATGTATTTTTTGCTGTATTTTCTATGAGCTTTGTTTCTACACCGCTCAAAGCTTCTATGATCTTTTCAAACCTTTTAGGATTCAAAGGCCTTTTTATCCTCATTTGCAAAATCTGTGTTCTTCTCTGCTTAATCGTCTGATCTGGAAGCGGCGTTATTCCGTATTCTTTTTCCCAAATAGGGAGCCCCCATGTAGCACGATCAACAAATATCTGATCAAATATATCTTCACATATTGTTTTTACGTCATCTATCTCAAGTCCGATCGCTTGGAACAGCCAAAGTCCGATTCTTGATTTCCCATAAATCGGCGATACATAGTCAATCATTTGTTTTGCACTTTCACTCGTCAGGATTTGCTCCATAAGGTCTGTTTTATACCACATAGTATCATCCCTCCGTTATTGTTACTGTTCCTAAAACCGGCATTTGTCCAGATTCAAGGTCTACATTTTTTGACACTCCATTGATTTGTACACTGTCATAATCATAGATACCTGATACAGCTCCAATGATACTGTTGATCGCTGATATTCTAACCGCACTATCATTCGATGAAACATTTAACAAATATGACTGAAGTGCAGCTTTCAAATCATTCTGCACATCGCCAATTTCTGCTTCTCTCAAATAAACCACAGCTGATATGTTAACTACTACTGTTTCAGGAGCCGTTATCTCTAATACAGCATTGGGCGGTGCTAAGCGATCTGATTCACTATCTGGACGCATAATATAATCATACACAGCATCTTGAATCTGCTTCGATGCTGGTACTCCATTCTGATCCATTAAGATGATCTTGATTGTTCCAGAGTCATCTTTTGCTGGTATCACAGTAACTGCACCAACACCGGGAACTGACAATGCCCATCGTTTATAGTCTGCCACATTCCCAACATAGGAAATGTCATGGCTTCGATCATACTCAACAATTCGTTCTCTTAAAGTATCATCGTCCTCTTCATCCAAACCGCCTGTAACAGCTTCCTCATTTGTAACAGAAATTATTTCATCGAGCAGTTCCCCTGTCTCATCTCCAGTATGTAATACGATCGTATTTACTCCAACATTGCTTGCAGATCCTCCTTCTGCTGCTTCAATTGGAATCTTTGCATTTCCAAGAGAATCGACCGTAACTTCCTCTGTTGTTACAAAATCTATCGTATTTCCTTCATCATCTGCTTCTGTAGAAAAACCATATCCTAAAGGAATAACAAGACCGGCTTTTGCTGTAACAGTCACATATCCTGTTGCATTTACCGATTCCCTTCGTACGAGACCTCTTCCGTCAGCGTGGTAATCCAATAGGTAAGATTCTTCACAAGTTACCGGCGAAAGACTTTTCAATACTTCCACTAGCACATACTCTTTTAGCTCTGCTATCTCAATCGCTGTCGGACGTGTAAAATCCCAAGGAAAACCTCCTTCGGATTTATCAATATCTTCTGGAAGATTGCTAAGCATCTTTTCATGGATTTCCTCTTCACTCGAATTATTCAGGAAATCTGGCAATTCTAGTTCTTCTGCTTCCAATGCCATTTTTAGACCACCCCACTTTCAAATTGTGTCTGTATTTCTATATCTCCATCAATGCCCTGCACCTGTACTGTTACAAGACAATCATCTGCTGCCCATTCAAAAGTAATATTTCCAACGTACAAAGTCCTTTCTGACGGATCAGCCATCAACGCTTCTTCTATCTCTCTCTGCAAGATGCTTTCTGCTTCTTCTCTGCTGTCAGCTTTTAATGCACTTTCATAGTCAATCCCTATATCCGTAGAATATCCCTCATGTGCATATCGTTGTGTCATTAATGTTTTCTGACACCACTGCATCCAAGCTTCAAATCCAGAAGCTTCTTTTAATTTTCCATCGTGATTTACGACAAAGTCTCCTATATCAAAATCAAAAAAGATGCTGGGTTTATAACCTGCATCTTCCTCTTCTTCTGTATTTTCTTTCTCTGTTCCTTCGTTCTCTTCGTCTTCGAAATATTCTTCTTCGTTTTCATATTCCTCTGGGAAAAGATTATCCGGCATCTTCCTCATCTCCTTCCACTTTACCGATCACAACGATTTCCTCTGCATCTGTCCAGATCAGTAATACTCGATCGCCATCACTTACTTTCGCATTAGACAACATTAAAAAATCGTCATCCGGTTCTGCACTTTCTGGATAAGAGTCAGGAAGAATCCCTCCGTCTTTCATAGTTCCAAGTTCTGCAACAACATCCGCTGCACTTTGGTTTCCTTTAGAAATCTGTTCGATTGCCCGGATAAAATTTTTTCTTCCATTTCTCTGCATAAAACTCTCCTTTAGTAAAAAACAACGTCCATCGTACCAGCAACACAATCATGCGTAATACTTTTTACTGTTTTATTTCCTTTCAGTCCAGCGGTACCACATCCAACATAAACGGTGTCTCCACGTTTTATCTTCGGATTACTGATCGCCGTTACTATATATTCATACTTGACCTTTGCACTGCTCTTCAATTTCTTTTGTGCTTGTTTCTTTATTTTTGAAAGTTTCTCCTTCTTGTCTTTATCCATGACTTCTTGGATCGTACCAAACTTCGATGTATTCTTAGATACTGATGCAAGTTTAGGGATTGACTTTTTCTTAGCTTCTCCGTAGATCTTTATCTTTGTAACGATATCATCCATTGTCTCTTTTACCTCTATGGAGATTACATTCTTTCCTTCCTCAATCTTATAAATCGTTGTATTAGTATTGGCATACTTGACAATCACTGTAGTTCCTTCAATCGTAAAAATATATCGGCTGGAAAGTTTACTTTTCGCTTTGTTCAGCACATATACTATCATATCTCCAATGTTCTTTTGCACTGGTTTGATCCTTTTGTTTTTTATTGATCCGTAACTGTATTTCAGTTTCAACTTCCATGCCGTACAGATTCTTTTTACAATTTCCTTTGTGCTGAGACCTTTTTTATAATAAAAATAATCTTGGGATTTCATCATATAAATCAAGTAATCATAGGCTGTAAATGTTACCTTTTTTTCTGTATCGGTAACCCTGTCTCGATCCCAGATCACGCCTCGAAATACTTCAAAATCTCCATGTCCAACATTCGCATATATGTATAATCGATCTGATGGCTGAATCAATGTCGCAATTGTTACACCATTTTTCGCAGCGTTCATTACTGTTAAGCTGACTTCCTTTGCCAGCGAATCAGGATCATCAGATATTGTCAAGTCCAGTATAACTTTCAGCTTGTATAGATCATATTCTTGCCCCGATGTTGTCTTTACAACCGCTTTATACAGTGGATTTCCTAAACTCGGCATATCTTCCTATCCTCCTATCATTTTTAACAGTGTTTTATAATCAGCGACACCGGTTACTGTCAATTTATGCTTTCGTTGGTAAGTTTTTATTGCTGATACTGTCTTAGATCCACAAGTACCATCCTGTTTGACTCCTACCATTTTTTGCACAAATTTTACGACTTGCCCTTTTCTTCCGGTCCGAATTGTGATTTTTTTCATGGCTGATTTCATCGAAGATGTCAGTTTTTTATCTACTTTCAGCTTCGAGTAGCCATCTTTATTCATTGCTTTCTTTAATTCCTCAACTTTGGAATTAGAAACCAATTTACTGCTTGGAACAGGAATCACAAGCACCTGTCCTTTATAGATCGTATATTTGCTGATCTTTTTCTTTGGATGTTTCTTACGTTCCTTTTTATTCCTAGAATCAATCAGTTTCTTATTTGCATTATAAATAACCTTGTATTTTTTACTGGACCTAAGATATTTTTTTGCAAGTTTCCGTAATGTTTGTCCTTTCTTTACTTTGACCTTTTTCTTTGTTGTTTTGGTACTTCTTTTCGTTGAGGAAACACTTATTTTTTCGTAGTCGATAAATCTTACCGTGTAGTAATAATCATTCAGGCTTTTGACCGTAGAATCGTATTCTGAAACACGCATATCAACATTGATCTTCGTTCCTGTAATACAGACATTTACCACTTTCCCATACTTAGCCCAGTATTTCATCAGTGCATCTAAGGTTGCTGGATCAGTCCACTTACGAACAAATTTCATGCCTTTTCTTGCTTCTCCGGGAAAAAAACATTCCCAGCTTAGTTCTGAAAGATTTTTACCATTCGGAACACTGACCTGACCTAATTTATAGATATCATATTCTGCAAACTTACCTTCGATTGATGATTCAATTTCTTCAGGAATGATCGGAATTTGTATCTTCTGATCATTCCCTTTTGAATTTTTTCCAGTAATATATATGTCCATTTACATTACCTCCGCTGTTCTGTTACTTGCCGTTGATCCGATTGCATCTGCGATCGCCTGCATAATAGCATCTGCGATCTCTCCTTTAGAGTTTTTGATAGCATCAACTATGCCGTCATTTCCAGATGCATTGACGCTGATCGTAATACCACCAACGTTGATCACTGGCTGACTGCTACCAGACGAAGCTTTTCCAGATCCGGATGATCCTCCAACAAGTCCACCTTTGGCATGCTTTGTAACGCCTAAAATCTGTCCTGCTTGATTCCAGAGAGATAATGCACGGCTTCTATGTCTAGAAAGTGGAATGACCATTTCGTTTCCTTCTTCTCCTAATTCAGAAACGATATGACCTCTGACCAGACTACCCTTCGCATTATGAAAGAACTTTCCATTTTTCGGTAAGGCTGTCTGTACTTTCGGTGCGGATGATGTCTTTTTGCTTGTTTTCTTTTTACCAGATTTTGAAGAACCGCTATTACTTAGATAACTTCCACTAGTAATACTTTTGATCGCACTTGCTTGTGCAGCGGTTGTACTTGCTGCGGATGCAATCGTTGAGGCTGCGGATGCTAAAGCACCTGCAAGTGATAATGCGGAACTTCCAGCACTTTGTAAATTACCACCAGCTGCAAGTGACATTGATCCCATAGTTCCCAATTTTCCACCAGCTGTTGCAGACATTCCACCTAAGCCACTGACTTTTCCACCGGCAGCACTTGTTGCCCCAGAAAAAGCTTTCGTACTCTTAGAACCGACGTTTGTCTGCTTTGTATTCTTCTTATTCTCCTCATAAGCTTTCTGAACAGAATTAGTCAGCTGATTATACTCTTTGTATGGTCCAACATTCAGATTCTTATTTTTCTTACCTCTAACAGTATGTGCCATTGTTCCGCTCATTGTTGAGTCAAGTTTCAGTTCTTTGTTTTGCTTTTTATATGTACTCTGTACTGATTTTCTTAACCGATCTTTTTTCTTTTCGGATTCTGGCTCATATTTCTCACGGATCTTTCGTATGGAATCTTTATTGTAAGAATAATATTTCTGCGATTTTGCAGTTAATGAATTGTTATCCTTTAGTGCTTCCTTACGATTTTTAAGATAATTATCTCCAATGTACTTTTCTTGACCCTTTTGAATTTCTTTTACCTGTTTCGATGTTACATTCCAAGATTTAGCACTTTTTTCAGACTCTTTTTTGATCTTATCCATGTTCTTTCGAATATGATCGCCTGCTTTGTTACCTTTTGTCAGTGCTGCAAATCCACCAACACCGGCACCAATGAATCCACCGGCAAGAGTTCCAACGACTGGAACTGCTGATCCGATTAAAGCTCCAGCGGCTGCACCACCACCAACCATGCCAAGCTTCGTGCCACCTCTGTAGTTTTCTTTTTTCTTAGTAGCTTTATTCTTTGTTGTCGCAGCGTTGATAAAGTTACCTGCTGCACTTCCAATTCCCGCAAGTCCTAAAGCTCCACCTAGTAACGAAGCTCCACCAACGGCTGCTGCTCCACCAGCTGTTGCTGCTCCTGATCCAAGTTTTACTCCAAGATTTCCAAGAAAAGCTTTCCATCCAGTAGCCGCAACAGTTTCTCCGTTTTTCAAAGTAACTCCAGAACCACCTAAACCAAACAAACCACCCGGTGTCCTTGTCGGTCCTGTCGGCTGTGTTGTCTTTGGTGTAGTTCCACCGCCAGTTGGTGTGACAGGGCTTCCACCGTTTCCACTGCCAAGCCCACCGTTCACATTTACAACGGATGCGGATACATTCATAAGTCCAACGGAACTTCCAAGAGGATTTCCAGAACCACCTGAACCGCCAGTGATCAGATCGTATAGACTTTTTCCACCTTTAAACAGCTTTAGCCCTCCAGATAATCCAAGAAATCCAGCTAAATAATCTGCGATACCAGCTTTATCTCCGCCTGGTAACAGATCCTTAAGAGATTCCTTGAACCAGTTTCCACCAGCTTTTGCAATATCTTTTCCAATCCCAGTAATCTTTTTAACGATCGCCGGTCTTCCTTTAGAATCCCACCACTTAGAAAACGGATTTACAATCAGTTCATCCCAAGCAATACTAATCTTGCCACCGATTGAAGCATTTTGGAATTTTGGCATACTAATAAGATCGTCGATCTTATCTCCAGCCTTTTCAAGTCCCTTGAATACAGATGTACTTGCATACTCTCCAAGTTTTTCAAGTGATGTTCCAGCTTCTTTTAGTTTTGCATCGGATTTATCAAGATAGTCTGCAAATTCTCCTAAACCTTTCGTTGCTCCCTTCTGGAGACCTTTTCCCCATTTAGAAACAATGTTTATGTCGAACGTATCTTTAATATTTGACATTAATCCAGAAACCGTCGAATTAGATGTTTTGTCCATCATTCCATCAAATTCTTTCAGCCCATTAAGGATTGTCTTAACTGCTTTGTCTCCACTGATTTCGCCCTTTTGAGACATTTCTCTGATCTGGGCTATGGATTTACCCTCTGCATCAGCAAGATACTTCCATGCGTTTATACCGACATCTGTCAGCTGATTCATGTCCTCTGCGTTCAATCTTCCGTTTGTTTTCATCTGACCTAAAGCTCTGGATACTCGAGAGATACCCTCTTCTCCAGCTCCAAGTGCTGCGGATGCATTACCAATCTTCGTCAGGTCAGGAATAATGTCTTTATCAGAGAATCCATAAGCCAACATCCTTTGAGCATTTGATACTACGGCCGATGTGTCAAACGGAGTAACAGATGCAAATTTCTTCGCACTATCCATAAACTTCGTAGCTTTCTTTTTAGATTTCAGCATTGTTTCAAAGCCAATTTGATATGTCTGAAATTCGTCTGCTAATGATACTGGATCAGCTATCAATTTCTTTGCAGCAATTCCAGTCATAACTCCACCAGCCAAAGTTTTTAGTGAAAATATAGAATTCTTGATCTTAGATATAACACTTGGGATTTTTTTGATCTGACTTGTTACCTTGTCATTGATTTTTAGGACTGCTGAAAAAGTCTTTCTACCAAAACTCATACCAGCACTCATAGCTTTTTTGATCCCTGCTGTTGCAGTGTCTTTTAATCCAAGTTTTGGAGTCCAGGTCTTTTTACCGAGCCCGTCTCCCTTTTTACCAAACTTGTCAAGGACTGGACTTGCTTTATCTTCAAGTCCTAATTTTGGCTTTGCACGCTTCTTTCCAAGCTTGTCCATCTCTCGTGATGCTTTCTCTGCATTCTTCCCTGTTTGCTGTAGGCCAGAAGACGCATGGTCGGAATATTCCGATACAACATCGATCACAATTTCTTTGTTTGCCATTTATGCATCGCCTCCTTCCATAGCTGTTATAAGTGCTGCAAAGATAAAAGCCCTCTCTCCTTCTGGGAGATCAAGGGCTTTTGATGGCAACATTCCAGTCCGTAAATAATTTTCTGCGAGCAGAGAAGCTAACGGACTGGACTTAATTAGTTTTTTGCATAATCAATGACATTTGTACCACTGCCGGATAACTCTTCAATCTTGTCGCTGACTGCTTCAAGTTCTCCAGCTGTAAGAATTTCCTTAATGATCTCTGCCTGTGTCATAACCATGTGACCAGCTTTGTTCAGTCCTTCTTTTAATGCTGGATTATCCCAGAATTTTGTTCCATCACTTTCCGGAACTGTTGCAATGTAAATCTGCCATGCCATGTAATCTGCATTGCTTACGCTTTTCTCAATTAATGGAAGTGATGCTCCACCCGGATTCGGCATATAAGTTGTTGCTCTCTTTCTGCAATCAGTGATTTCATCAAAAGATAATGGACGAATATCGAATTTAAACAATTTCTGTCCGTTTCTTTGAATATTTAATGTCTGGCTTACCTCTGTCTTATACTCTGCTGCCTTTAACAGACCAGTGATAAGGTCCATTTCATTTTCTTCTGTTACATTGATATTTGTTTTCTTCTCTGCCATTTTCTTATCCTTTCTTTATGCTGCCAATGATTTAATACAATCTGGTACACTGTTAACAATAAACTGGCACTGTCTCTTGATGATTTCTCCCGGTTTTACTTCCAGAATGTTTGTATCTCCATCAGGAATACATTCATCTAACAGATATTTACTTTCGCCACCAGCAAGTGGTTCTGTAACACCGCCCTGTAAACTGAATGTAGGAATTTTCCCATTTTTAATCGCTTCCAGCATTGGTACGATCGTCAGATCATCTCTTACTACAGCTTCAGTGAACGATGCTGTAAATTTAACACTGTCTGGAACTCCATATGTCTGTACATCTCCTGCCGGATGGAAATCTACGTTTGAAAAATTCATTCCGATTGTAAACTCTTCCACGGATGCAAACCAGATGGAGACTCCATCCAGTGTAATAAAAAGCTTTCCGTCTTTTCCTGTCATCAGCTTTCTAGTATCAAAACCTTTTCCACTCATCTATATAACACCTCCTACTGTGCGATATACTGGAACTGATATGTTAAGTAGATCTTTTCCATACTGTCAACGTCATCAATACGGATAATAAAGTATGCATAATCCGCTGCATGTGGATTTTCTGTATCCTCATAAAATTCGTAAGTATCTAAGATCTTTCCTTCTCTGTTCATTTCAGCCAGTACTTTTTTAGCTTCCTGAATCACATTATCAACGCCTTCTGCATTGTTGCTGATCTTACCAATCAATGGTTCTAATGTACGATTGATACGGTCAAAAGCTTCGTAACGTACAGATGTACGTTTGATTTTCTTCCATCCTTCGTCATCGTCCTCATCCAGAACTGTATATGTGTTCACTCCTGAATCAAACCAGACCTGTCCTTCCTGTCCTTCTGACAAAAGAAGCAATCCAGATTTGATCGCATCGACATATTGTTCATTCGTCAGCTGTTCAATGCATGACTCCGCATCTGGAATCTCTGTATGTACAATTGATGTACTTGAATCTTTGCATCCAATCACACCTGCCTGAACTGCTGCCGCAAGGTATCCTTCCACCCTATCTCCGGCAGTATTATAATATCCGCTACCGCAGTAAATAAAATATGGTGCATTATAGGATTTTGCATTCGTTTTTCTTGTAGCAAGTGACTTTCCTGCCGCTTCTCCAAGTACGCAAACACCCAATGCACCGTTTGAATGGATTCTTTCCATGTATGTCTTCGCTAATGCTTTAACATCTTCTTCGACTGTATCAAGCACCAGTACATTCCAAGCATAAGTTTCAAATGCATTAAACGCATTGCTGTAATCTTCTGTTGTGACTGCCGGTGCTGATCCACCAGCCAAAGCCTGCTGTGCAACCGTCTGCATGATCCCGGATGCTCCAGAAACAAGTTCTGCGGATAAATACTTGCTGTCTTTCATTGCTTCCACAAGATTTGCAGCCTCATTTACATCCGCACCAGCGATAAAGCTTACTTTCTCAACAAGTGTTGCCCCATTGTAAACGGAACACTCTTTTGTCGTTTCATCTCCTAATTTCTGTTTTACAGTTACGGAGAATTTCAAAGCGGTTGGATATTTTGTCTTTAATGTAACTGCATTTGTGGCTGTGGTTGTCTGTAAGGACAGGCTTCCTTCTTTACCACCAGTTCCAAGACGGTAAAGATATACCGTGTTAGCACCTGCATCAAACAGTTTTACCGCTGCATCGATCGTTCCACTCTCCATATAAAGTGAAAGAAGATCACTCTTTGATGTGATCTTCTGAATCTCTCCAACTGGACCAAAATCTGCATGAACCGGAATACAGAAAACTCCGTTCATTGCGGATGCTACACCATTATTTGTGATCTGCTCATGTCTGCGATAAACTCCAGCTCTTTCCTTTTTCTCGCCTTTTAAAAATAATCCGGACAAGTTCTTATACCTCCTTCTTCTTAAATGTATCTACAAGTTTCTTTGCTGTGCTCTGCGTTGCTTCTTTAACACCTGCCCTTGCAAATGCTGTTCGGATAATATCTTGTGATACTCCTAACACCTGTGGATTTTCTGCATATTCATCCACAGTATAAGTAACTTCTGGCACTGTTTTTGTTTCGTCTTTCTTTTCTGCCATTGTTTCCTCCTAACTTATCGTAATTGTCTTTAATTCATCGACTGTTTCAACATCTCGTAGCTTTCCGTACTGACCTCTTACCGTTACCTGTCCATCTTTTAATGGATCAAGTTTCGTGCTGTATGCCAGCTGATTTACAAAAAACGGCGATCCATCATTCATAACGAACCGCTCTCTTTCCTGTAAATCTTGCAGCAAGTTCATAACAAACTGATCAGCATTTACATCCGATCCGGAGATCACATGTACCTTGATGTTGTTTGTAAACCATGTACAAGCATATGTCGATGGGAACGTTCCTGGCTGCATAGAATCCAGTCTAGTATAAACAACCACTTCTTCATCATCCGGCTTCCAGATTTCGTCAAGTTCCGTGTTATTGATCACTGTCACGTTCCAGTTCTCATCAATGTGCTTTGCCAAAGAACCGACTGCATCCAGCGGAAGGTATGAATGTTTTGGAAAAGCATATGCATCGAATGTCAACACTGATCCACATACTTCTACATCCATTTGCCCTTCGATTGCTTCCTGAAATGATTCTGACTTTCTCCATACAAGAGAAATCGTTGTATCTTCATCGGTCAAGAAAACTCCTTCAAACGCTTTTTTCAGGATCTTCTTCGCTTCAAGCAAGTTCTTATATCCTTGATTATTAAACAGATACGCTATTGCAATCTCCATCGTTCCAGAAACCTTACGCTCTGAATCATCTTTCAGATTCAGCCCATAGATGATACGCCCATACTGCGAACCATCCCACCTTGAATCAGAATCATCAGGTGCCTGATCCAAAAATATTGCTGGTCCATTTTTGAACGTAGCCAATCCGTTAATATTCAGTCTTTTTAAGTACTTGAAAATTATTTCTTTCATAGAGTTACCTCAAAATCTGAACCGAAGATCTTTACAATCTCCGGCTCTGCTTTCTTCTTAATTGGATCAATAAATGGTCGTTTTGCCATCTTTTTTGTGCCACCTTCCAGCCATTCAGCGTGTTTTGAATTACTTTTTATCCGGCTTGTAACTTGATCTCCTTCAATCAGAGTTTGATCATCCCAGTCCTGACGTAACTTTCCAGACTGTGGTGCTGGTGTTTCTCCCGGTGCGGATGATCTATTCGGAAGCCGTTTGTATTTCTTTCCAGAACCGCCTTTCGACAATACTTCGATCTCAATATTTCTAAGGGTGTTTGTTGCCATTGCACCCTTTCGCATCATCTCTCTTTTGATACTTTCATCAAGATTCTTTGCACATGCTTGAAATTCAGCTTCTACGCCCATCTGTATCACTTCTTTCTAATACATAATAGATGGAAAACTGCCCTGTTCCAGCTGGATCTTTTGTACCCTTCACGATAAACTTACGATCATGGCACGGATCATCGCCAAGCAGTAACACATCGTTCTTACTTAGCTTAACCACTGGATGGTAAGACACAATCGTATGACTGATCGGAGTCTGGTTTTGTTTCCAGATTTCCATTGTCTTCATATCTGCTTCGGCTAGTATACCGTCTATGATCGCATCAGGGGCTTCTTTTTCATCGCCCTTTACAACTATGCCATCGTCCATGACTTCTGTATCCTGCCAGTAAACACGGAAAGACTGCATATATTGATATGGTCTACCGATTGATGTCATTTTCAAAAGCGTCCACCTCCAGGATGATTCATCATTCCAACGTAAAAATACTCTCGTTTTTCATTCTCATACGGCTTGATTCCAACACTGGAAGATGCAATTTCTTTTTTCAGATCATCATAAAGCTGTTTCCAGAAATTCATTCGATTACCAAAATTAAAAGAGACAGGACCAACACTGTTGTCTACGTCCTGTCCGTATTTGAACATCATATGTTCTAGCAATTTCAGTTTTGCCATCTTAAAATTGTCTGGATACTGCTCTAATACAGCTGTGATCTCTTCATCGGAAAGTGCAGCTGACATTTCATCCTTTGATACATCAGTATCCGCCAATTCGAACCGCATCTTCATAACATCATCGGAATTGATATCTTCTGGAAAATAGTTATACGTCATTCTCCTCGCCACCTTCCGGCTGTTCTGCTGGTTCTTCGGTTTCTTCTATTGCCTGACTAATATCAATATCAGTGGAAAGATCAGCAAGTCTTGTTTCAACCGCTGCCTTAATTCCTTTTCTTGAATCAATCTCATGCAGCAATTCTAAGACCGGTACATCTTCCTCTGTCATGGTCGCAATCTCAATTTTTGCCTCATCCATTGTTTTCTGGATGGTTGCAAAGAACTGTGATAACTGCTGTGCGTTCATTACAAGCTCGTGCTTTGATTGTAATAACGGAATTGATAAAGTGTTAGGGTTAACACTTAAATTCTCTGTATTTGCTCCATTTACACTTGCTGCTTCTGCAATGTGTCCAGACTTCTTTAAGAAAAGAGAGCGTCGTTCATCTACGACACCCTCTGGAACAATTTCTCCGACCTTATACTGCCTACCGCAAAATTTGACTGGCTTTAATGCAACATAATTCATACTAAGCACCTCCTACTCAGCTACACATCCTGTTAAGAATGTTGCGAGATCATCGGAAGTCTTTTTCATATCTGTTGCCATAAGTCCTTCGATGAACTCTGTATGAGTTCCACCTTCTCCGTCATACTGTGATGTAGCCATCCACTGTCCGTTTCCTAACATATCCCATGTATAAATGTATCCGGCGGATGGTTCTTCCAAAGATACTTCTTTTGGTGCATAAGTCATTAATGCACTGCTGTCGTCAAAGACAAACTTCATATCGGCTTTCTGACCGATCTCTGCTGCATTATATGTTGAATACAATACTTTAACCTCTTCAAAGCCGAGGACCGCTGCAATTACCTGTTCGTCTACAAGTGCTGGGTTTGGTGTTGATCCTGAACCAACAACTCGATCTAAGAACTGTGGATGATTCTTGATTGCTTTAAATGTCTTATATCCTAAGCATAATTTGTTTGGTAATCTACGTCCGTTTAAAAGCATTTCCTGTTTCATATCGTCAAACGCACCTACGATATCAGCATTGGCATCGTCGAAACGCACGAACTGTTTAGATGTTGAAGCTGTTGTTTCTCCTGTCTTAACATTTCCCCATGCATTAGCATTGAAAAACTTGTTTGCAAAGATCATATCAAGATGTAAATTCATCTGCTCCGAAATCTGTCTTACCTTTGCACGTCTTGGATCAATCGTTGCTGGTGCTCCTGTTCTCTGATAATCCAGAGATGTGATGTTATCTACACCGACAATAACCTGATCTACCTCGCATTTGTAAGTACCATCTGAGTGAGAAAATACAGCTGGATCTACTTTGCCGTATTTAGGCTTTCTTCTTACCTGATCTTTTGCAATCTCTTCTTTGTTGAAAATGTAGTAATTTCCTGTACTTGCCTGTACTGGAAGGATTGGAAAGATACTTGGTGCAACGTTCATTCCCGGTGCCTGAAAATAGCTCATTGCCATGTTAGTTAAGTAATAATTAGGTTTCCAGCCTTTCGCAATATCAACTGCGATTGCTGCTGCGTTATTATGTCCTGTGCTCATTTATTCTATTCCTCCTTTATTTACGCTTCGTATCCAGCATGGATAATCGCAACTCTTACGATATCTCCTTTTGCTGTTGCCGGTGCAAGTGCCATAGCTAAAATGTACTGCCCTGTGGTTGCCTTCTGGCAAAATCCCTCTGCATCTACAGCAAGGAAATCTCCAGAATCAAACACTGCACCAGCGGTCCACATGCCCTGATTTCTGATCTGAACAGTAATATTATCGCCTTTGGCTACTGTCTCATTTTCAAGGACCACAATTCCTGTTGCTTTCTTTCCAGCTTCAGGAAGTTTCGCTCCATCTTTTGTTAATACGACTGCTGCAGCTATTTTAAGTGCTTCTCCAGCTGTCGCAACGATCACTGGGCTATCATTGATCGGATTGTATTCATATGTTCTGTTTGCCATCTTCTTTGTACCTCCTTTCTTATTTATCGAACATTGCTCTTAATTCAGGATCATTCTGCATAACGATATCCTGTGCCTGTGCATCAGTAAGGTTTGGCATAGACTTTTTGATCTCTGCTACCTTTGCGTTCATCTTTGCAACACCTTCTGTATCGTCATTTCCTGTGTGAGCTCCACCAGATTTACCGATTTCCTCAAACAGACCTGATTTCTGAATTACCGCAAGGTTGTTATCCATGGATGCAATGAAGTTGTTATACGCTTCATCGGATGTTGCTTTCATGGATTTCAGAACTGGCACTAAATCCTCTGCTTTTGTTCCTAAGAGTTCATACTTCTTAGCAACTTCTTCTAAGGACTTCTGTTCTGCTTCTTCTGCTCTCTTCTGGATTGGTTCCATGATCTTTGCCATCATGTCAGAAAAGTTCTTAGTAACATCTTCCATTGCGTTACTCATTGCTTTGTTAACTGCTTCCTGAATCTGATCTTCTCCAGCTCCGGAATTAAATCTTTTTTCAGTACTCTCTTTGCTCGCATCAGCCTGTAATACTTTTAATGCTTCTTTCTTTTCTTCTTCTGTCATGTTGCTAATATCAAATGCCATATTGTTCTCCTTTACGACTTCGGTTTCTTTTTCTTTGTTAATAGTTTCAGGATCGCAAGATTTCTCAATTATCTCTTGCATTTTTGCGATTTCAAAATCATCCGCAACAACAGTATCTTCTTTGTCTGTTGCTGCACGTTCTAATTTGATCCAAGACTTGGATGCATCATCCGAAAATGCCTTAAACTGATCAATGCTCTGTGCGATTGCTGCCTGTTTATCCTCACACTCTTTATCGAGTAAGATTGACACAATCGACTGCTCCAGAGAGTTGCAGGCATTCCAGATCTGGTCCCTCACGTCGTAGATCTTCTTTTCATTCATTACATCATCAAATGATGTTGCTTCATCTTCCATGGACTTTCTGACATCTTCTGAATTTACTCCTAAGCTGTCACAAAACGCATTAAAGAATCGCTTGAAAAAGTTTCCCTTCGGTTCTTCTGCACCTCCTCTCTTTTTAATCAGGATATTTGCTTTCTGATCTGCTCCGATGTCTACTGCATCGATCTTTTTTACTTCCAGATCTTCCAGCTTTGTCTTTCCTTTTGTTTTCATGTTTCCTCCTTTCTAACGACACTTTTTCGAGTTTCAACACGATTATTCGAGTTTCAAAAACGCAAAGTGCAGTTTCAAAAACAAAAAATAGACCAATTTGCATTTTTTGCAAAATGGTCCTTAGTTGGTCTATTAATTGAACTATTTAGCTATTTTTTGAACTAAATTTTAGATTTAGCTTAATTTTTAACTAATTTAAGACTAAATTTCAGTTTTTCCTTTCAGATTTTACTTCTTCAATGATCTTCTGAATCTTTCTTTTATAGTTCTTGTTCCCTGTCAGTCTTATGTGACTTTCCAAGGTTCTTAGATTTCTGGATGTTGGAACTCTTCTACGTTCCACGTTCTTCTTGATTGCGATCGCAACTCTTTTATTCCTACAGTGCGTATGATGCAATTCAAAGCAATCAGGGTTGTACACGATCCATTCATCCTGTCGGTGTGATTTCTTAATCTTAAGAATGAGATCATCTCCTAATCTGCAAACATCCAGTCATCCGCTAACATATCAGCTTGGCTCGCTAACCATCCCATCTGTACACCAGACGTGCCGATAAACGCAATTGCTTTATTTCCAATGTCATTGTGATCACAATTAACAATTGTTCCGTCTGCTGCTGTGTACGAAATACATGTTGCAAGCTGAATATACTGTTTCTTTCCATTCCATCCTTTTCGTGCAACCTTAAGTCCTCTCTTTAAATACTTAATAGCGTTGGAAAAATCAAAATATGCTGCACCACCTAACTCTGGGCAATTTTCTTCATCTGCGATCATCCATTCATCAGATGTAATATTTCCGAATGTATATTCAGGACATTTTGTTTCTCGAATATCAATGTCCTCGCCATCTTTCGTATGCATGATAATTGTTGTTTTATCATTATCCCAGAACCAATATCCACCCCAAGATGGTAGCTTCACTTTTCCTCCGGATTTCATAATTTTGAATGCATCTCTAAATTCCATTATTCGTCCTCCTCAACTTCAATACGTTTCGCTTTGCCCTCAATTGAGAACATTGTATAAGTTCCGTCCTTAATCTTTGCCCAGACCTCATTGTCTGTGATGTGGAAACCAACCCACCAGCCTTCAGGCAACGTACCTTCCTCTATACCGAGAGTTTTCATCTTTTCCTTAGTGAATATAATACTCTCGATCAGAACGCCTGCACCGCCTCGCTCGTGCATCTCTCCGGCTTCACGATAGAACTCTACATAGGTATATGCTGTCTGTTCTAGTTCTTCCGGATCAATTAAATCGTTCTGGCGGTCAATCAGCTGATTTCCATTCTCATCGACTGCAATCTTAGCCCATCCAAAGACGTACTGCTTTTCTTCGTCCTTCTTAGTAATATCTACTCGATTCAAGGACTTTCGTATACTGTCCTGTGTCTGTGCTGGGGATCGTATATAATCGTTAAAATATCTCATGCTTCCTCCTTCTTATACAGCCGATCAAAGTCATTCTTACGAACTACATTTAATCGACCGACTGAATCTTTTACAACATAGTCTCCTATTCTTGCAACAAGTCTGCTGCCTTTATATCTTCGTGTATTAAAATAGACCGTGCATCCTATAACGGCTGTTGCTCCGTCTTTCTGTACACGATCTATCATAATTTCTTCGGTATTCATTTTCTTTGTGAACCAGTCAGGGGCGATCATATCAATATCAGGTGTGATCTGCACTGCCTGAACTGTCTGCTCTATTGCTTTGTACTTCATCATTCTTCTTTCTTTGCATATCGTCCAGTTCCATTTGCATAATGGATTCCGTCACAGATTTTCATAGTTACTTCTAACATCCCTAAAGGTTCAAACTGCCTACGAATATTTCTCGGAATTGTCTTATCCTTTAACCATTCATGCATGTCGTCCAGTAATTCAAACCATTCTTGTTCGTGTTCTGATACATCCATATCTTGTTTCATTAGCTGATCGAATCTTTCTTTTAATTCAAGATGTTTTTCCATTTTCTAAAGCCTCCATCCAGTGCGATACCTTCTGATAATCTTCAATATTTCCTGATAACATCATTTTATCATAGATCATATTATTCAGCCAGTCATACCTATCTGGTAACGGAACAGAAATAAGCTTCATTGCAAAATCATAATCATTTTTAAATAACCCAGCAACTTTATTTATATTTCTTAAAGCTTCTGTCATATGATCGTACTGTGATTCAAGAATTTGTATATTCTCTTTCTTGCTAATCTCCTGTGCTGCAAACTGTACCGAACCCTCTTCCATGTTCTCATACTGTTTATACATTTTATGATCATATTTTGTAACTGATCTAGCGTGTAACTGTTCATGTAACAAAATATGTGGGGCTGTTTCATGTCTGGTTATAATATCTCCGTTCCACTGGATACCATAAACACCAGAATCATCATCAACTACGACCTTTCCACTCCATGAGCTTTCAAGATCAAGATGTTTGTCTGCAATCTCTGACATTTTATTAGCATGAGTCTCTATTTCCTCTGTGCTGTACTCTCGCAGTTCATCTTCTTCTGTTTCATACGCTGCGGTCATAGATTTTGAATTGACATACATAACACAGCATTTACACCTCGGATGAAGCGGAGGAAGTAGCTTACCTGGGGCAAATTCTTCGTCCATTCCAACAACTTTTCCGTTCAGTTCTCTACATGTGCTGCATGTATTCTCACTGTCCGTTGCGGACCATTTTTTGTCCTGTGGTGGTAATATACCCTGATCGACAAGATTCTTTGTATGCTGGTATCTGCCATACTCATAGGCAAATGCTCTTTCGGTCTGTGCAATCGTCTTAGCTCTTTCCCTTAACTTACGTTCAGCATACTTCGCTTGCTTATCCCTTGCCATCTGTTCGATCTTCTCTGGCTTCGTTCGAGGGTGTTTCTTCTCCAGCTCTGCCTTGATTGTTTCGTAATACTTCTTTACTGCCTGTGTCTGTGGCTTGGTTAATCCAATGCAAGGGCGTATGAATCTGGATAATTCATCATCGCTCATGTGTGATCTGATCCCCATTTCGATCATCGACTGAATTGCATCTTTCTGTACTCTGGTACAGTTTGTTACTAACTCAGCTGTATGATTCTCCAACCAATCAGAAACGGCCCAGTGATCGGCATCAAATTTATATCCAATATCAATGCCCTTGAGCTTATTCTCATTGGCTGCTGCTGCCTTCATGGCTTTGACCATTTCTGGAGCAATCTTTTCGGAAACCACCTTTGAATAGTCCTGTTGCCACGCTTCTACAGTCTCTTTGGAGATCGAGCCAGCTTGAATTGCTTCTCTGATCTCCTTAAAAGTCAAAACTGTTTGCTGATCCTTCCAGAAGCTAACCAACCACTTAACAAGTTGAGGACTGCTGTTCGCTAAGTACCTCTCCAACGCTTCTTTAACCTCGTTGGGTGTCTTGGGTACTCTCTTCTTAACCTTTCGGAATAGGAACATATAATCAGCTCCTTCCTAAACGTTTTTTGGCTTCTTGTACCTTTCCAGCATCTTCGGCAACGTCTTGATTGTCCTCTGGATGTACATTATTTCCATTTCCCTGTGATCCAAGATCATTTGTCTGCTGATCTTCTCTATCAGGATCAATGAACCTTTCATCGTTAGCTACCTTTGGTGGCAAATTACCAGCCTCTCGAACATATGTTTCCAGTTCGTCGTCAGGGATCAATACGCCAGTGCCGACCATTGCCTGAATGTACTGTGCTAATTTGTTCATGTCGATCTTTTCAATATCTCCGTGAACCATCTTCGGATAGTCTGTAATCCCCTTAAAATGCTCTCCGTTCAGGTCAATTAATCTTGGAATTGCCTGATTGTTGAACGCTTCGCAGATAATATCTAGGTATGATCCAATCGCCACAGCAAATAACTCTGTCTTGTCATCTGATAACGCAAATGATCCAGTGTGTTCATGCCCCAACAGAATAAAATCCGCAAGCGTTGTCATTGCTATGCGGCTATCATAACGATTTATGATCTCGTTCGTATCAATCTGTCTGCTTCCACCTGTGGAAACAAGCTCGAACTTAAATCCCGGTGGTAGCACGATTCCAGCACTTTTGTCTTGTCGGACATTCTTTACCAAACTATAAGCCCAGGTTAACATTCTTGAGCCTTCGGGATCATCTGGATTATACAAGTCAACACCTTCTGGTGGTGTGACCATCGGTATACCAGCGAGATCTCTTTCGATCCCGATCCCTTCAAATTCCTGAATCCCTTTTTTAAAGTACCAAGAACGATAAGCATTTCTCAGGATACTCCTTCCTTCTGGATTTCCTTTTCTGGATCTGGTCCTGAAATGGATTGCCTTTTCCAGTGGGATCGTATAAAGTCCAAAATTTGGCGGTGGCATCTGCGTCATGCCGATAAGATTGTCTTCATTGTCATACTCCCATTGATACAACGAATCCTGTGATCGGATAGGAAGCTTTCTCCATCCAATCAAACCATCATCATATTTGCTGTTCGTCTTAGGATTTCCTGTCCGCCCTGATCTCCTCTTATATACGATCTCATGATACGACCAACCATATGTAAGGAATGATAATATTTCCGATACTGTGTCAGTCCATGTGCTCTGCATATCATTCATGCAAGACTCCACGAACTCTGCTGCCTCTATATCCTTTTGATCGTCTCCCTGTGGCTCTACGGAAAACTGTGCCTGTCTAAGCAATGTATCTAACGCAAATATGATTGCTCCGATCACATCGTCGTTAGATTCCATTTCCGCATATACCTTTACTCCTCGTTGACCTCTCAACTCTGGGAGAAATTCTTCGTAAAAGCTACCGCCCCACCGGTTTTGACCGATGCGACCTATTTCATCATACAATGCTATTTCACCTCCAGTAACTATCTTTTGTTCCAACATCACTTCCTGGAACACTGATTGGTTTAATTTTGTTTCTGTAGCAAGATAAAACAACAGCATCCGCCCGGTCCGGAGACTCTCCGATGCGTTCTTTCATTGCTTTTTTCGATTCTAGCCGTATCTTCCCTGATGAACTAAGATCATATTTTCTCGCACTTAATTGTGCGATAAGCTCTGTATCATTTGGTAATACTGCTTCTTTTTCTTCTAACATATCTCTTAATATGGACCATGCATAAGATGTGATATCATGATATTTTTCTGCTGCTTTCTTGTCTGGAACGGCAGCAGAAAAATTAACCGGAACGATAACCACACCAGATAGCTTTCCTTCCGATTTTAATTCATTCAAACGATCTGTTACCCCTCCACCAAGACCAGTATCATCTATGATCACATATATTGTTTTTTTATATTTAAACTTTTCCTTGATATTCCTACACTCTACAACAACATCTCCTACAGTTTTCATTAGATCTTGACCATGCCTAATCTTTTCTAGTGTGATTTTGTTATTCATATTTCTTGCGATCACTGTGTCATCGTCACCAAAGCGGGCCACATCGACTCCTAAAGTGCAAATATCAGCTGGTGGTATCTCTTCCAAGATGATCGATGCTTCCAACATTTCCAAGGGCATATAAACATCATCATCCTGTTTGGGAAACAATCCTTTTACTCTGACTCTGACAACATTACTTTCTTCTCCATATTTTCTGATCAGAGAATCAATGTTGTCTTTATTAGTTCTTTTAGATTCTGCGGAGTTTACAGTAATGCAATAATATAATTTACGATCCGATGTATGGCTGTCGTAAAATGTACCGCTTGCTTTTGTCGGGTTTCCACAAAGCAGCAATTTATTATTGGCTCCTGTCAGAGTACCTAAGATTGCTTCCATGATTGGATCTGCAACACCAGAAGCTTCATCAACGATGAATAGCATATTATCTTCATGGAATCCTTGCATATTTTCTGGAGTGGTTGCTGTTCTTGCTACTGCATACCAACGTTCTTTGCTACCAATCATAGATATTTTTGTTTTGGTCCACTGTAGTATCTCCTTCAATAACGGAGATTTACTTTGCCACTTTGAAACCTCTGCCCATAGAACATCGTTCAACTGGTGCAGTGTTGGGGCTGTTGCAACAACTCTTGCATTCTCAAAACAGCTTAAAAACCATAACAATGTTGCAGCTTCAAATCCTGTTTTTCCAACACCCTGTCCGGATTTTATCGTTACTTTTGGATTATCTCTTAAAGCAAATGCTGCTTCTTTTTGCCATTCATCTGGATAAAAAGAAAGAACTTCTTCAAAAAATTGAACTGGATTCTGCTGCCATAAAGGAATACTCTCTACAAGGAAATCATGTAATACTCTATCATCCATCTGATTCCCTCGCTTTTTTTACAGCATCCATCCAAGATTGAACTGCATCTTCTCCTGTATCAGTTTCACTGTGTCTGATTTGTTCTGTCTTAGCTCTGATCTGCTCAATCTTAGCTTTCTGTTCAACTGTAGCAATATCCATATGATCTGCAAGCCATTGTAAAGCTTTCATCTTATCAACCAGCTTAATACTCGCTCCGTCTTTTCCTTGCTTCACTTCCGTGATCAACGTTCCATCAACATCTTCAGATTGTTTAAATTTCACAGTATTGACTTCTTTTTCGAGGACTTCTTTTTCTCCAGTTTCTTTGTTTTCTACCATTACTGGACCAAAAGCACCTATAACTTGAATATTTTCTCGCCCAAACGATACATAATCTGTCACATCTGCAAACGCAATATCCATGTACTTTTGAAAGATATCTTCTTGTTTTAGCATCTCTCTGTTCATGTGATTCTGCTTTAGCTGTTCAATCTCTTTTCTTATTGCTGGATTCTTCATGAGCCTGCTCCCCAATACGGCAGCAGATGCATAAGTACATCCTGGATAAGCTTTCATGTAAGCTTTCGTATAATTAAACATCCTAGACTGATACAAACAAAAAAGCTGCTGCTGATCGGTAAGTTCATCGTTGATCACGACCTGACTTACATCCTCTGCAACGGCTTCTTTTTTGTGTGCACCCTTTTTATTTTGTGTGCACCCCTTTTGGATGCATTCTGTCTTTTTATCTCTCGACCATGCGTATCGTTTCTTCCATGACTTTACAGTGTTGATCGAGACTCCATACTTGGCAGCAATGTCTTTATATTTCATTCCCACTACATAGTCGGCTTCTGCAAGTATGTAGTTTTTTTCTTCACTCAAACATTACCACCTTCTTTCTTATTTCTTAAATGGACCTCCAGGGACTCGAACCCTGGACCGATCGGTTATGAGCCGATTGCTCTGACCTACTGAGCTAGAGGTCCTTAAATTTATGCACGAAAAAAGTACCCAATGCTATTAATATTTGGCCTCGGGTACTTTATTTCACTAGTTTATTTTTAGATTATTTTTCACAAGTTCTTCTGTTGCACAATTGAAATCGTTTTGAAATGTTTTAAAAATCTCATCATCATATTTTTTATGTAAAGATTCTAACTGTTCTAATTCTGTATCAATAGATTCATTTGCTTGAATTTTTTTATGCAAATTATTTATCTCTTTTTCTAACCAACCTGTTCTTTCAGTAATCTTCAAACATAAAGCGTCATATTTTTTATTTCCGCAATAATAACAATCTTCTTCCTTTACACTCATTGTTAGCATGAGTTCGTTATTAGTTCTTACAGCTTTTCCTCTTGCTAAATTATACTCTTTGTAGCATTCTTCTGTTTGCTGCTCTAGATATTCCTTTGCTCTGATCAACTCGTCTATAACATCATTGGCATAACTGCTTGAAAGCTTTATTATTTTATCACAGTAATCCATTTTTTCCTGACGTTGCTGTATCCTCTTATTCTCGATAAATGTTTGCTCTAAATCTTTTTTATTGCTTTCTAAAGTTTTAAACAAAACAAACAGTGTGATCATGCCGCTTACAATTGATCCTAGATATGATCCCCAGAATCCTATCCAACTATCTCCTCCAACAAAATTTTTAAAAACTGGACTTGAAATCATACACCCAAGAACAAATGGTATAACTCCCATAACAATTATAACTAACAAAACAATGTTTCCTTTTTTCAGTTTGTCCATAGACCCTCCGTATATTTTTTTTATTTATTATATCACAAAATTCCCATATATTCTAGTAGTTATAGAACAAAAGAACACCGTATTTCTACGATGCTCAAAAAAATTATACGGGGCGAGTAAAAAGGATTCTATCCAATTTCCTCAAGTATAACTATAACACACTTTTTTGTTTAATTTGTTTAATCTTTTAGATTTTCACTAACTATTTGAGAAATTCTACCTTTTGTATACCCCAATTGTTCTCCAACTTCCTGTTGTGTCTTACCATTTAGATAAATGAGTTCAAAGATCTGTCTTGCATTGCTATCAGGAATCAAACTGATAAACTCTTCGATCTCTGTCAGAAGTTCATCCACCTGTTCCTGTCTCTTTCCGTTGATCATCATCTGCCGATAGATCACATCTGTTTGTTTCGGCTCTGACATCACAACTCTCATGTGCGTTTCGATATAGGGAAACGTGTTCATGGATCCTTTTACTGTTCCAGCAACCGTCGGAATCCTCTCTGCTCTTTCATTCAGTTTCTCCATTTTGTCTTCCAGCATCTTCTGCTCCCTCTTCAGAGATCGATACTGTCTTAGTTTTTTCTTATCCATGTCTTGCCTCCTGTTACGATTAATTATCTGCTGCCTTATCCGGTCTGTCATCTCCTGGTACTCTTGTTTGTATAGTACCCGATCGGCACAAATGCCCATGCAGATTATCTCTGCACAGGCTTTGCATGGATCAATCATATCTGCCTACCGCTCTTTCTTTTCATCTGGCGGTTTCTTATGATCGCTTTTCTTGCATTTGAGTAATAAGGCCGTGATTCTTTCTCTCTTCTTCTTAATTCCTGTTCCTTTGCCTTCCAAGAAAGATACTTCTCACATCCTGTCTGACAAGCAACTCTCTTTGATCCGTGTGATCTATCTTTACAATTTAGGCACGGACAATCTCTATATGCCATTTATGTATCAACTCCTTCGACTTATTCTTCAACTAATATTTCAACTAATCTAATAATTAGTTCAACTTTCGCAGCGGACATTTGCTGCATACTGTTTCTATCAGCTCATCATAGTCTTTTATTTGGCTTGGATACTTGCAATAGTTATCACAGATGTTGCTTTTTATTTCATCAAAAAATTCTGTTATTGTCTTTGGTTCCTCTTTCACGACACCTGTAAGATTCTCTGTTATTGTCATAACTCATCCCTCTCTTTCGCTACAGCACAGAGTGACATCACTGCCACTCCTGCTACTGCTCCAATAACTAATCCGCTTAAAAATCCAACGATCATAAATTAACCCTCCATCATATTTTCAAACCTGTATTTTTGCTTTGCATCTGGATATTTTTCGTGATCTACTTCACTCATAAACATCTGTAATGGCCTAGCATACATTCTCTGCATCTCTCTTATATCTGAATATATTACAAATAATTCATTTGTTTCTGTATGACGAGCCACTGTAATAACAACGTACAAACTTCCTTTAAAGTGTTTGTATACTTCATATGCTTTCGGCATGTGTCGTCCATTTAGCATTTTCGCCGCTCTTTCTATTTTCTCTATTGTCTTTCCCATATTCTTAACGCTCCTTTATTCCAAGTGGAATGTTACATTCTGCATGATTGATCCCAGTATCAAAAATTTAATAGCTTGATAGCAATCTTTTTTTCGGTCGGAATAAAAATAAATTCCATAACATGCGATTGTTAGTGTTAAACTTAATACTTTTACAGCATCTTTTGTTGTTATCATTTCTTACTGCCCCCCCCCCCACATCGTAAATCTCACATGATACTACTTCGTTTCCTGTTCCGTTATCTGTAACCTCAACATCCACGTCATATCCGTGATCTACCAGAGCATCGATGATAATACTCTGGATGGATTCTTCTTTTGTGTGGATATAGGCTTTTCCTAATCGTTGTCTGACTTTGCCCATTATTCTTCTACCTCTACACCGAAAATGTATTTTAAGATTCTTTCTTCTCCCACCGCTTCAATTGCGTCACGAGCAATAGGAGCTGATGTAAAACATGTAGCTGATTCTTCTTCTATGTAATATCCCCGTGTTATAAAAAGATCATTTACTCTATGATTAAACGCAATCATATAATGACCGTTGTCATTATTCCATGCTTCCTTTTCGGGATCATTGTGCTCTAATGCGTATCTTTTCAGTTCTGCTTTTACCTTTGCTCTTTCTAATGCAAAGCACACTTCCTCTCTCGTTTTATATACATTCCCAATTTTAAATCTTTTATAATCAGCACCGGCTTCTTGCCAAGTATCTGTACATACATCGGTAAAATCGTTTATGTAATAATATTGGTCTATTTTTTTAGGCTTCCACACACGACTTTCCTTGCTCGGTTCTTCACTCGCTTTGCCTAACACTTTTGTAAACTGTTCTCTTTCTTCTTCAGTCAAATTGTCTAAATGTATTATGTTCTGTTCATTCATATTCTCTTCTCCTTAATCTCTTGGTTGATACATCAACTGTTGTATTGTTCCATTAGTTGATGTATTAATTGGTATATTAGTTGTTCCTTAACTTTCTTTAACAATTAATAGAAACGATCTTTCTGCATTTCATCATCAACTTCTTTTGGTATCGGAATCGGTTCAAAGTCATCATTTTCCCCATTCATAAATTCAATCAAGTCATCTATGTAGTTGTTAAATTCCACCATTCTTTTTTCTTCATCGGTCATTATCGATCACTTCCTTCTCACAATAAATGCAACCCTTATCGCACTTGATCCGAACCTTTAACTTCTGCTGCTTATCCGGACACAACTTCATCTCATTGATTCTCTTGCCTGTGATCTCACAGATGTAGCCTTTAAATTCTTTCTTGTTTACCATACTGCCACCGCCTCATGTAAATGCTCTCTTAATACGTCTGCTGCTTCGTGCTGATTTTCACGCTCCAATAACTTGATCACATTCGGTAACACTCTTCGCCCTTTATCGATCACTTCCTGGTTTGATGCAATCATTTCTGCATTCATGTCGATGTTATAACGTTTCTTTAAATCAATTGCCATGTCTTCAAATGTTACAAAATGTTCTGCGTACTGATCCAGAGATACCAGGCACATGGATTTATGATCATATGCTTCTTTGAATCTTCGAAGCCTCTTTTCTCCAAAGCCTTCGCTATCTGCCAGTGCTGATAATGCTGTTGTCATGATGTTTCCATAGAGTGTTGTTGCTAGGATTTCAAAAGCTTTATCTAATCTGTCGTTGTCGATCAGAAGTCCAACTCTCAATGCTCCTCGTATCTGAAGCTCTTTTCTTAATCCATCAATTCCCTTTTTTTCTGCAATGCCTAACGCATATGCCATTCCTGCCATTCTTGCTTCCTGCTCTTTATCTAATTTTCCCATCGTTATTTCCTCTTACTCGTATGATCACAGACAACTTAATTCTTTACCTGAAACAATGAATTATCCCAATCACTGTCCTATTACTTTTTGCCTGATTGTATAATTCATTGCGATTCCTTGTTTGTGGTTTGCAAAATGATAATTGTAATACTGAATCTAGATCATGAAAATAAACAGAAACTTGAAAAAATATGTTTACATCGTATGATTTGTTAATAGTTACTTGAGAAATCTTAATCAGGTAAAGAATTAAGTTGTCTGTGATGGTACTCCTTTCTACTTTACATTACTGCCAATAACTTATTAATAAAGTACTGCTGCCCTTTACCAGTAACCATCGTTGTTCTTGTTATTCTTATGCTCTCGTCTGGATTTGTGATCGTTCTTTCCTTGATTTCAAACAACCCTGCTTCCATGGATTTCTGCGTTGGCATATTTTTGCTTGATCCACCTTTGATCAGGTATCCATTATTTCTCAGGTATGCGAACAATCTATTCTGACCTGTGTGCACTCCGTTTTGCCGAAGAATCTTAGCTAACTATCCAATCAAGATAGATGTATCGCTCGTGGACACAGCATCGGCAAACGCTTCCTTTGGTTTCATTCTCTTGTTATCTTCTAACAATGCAGCATTATTACTCTGTAGATCATTTATTGTCTTTTGAGCTTCTAATACTGCTAACGCTAGCAATTCCTTTCCTTGTGGGATATGATCTGCAATGATTTGCTCCATCGTGTGAAATCTATCAATATACTTTGCTGTAAACTCTGTCCCTTTTACACCTGTAAGCTTGTGAGCAATAAATTCGCATCCTTTCTTTGTGATCTGGTAACATGGTCGAGTTCGATTGTTATTATCTACATATGTTGATTCATTGAAAAATTCGTCGTGTCCAAGATTGGACTGTGCTAATTGATCAATGTATTCTCTTATGTCTCTCATCAGTTTGTTATGTGCTTTACCTACCATCTCAGCAACTTCAACACTACTGATTGTCTGTTCAATCCTATCCATACACTATGTCATCTCCTAACTGTTTCTTTAATAACTGTCTTTCCAGATTCTCATAATCACAATCTTTGACTTCTCGCTGTGTAAAATTGTGTATAGTTTCTTCTTTCTTTGGTTTCGGTGTTGATTTCTTCCGTTTCTTTGATGTAGGGAAGAAACTCTTATATCCTCCACCAAATGCTTTTCTTACAATGCCCAATTTATCAGAATCATTCTCAGCCAGAGAATCTAGTTCTTCTTTCAAGGCATTGATCTGTTCTGCAGATAATGTTGGTCCAGTATGATTCCTCATATCAAGATAAAGACAGAACTCTCTGTTCAGATCTGGATTGCTATAATAATATTTACTTTCCTTTACTTTACTTTCCTTTAGGGATTCTTCTCGGGAATTATCGTTATTTTTCTTGGAATTATCCGTATTATTCTCAGAATTATCTTCAAAATGGGTAACTTTAATAAAAGGTTCTGTTTCTTCTTCATTTAAAAGCCAGAACCTGTCGACTTTTATTGGATTCTTCTTAGCTCTTGTTTTTACTGCTAACTGGAATCTCTTCTGTATTCCGGCAGAAGTCAGGACAGCGTCCGACTGGAAAAGCTGTTTATCAAACATCGACCGTTCCAGTAAGAATGTCAAGACTTGCTTCACCTTATCACTATTCATGTTCAGATCATCTGACACGATATAGTAAAAATCATCATCTACAATGATGTAATATCCATTTCTATATATTTCACAAAGAAGATAAATGAAAATTGTGATCCCGTCTGCTCCATATCTGGATTTCAAGATCTTTATCTTCCTGTCCGAAAAGAAATCGCAATCCAAAGAAAAATAATCGACGCCTTGTTTTTTCTGTCTGGCCAAAACGATTCTCCTTTTCTTATTTGATTTCTTCTATCTCTACTTCAACTCGTGGGTCCTCTGCATAATGCTTTTCCATATGCAGCGTTACAACCTGCGTATCATCCCTGTATGCTAGTTTATTCAAAGCATCAAGAATACTTTTTGCAATGTTATCAATGTCTGGTTTCTTCGTTGGAAACATAAGGTCTTCCAACATCTGTTGTTTCTTTTTCTTGCTTGTACTCTTAACGATCGGATAATAAGCTATGATCGTTACTTTTAAGGGCTGTCCGTCATTAAAAATGATGTTGTTTGATTCCTGCCTGTAACAGCACTTGATCAGATTCTCGTATAACATAGTACCTTCTGGCGTATATGAGAATGTTCCACCTTTTTTACTACGGACAGTTTTCGCCCTGGCTTTTCCTTTCGGTGCACCAGGGACTGTAAATCTAACTGTCTCCATAACTGTTACCCGATGATCGTGATCACTTTTAACAGTTCTTCCGGTAAATTCTCTGTTAAATATTTCTTGATAGCATCTACAGCTTCATACTTCCAGAGACCACCATCAGCTTCTACCAATTTAAACATTGGCTGCCCATCAGAACCTTCTCTGATTCGGAAGATAAACTTGCTTTCTGGCTGTTCTACTTCCAGGAAGGTACGATATGGGCGAAGTGTTACTGGATTTGGTACGATCACATCTTCTTTTCCTGCAATGCCTTTTGTGATCGTAGCTTTCTGGCTGACTCCATCATCTCCATAGTTGGCCACTGTTTTATTTTCTACGTTTCCGGCAACTGAAAGAATCAGTTCTGTTTCATCACTCTGTTTAAAGGCAGTCTGCATATTAATTACAAACGCTTCCTGATCATAGTAATGATCGAAATCAAAACCATTTGGATTTGTACCTACGTGGAATAATTCTTCTCGATTTCTTTCCCGTGTAAGACCAGATAGTAATCTTACGCTTGTTGGAGATTCTACGTGAATGATCATAGATTCTCTTAACTCTTCACTCTTTCCACTGATATAATCGATCAGAGAATTAAGGCTTGTTGCTGTCAGAGGATCTGCCATTTCTTCTCTGTCGTATCTTGACATTGATTTATCGCAATAAGTCTTTCCTGCGATTTCTACAACATGTGGCTCTCTTGCACTGTCTGTCAGTTCTTCGATCTTTTCGATTGCTTCTCTTAAAAATGTATTATCCATTGTTATGTACCTCCTGTTTATGCCTGTTTTGCTTTTCTTAAATCAATGACTTTGTTGCTTGGTTCATAGATTTCCCCAGTGTCCGGATCAAAGGCTTTCTGTGGCTCTTCCTCTTCCTGATCAATCACATCATTGACACTCATCTGTCCCGGAATCTGGTTAAAAATCTCGATCGCTTCAACCTCTCCGGTGCGAAGATCTCTGCCCATACTCAGTGCTGTTGTAGCTCCAAGTTCTGGTGCAAGACTCAGTTTTGTTTCAACTGTAGTCGATACAAAATTTCTTTCATCGTTTGGACGAAGAGAGATTGACACATTAATCTTTCTTACCTTCTGTGCATCTGTGTTGGGATCCTGAATGTTTTCAGTGACTTTTTCTAAAGCCTTATTGAGCTGTACTGAAAGTTTCCCTCCTGCAAACTCTTCCAAGTTAAAATGTTTCATCGTGTTGCTCCTTTCTTTTATTTAAAGAACTGCTGTGGTTCTTCTTTTACTGTTTCTTCCTGCGGTTCCTGTTTCTCTGGTTCTGTCGTTTCCTCTACTGCTTCCTGCAGATACTGATCTGCTACAATATTTTCTTCTGAAACTGTATCTACATAATCTTTTGTCCCATCTTCATGGATCACCGCCATATCAGATTCCATTGCATTCTGCATATCAATGCTCATGATTCCCCATTTACTGATCAGCTGGCGAAGCATTGTCTTATAAGCCATTCCATCAAAATCTTTCTCCCAGAATGTATATCCTTTTTTTGCTGCATACCCTTTGGAATACTTTAATGCATGTGCTTCCATTTTCTTTTTGGACCAGTACATAGCTTTTCGGAAACCGTTTGTATATTCAAACATTGCATAGTATCCGATCGTCTTTGCTTCTTCCCTTACTTCCTCATCATCGATCAGATTTACTTCGATTTCTTCATTCAGTGGATCAAATCGAACCAATTCCCCATCCTTAATTGCCAGAACGTTTAGTTTTTTGTACTGCCCTGAGCGGATCGCTAACTGAATGTATCCTTTATAACCAAGCTGAAACTGTGCTTCTTTACATCCTTTTTTGTTGTTTCTGAATGGAACCATGTAATACTGTCCAAGCTGTGGTGATGGAGAGAGTTTTAAAGACTCTCCAAGTAGTGCGGCACTTAAGATTGATGGATTTGTACATTCCTGTAAATCTGAATTAACCTGTACTGCAGATACAATAGAAGCAATGAAACGATCTCCGTTTTTACCACCGACTACATTATTAATCTGATTTTTTACAGCATCATTTGTAAGATATGCCGTTAATCCTGTTTTCTGCTGTCTGTTTGCTAAACTGTTTCCAACTGCCATCTTATAATTCCTCCTGACTTATGATTTCAAATTCTTCACATGTTTTCTTAAGAATGCTGATCTTCGCATTCGCTTCATCAAAGTTGTGCTCTTTTACAACACAACGAAATGTAATCGCTAATGTTCTTTCTCCTGTACGTTTAGGTTTTGGAACTTCTGCCGGTTCTTTTGGCATCTCTGGTGCTTCTTTGCTTTCGCCAGCAGATGCCACTTTCTGCGCTTCTTCTTTTAACTGCTGCTGTCTCTGCGCTTCCTTCTGCTTTTGTTCTTCCTCAAATAAGGCTTTCTTCTTGGCGGTTTCCTCTAACTTCTGTTTCTTCATCATTGCAGCGGTCAGATCAAAAGCTTTCAAATATTCTTCCTTCATTTCAAAAACATAAGGACTTGTATCTGCATTGATTACTTTCAGATCGCTGTCAACTTTATCTCTGATCTCTGCGATCTCTGTTGTGATAGATTTCAATGCCGTTGATACATTTAACCAAGAATCCTTGTAGATTTTTTCAAATGGAACCGTGCGATCAAGATCACCGATTGTCTTTGAATAGATTCCCTTAATTTTCTCTAATTTTTCTTGCCGTGTTGCTTCTTCGTATCCTTTGATCTGGATGTCAATGTTTCCAATCGCTTGATCAACGATGCCGATCAGTTCTTTTTCCTGTTCTTCAAAAGCTGTGTATGGCTGCATGACCTGTCGTTTGATTTCTTTTCTTTTGTTCTCTAATGCGGTTACAAATTTTCGAAGATTAGCACGATCCTTTTTTGCATCCTTAATCTGATCTGCTGTATAGACCAGATTCATATAGTCGTTTGCTTTCTTCTGGATCTCTGTTTTTAACTCTTCATAATTCCAATCAATCTCTTTCAGGAATCCTTCTTCCTGTGGATTGTATATCTTAAATTCCATATGTTTCTCCTTTATTGATTCATCTGATCTGTATCCCGGTAATGAACTATATGGAGAAGCCGAATTACTTACTTCATTTTTCAATGATATTTACTCTACTCTCCAAAATCGTTCCGATTCAGATTTTGTTACAGATGCGCCGTTTTAATCACCTCTTCACGAGTCATATTTAAGATGACTTCAATATGTTCAACCGTCAGGTTATTGCCTTTTAAAATCTCCACAATTTTATTTACAATAGCCTGATTTTCTTTTTTCTTTTCTTGAACCTCTTTCATATATTCATCGTATCGATTCATAACAATTTCTCCTTTTATATTTCTGGAAGAATCAAGTTTGGCTGTTGCCTTCTTTGAACTTTCTGCCAGAACTCTTCTTCTGCTTGTCTTAATATCTCAATATCTTCTTCTACGTCTGATCGCTCAATATGGTAATCTTTTGTCTGCAACCTTATCTGCCCTTGCCATTCTGACTTTAGCTGTGCCCGAAGCTCAACGAAATCATATTCTGTAACAAGTAGATAGTGCAAAACCTGTATGTAGTAGTTATCAGGGATTCGATCATTCCATTTTTCTCGCTGCATACTTTGTAGGATATTTGTAGTCTTGATCTCTAAGATTCCCTTTCTTCCATCCTGATCTGTAAGCTCTCCGTCCAAGGAAGCATGTGCCCATTGATATTTTTCATTTCTGATCATGTTGTCTCCGAAGTATTCAACCTTGTATTCTGAATGGTCAAGAGCAAATAATTGTCTTAGTAGCGGCTCTGCATCATGTCCATACTTCACATAATCCTTATCTGAAATATCCGGAGCGATCCGCTGTCCTGTTTTTTCTAAATAAAGATCAGTATTGGTTTTATATGGATTGAGTCCTAATACCGCAGATGCATCAGATCCACCGATTCCGTGTCTGGCATTTAACCAGGAATCAAAGGAATCGAACTGGATCCGTTTGATTCCTTTGCTAATCTCAATCTCCTGCATCTTTAAACCTCTTTCCCAATTCTTTTAATTTAGGAAAGACAAGATCAAACTGTTCTTCTGACATTCCACAAAACTCAATTCCTGCATTTCCATACTTTTCTCCAATAATCAAGGCATTACCAAGAATCTGGTATCCATGGCGATCTGTCTCATACAGCCATGAAGCTATCTTATTTAATTTATTTTCATCGCAATGAAAATAAAATTCTTCATCAACCAACATGCTTACTTTTGATCCTGGTACATTTTTAATCTCAATTCCTGCACCAATCTCTGTATATAATCTCTTGGGCTGTACGTGTTCAATTAGCTCACATCTGTTTCCGATGTGTTCTTTCAACTTTTTCCATGATTTAAGTCCCACGTCTGGATATTCCAGCTCTTTTACCTCATTATCAGTTGTGATCAGAATCATCTTTCCCATTGTCATTTCCTCTTCTTTCTTCTAATAGTCCCATCAATTTTTCTTTCAGATACCATGCTTCGATCATACAGTTCGGATTGTTGAGAAACAGCATTGTACTGTAATCTGGTCGCTGTTCTGCACTAAAGCCATTTTCCCAGATCTTAACGCTTAGCACTGCGGTAGCTCCATGATATTCAGCTTGTACACATGGAACACCTGGTTCTCGCCAATCTATAGTTCCATCTGTCATTTCTTGCAGTCGCAACGATAGATCAAAGATCTCAACTACCAATTTTCTGATTTCACTTTTCTTCTGATCTGTGTTATACTTTTCTTGTGTATTTACATCTGTGCCTTCGGAAGTTGCCGCTTCCTGGGCACATTTTTTTATCATTCTTGCTACTTCGTCATAAGCAAGAAGCTTTGCGGTTTCGAAGTGTATTTTGCCTTCTAACTCTTCCGCCTGCATATCTAGCTCAATTTCTTTCTCTTGAAATTTGATCATATGATCAAGCTCTTTTAAAATCTTATTTATCAAATTTCTTCACTCCTTCCTCATAGATCATCGCTGTGATCAAACACAACGCTGCTAATTCCTTAAATATTCCCATTGCGATCAGCACCGCTGCCGTGCAGATCATGGCTTTTGTTTCACTTTTCATCTCATGCTCCTTTCTCAAACACTTATCATTTCAGTTGCAAAAAACTTTTTTGCATTTATGAAATATCTATGCTTATTTTCACTTGTCCGGATTGCATATCCCCATGGAAAAATCCCTTGAATCAGTCCTTTTTCGATTGTTGGAACCCCCATTCCCATCAAATACGCAACTTCTTTCGGGGTTAACGTCTCTATTTTCTTTTTAGGAATTACTGTCTCTTCGAAGTAATTCTCTGGAAGATCAAATGCTTCTGCAATCTCATTTCGTCTTGCTTTTGTCGGTTCCGAATCTCCGGACATCCACTTACTGACGGTCGATCTACTTACACTGCAGATTCTGGACAACTCTACTTGATTGATGTTTTGATCTACCATTACTTTTTTAAGCCTGTCCCTGAACACCTTTATCACCTGCCTTTCTTCAGATGGCTTAAGTCTCCGCCCGATTGAGTGCTATTTTTAATAATTAACCAATTTAGGGAGGGTTTCGGGGTTACGTGTATCGGACAGAGGATTAAGCCATCTGCTATTATTCTGTTGTTTTTCTTTCATATATCTCCTATACTTAATTCACAGGGCACTGGCATGTCCGAGTATTCAAGAAAGGAGAAATCCGTATGAAATACATTTTCTACATTGATCAGGAAACCGTATCTTGCGATTCAACCACCATTGAATCTTTAATTAAAGATAACTGCAATTCATATTTACAAGTAAATTCATCGCTTTGGGCTTTAGATATTGACAAAGATCGTTTCATAACTAGTTTTCTTGCTCCTGAAAAATACTATATCGATATACTCTTTGATGAATATCTAAATGATTCCAGTATCTGTTTTATGCTAGATGCGAATTCTAAACATTGTAATTATTTGTTACCGGACAGTGCTATTCAATTTATTTATAAGGACGTTGAATAACACGCTTCTTAATAGCTTTTGTCCCTAAGCTTTGCAACGCTTCTGTCATTTGAAGGAGTGCAACTACATCTTCTTCATCTAGATATTCTTTTTGGCAGAGCGTTGTAATTGCTTTTTGAATTTGATTTCTTACATAATTCAAATAATCACTAGTTATTGTGATATCTGGTTTTTTTCCCATATTCTCACCTCCTGGTTATTTAATTTCGGTTAAACCGAAGTCTAACGGTAAAAAAATAATCTGCGAATAACGTACATTATACGTTTCTTCTATTTTACGAAGCACTGGAATATCTGGATAAGACTTTCCTTGTTCATAGTTTCTAAGTGTATCTGTCGCTATTCCTATTAATTTAGCAGCTTCTTCTTGCTTATACCCTCGCATTTCACGGATACTTTTTAATGTTGCTTTCATATCTTTAGGAAATCTAGTTTCCATTTTCATTTTCGCTCACCTCCTTAGTTCTCTTATATACTATCACGGTTAAACCGAAGTGTCAACGGTTTTTCCGAATTTTTTTCGGTTTATGTTGATTTTTTTCGGTTTCTCCATTATAATATAGACATATTCAAATCAAGAAAGGAGGCACTGGTAAATGAGCGACTTAGGAAACAAAGAAGTCATGGCTAGAAATATAAAATACTATCTAAAGGCTAACGATGTTACTCAAACAGAAATGTGCAACACCTTAGGTTTTAAAATGTCTACCGTATCAGATTGGATGCATGCACGAACCTATCCACGAATTGACAAAATAGAAATGATGGCTAATTATTTTGGAATAGAAAAATCGGATTTGGTAGAAAAGAAATCTTCTTCTGCAGAACTTAATAAAAGAGACACAAAACAAATAGAAGAAATCCTACAGCAAACCAAAGACAAACTAACATCCCAAGAAGGACTAATGTTTGATGGTGATCCTGCTTCTCCTGAAGCAATTGAATCTATTCTAAACGCAATGGAAATTGGGATGGAGATGGCTAAGAAAAAGAACAAGGAAAAATATACACCTAAAAAATACAAAAAGGACTGATGTGAATGGACATAAAAAAGATTGTAAATTCGCTTGTCAAGAAACACAAAACAAGAAATCCTTTTGAGATTATCAAAGGACTAAATGTTATTCTTGTGCCAGTGCCACTTGAAGGTGTCAGAGGGTTTTATCAATATTTTCAAAGAAATAATATTATCTATATTGATGATTCTCTTCCAGAACATGAACAGATTCTTGTCTGCGCCCATGAGTTAGGCCACATGCTACTGCATAAAAAGGCTAACGCTCTCTTCATGGATACGTATACTGGATTTAACACCACAAAATACGAAAAAGAAGCTGATTTATTTGCTATGGAACTTCTGGTACCTGACGAAACATTCTTAGAATATCAAGAATATACAACTGAACAAATTGCACTCGCTCTTGGGTACACTGAAAAACTAATTAAGTTAAGATTAAAATCAAAATGAAGGGAACATAATGGGGTTATTAAATTCAATATTTGGAAACAACGAATTAAATGATAAGATTCAGGAATTAGAAAATTCTAATTTAGAAATGCAAAAAACAATTGCTAATCTTGAAATCGAAAAAGCTAAATTGGAATCGAAGCTTACACCTGAAATGTTGGATTTGGAATCTTTACAAAAACAGATTTCTGAATCACAAGTAAAATTTGCTCATGATAAAATGGAACAAGAACAAAAGCTTTCAGAACAGTATGATAAGTACATGGAAGAAATTTCTAAGCAAAAGTCGCTTATTCTTGCTTACAATGACGAAATTAATGAGCTAAATTCTAATATAAAAGAATTGAAAAATGAACTTATTACTTTCTCTGATGAAGTTCTTGTTCAGGATTTCGGGTTATATGAACCACGCTACTCTTTTACTAACGCTGATGCTTATAAAGCAGAGCTCATAAATATACGAAACCAGCAGAAAGCAATGATCAAGGATGATACAGCTGTATCCGGGAACATAGGATGGCAAGTAAATGGTAGTGAAGCCAAAGGACGAAAGTTAGTAAAAGACATGCAGAAGCTACTGCTTCGTGCGTTCAACAGTGAATGTGATGAGATTATTAGTAAGGTAAAATACAATAACTATGATACATCTGTTAAGAAAATGGAACGAAGTTTCAATGCTATTGCTAAATTGGGTGTAACAATGTCAATTTCCATAACCGCTCATTACTATGATCTGAAAATTCAAGAGCTTAGATTAGCTCTCGAATATCAGATTCAAAAACAGCGTGAAAAGGAACAAAAGGCAGAATTAAGAGCTCAACAGCGTGAAGAAGCTCGATTACAAAAAGAACTAAAAGAACAACGTAAAAATATTGATAAAGAACGCAAACATTACGAACAAGCCCTTTCTAATATCAATCATCAAATTTCAACCGCTTCTGATGACAATATAGAAGATTTAAATCAAAAGAAAGAGGAAATCATACAATCTCTTTCCGAGATTGACACTAAAATCAAGGATATTGATTACAGAGAGGCTAACCAAAAAGCTGGTTATGTATATGTAATTTCTAACATTGGATCATTCGGTGAAGGTATTTACAAAATCGGTATGACACGTAGATTAAATCCACAAGATCGTGTAGATGAATTAGGAGATGCTTCTGTTCCATTCAAATTTGATGTACATGCAATGATCTTTTCAGAGGATGCTCCAGCATTGGAAGCAGCCTTACATAGAGCTTTTGAAGATCGTAAATTAAACCTTGTAAACCAAAGAAGAGAATTTTTCAGAGTTTCCTTAGATGAGATCAAGGATGTTGTTAAGAATAATTTTGATAAAACAGTGGAATTTGTTGATGTTCCTGATGCTGATCAGTACAGAATCTCCCTGAAACTACGAGAGGAGGAACATCAAGAATGAGCATCTTTGATTTTTTCAGAAAGTCGAAACCCGAAGAACCTAAGCAAGAAGTTTTAGATGAACCATCAACTTCTAACATCGCCTTGGATTCATCATCTTATGTCAATGATTCAGAAGTTTCCCTAAAAAAAAGAGAGTTTTATACAGCTGTATTCCTCGACAGATACAGTACTGGAACTCCGATCATGGACGACAACGAATATCCAAGATACTTCCAGTATGATTTTGAAATCAAAAGCCCATCTAAATTTCATAAAAAATTAGTCCAAGATGGTTATTATAAAGATGCTGAATTGGTAGATATCTTGAGTTCTTTAAGAATACCAGAGTTAAAAGCTCTGTTAAGAGAATTACGTCTACATGTATCAGGGAACAAAGAAGATTTGATCAATCGTCTATTAGCTACTGATTCCTCTGATGAATTAATGCATATTTTAAATGCTGATCATATAAAATTTTATTCTCTATCTAATAAGGGAAAATATTTTGTGGAAAATCACAAAGATTATATTGATCTGTTTAACCACAGAATCAAATTAGGGATAGGCATTGACGAATATATATCTGCTAAGAAATCATGTCCAAATAATTATGATTTTCATAAGATCATTTGGTCTATATTCAATGATCGAGAATTTGAATACATGAAAAATAGTAAATTCAATTTATTAACATGTAATTATCGATCTATGGCTGAATGGCTAGGTGATTCAGGTAAACAGGAAGATTCTCTTCTGTACTACCTAAAGGCACTCTACTTTGAGATTATGGCTTCAAATTTTAGCAACATATCATTATATAACGATGGCGTATATTCTTCTACACGTGTACATTCAGATTCTTTTAATGAACCATATTTAACATATCTTGTAGGAAAAATTTATAATTTAAGAGAATTTTATTCTCAAACAATTTTTGAAGATGCTTGTGAAGTAATGAATCACTTTTATGAATTTGTCTTATGCGATAAAAATACTTTCAAACGTTTGGTTGAAGATATAATCAATAATAATTACGATCATGACAAATGGATGAAGGAATTTACGACGAATCAGATCGCACTGGCACTTGGGTATAGTGAGGAATTGATTCGGTTGAGATTGAAATAGATTTATTTTGTCAGACTCTGACAAAGCAGTAAAAAGTACAGCAGGTATAATAAGGAGTAAACATATGGACCTTACAGAAAAACTACTTGACAAATCAAAAGAAGCTTTTACCATGGCAATAGAAATATACAATAAACCAACAATCAAATATAGAATTGAAGGTTTTAGTTTCTTTATCTGCAATGCCTGGGAATTAATGCTTAAAGCTTATATGATAAAAGCAAAAGGCGAAAATAGTATATATTATAAAGATAATCCAGAACGAACTTTATCTTTGGAAAACTGTATCCAACAAGTATTTACAAATAATAAAGATCCTCTTCGTATCAATCTTGAAAAAATTATTGATCTTCGCAATACCAGTACACATTTTATTGTAGAAGAATATGAAATGGTATATGTTCCATTATTTCAATCTTGTATATTGAATTTTAATGACAAAATGATGTTATTTCATTCTATAGACATGACAGAAATCATTCCTCAAAACTTTCTAACACTGTCTGTCAGCATGAAAGCCCTGAATGAATCTGAAATAATTGCAAAATATCCTGAACAGATTGCTACAAAAATATTCAAAACACGTGATGCTATTGATACTCTATCCCAGAATAATAATGCTAAATTTGCAATCACCATAGAACATCATCATTATATTACAAAGAAAAAAGAAGAAGCTACTTCTTTTGTAAAAGTTGATAAATCAGCTGATACTCCTGTGCAGATCATTAAAGAGCTGAAAGATCCAAACAAAACACACTGTTATACTGCAAAACATTGTATCGATGCTATACAAAAACAAATAAGTAAGAAAAATATTCAGTTAAAATATAATGGTAAAAATACTGAGTTTAACCGTTTTCATTTTAATAATTTTTGTAAACACTATGGATTAAAAGCCAATCAAAAGTTTTGTTATATTCATACACAGTATGAACAACCACAATATACCTATTCTCAGCAAGCAATTGATTTTATTGTGGTCGAACTTACAAAAGATCCAGAACATATTTTAGATAATATTAAGACAAAAAAATAAGTCAACCCCAGGGGCAAAGGAAATTCTAAGCATTACTGCCTACTCCCATTCAGGAACCCAGCCATATCCTTCTCGAGTTAACTTATTGTCATTATAATAGTTTATACATCATCTGTCAATTTATGCACAGATTTTTATACAAAATACTTTTGTCAGACTCTGACAAAACAATTTACTAAATACCATTTCGGTAACTTCACCAAAATGGTCAAAATAAAAAACCGCCTGGCTGACAACCAGACGGAATTTAGAAACCTATCAACAACGTGGTGTGTGATATGCTTCTGACTCGACACCAGAATTATATCATACATCCTGCAAAAACACAATTTGATAAGGGTGTATTTTTTGTACCCTTTTTTTAGAAAGGAATGATGATATATGGCAAGAAGAAACCCCAACGGCTACGGCAGTGTGACAAAATTAAAAGGTAATCGTTCACGCCCTTATGTGATTAAAGTCACTACATACGATGAAGATGGACACGGAAGGCAGGTCCCAGTGGACTATGCTGCTACTCGTGAAGAGGCAAATATTATTTTAGCCAGGTACAATGATAATCCTTGGAATATTGATCGCAATCGCGTCACTCTTGCAGAATTATATAAGCGATGGCTTGAAGTAAAAGCTCCTAAACTTGGAAGTTCTCGTTTATATACACTTAAAGCAGCTTATAAACATTGTCAAAAACTGTACGGAAAGAAATATAGGCAAATACGAGCTTATCATATGCAAGCAACCATGGACGATTGTGGTCGTAGTTACGCTACACAATCTCATATCAAAGCACTTTGGTGGCATTTAGATAATTTTGCATTTGAATTAGACATTATAGATAAGATGTATTCTCAAATAATTTCTGTCAGCACAGAACAGGGAGAAACTAAACGCACTCCATTCACTGAAAAAGAAGTTGAAGCTCTGTGGAAAATATCTGATCAAAAAAATGTAGATATTGTATTAATCTATATTTACACCGGATTCAGATTAATGGAATTGTTAAATATGACATGTGATCAGATCAATCTTGAAGAAGAATATTTTAAAGGCGGAAGCAAATCTTCTTCAGGGAAGAACAGAATTGTGCCAATCCATCCTCGTATCATGCCGTTTGTGAAAAATCGGCTAAAGAAAAGTAATGAATATTTTTTAGAAACTGATGAAGGATCTAAATTTAAAAAAGGGGATTTTTATGAAGAATGGAAAACTGTTATTTCTTATATAACAAAGAAGAAGAAAACTCCTCATGAAGCTAGACATACTTTTGAAACATTCCTTGATAATGCAGGTGGTAATAGAAAGTGTATTGATATGCTGATGGGGCACAAATCTAAAGATGTTGGAAATAGGGTTTATAATCATAAAACAGTGGAACAATTGAGAGATACTATTCTCTTGTTGAAATAATAAATTTCCATTCAACAAGTAACAAATTAGTAACACATATGTTAGGAAATGACCATTTTAAGCCATTTCCTAACATTGCAAAATTATTATACCATAAAAAGAATGGCACTGCATATCACTTTAGTAATATACAGTATCTTTCCTTTCTTCATTATCATCATGTATCTACTTTATCTAAGCAAATTCCACATTACAGCCTGTGCTTTTTCTAAGTCTTTTTTCGCCACAAAAATTTCATACTGTATGGACTGTGATGTAGGATTCCCCACACTTCCAAAGTTTCCACGAAGTGTTCCTGATCCTGCCCATTCTCCTAAGTGATTGTATGTTTTGTATTTGTACTTAATCTTTTCCTGATCCAAGATATCCCTGATCGCATTAAATTGTATCATGTCTGTTCCAATCCATAAGCTTTCTGAGTTTAATATTGTAAGCATACTTTTCTCCTTTCTCGCAATTTCCAATTTTATTAAACTGAATTTGCCCCCCCTCTTTTGCAGCATACCGAATCCTCTTTCAACCTTTTAATTAATTTCTTATATTTTATCACAATTTCCTGACTGTGTCCTATTTTTTCCCATAAATAATTCCCATCCCGCTGATCATCCATGGTGTTGTTACAAATCCCGGAATAAAGTCTAGCTTCTTTTCCAGATTTCCTATGTAGTGAACTTCTGAAATTCCTTCTTCTTTTAAGATTCTTACAAACTCTTCCATATCTCCGTACAATGCTTTCTGTGAAAACATATCCTGAAAAGAAAATACACCGCCTTTTTTCAAAACTCTTAATGCTTCTTTTACAACATCCCTCTTATCTTTTGCTGTTCGCACTTCATGAAACACGAAATTGCTTACTACTGCATCAAATGTCTCATCAGGGAAATCCAGTTTTGCTGCATCTCCTTTTTGAAAAGCGATATGGTCTGCAACTCCTTCAATCTTTGCATTTTTCTCGCACTGCTCTTTTGCATAATTCCATTCCACACCCCAGTAATCCATCGCTGTGATCTGTGCCTTTGGAAATGCTTTGGCGCAATGAACAGTAAGTGCTGCTGCTCCGCATCCGATGTCTAGAAGTTTCCCTTCACCATCCCAATCAAGATGTTTAATCAGATGTTCATGTACTCCTGCCATCATATTTCCTTTTCCAAATGCGAATGCTTCATGACAGATCAGCATATAAATTGCCATTACCAGAGTCAAAATGCATAATACGCCTACTATGATTGCAATGACCATTTCACTTAAAGCTACTTGTACTGCTACCGCAATAACACCTAAAACAATTACTGCTCCAAATAACATATACAATGCTTTTTCAGGTACCCAGTTTCCATAATTTGCTTTTTCATTCATTCTTCTTTTCTCCCTTTCATTAGTGTTCACTAACTATTCTCATCAACTTTCCTGTACGGATGATAGAATCTAACATCTTAGCAAAACCTTTTGGATCAAGAATCTGCATCTGCATATGATTCTCATCTTGAAATAACGGAACATGGCTGTACGGATACGCCTTCTTTACAGCATCACGATATTTATAATGTTCCTCGACACTTCCAAACTCAAAGAAAATGGTTCTTTGAACCTCTTGTGACAGCTTTGGAAATTCTTTATCTTCCAAACTGTCCATCATCTGTCGATATAGATTTTTATACCGCAGATTTTTTCCTGCTTTTATAAAATATGGCTTTATACTTTCTTCACTGCACCACATAAATTTACTTAAAGTCGCTCCTTTACTCCAATAAAGGCTCTTAATCGCCAGATACAAAAATGGAACCATAACCTTCCTTGTCAATCTTGAAATCTGTGCAAATTGACCTCCATCAAAAAAGTATGCTCAATTGGGATTTTCGTCTGAGAAAGAAATGTGAGTCCTAAATCTGCTCTGATCGATGAAGCGACAATAAGCGTTATTTTTTCTATTCCTTGCTTCTGAAGATACTCTTCTATCTGATGAATTTCATCTTGTTTACTTTGATAACTTTGTTCCCATCGTTTGAAATTCCATTTTTATATTCCTCCTTATAGTTTTAGTATATCAGATTCAAAAAATATTTCCTATATGAGATAATAAGAAAAATTCCTATAATCTAACAAATATCCACACAATCTATGATCATCTTCTCACACCTTTCATATCCTAGCTGTGAACTGTTTAATGACAATGTATAATTCCTTGCCATTCCCCATTTTTGTTCTGTATAGAAATTATAATTTATTCTTCGTCTTTTATCTGTATCCTTTATAAGTTTTACTGCCCCATCTTCTGTAACATTATATAACTTGCAAATACGTTTGATCTTCTCAGGCATGTCTCCATGTATAAAAATATTTAACACATCATCTCTATCCTTCAATATAAAATCAGCATTTCTCCCAATCATAATGCAAGGTTCTTTTTCTGCGATTTCCAAGATTACCTTTCTCTGTGCCTCATACAGCATATCATCCACGGATTTTCCAGTGATATCACGGCCCGAAAATGCATAGGCAAAGAGTCCCTTTTTCGGAGATAATTCTGCATTTTCTTCGATATATTCTGGTGATAATCCTGACTGTTGTGCAATCTGATCTATGATATTTTCACTGTAATAAGCAATTCCAAGCTGTTTTGCTACTTCTTCTCCGATAAATCGTCCACCGCTTCCAAATTCTCTGCTGATTGTAATGATTCTTTTTGCCATAATACCTTCCTCCTTAATGTGTTAATCGCTCTACTTTTATCTTTTGGATTTTCTTTAAAAAGACAAATCCGATCAGACATGCTGCAAGTTCTGTAATTGGGAATGCCCACCAGATTAAAGATACTCCTGCCTGGCCATTTCTTACAAAGATTGAAAAGATTCCTGCCAGGGGTAATATGACCACAAGTTGTCTGAGAAGTGAAATAATAAGTGATTCCATACCACCATCCAATGCTTGGTATATTCCCTGATATGCCACATTAATCCCAGCAAAAATAAAACTGATCGAGATAATTCTCATTGCACCAATAAAATATTCTCTGGAACTTCCCGCGTTAAATAACATTGCAAAAAAGCCTGGAAAACCTTCTGTGATCAAAATTCCGAAGATCATTAATACAATTGTATACATCAAACCATATTTGATTCCATCTTTTATTCTCTTTTTACTTCCCATTCCATAAGCAAATGCTATGATCGGCGTAATCGCATCTCTTAGTCCAAATGCTAAGAATAAGACAAACTGCTGTACTTTATAGAACAATCCGTAGGCTGTCTGGGCAGAAGGACTGAATTTTAAAATAAGATTCATTACATATACCATAATTGACATCAACGCCTGTGCAATGATCGCTGGCAGTCCAATCGCGTATATTTCTTTGATAATTCCCTCATCTGGCTTCATATACTTTGTTCCATGTTCAAATTCTTTGTTTAATTTCATATGAAAGACAAACAATAACGTTGCGGATGCTACCTGTCCGATGACCGTTGCATAAGCTGCACCTTGAACCCCCATTTCCGGAACAGGTCCAATCCCATAGATCATAATCGGATCAAGGATGATATTTACCACTGCTCCCGCAACCTGACCGATTGTTGAATAGAGCGAACGCCCTGTTGCCTGTAACAACTTTTCAAATAGAGAAAAGAAAATGATTCCCATGGAAATGATACAGCATATCCTAAGATAACTTGTTCCCATAGAGATTACTTGTGGATCAACAGTCTGTGATGAAATATATGCTTTGACTCCCAAAATTCCAAATAATAAACAGCTCACATAAATAATCACGCCTAAAAACAGACTGTTTCCAGCAATCTTGGCTGCCTTTTTATGATTTCCCTGTCCAAGTGTCCTTGCAAGAAGTGCATTCGTTCCTACGCCAGTTCCAATTCCTACTGCAACCATCAACATCTGAACTGGAAATACAAGTGTCAAGGCATTTAGAGCTGCCTCACTTCCTGCCCTCATGTTACCTACAAAGGCACTATCTACAATATTGTAGACTGCCTGTAATGCCATCGATAAGATCATTGGAATTCCCATCTGAATCATGAGCTTATTAACTGGCATGTCCTTCATCTTATTACTTTCTGTCATTTTTAATTTTTCCTCCTTTTTTTGCATATAGAATCCTATTTTGTAGGATTCTCCGCCTGCGGCGGGTCGCTTCAGCGACACATTCCCCCTCCGCCGCAGTGCGATCCTGCCCGGAGGGCTTTTTTATTTCATAGGGGATTTCATCGAAATTTCTATGAAATAAAAAAAGAATGTAGTTCATCAGAATAAGCTGGACTTACGCTGATTGGCTACACACTTTTTAATGACATTTTATGATTTTAAAAATAGAAAAACGAGCAGCAAAAACTGGATTTACGCTCGTTTGCTACTCGTTCGATTTTTATTATATTTTGATTTTTTGAAAAAGTCAAATGGAAATTTATTATACATTCTCGTAATTACAGATTTGAATCGCTGCACCATTTTCCATAAGAGAAAATCCATGTTTTTGATAAAATGGTACATTCTTTTTGTCTTCTGGCATTCCGTCTATATACATAAAATCTTTATATTTTTCTTTGATATATTCGATCATTTTTCCTGCAATTCCCATTCCCTGATAATCAGGATCTACCAATACATAATGAATCTGTGCTAACATTTCACTGTCATCTAAAACTCTGGTTAATCCAATGAGTTTCTTTTCATCCCATACTGTAAGTACCGTTGAGGAATTCATAAGAGCTTTATATAAACGTTCTGGATATTTCCCTGAAATCCAGTTCACTGATAAAAACAGTTGCTGTACCTGTTCTTTTGTAAATTTCTTTTCTTCCGTGTATGTAAACATTTTTCTTTTCTCCTTATCCACGATGATCGCATTTCTAACATTGCACCATCTCATCGGGTCCTTCTTCTATGTAAAAAATATCGGACCATTGACAGATACTTTGTAAAATAGGCACAACAGATTTTCCTTTTTGTGTCAGTGAATATTCAACGCGCGGCGGAATCTCATCGTAGGATTTGCGATCAACAATTCCATCTTCCATTAAATCTTTTAAGGTTGCTGATAATACAGCATCTGTAATATTATACATTTCTTTACGAATTTGACTATATCTTAATTTTTCATTGGCAGACAACACACATATAATGCGAGATTTCCATTTTCCTCCAAAAATCGCTAGTCCATATTCCAAAGGACATCTTATATCTTCTTCTAATTTTTTTTGATATTTCGCCATACAAAAATCACCTTCAAACTATTCTTTTGTTTTATTATAGCTTGAAGGTGATCATTTTTGAAGTTACTATGAAACTTATTAGTGACTCTTTGCCTAGATTTCTTTCTTGTTATCTGCCCCTGGTGTTGTGACGATGACTTTTTCTGGTGTGATGATCAGTGCTCCTTTTGCAGTTGCTGCACCCTTAAACATCTCTTCTACCATTGCCTTAAATGCATCGACAATTGCTCCTTCTGTTACGTATTCAGCTGTTCCTTTAATCTGATATCCTTCAAGCTTCTGAGCATTGTATACAGAAATTGCAATTTTTCCATCGTTTGCTTTGATGTTGTTTAATGTTGTCTCAAGGAAAACATCTCCTACAACTAATTTTCCACCCTCTGTCACATCTTTAAAAGCAACTGGAACTACATTAGGTTCTCCATTTGCGCATGTTGCAAGATTCCACATACCTTCTTTTAATAATTTCACTACTGATTCGTTTAACATTTTGTATACCTCCGTTGTTGTTTGGTCAATTATTTTGTATACTCATGTTATCGAATTTACTTTTATTTTGGAAGATATTAGGGAATTTATGAGTTGATATTAAATTTCTTATCTCCAATTTATTTCACTTTTTTAATGGTACATAATTTCACAAATTATCTACCTCATTTAAATTGTCCCATCCATAACGAACAATTGATATTATCATCGATATCTCACTCACAATCTCATCCATAATTCCTGCCCACGAACCGACTAATATATTGTATATGATCCATAGCGGAGAATTGATCAGCATTCCAACCATACGGATTGTTTTTCCATTGTATGTATATCCACCGATTGTTGCTGCAATATTGGCGATGATCGGCAATATTGATATCACTCCATTCCAAGTAAAGTATAATGCGATCATTTGCAATGCACAGATAATCACACACATGATCTTTCCTTTTAAAAAATCATTTTTACTTCCAAGGCATAAAGAACGAATGGTATTTAAAATATAACTGAATCCGCCTGTAATCGCACCTAGCATTAATAGATGTATTGTGTACAAGGAGTAGGATATAAATTGCACTCGGAATAAATTTTTATTGCTTTTGCATTGATATGACAAGAAAAATGTGATTGTTCCTAAGAATCCTATTGCTTGTATCATCACAAATTTAGTCGACATGATTCATATCTCCTCGTTAATATATTTTCTCATCTAACACTTCAATGTAAAAACTTACCGGTCTGAAACCATCATTGCAACTGATCATCGCTGAATTTTTATTTTTCATCCAGCCTTCATAAATATCACTACCTCCATATGCTAATGTCATAACAAATGGTGAAATACTCTCCCATGCACTTTCACAAAATCCTTCTGGTCGTTTCCATCCTTCTGTGATAAATACTTGTCCTTCTTCTATATCGCAGGCATGCTGGATCGGATTTTCATACTTTTCCATTAGATCTTTATATTCTGTTTTCCGTACTGCGGTAATTTTACATCGTTTCATTGATTTCTTCCTTTCTTGAGCTTCCATTATATGTATATCCGCCTATCGTTACTACAATATTGATGACAATTTGCAAATATTAATATAACCCACACCAAGTAAAATATAATTGAATATGCATTCTCACAAAGGGAGCGACGTTAAGCTTTTCTTCTTTTCGTCATACTTTCCGTAATTTCAATCCACACTCCCACGAAGGGAGTGACTGTATTTAAAGAACTTACTACTAAAGATGGGAAACATTTCAATCCACACTCCCACGAAGGGAGTGACTGTTTGTACCTTCTGCAAGAGTAAGAGCCTTGCTATTTCAATCCACACTCCCACGAAGGGAGTGACTTTCATCTTCTACAGCCTCCGCATGCAGTATTAATTTCAATCCACACTCCCACGAAGGGAGTGACCCACTGTTTCACATGCTGCATCAAACGCAAGATTATTTCAATCCACACTCCCACGAAGGGAGTGACGATACTGTCAAAATATCTTCTGTTTCCTGTTTGATATTTCAATCCACACTCCCACGAAGGGAGTGACCAGAAGTAACTGATAACAGCAAGGTATATATAAAATTTCAATCCACACTCCCACGAAGGGAGTGACGCTGACTGATAAATCGCATCTCTCCTTGATGGATCATTTCAATCCACACTCCCACGAAGGGAGTGACTTAGGAGGATTTGACTTATGTTGACTATTGATAACCATTTCAATCCACACTCCCACGAAGGGAGTGACATCCTTCCTGTGTATTTCCATCTTTAAGACCCGTATATTTCAATCCACACTCCCACGAAGGGAGTGACAGCAATATTAACCAATAATTTTCTAATTTTTTGTTCAATATCACTAATAAATTTTATCTTATATCTAAAAATCATTCAAATACTATTTATTTTTAGATACAAATTTATTTTTTACTTCATATTTTAAGTGCGAATCTCCCACTCTTTTTATGTTTGCTATATACTCGCATCACTATAAAATCAATGGTTGATCAACTTGTATTCCTCTATCTACACCAAAATGTTCTACTTTAGTCTGATATTTATTCCCTAAATAATATAAACGCAAGCTATCCACATTTTCATCTATGATATCATTTAAGAGTGCTTTTAGCATCACACATTGTGCATTATCAACAATGCATTCAAATACAGAATTTTGTACTCGCCTTCCATAATTTTCGCATTGCTTTGCTACTTTTCTCAGTCTCTTTTTTCCTGCTGCTGTTTCTGTATTTACATCATAGGTAATTAATACTAACATTGATTTTATCACCTCATTTCCACAAAAATGCTGGATAACCATCTAAATCTCCTCTTAAATATCTCGCCAATAACATAGCCTGAACATAAGGAACCATTCCCCATTCTACCTTTTCTTTTAAGAATGGATGTGTGATTACTTCTTTTTTCTTATTTTGCCATTCCATCAGCAGCTTTTTTTTTGAATCATCATCCATTAAAACTGCACCATTTTCCTTTTTAGTAAAATTCTTTTTATTTACAATTTTTTTATTAATCAATGATAATACAAATCGATCTGCATAAACTGCACGAAATTCTTCAATCAAATCTAATGCCAAAGATGCTCTTCCAGGACGTTCTGTGTGTAAATATCCAACACAAGGATCCAATCCAACAACTTCCAATGCAGACGTAATCTGATTTGTTAACAGTGTATAAACAAAAGACAACATTGCATTCACATTATCCATCGGCGGTCTTTTACTTCTGCCACGGAAAGAAAAATCTTTTTTCTGTTGTAAAATAAGCTCATCAAAAACACTAAAATAAATACTTGCCGCTTCTCCTTCATATCCCCTAAGTTGTTCCTTAGATTCTGCATTTTGTATATATTGTAAAAATGTTTTCAATTGTAGTGATGCCACCTTTACCCGTTCCTTATCAATTTGCATTGCATGATCTCTGATTGCGCGTTCTAAAACCCACCTTGCATTATATACTTTTCCAGAAATGCAATTTTTAGAAATTTCCAAGCTACGTTTTTCATCTTTACTACTTGTATATTGACGATCTCTCAAAATAACATTTCCACATGTTTTTCCAGTTACTCGTGCTAAAAATTTCCCCTGTGGTGTTAAATAACAAAGAGAAATATTCCGATCAGCACATGCACCCATAAGTGCAGGGCTTGTCCCTCTGTATCCAAAAGAAACAATTCCTTCTAAATTGTGCAATGGCACCTTACCAACTTCTTTTTCTCCATCATAGATAACAATTGTTTCTCCATCTAATCCCAAATATCCATTTTCGGACATTACATATAAAGTATTTAATAATTTTTTCATTTCCTGTCCCCCTCAAATATCTGTGACATATATTTTTTCACGGAAACTGTTTTCTCTAATTTAGGAAGACAAAGATTTTTTAATGAGCAAGATTGGCATGCCTTTGTCTTTTTCACTTTAGGAGTATAATTTTTCTTATAATATTCATGCATCTCCGAAAACATATTCTCAACTTCTTCTCTTAGTTCTGATGAAAAATACACTTGTTCTCTCCGTCTGGTTTCTCCATAAAAAATAGCTCCTTCTTCAATCCTTGTTGAAAACATCTCCTCCAAACACATCGTCTGGGCTGTCAACTGAAGTATATCTTCATCTGACTTCTTGGGTTTTCCTTTTTTATATTCTACTGGATATATAGAATATAAGTCTCGATGCCCAAATAGTTTAACGCCATCTTCACATTTATGAAATTCCACAATATCACATTCTCCACTAACACCTAATGTTCGTGAAGAAACTGGTAGTGCCCGAACAATCAATGTGTCTTTTCTTTTTTCTTTCAGATATGGATCATGTGCTTTCTTATGCATTAGTTCACCTACAACTGTATGTACATTTTCTTCCCATTGTTGTTCAATATGAATTAACGCCCACTGCCTCCTGCAAAACTTAAAATGTTGTATTCCCGATATCATTAAATATTCTTCTTCGGTATATTCCATGCAATCATCCCTTTTTTACTCAAATATGCACAATTTGTTTCCTTCAACACCATTTTTTATTTAAATCATCTGTTTCACTTCCACCGAATCAGGAATATTTTCTCTATTGATATGAACTTCATAATCTTGATATTTTCTTGGATATTCGACATTATCCTTTTTCATTACTTCTACAGAATCAAACAGCTTATATGCAGGACAATCTCCTAATTCTTTGCTATGTTTAAATACTATTAATTCTCGGACTGCCATTTTTCCTCTTGCAGCAGAATGATCATTTTCAAACATATTAATAATAGCTTCCCATAAAAGTTCCAGATCATCTTCTGAAAAACCTGTTACCTTTCTTGCAAGATTCGCTGAGATGTATCCTTCTGCACGATATAAACCATATGGCACAATACACTTTCTTCCCATTTCTGTATTCTTCTTCTCTGCATCTTTTTCTGTTGTAATTGCAACTCTTGTAATTGTGACTTCCTGACTAATAATCGGATCAATACTTCGCGCAAATCCAATTTGAACAGGTCCTCGTACCTGTCCACAATTTAGTGCAGCTTTTACAAATGTCGTCATAACTGCTCCAAATGTCCTGATATCATAAAAGTTATCACACATATAGTCTCTTAATTTAATATCAACATCTGGATCTGTTTTCTTTAATTTTTTCACGGCCTCTTTAATTTTTTTATCGTCTGTTTCCTCAATTCCAATACTCTCATATGCTTTTCGATCACTTCGATTTAATGGAACATCCTCTTTAATATAAATTCCATATCCCTTTGAATCTTCTTTTACCATTTCAACATAATTACGAATCTTGCGTTTTAAACAAACATCTGTAACTAATCCAAGCCCACTTTCCGGATCAATTCTTGGCATATTTCCCGCATCCGGATCTCCATTTGGATTTCCATTTTCCACATCAAATAGTACTACAAATTCATATCTGTTTTTAATTGGTTCTCCCATTTATTTATCCTCCTTTTTTTCATACTTTTTTTGTATCTGATGATAATAACCTAGCATAAATTTTCCTTGCTCTTCTAATGGTAATTGCTTTGGAAAACCATCTTTTGTCATTTCAATTTTCCCTATAATTTCTGTCAAACTTATTTCATACCACTTTTTCTTTTCTGGATGTTCTCTTTCTAATTTTTTAGTATGACTATTTTTTAGTTTAATTAAAATAGGGAATACCAATGCAGGCGTAGCACATGCAGAATTAAAATAACGATCCCTAATTGTTGTATTAATTCCCGGATTAGCATCCTTCTGAATAGATTCCAACACCGCAAATAATCTTCCTAATACATATGCCTGATCTTCACTTTCCTGATTTAATGCCATATATTTTTCTCCTTCCTTCCATTTATAATTTTTTATTAACACAGCTTTTATAATCGCTGCTCTTCCACTTGTTACTTTTCCTTGTTCAGAACGAACTCTCAACACTGTACTAGTATATAAACTCATGGGATAACGATCATTTGCCAATATTGCTTTTAGTGTCATTGTTATCATATTAGAAAACTGCTTTTCATTTTTGGCTTTTGAACTTACCGTCTCTAATAACATTGCCTCAATTCCTAAATAAATTCTATCTTTCCATGCAGGTTGTATAACTTCCATTCGCTTGTAATGTTTTTGAATATTATTAAGAATTTCTCCAAATGTATTTTGATAGAAAAATCGGACAGATAATCTTGCCGCATTTGGTGCTAAACCAAGAATATAAAATTTTTGATTTGGATTTATTTGTATATCTTCTGTGTCTATCCATATATTTTTCTCAAGATTTCCAAATACCTTCTTTAACTCATCCTGATTATCTGGTTGTGGATTGATTAACGTAAAAAAAGTTCTTTGATATGTTTCTTGTGCAGATTCTGCCCAATAAACAATCATAGAATCTCCCAATCGGAGTGTATATTCTTTTTTATTCAGAAGATAATTCAATGCTGTTGTATACGCAAACTCCGCATATTTTCCAACTGGAGCATTATAACTCTGTTCTTTTCCATAAGATTCAAATGCTGTAGCGTTAAACGAAACTAATGCTGCGCCACTTGATTGTGCTCCTGGAACACCTTTTATTCCTCTATGTATACGTGCAATTTCTGTTTCTTTTCCTGTAACAAGACATTTACCGATTTGTCCTTCTTTTATTTGTTCTTGATAATCTTCCCATGTTTTTTGTATTTCTTCATCATCTTGTGCATAATGATCTCGCATTCCAAAAATAATATTTCCGCCATCATTTAATTCTTCCCAACGCCCCTGCACTTTTGGATTGTCTTTTGCTTTTTCTGGATCCCATTTTTCAAAATATTTGCAGATAGCCTTTGCAAGTATACTTTCTGTATCCTTTAAAATCTCTAAATGTTTTTTCCTAGAATCTTCAAAGCGGTCTTTTATATCAGAATTTGTTCCTTCTATATTAATTCCCATTAAATATTTTGCATTATCACATAAAAAATATGCAGGTGGACATTTTCCACTTCTTGAAAACATTTCTGGCACACACAGAATCTGTGGTTTTAATGCTTCTGTCTTTAATGAGATAATCTGCTTTACCGTTCCATCTTCTTTCAACTCAATCATATAAGATACTCTGGCCAGACACCAACCTAATTTAGGTATTCTTTCATCCATTGGTTTTTTGTCATTTTGTTGAAGAAGATCTTCGTAATAGCGTACTAATGATTGCAATATCACCGAATCACCTCACAATCTCTAAGATCTAAAACTCCTCTCTTCATAACCGCTCTAAAAAACATTGGTTCTATATGATTGCTGTCACTATAATCCATATCATATAACATAAATCCTAAATCTTTTTCTGATACTTCGTCATAAATTGTATGTATTTCATCTTCTTCACATAAACAAAATTGTGCTGGAAATTCTCTACAGCCAAAATATGGCATATGATAGCATTGACCTCTTTTCAATCGTCTCATCATGATATCTTTAAATTTCCCTGGATTATCTGAAGCATTCGCTTTTTCCGTCATTTCAAAATGTGCCTCAATCACATATGATACATCACATAAAACCAAAGAGGCTCTTTGTACAATTTCTTCCTTTGTATTTAAATAGAGTTGTTTCTTTCCGCCATTGTATACTTGTAAGGCGTTACTTGCAGATATTTTACTTTTTACTTCGTTACGTCGTACACTGGTAAATCGAATTGGATTTTTTACATAAATTTTATCAATAATCCATCGAAGTCCTGGATGCCAGTAAATCGCTTCTAAAATCCCTCTTGCAGCAGATGGGGTCATAACATCATATGAGCATCGTTCAACCTTCATCTCTGGCCTGCTAAAGAGTGCATAATCTCCCCATACCTGAACTTTGACTCCCTTTGCCATCTTATAATACTTCTCCTTCCTTATAGCATGCTGCTATATAATCTCGTGATTGATAATAAAAATCCGTATTATAATCCGAAATCACTGCATCAATCCATGAATGATATACTTCCCAAATTCCTTTCATTATTTCATTATCTGTATAACAATCCTCGATCAATCGCTCATACACTTCTCCAATATCCCAGTAATCTGGCACTTTGTATCTGCAACTTCCAACATTATCGTAATTTCCATCTTGTATCCGATATTCTTCAATGAATTCCATTGCTACCTTCTCAATCGGCTCACAATGGAATACATCTGAATAACTATAAATTCTTTGAATTGTATCTTTCCCTAGATCTTCCACTATTTTACATCTGGTTTCTTTCTTTGTCCGTCCTATATATTCAATCAGACTACATGTATAAAATAATGCATTATTATTTTTCGCTGCCATCTACAACCTCACTTCCTATATACTTCAATGTATCCAATGCAGATATTGTATGAAAGCTAATCTGATGTGTTGGATGATTAAATTTAGCCAACTCCCAAAACGCTGCTCTAGAAATTTTCCCATCAATATAATTCTGAATGTAATTGTAAATGGTATCATCTGCCATTGGTCCTTCTACGATATCGTATGTATGTGGTTTCCCACTTCTACACGCTACAATAAAATCTAACCATTCTTCCGACATCTCCTCAAATATAAGATATTTTAATTCATAATTTGGTGTATATTCATAAGAATTTAAATATCCCTTTATCCCATAACGGCTTGCCCAACGCTTTGCCTGATTCGGAAGTTTTGTACAATAAAATCCAAAATAAAAATCTTTATGATATTGTGCTTTTCGAATTTCTGGATATTTTACAATTTCTCTGCTTCCATGGTACAAAATCATATCTTATACTCCTTCCTTTTATAATTTTATTTACGTATTACTTTATAAGTTGACTATACTACACTTCTTAATATTTATCAAGCCAAACATCAATACTGTTATATAAAATTCTATTGAAATAATTAGTTATTCAAAATACTATTGAAGAATTAATTTGTTGCTACATATTGCTATTTTTATTAAAATCCTTTATACTAACTCCGTCTGGGAAACCCAGTGGATTGAAATAATAGTATTTTTGATAATGAAAAGGTACAGCGGTGTAAAGAGTTTAATCTTTACACCGCTGTATTATAATCTTCTACACAAATATTGCAATTCCATTATCCATCGCATAATCCAATCCATAATCTTCCGAATATTGATCCATTGACACAAGTTCATAAAAATCTTGAATATCCTCTGAAACTAATTGTAACATACCTGCACCATTTAGTTTGCCAAAGAAATCACCATAAATTTGTACGCAATATTGTCCTGCTTTTCGCATTCTCTCTTTTGACGTTCCTTTTGTTTTAATTTCATCTAAAATTTCTTTTGCCTCTGGTTCTTTACAAATAAAAATTGTCTTTGTCTCCTGTTCAATCAACCGAAACTCCTTTGCAACCTTTGCAAAATTATACTTTCCATCATGAAATTCTTTCATAATATCTTTCTTATCCAAATTTCTACCGTGAAATTTATATAGTCGCTTAAAATAATCCGTAATACATTCTAAATCGGATATATCTTCATAATCCTGTACAACAGATTTAGTAACATCAATTTTTTTCTGTTGGCTAGGTATCACTTTTGAATCTTCAAAATCATATATGTATACCTTACTTTCTTCAGCACTTTTCTTCCCATTTCGATTACAACGTCCAGCTGCCTGAATCATTGAATCAACACCTGCTATTTGTCTATAGACACTTAAAAAGTCAAAATCAACACCAGCTTCAACAAGACTTGTGGCTATCAAAATACATCGATCCTTATTGTCCAATCTTTCTTTTACATTTGCTAACACCTTTTTTCGATGTTTCGGATACATCGTTGTTGATAAATGATATACTCCTTCCGACTTTAATAATTGGTATAATTCTTGAGCTCTTTTTCTTGTATTTACAATGCATAATGCCCTTTGTTCTTTTTTTAATCTTTCTGCCATATTTTCTTTTGAAATATTACCAATATTTTGATATGTCACCCGTCTAAAGAATTCAAATTGTTCTTCCATTCTTGGACATAATTCAACAAAATTTTCTATTTGTCCAAAAAAATTATCTAATGATGGTTGTGTTGCTGTACACAATACTATGCTTGTCTTATAATTTTGTACTAATTCTTGCAGCATTGCTGTACATGGAATAAGATAATCCATCGGAAGCATTTGTGCCTCATCAAGAATAATTACACTATTTGTAATATTATGTATTTTTCTACATTTTGATGATTTATTCGAAAACAGAGATTCAAAAAATTGTACATTCGTAGTCACAACGATTGGTTTATCCCAATTTTCACTTGCAAGCTGCATTGGTCTAAGTTCTTCTGAATCTTCATAATCTACGTTACTGTGATTTTCTAATACATTCTCATTCCCTAAAATTTCTCGAAATACCTCTGCATTTTGCTCTATAACACTGATATATGGAACAACATAAATAATCCGATCCATATGATGTTTCACAGCATGATTTAGTGCAAATGCAAGCGATGCTATTGTTTTACCACCTCCTGTTGGAACTGTTAACCGAAAAATACCTCTATCTCTTTTTCCTTCTTCTATACAGTTTCTTAATATTTCTGTTCTTCTTCCATTTACCGTATCAATATCGTTATTTTTCAACCAATCTGAAATACGATTTTCTAACTTTTTCAATAGAATGTTCATACTTTGACCTGATTGTCGTTCCACAAGCCCATTTTTCATAAAATATTCTGTATCCAAAAAATCTGCATCTACTAGGCAGGAATAAATCATTCTTGTAAATGTACTTAATGAAAAATCTGGATTCGAAAGTGTGTTTATATCGAACGGTTCTGTATAAATCTCTGGAATTTTAATTTCTTCTTGATATGCTTCATAATTATATATTTTCTTTTTATATCTTCCACATAAACTTGAACGTTCAGCAGTGTTCCCATAGTCTGGAAGTCCTGCATGATGTCCTGCAATACAGTAATCTAACACTGGCAAATTTATTTTTTTACAAAGCTGTGCCCCTGCTGTCGCATGATCTACCATATTATTTGTATCTTCATTAATCTTTTTTTGAAACTCTTCTGAATATTTTCCAATATCATGAAGCATTCCGCCACAGTATCCCCAATCTTTACTTCCAAACTTCTCGGCAAATTGTCCAGCTAATGTTGCTGTTCCAATTAAATGTTCCTTAATTGTTTGTTCCCTTTCTCCATCTTTATGTGCAATATACTTCATCTTATCATCCTTTTTCTTTCATTTTCTCCATATACAACAAAAACCCCACGTAAATACGTGAGGTTTTAAGAATGGACTAGGCGGGAATCGAACCCGCGTCCAAAAGCCAATTCACATGAGGCTCTCCCATTACAGTCAGTCTTCTTTCATTCCCTCTACCGTGCTCCGACTAACAGGATCACAGCTTCAGTAGCTTCATCAATACTTTAACCGGCACAAAGCTTGACCGGTCAAGGGTCCTGCATGTTTGAAGCCAGGATTCCAGACTACAGGTGATCTAGAGCTGACTGCTGCAAACTAGGCAGCGTACGCTAATTTATTATCTGCGTTTATATTTAAGTTTGTACCGTAAGGTGGTCCCTCCCAATGGCTCCTCAAGCTTCATAACCCCTGTCGAAACCTTTACTAGCCCGGAATTAATAAGCTTGGTTCGAGACTGAGAGCCTTCCCAGTCTCGAAATTATATTATATAGTCTCTTATATAGGATGTCAAGTCTTTTTGTATAACTTCTTATACAATCTTTAATCTTCCTTGAAATTATCCAAAGTTTCTTACTTTGAAGTCTCTCTGTGCTTCTCTTAACTGATCTCTCTTTGAGATATCTTGTCGTTTGTCGTAGAGTTTCTTACCTTTGCATAATCCGATCTGAACTTTCACCAAACTTCCACTAAAGTATACTTTTAATGGAATCAATGTATATCCCTTCTGATTGATCTGTCCGATCATCTTGGAAATCTCCGATTTATGCAATAATAGTTTTCTTGTACGAAGTGGATCTTTGTTGAAGATATTTCCTTTTTCATAAGGGCTGATATGCATCTGATGAATGAACACTTCCCCATTATCAATATCAACAAAGGATTCTTTGATGCTGCAGTGTCCTTGTCTTAAAGATTTTACTTCAGTTCCATGAAGTACGATTCCTGCTTCAAAACTGTCTTCTACAAAATAATCATGTCTTGCTTTTTTATTATTTGCTATGAGTTTAATTCCATCCGTCTTCGCTTTGCTCATAATCATCATCCTCCACTAACTCAAAATCAATATTCTTAAGCATCATATCCACATCTTTGACACGGATTTTCGCCTTCTCACCTAATTTAAATGTTCTTCCAGTTCTTTCTCCTACCATGGAATAGGTCTTCTCATCATAGTAATAATAGTCTCCCGGAAGAATGGATACATGAACCATTCCTTCGATCGTATTTGGAAGTTCCACATAGATTCCCCAGTTTGTCACACCGGAAATGATTCCTTCATGTACTTCTCCGATTCTTCTTCTCATGTATTCCGCTTTCTTAAGCTTACATACTTCTCTCTCAACTTCTTCTGCACGGCGTTCCATCTTAGATGACTGTTCTGCTACTTTTGGCAAAATTGCATCGTAATGACTGAATCGTCTTGTTGTAAATTTATTATGCAAAGTTTCCTTGATGATCCTGTGAATCTGAAGATCTGGATATCTTCGGATCGGTGATGTAAAATGGCAGTAATATCTTGTGGACAATCCAAAATGCATAGAGCTGTATGCAGAATATTTTGCCTGTTTCATAGATCTTAATGTCAAACGGCTGATCAATGGTTCTTCTGGTGTTCCTTCGATCTTTGTCAGTAACTTCTGTACTTCCTTTGGATGAATCTCATCATGACTGCTCTTTAAGTAAATTCCAAAGTTTTGTAAAAATACCTGTAACTTATCAATCTTCTCATGGTCTGGAATCTCATGGATTCGATACAAAAATGGAATCTCTCTCCAGTAAAATTCTTCCGCGATCGTTTCATTGGCACACAGCATAAAATCTTCTATAATCTTTGTTGCTGCATTTCTCACCTGTGGATAAACATCAACTGGACGGCCTTTTTCATCTAAGATGATCTTAGATTCTGGAAAGTCAAAGTCAATGCTTCCTCTTTCATGACGACGATGTCTTAAAATGTCGGATAATTCCTTCATTAACTCAAACATTTCTACAAAATCTTCGTATTTGTTACGTTCTTCCATATCCCCATCCAAGATTTTAGCTACGGATGTATATGTCATACGATGATCGACGTTGATCAATGTCTCTGCGATCTGATGATCGACAACCTTTCCACTTGGATCAACTTCCATGATACAACTTAATGCCAGTCTGTCGCATCCCTGATTTAAGGAACAGATTCCATTCGATAATTGATGTGGAAGCATCGGAATCACACGGTCTACAAGATATACACTTGTTCCTCGTTTTAACGCTTCTTTATCTAATGGAGAGTACTCTGTTACATATTCGGATACATCCGCGATATGTACTCCAAGTAAATAATTCTTTCCTTTTCTTGATAATGTGATCGCATCATCCAAGTCTTTGGCATCTTCTCCATCGATCGTTACCATTGGCCAGTCTCTGATATCCATACGGTCTTTGTAGTCAGATGCTTTGATCTGTGATGGAATCGTATCAACCTGCTGTTTGACATCATCTTCAAACTGGGTTGGGATTCCATAAGCTTTGACAATTGATAAAATATCAACTCTTGGATCATCTTTATGTCCTAAAACTTCAATGATCTTTCCTTCTGGACTTCTTCTGGCATCTCCATAATCTGTGATCTCTACCATCACTTTAAATCCGCTGGTAAGATTCTTGCACTGAGATTTGGATACAAAAATATCACTGTCAAATCTTAAATTATCTGGAATCACGAACCCAAAGTTCTGGTTTTTCTGAAGAGTTCCGACCACCGTCTTGATTCCTCTCTCTAAAATCTTGATGATCTTTCCTTCTTTTCTTCTTCCAGAAGTTGGATGATCGTCCAATACCTGCATTAAGACCGTATCTTCATGGAAAGCTCCATTCATGTTCTTCTCATGAATGTAATAATCGTCATCTTCCCCTTCTACAGTCACAAACCCAAAACCTTTGCTTGTACAACTGAATGTTCCTTTGACCGTCTTCACACTTGGCGGCATGTATTTTCCACGTTTACTTACTTCAATCGATCCTTCTTCTACCAGTTCATTCAAAATCTCAACAAACTCGTCACGATCTTCTGGAGCTACCTGCATCAGGTATCCGATCTCTCTTTGTTTCATTGGCTGATAATACGGATCGTTGATCAACGCTTTAATTTTCTTCTTTCTGTTAAATCGTTTATCTGTCATTACGTTCTCCTGTATATTTAAATCTTCTTAATCTTTTTATGGAAATTCTCTTCGACATAAAAAGCACCTCTTAAAACAAGTTTAAGAAGTGCTTATCTTTTCTCTAAATAAATCTTGAGCAAAGGATTGCTGCTGTTACGAAAAATACGATCGTAAAGAATGTTGTCACTTTGATCAGTGTTCCTTCCTTAGAACGACCTTTGTTCTTGCTCCAGTATGTTCCGCTATCTGCTGCACCGGTTAAAGAACCTAATCCCGCCTCTTTTCCTTCTTGCATTAATACTAATATGATTAATAAAATTGATGCTATAATAAAAATTACAGTTAATGCTGTTTTCACGATATGCCTCCTAATATATTTCCATTCACTGTGGTTCATTCTAACATATACATATCAAACTTGCAAGGAAAACAACAATACTTTGCATAATTTTTACATTTTTATCCTTTTACCAGCCATATTTTGATAAGCTTCCAAGCTCTTCTTCAATACGTAATAAACGATTGTATTTTGCAGTACGATCAGATCTGCATGGTGCTCCTGTTTTGATCAGTCCTGCATTCGTTGCAACTGCAATATCTGCGATCGTCGTATCTTCGCTTTCCCCTGATCTATGAGAAATGATTGTTTTGTAGTTTGATTTTGCAGCTGTCTCAATGGCATCTAATGTCTCTGTCAATGTTCCAATCTGATTTGGCTTGATCAAAATACTGTTTGCAATATTTTCCTTAATTCCTTCTCTTAGCCGTGCAACATTTGTTACAAATAAATCATCTCCAACTAGCAGGATCTTCTCTCCAAGACGGTAGGTCAATACTTTCCAACCTGGCATATCTTCTTCATTTAATCCATCTTCAATGGAAAAGATTGGATAATCTTCGACAAGCTTTTCATAATACTGCACCATTTCTTCAGAATTTCTTCTTACTTCCTTGCCTGCCATCCTGCTTTCTCCCATAAAATGATAAACTTTCTCATCTTCATTATAGATTTCTGATGCAGCACAATCCATAGCGATTGCTATTTCTTCTTTTGTTTTATATCCTGCCTGTTCAATTGCCTGCACCAAAAGATCTAATGCCTGTTCTGAGCTTTCCAGATTCGGGGCGAAACCTCCTTCATCTCCAACACCTGTATTTAAATGATTTCTCCTCAAAATGTATTTTAATGTATGATAAACATCAGTTCCCATCATCAAAGCATCTTTGAAAGAGTCTGCACCAACTGGTGCAATCATAAATTCCTGAAAATCAACGGTATTATCTGCGTGTTTTCCTCCATTTAATATGTTCATCATTGGTATCGGAAGTTTGGATGCAAAGCTGCCTCCGAGATACTGGTATAACGGTAAACCTAGTCCACAAGCGGCTGCCTTAGCAGTTGCAAGTGATGCTCCAAGGATTGCGTTTGCCCCAAATCTTTCTTTGTTTGGGGTTCCATCTGCTTCTAACATGATCTGATCGATCTCAATCTGATTGAGTGCATTTTTGCCAGTCAAGCGGTCTGCAATCTTATGATTCACATGATTAACAGCTGTTTCAACACCTAATCCACGGTATCTTTTTTCGCGGTCTCTTAACTCTAACGCCTCATATTTACCTGTGGAAGCACCAGAAGGGACAATCGCTCTTCCCAAGGCTCCATTTTCTAAAAGTACATCGACTTCTACCGTTGGATTTCCTCTGGAATCTAAAACTTCCCTTCCGATAACATTTTCAATGCATAAACGATTTTTCAATTTTGGTCACATCCTTCTTTATGAAAATAATAGTGGTATTATTTCCTTGGTTGGATGTTTTTATACATATCACTAATATCGATCAAATATATTTCTTTTCCATGTTGCACCAGCATCTTCTTCTCTTTTCCTGCCAGATACATCTGCGTATCATCTCTAAATTTCTTTGGCAATATAAATTTCTTATATGTCTTATTTCTTAGATTACACAAATAATCATTGCCTTGATCATCATCAAATAAAACATAATCTCCAGCATCATCAATAATATGTACTGTTTTGACATCTGGAATATCAATGGATGTTTCATATGCCAGATGTTTTAAATGTAACTTTCCTTTCTTTTCTTTGTATACATACCATTCGTTATTTGAATATTGTTCTTCTTTGGAGCGGTCATCCCATTGTTTTGTCGCTTTGGCTGTTTTTAGATTAATTTTATTCCAGACGTTGTATTCAGAATTTTTTGTCATGACAGGATTTCCCATTGCTACAATCTTGTCTTTTCCAATAAAACAAATTTCTTCATTGTGTGCATATCCACTGATTCCTGGCTGTTTGGTTTCTTTTCCTGTTTTAAGATTCAATGCACTCCAATATCCTTTGCTTCTGTAATTTAACAAAATCCATTCCCCATCTGGTGACATCTCCATATTACAGATTTTGGTGTCATCTGTAATCTTTGTTACTTTTCCTGTTTTAAGATTTAATTTTGCAATACATTCTTTTTGTATGATATCATCTTTTTTATTCATATGATATAAAGAAACATAAATCGTATCTTCATCCCATACTTTCCAGAAAATATCACTGATATTTCCTTTCACATTGTATACATAAATTTCTCCACGAATCACTGCATACTGAAATGAAAATTTCCTTCCATTATAAATTCCATGGAACCATTTTTTCTCTGGTTTTAATTCTTTTAAATGATTCCCTTCAATTGTATATACTTTGTCTGTCACTTCGACATCGTATTTTCCTTCGTAATGATACTGACAGATAAAGCTTTGGTTGTGTCCTTGTTTGATTTCCATGTTATCTTTTAGCACAATCTTTTGGTTTTTCTTATGATCGCTGACATCTTTGGTTTCTGTTACTTTATATATCGCCTGTGACATAAATGTCTTTTGAATCCACTGCCGAAATGTTTTCGATGTCGCTGCTGCCACGCTAACACTTATTCCTAAGGTCAGAAAACAGATCAATGCAATCGTTGCTGCTTTAACCATTGGTGTCATTTGCTTAAATTTTAATTGCTGTTTGTGGTTTTGGTTCTTTCTCTTTTCCATATCTTTCAATGTTTCCATCAAAAATTTATCATCCACTGCATCGATTGCCTGAAATAATGTTTTTTCCTCATCCTTATTGTCTTTCATATTTCAAATCCCTCCTCTTTCAGATATTCTTTTAACTCTTTTCTGATCCTTAACAGTTTGACTGACATATTCTTTGAAGTTATTTCATAATCTCTCGCCATTTCTGAGATCGATTGCAAAAACCAGTATCTTCTTAAAAATAAAATTCTTTTTTCTTTTGGCAGTTCCTCTATGAACTTTGCAATGATCCATTTTAATTCTCGTAATTCGATCTGATTTTCTACATTTTGCTCTTTGCTGATGCACTCTTCTAATTCTTCCAGTGAAAGATCATACTGGCTGTTTCTCTTTTTTGCATGATGATATTCATAGCGTTTTAATGATAGATTTTTTATGATCCTGCAGATATACGCTTTGAATGGATTCGGTTTCTTGGGCGGTATCTGATTCCACAAGGTAAGCCATGTATCACTGACACATTCTTCACTGTCTCTGATATCGTTTAAGATTCCCATGGAAATGCTTGTACATAATCGTCCGTATTTTTTATCTGTTTCGTGAATTGCTCTTTCTTCACGGTTTGTATATAGATCTATGATCTTTTGATCTTCCATATCCTTGCCCTTCCTTTGTTTATTTTGATGATCATCTGGTTATATATACGGAATTATTATATGATACTACATAGAAATTTTAATTTGCTGGTTTGATAACGGAAATTGTTGGTGGAATATTATAAAAAGGGTTATCTGTCTGCGACGTGCTCTCGCTCGACTCACACGCAGCTGTACTAAGCTCCTGAATGGTCTAACGACCATCCACTCACTAAGTGCAGGCGTGTTCCTACGGTCTCAGACAGATAACCCTTTTTATAATATTCAAATAATTTACGTAATCGAAACCACTACCGAATGTGTATGGAGAATGATCTTGGATGTAAATTAGTTTTTTCAAGACAGAAGATAAGTGTTTATTATACTCCTAAACATCCCAACAAATCGGTGCTTGTAGATTTTAGCTAAACTTCTGTTAACGAATACAAAAATTATCGATCAATACCATACAACATACACACTGTGTAGTGGTTTGAATCACGTAAATTATTTGAAGATTATAAAAAGAGATCATGTGTCAGCAACCGTACGGACACGTCTGCACTTAGCGAGTGGATGGTCGTTAGACCATTCAGGAGCTTAGTACAGCTACGTGGGAGTCCGAACGCGAGTGGGTTGCAGACACATGATCTCTTTTTATAATATTCTACCAATAATTTCCGTCTTCAAATTACAAATCACAATTGTATAAAAAAAGAAGCATCAAATATTCTTGACAGTATTACTAGGAAATGCTATTATACGAATAATTCCTACTGGAAAACTATGAAAAAAGAAAAACTATAAGAGAGGATGTGTAACAAAATGAGCATTAACACAGCAGATTTTGCCGCACTAGCAGTTACAATTGTTTTGTTTGCGGTTATCTATTATTTAGATTATAAGAAAGGCGTAGACTTCGGACTTTTAACATTATTAGGAACAGTTTTTGGAATCGCAGTTGGTCTGGGATTTGGAAATCATTTTACATATGTTGAGATTTTCGGACGTATCTATACCAATGTATTGACAGCACTTGTTGTACCAATGCTGTTATTTAGTATCATCGCAAGTATCACAAATCTAAGTGAATCCATTCATTTAAAGAAGATCGGTGGAAAGTCAATCTTTTATCTGATCTTAAATACAGCGATCGCAAGTACGATTACAGTGATCGCAGCAGTCATCTTAAAAGTCGGTGATGGATTTGCTTACAAAGTAGCTGATGGATATCAGAAAGTTGAAGTTCCATCTGTTGTTGATACGATCGTAAACTTATTCCCAAGCAACTTCGCAACAAACTGGAGTGAAGGACAGATCATTCCGATCGTCGTATTTGCAATCATCATTGCATTATCTTACAATGCAATTTCCAAAGAAAATGAATCCGTAAAACCATTTAAAGCATTTATTGATGCGGGGAATCAGGTGATCGGACAGGCAATTGACTGGATCATTGGATTTACGCCATATGCAGTATTATCTTTCTTGGCAAGAGCCGTTGGAAGAAGCAGTGTCACGGAATTGCTGCCATTATTAAGTACATTAGTTTTATCTTATATCTTATGTGCAGTTCAGGCATTTGGAGTAGAAGGATTATTAATTAAATTTGTAGCAAAATTAAGTCCTGTTAAATTCTTTAAAGGAATCGCACCAGCTCAGTATGTAGCATTTACGACACAAAGCAGTGTTGGTACGATTCCGGTTACATTAAGACAGTTAAAAGAAGCACTTGGAGTTGATGGAGATGTAGCATCATTTACGGCAGGTCTTGGAGCCAATGTTGGAATGCCAGCATGTGCAGGAATCTGGCCAGCATTAACAGCGGTATTTAGTGTTCATATGTTAGGATATCATTACGGAATTGCACAGTATGCATTTCTGATCCTGATCACATTAGTAGTATCTGTTGGAACAGTCGGGGTTCCAGGAACAGCGACGATCACATCAACAGCTGTATTTGCAGCACTTGGCTTACCAATCGAATTAGTTGTCGTATTTGCACCAATCTCAACGATCGTTGACATGGCAAGAACAATGACAAATGTAACAGGAGCAGCAACAGCAGCAGTTATTACAGCAGCAACAGAAGGTCTGGTTGATGAAGAAGTTTATAATTCAGATCAGTCAAAACATGTTGCAGTAAATAATTAGGATAGAAGAAATTCTATATATAATCACTGTATGAAAAGACACTTGGTCGTAACGTATATTTTATGTATGTTATGAGCAAGTGTTTTTTCATTTCATGTAATCAATATAAGTTGAGGCGGCTAAAATTTCGTGCTATCATAATCAATATAGATAAGAGCACGAGTTTTTTTAATATTATAGGAAATTGATTTAGGAGGCGATTGTATGGGAAATTATCTAAATCCAGGGAATGAAAAGTTCAGAAGAATGATTCAGTCTGAAATTTATGTAGATAAGACAGGGATGATAAAATATACGAATTCCGTACTAGATACAGCACAAAACTATGTCTGTGTCAGCCGTCCAAGAAGATTTGGGAAGTCAATGGCTGCGAATATGCTGACAGCTTATTACAGCCGCGGTTGTAATTCAAAAGAATTATTTGGAAAGTTTGAAATTGCAAAAGATAAAGATTTTGAAAAATATCTGAATCAATATAATACCATATTCTTAAATATGCAGGAATTTCTAAGTCGAAGTCATAATGTAGAAGAATTGATCGATCGTGTGAAGAAGCTTGTGATCAGAGATTTGAAAATGGAATATCCAGAAGTTGATTATTTTGACGATACAGATTTGATTGAGTGTATGCAGGATATTTATGCACAAATGCAGTACCCATTTGTTGTGATCATTGATGAATGGGATTGTATTTTCAGGGAATATAAACAAGATAAAGAAGCACAGGAAAAATATTTAGATTTTCTACGGGATTTATTAAAAGATAAGGCATGTATTTATCTATCTTATATGACAGGAATTTTACCGATTAAGAAATATGGAACACATTCGGCACTGAATATGTTTGATGAATTTTCCATGATCGACCCGGGACCTTTAGCATGTTATGTCGGGTTTACAGAACAAGAAGTCAAAAAGCTTTGTGAACAATACAGAATGGATATGGAAGAAGTTAAGAACTGGTATGACGGATATTCATTTGATGGAGTACCGTCTGTGTATAGTCCAAGATCAGTTGTAAATAGTATGAGATTTCAAAAGATATCAAATTACTGGAATCAGACAGAGACTTTTGAAGCATTACAGATGTATATTGATATGAATTTTGAGCATCTAAAAGATGATGTTTTAAGTATGATCGCTGGAGAAAGTGTAGCGGTAAATACGGAAAGTTTTACCAATGATATGGCAACTTTCAGAACGGAAGATGATGTGCTGACATTATTGATCCATCTTGGATATCTTGCATATGATGATAAGACGAAAACAGTCAAGATACCAAATAGTGAGATTCGGGCAGAATATGTAAATACGGTTTCTGTTTCAGATTGGGGAACTGTTTCGAAAGCATTGAAAGATTCAGCAGATACATTAGATGCAATCTGGCAGGGAAGAGAAGAACAAGTGGCGAAAGCCATTGAACAGGCACATTTTGAGACATCACATATCCAGTATAATGATGAAAATGCATTGAGTTATACGATTTCACTCGCATTATATGCAGCAAGGAATTTTTATACCATTCACAGAGAACTGGCAGGTGGAAAAGGATTTGCAGATTTGGTCTTTATTCCGAAAAAACAATTTGCAGAGAAACCGGCATTGGTAGTTGAATTAAAATGGGATAAGAGCGCAGAAGGTGCGATCAAGCAGATCAAAGATAAGAAGTATTTTGAAAGTTTGGAAGAATATCAGGATAATCTGTTGTTGATTGGTATTAATTATGATAAGAAAACAAAAGAACACGTGTGTAAAATAGAGAAATATTAAAAACAGGTAAAAGGAATTGGAGAGGTATAAAATATGGGCAGATTTGTTAATCCAGATAATAGTGCGTTTCAAGCAGCACTAAATTCCAGAATTTATGTAGATAAAACAGGATTGATCGTATGTATGAATGAAGTTCTGGATTCTACAGATGCGTATATTTGTAATAGCCGCCCAAGACGTTTTGGAAAATCATATGCAGCGAATATGCTTGCAGCATATTACAGTAAGGGAGCAGAATCAGAAAAGATGTTTTCTGATCTTGAGATAGGACAATCAGAAGATTTTAAGAAACATTTGAATAAATATGATGTGATTCATATTGATGTACAATGGTTTTTGATAAATTGCAAAGATGCGGATAATGTTGTGCCATATATCACAAAAGTTGTGCTAGATGAATTGCGTGAAGTTTATCCAGAGATTTTACGTCAAGAAGTGGTATCTTTGCCAGATGCACTTTCTCTGGTTAAGGATAAGACAGGACAGAAATTTATCATTATCATTGATGAATGGGATGTGCTGATCAGAGATGAATCAGCGAACAAAAAGGTGCAGGATGAGTATATCCGATTCCTAAGAGGTATGTTTAAGGGAACAGAACCAACGAAATATATTCAACTTGCTTATCTTACAGGCATCTTGCCGATCAAGAAAGAAAAAACACAATCAGCACTTAACAATTTCCGAGAATATTCCATGTTGAATGCAGGATGTTTAGCTTCTTACATCGGTTTTACAGAAGATGAAGTAAAAGCACTTTGTGAGACATATAAGAAGGATTTTACAGAAGTCAAACGTTGGTATGATGGATATCAGTTAGGAAAATATCATGTCTATAATCCCAATGCAGTTGTAAACTTGATGGCGGATGGAAACTTCCAAAGTTATTGGTCAGGAACAGCTTCTTATGATTCGATTGTTCCATTGATCAATATGGCTTTTGATGGATTGAAGACCGCAATTATTGAAATGGTGTCGGGAGCATCTGTCGAAGTAGATGTTGGGTCATTCCAAAATGACGTTGAGAATATTGTAAATAAAGATGACGTTTTAACATATTTGATTCATATGGGATACTTAGCATATTCAAGTGTTAATAGGATGACATTTGTACCGAATGAAGAGATAAGACAAGAACTGATTCGTGCAACAAAAAGAAAAGAATGGAATGAAATGCTGAAATTTCAGCAAGAATCAGAGGATTTACTGGATGCAACTTTGGATATGGATGGAGAAATAGTTGCAGCTCAGATTGAGAAGATCCATGAGGAATATGTTTCAGCAATTCAATATAACAATGAAAATTCACTCAGCAGTGTATTGGCATTAGCTTATTTGAGTGCAATGCAGTATTATTTTAAACCGGTCAGGGAATTTCCTACAGGACGTGGGTTCGCAGATTTTGTGTTTATTCCAAAAACAGAATATCGAAATGATTATCCGGCACTTGTTGTGGAATTGAAGTGGAATAAGAGTGCTGTTAGTGCATTGCAACAGATTAAGGATAAAAAATATCCAGATTCTATTCAAAAATATGCAGGTAATATTTTGCTTGTGGGAATTAATTATAGTAAAAAAGAAAAGAAGCATGAATGTATGATTGAAGAATACTTGAAAAAATAAGAAACAATAAAATCCATGAGAACAACAAACCAAAAAATCGTGTTCTCATGGATTTTATATTTTACAGATATTTTTACGAAATCCCAGAGGCAGAAGCGACCCGCCGCAGGCGGAGAATCCTGTAAAGCAGGATCCTTTCTTGAAATCATATTATGCTCCTTTTTTCTTTATACAATCTTAATACAAGAGAACATATCCTTACACTATCTTTTTATCATAAAAGATATAATGATGATAAGATTAAAAGATCATAAAATAATTTGAAAAAGAGGTAAGATCATATATGCCATGGAAGATTCATAAAAAAAGACATTTAACATCATTTCAGGTGATCATATTAGGGTTCGCAGGAGTGATCCTTTTTGGAGCATTGATCCTGATGCTGCCAATTTCATCGGTTCAAGGAATCATAACACCATTTCACAAAGCATTATTTACGTCAACTTCTGCAGTATGTGTGACAGGGCTTGCAGTTCTGGATACTGGAAGTTACTGGTCCGTTTTTGGACAGACAGTGATCATGTTCCTGATACAGATCGGAGGTCTGGGAGTTATAACAACAGCAACAGCCGTATTTATATTATCAGGAAGAAAAATATCGATCATGCAGCGAAGCACGATGCAAAATGCGATCTCTGCACCAAAAGTAGGAGGGATCGTTCGATTGATGAGTTTTATTTTAAAAGGAACTTTATTGATCGAATTGATCGGTGCGTTATTCATGATGCCTGTTTTCTGTCATGATTTTGGATTACGGGGAATCTGGATGTCGATCTTTCATTCTGTATCAGCCTTTTGTAATGCAGGATTTGATCTTCTTGGAACAAAATGGCATCCATTTGTATCATTGACATCATATGCGGTAAATCCAGTGATCAACATTGTGATCATGTTACTGATCATCATTGGTGGAATTGGATTTTTTACATGGGAAGACATTTATCTCCATAAATTTCATTTTAAGCATTACCATATGCAGAGTAAGGTTATTCTAACTACAACATTATGTCTGATACTGTTACCAGCTGTTTTCTTTTTCTTTCAGGATTATGGAAATCTATCAGGGATTCACCGGTTACTTGCATCATTGTTTCAAGCTGTGACACCGAGAACTGCAGGATTTAATACGACAGATCTTTCGATGCTGACAGGAGCATCAAAGGCAATGATGATTTTATTGATGTTGATCGGAGGTTCACCAAGTTCTACAGCAGGAGGTATGAAAACAACAACATTTGCTCTGTTACTTTTAAATGTACTGGCGACCTTTCAAAGTTGTGATGATGTGACAGCATTTGGAAGAAGAATCGATGCTAGTGTGATAAAAAATGCAACAACGATCGCAATGATGTATTTTATCTTGTTTTTTGCAGGCGGAATGACGATCAGTGTGTATGAGGGACTGCCGCTTTCAAGCTGTCTGTTTGAAGCAGCATCTGCAGTTGGAACCGTAGGTTTGACATTAGGGATCACACCAAAACTTCATATTCTGTCACAGATCATTTTGATCATACTGATGTATCTGGGACGTGTTGGCGGTTTGACGCTGATCTATGCAGTATTTTCAGATAAAAATAAACGAAAAGCAAAACTACCGCTTGATAAGATCATAGTGGGATAAAAGAAAGAGGGAATTGATGATGAAGAATATTTTATTGATTGGACTTGGACGTTTTGGGAAACATATAGCGATACAATCAAGTCAGCTTGGACATGAGATCATGGCAGTTGATCTGGATGAGGAAAGAGTGAATGAAGCACTTCCATATGTTACAAATGCACAGATCGGGGACAGTACGAATGAGGAATTTTTAAAATCTCTGGGGATTGCAAATTATGATATCTGTTTTGTTACGATCGGTGGGAATTTCCAAAATTCGTTGGAAACCACCTGTCTGTTAAAAGAACTTGGAGGCAAAATGGTTATTTCCAGAGCTGAACGAGATGTACAGGAAAAATTCCTCTTACGAAATGGAGCCGATAAGGTAGTCTATCCAGAAAAAATGGTGGCAAAATGGGCAACGATCCGTTATACCGATGATCATATTCTTGATTATATGGAAGTCGATGCCTCACATGCGATCTTTGAGGTAGAGGTTCCGAAGGAATGGATCGGAAAGACAGTGGGAAAACTTGATATTAGAAAAAAATATGATATTAACATTATGGCAGTAAAAGATGATGGAAAAGTAAGTATGGCGATATCTGCGGATACCTGTTTTAAGGAAGATGTTACATTATTGGTATTAGGAGAATATAAAGCGATCAAAAAGTGTTTTTGTATCTGATGTCATGAAAAAGAGGTGAGAGCTTATGTCAGATTTCATTTTAGCATTGGCGGTAATACTGATGTTTGCATTTGTGTTATTCTTTTTGAAAAAAGTAAATTATTTTCTTGGAGAAAATTGGAAAGTAATTGACAGGGAGCAAGATGATGACGATGATTGATGTGTTTATGGATTATTATTGACGATCATGATATAATGCATCCGATAAGGAAAGGGGGTCAAGATGAGCACAGGAGAATTTGTAGAGCTGAACAAAGAAAACGAACACATTCTTGTTTGTCTTTCTTCTTCACCATCGAATGAAAAGATTATACGTACAGCAGCAAAAATGGCAAGAGATATGCGGGCACGTTTTACGGCATTGTATGTACAGACAGGAAAAAGAGAAAGAGAATCGGACAAAAGAAGACTGGAAGCTCATGTACAATTTGCAAAGGAATCTGGTGCGGAAATCGTAATGACACATGGGGAAAATGTTCCGGTACAGATCGCGGAATATGCACATTTATCAAATGTCACAAAAATCGTGATCGGACAAAGCAGTGCAAAGAGAAATCACTTTTTCAGCAAACAGACATTAACAGAGAAGTTGATCGAGGCTGTTCCTGATATTGATATCCACATTATTCCAGATGCGATGAACTTAGATAATTATCGAAAACCGCATGGAGCGGTTTATGTAGGAAAGCCTACGATGAAAGACAGTTTATTGACATTATTTATATTTGCAGTTTGTACGTTGATCGGTCTATTCATCCAGAAACTTCAATTTACAGATACAAACATCGTTACAATTTATATTTTGGGTGTTTTATTAACGTCAATCCTTACAGATGGATATTTATACAGCATTGGAGGTTCTGTCTTAAGTGTATTTTTGTTCTGCTTTTTCCTTACGGAACCAAGAATGTCATTTCAGACGTATGCAGTTGGATATCCGGTAACTTTTGTGATCATGTTAATATCTTCTGTCATTACTGGAACACTTGCAGCAAAATTAAAAACACATGCAAGGCTTTCAGCACAATCTGCATTTCGTACACAGATTTTATTTGACACAGACCGGTTACTTCAAAAAGCAAAAAACGATACGGATATTTTAAGTATTACATGTACACAGCTTATCAAATTATTAGACCGCAGTATTGTAGCATATGTTGTGGAAGGCGATGAATTGTCAGCACCACATATATTTTCGAATAAAAAGAAAGAACAGATAGAAGATTTATTGACAAGCAGGGAGCAGGAGATCGCAAAATGGGTGTATGAAAACAAGCAGCGTGCTGGAGCAACGACCGAACGTTTTAAAGATGCACAGTGTCTGTACCTTGCCATTTGTATTGAGGATAATGTGTATGGTGTGATCGCAATACCAGTTGACGAATATACATTAGATTCCTTCGAATATAGTATCTTACTTTCTGTGATCAATGAATGTGCACTTGCCATGGAAAATAAAAAGAATATCATGGAGAAAGAAAAAATCTCCGTTCTTGCCAAAAATGAACAGTTAAGAGCAGATCTGCTTCGTGCGATCTCACATGATCTAAGGACACCACTTTGTTCCATTTCTGGGAATGCAGACATGCTGTTAAATAGTGGAGAACGTCTTGATGATATAACAAAACATCAGATTTATACAGATATTTATGATGATTCAGAATGGCTGATCAATATCGTCGAAAATTTATTATCGATCACAAGATTAAATGATGGAAGATTAAAACTGAAATTTACAGATCAATTATTAGATGAGGTGATCGCGGAATCATTACGGCATATCAGCAGGAAACATGAAGAGTATCAGATCGTTACAGAATGCGATGAATTGATACTTGCACATATGGATGTGCGGCTGATCCTGCAAGTGTTGATCAATCTGGTCGATAATGCAATTAAATATACACCGAAAGGATCTACAATCCGCATTTGTGCCATGAATGAAAATGGAAAAGCAAAGATTCAAGTAGAAGATAACGGCCCTGGAATTTGTGATGAAATGAAGCCGCATATATTTGAAATGTTTTATACAGGGAAAAATACGATCGCAGACAGCCATCGAAGTCTTGGTTTAGGTTTGGCACTTTGCCGTTCGATCATAGAGGTGCATAACGGGAAACTGGTGTTGGAGGACAATACACCACATGGTTGTATTTTTTCTTTCACACTGCCATTAAGTGAGGTTACATTAAATGAATAAAGCATTAATTTTAGTCGTGGAGGATGACCGGCCAATCCGTAATCTGATCGTGACAACATTAAAAACACATGATTATAAATATATTACAGCAGAGAATGGAAGTTCAGCTATTTTAGAGGCATCTTCTCATAAACCAGAGATCATTTTATTAGATCTTGGATTGCCTGATATGGAAGGTGTGGATGTGATCAAAAAAGTAAGAACATGGTCTAACGTACCAATTATCGTTATCAGTGCAAGAAGTGAAGATGTAGATAAAATAGAAGCACTGGATGCAGGAGCAGATGATTATATCACAAAACCATTTTCAGTTGATGAACTGCTTGCAAGGATCAGGGTTACACAGCGCCGATTAGCATTGATCCAGTCAGGCGAGGAACAAGAACAAGCAGTCTTTGTAAATGGAGAGTTAAAGATCGACTATACAGCAGGATCTACATATTTAAAAGATAAAGAACTGCATTTAACACCAATCGAATATAAATTATTATGTTTGCTGTCTCATAATGTTGGAAAAGTATTGACTCACACTTATATTACGCAACAGATCTGGGGCAGTTCACTGGAAAATGATGTTGCATCACTTAGAGTGTTTATGGCAACATTACGGAAGAAATTACAGCCAGATAAAGATGGCATGCAGTATATACAGACACATATAGGTATTGGATATCGGATGCTTAAGATATAGTAAATAAAGAGTGTCTGCATCATTAAGTGATGCAGACACTCTTTTAGATACCAATATATGAAAACACCCAAAAGAGGCAAAAAGAGATTGATTTATTACCTACTATTTAAAAATGTGTTCTGAAGGAATTTTTACGCACAACCTCCGCATGCAGCACATGCAGAAGGAGTTGCAGCGCAGCCTCCCTGGGCGGTTTCTCTTAGTTCAGCTGGCAGTCGTTTACCAACGATATACATTGCGTTTAACATTTCGTCAAACGGGATGAGCTGATGGATTCCAGATAAAGAAATCTCAGCTGCGATGATCGCATTTGCAACACCTGCGGCATTACGGTTCTGGCATGGATATTCCACCAACCCGCCAACGGGGTCACAAACAAGACCTAACATATTCATTAAAACGGTAGAGGCAGCTCCAAGACATTGTTCTGGATCACCGCCAAGCAGTTCGACAATGGCAGAAGCAGCCATCGCAGAAGCAACACCGACTTCCGCCTGACACCCGCCGACAGCACCTGCAACCGTTGCATTTCTCATAGCAAGATATCCGATCGCACTGGCATTAAACAGTGCCTGAATGATCTGTTCATCATCTAATTTATGAACTTCCTGAAGCCCAAGTAAAAGTCCAGGAACGATTCCGGCAGACCCTGCGGTTGGGGATGCTACGATCAACCCCATGGATGCATTCGTCTCAAGAGTCGCCATCGCATAGATCATACTTTTTTCTAACAGATCACCACAGATTCCAATTCCAGAATGATACCGGGAAGCAATCTTCTTTGCCTCGCCACCGATCAGTCCACCCATGGAACGAACTGGTTCTTTGATCGGAGTAAAAGCAGCATTTTTCATGATCTCAAGAACTCTTGCCATTGCATCATGAACCGTATCAGCTTCTTTTTCCCCTTCTATGATCTCACGCTGTCTCATCACTTCGGAGATTGGAAGATCATGTTTTTTACATAAATCAAGCAATTCATTTGCGTTTTTAAAATCCATAATATTTCAGTCTCCTTTCTACAGCTGAATGATCATAACATCTGAGACATTTGGGCTTTTCCTAATCTCCTCTGCGATGTTTTCAGGAAGAAGACCATCGGATTCAACGATAGAATAAGCTGTATTTCCTTTAGATTCTCTGAAAAGACGCATAAAAGCGATATTAACATCCTGATCACTCAGACATTTTGTGATATAAGTAACAACGCCAGGTTTATCTTTCTGGATCACGATCAAGGTACTGTATTCCCCGGTAAAATCAACTTCTACATCATTGATACGGCAAATTCTGGCTTTTCCACCGCCTAAAGATTCCCCACGGATCAAGATGCGATCTCCGTTTTCATTTGTCATTAAGATATCCACTGTATTTGGATGGATATCAGTTTCTATTTCATTTGGTACAAAAGAGAAATCAAGTCCAATGTCTTTTGCAATCTCGAAAGAATCGCGGATTCTCATATCGTCGGTTCCAAATCCCATGATCCCACCTAATAAGGCACGATCCGTTCCGTGTCCATGATAGGTTTTTGCAAAAGATCCATAGAGTGTAAACTGAACTTTTTTCAGTGTACTATTTAACATTTTTCTTGCGAGAAATGCAATCCTTGCAGCCCCAGCTGTGTGGGAGCTTGAAGGACCGATCATATTTGGTCCCATAACATCAAATGCACTGATAAAAGACATAAATTAAGCCTCCACTGTATCTTCTTTTAAAATAAATTTCTTGTAAATAGAATCTACAACGATTCCAATCGCATTATCTCCGGAAATGTTACATGCAGTTCCGAAAGAATCCTGTGTGATATAAAGTGCAACCATTAAAGCACAGATTGGTCCGTTTGTATCTCCTGCTGTTGTACCAAATACCATGTAAAGGAAAGGTAATGCAGTCATGATAGATCCACCTGGAGCTCCAGGAGAAGCGACCATTGCAACACCAAGTGTCATAATAAATGGAATAACAGTTGCAAGGCTGATCGGTAACTGATTCATCAAACATACAGCAGTTGCACATGCTGTGATCGTGATCATAGAACCTGCCATGTGGATATTGGCACAAAGAGGCACTACAAAGTTACGGATCTGAGCACTGACACCGTCATTTTTTGCACATTCCAAATTGACAGGAATTGTAGCAGCAGAAGACTGAGTTCCTAAAGCTGTAGTATAACCAGGAACCTGATTTTTAATAAGAGAGAAAGGATTCTTTTTGCTGACAGAACCTGCAATTATAAACTGGATCGTGATACATACAAAGTGCATGATGATCACTACAAGAAATACTTTCCATAAGATTCCAAGGATCGCAAATGTTTTTCCTGATTTCGTCATATCAGTAAATGTACCACAGATATACAATGGTAATAAAGGAATGATCGTTTTGTGAAGGACTTTATCGATGATCGTTGAGAAATCGCTCATTCCGTTGTAAAGGCTGTTTCCGATCTCTTTACCTTTCATTGTGGATAAGCATAATCCTAAAATGAAAGCAAGAACAACAGCAGATAATGTATCAAACAGCGGTGTGATCGTCAGTGAAAAATAAGGTTTCAGTGACGCATCAGCAGTCGCAGCAATCTGATCTAATGCCCCAGAAGTCATAAAGTGTGGGAACAGATTGGATGATACAAGGTAAGAAGCTGTACCAGCAAGTAAAGTTGAACCATAAGCAAGAGCAACGGTAATTAAAAGCAGCTGTCCAGCACCCTGTGACAGATCAGCGATTCCCATAGTTACATAAGCAAGGATCATCAGTGGAATGATGAATTTTAAGTAGGTACTGAAGAATCCAGACAGTGTTACAACAAAGCGGCAGAATCCAGTTGGAAGGAACTGTCCAAACAGGATACCAATAATGATGGCAATAATGAGTTTTGGTACCAGACCAAGTTTAAATTTTTTCTTTTCCATTTTTAATTACTCCTCTAAAAGCATAATCACATATCATCGTAGTTTGTTTAATGTGCACAAAAAATGTTTGACGTCTTTATGTTTGTATTGTATCATCCACGTATAGATGAATCAAATTCATAGATTTAATGATAACATTGAAAATTATTCATAATAGTACAAAGGAGAAAAAATGGAATTCCGTCAGATACAGACATTTATGCAGATAGCACAAGTGAAGAATTTCTCAAAAACCGCAGAATTACTAGGTTATTCGCAATCTGCCGTGACAGTACAGATCCGTCAATTAGAGACAGAATTGGGAGTGCGGTTATTTGACCGTACAGGAAAAAAAGTGATACTCACACCGAAAGGAAAAGAATTTTTAATACATGCAAATAAGATCATTGATGAAATGCACAAGGCAAAAGATGCAATGAATGATACTGCAGAGTTAAAAAATCCATTACATATCGGAACGATCGAATCACTCTGCACTGTCAAATTGCAGGAAATCGTACAGCGGTTTCGGGAAGAACATCCACAGGTTAGAATTCAGATCACGATTGGTTCTCCAGAACGCCTGATCCAGAAGATGGAACACAATGAACTCGATGTCATTTATATTCTGGATACGCCAAGATGGAATAAAAATTGGGTGAAAGTCATGGAAAAATCGGAGCCTGTGATCTTTGTGTCTGCACCAAATTATAAGTTATCAGGGAAAAAGAATATAGAGGTTGAGGAAATCTTAAATGCACCGTTTTATCTAACAGAACGAAATGCAAACTACAGACAGGCATTAGAACAGGAATTAGCTCTGCATAAACAGACATTATCGCCAGTACTTGAATGCAGTGATACCGCGTTTATCAAGAAGATGCTAAAGACAGGAAAAGGGCTTTCTTATCTTCCATTATTTGTTGTAGAAAAGGATATTGAAGAAGGAAAGATCGCAAAATTAGATGTGAAAGATATTGATATTACAATGTATCGACAAGTGTTTTATCATGCAAATAAATATATGACAAAAGAGATGGAGAAATTTATAGAGTACTGTCAGATGTAAAGAGCAGAAATATAGGATGAAATGCTGGTGTAATGTGATAAGAGAGTGATATAATAATAGATAACATTTAAAAATCTTAAAAATCGGAGGATTTAAAGTGAAGGAATATTTTATCAGTGAGATAGACATAGAGAAGTTATATCATCTGTCTGATATAAAAATAAAATTAGATTCAAATAAACGCCAGCATTTACTTTTGACTGGGAAGAATGGTTCAGGAAAAACATCATTGTTGTTGGAGATAGAAAAATTTTTGAGAGCGATTAATGATGAAAAACTATCACAAGTATTTGATCAATATCCTACGTGGATAAATGAAGCTAAAAAGAAAGTATTATCTGCATCTAGTGATAGCGAAAAATATGCGGCAGATAAGGATCTTAAACAATGTTTAGGATTTTTAAAAAAATATAGTGATGGAGTTCAAATAAACTTAAATCAGTATGAAGGACTTGAAATGATGTATCATAATGGAAAGTTTATAACAGCTTATTTTCCGTCTGAAAGAAAAGCACAATTTATGCGTCCTAATGGAGTAGAAAATATTACATTGGAAAATACGTATGGAATTGATGAATCTGCGGGTGATATTTTATTGAAATACATGGTACATCTAAAAACTCAGCAAGCATATGCAAGAAACGAAGGTGATCAAACGACAGCAAATCAAATTCAGAAATGGTTTGATCGATTTGATTCAGCACTGCAGATTTTACTAGATGAAGAATCAATCCATATAGAATATGATTATAAAAAATACGATTTTAAAATCCGACAAAATGGACGAGAACCATTCAGTTTTAATGAATTATCAGACGGATATTCATCCGTGATTTACATTGTTTCTGATTTAATTTTAAGAATGGATAAAAATTGGCTGTTAGAAGACAAAATCAGTGAATATGACTATCAGGGAATCGTGCTGATTGATGAATTGGAAACGCATTTGCACATTGAATTACAGAAAAAAATCTTCCCATTTTTAACAAAATTTTTTCCTAAAATTCAATTTATTGTGACAACACATTCTCCATATATTTTAAATTCAATCTCAAATGCAAAGGCATATGATCTTGAACGACAGGTAGAGTTAGATAATTTATCAGGATTTTCGTCTGATGATCTTGCAGAGGGATATTTTGAGGCAGATGCTTATTCAGATGAATTAAAAAACAGCCTGAATCGATATGAAGAACTTTGTCTTAGAAATGATTTGACAGAAGATGAACGTGCCGAACGAGCGGAAATAAGAATAAAGTTTAAGAATATATCTACAGAACTTTCAGGGGTTGCCAAGGAAAGATTTGAGGATATTGAACGGAGAAGAAAAGCCAATGATTAAAATTGAAAGAAAGGAAACAGAGAAAACAAAACAGGCGATTGCAGATTTGCAAAAAGCCAGTGAAAATGAAAGTTCCTATAATATTGAAAGTGTAAATCAGGCATTAAAAGAAATATTTCATGGAAAATGTTATATTTGCGAAAATAAAGCAGTAACTTCTTATCAGATTGAACATCTGGTTCCACACCGTGGAGATAAAACTTTAAAATATGATTGGAAAAACTTATTTTGGAGCTGTGCACACTGTAATAATATCAAATCAGATAAGTATGAACCAATTCTAGATTGTACAAAAGAACCAGTAGAAAAAATGATAGCATTTCGTAAAAGGGGTTATTTTGGAACGGATGAAAAATTAGAATTTACATCCGTTGGGGAAGAACGAGAAGATGTAAAGAATACAATTGCTTTATTAGAAGCTGCATACTATGGAACAACACCTCAAAAGAAGATAGAAGCACAGATCATAAGAAAAACATTACGACAAAATCTTTCAAATTTTAAAGAGTATGTTAGAGAATACCAGGAGACAGAAGACAAGGAAGAGAAAGAAGATATAGGATATCTTCTGAAAAAAGAGCTTAGAGATAGTGCGGCGTTTGCTGCATTTAAAAGATGGCTGATTTGGGATAATGAAATGTTTTCTGAGATAGAACAATTTATTCCAGAAAATTGAGAGTAATTTGATTTTTGGTATATAGGTATATATAAAAAAGGCATTCAAATATAAAATTCAATATTTGAATGTCTTTCTTTATGTCTTAAATTTTCATTAATAACAGTAACTAAGAGGGATTAAAGTCATTTTGTAAAAGCATAGCATCGGTACAAGTACAATATGGAAAATAATCATAAAATTTTATTGACAAAAACAGTAAAGAACAGTAAAAATAGATAAAAGTTGATGTGCAATTAAAAAACTCAAAAAAATTAGCACTCACCTCTTGTTATTGTGACGTTGGTTTTGTCTAGTTTCATATAGTCCCGTAACGCCCTATTTACAAGGGATTCACGGATTTTGAAAATTTGTAGCTGTTCATCAAAAATCGTCATTTTTCAGAAATTTGGGGTCAAAATTGGCGTCAGATAGCACACCAGAGAGAAAAATTAAATATTTTATAGACTACGGAACGTACACTTTTGGCGTTCCTTTTCTATTTCCAGTCGTTCAGAAGTGGACGGCTTTTTCATACCCAAAATCGAAAGGAGAAAGAAAAAATATGAATAAGCTAGTAAAGCGATTGCTGACAGGAACGCTTGCTTTTGCAAC
>ENA-ORTT01000225-ORTT01000225.1-human-gut-metagenome-genome-assembly--contig:-NODE-225-length-78328-cov-6.304447_pt1 | contig 78328 bp, 74 predicted proteins | sample MGYA00242074_ERZ509197 | MGnify/ENA primary metagenome ERZ509197 (study PRJEB26280, sample SAMEA2338789) | human gut metagenome | biome: human gut; feature: human-associated habitat; material: faeces...
AATACGATATTTACAGTATTCGTTCGATGCGACGAAACCCTGTGATTGCTGACCTGTTCCACCGCATGAAGTACATGGAACGCCGTGGAAGTGGCCTGCGCAAAATCGTCAGTGAAACCGAAAAGCTGCCTGGATACACAGCGGCATATAAGCCTGAATTTTCCTCAACAGCGACAGATTTCAGAGTCATCTTGAAAAATGTAAACTACAACATGTGCTGTATCATGTTGCCGCACATGATACAGCACATGATACCGCACATGATACATCTGTGATCAGCAAGCAAAACTTGCTGTTGGAATTTTGTGCAGATCCTAAAAGTCAAGATGAAATGCAAGCATATATTGATGTTTCCAGCCGTTCTCACTTCAGCAAATATTACCTCAAGCCTTTATTATCTTCTGGTAAACTTGAAATGATGTTTCCAGACAAACCCAAAAGCAAAAACCAGAAATACACTACCGTTCATTCCAAATAACCAAGAAGCAGGGCATGCATTCTTTATTCCAACAACAGGATATGTCAATGAATTAAGACATATGTGGAAAGATATGAAGGAAGGTCAGTGATGACCTTCTTTTTTCTGTTTTACGGAACACTTGCAGAAAACCCTTTCTTTATTCAATCCGAATTGTTGGTTGCCTGTTTCCTGCTTGTTGGCTACGCATAGAAATTTTCAGGTTTTTATAGAAAATCTTTTCTTGTAAGAATATAAAGAAAACCCCGAAAAACCTTGATTTTTCGGGGTTTGTTGTCTTCTCTTTTGTAAGCTCTCTTGAACGATAAATTAACGTTTGCTGAACTGTGGTGCGCGACGAGCGGATTTGAGACCGTATTTCTTACGCTCTTTCATACGTGGGTCACGTGTAAGGTATCCAGCTTTCTTGAGAACTGGTCTGTACTCAGAATCTGCCTCAAGAAGTGCTCTGGCGATACCATGACGGATTGCTCCAGCCTGTCCTGTGTATCCGCCACCTTTTACGTTAACGATTACATCAAATTTGTCTGCTGTCTCTGTAGCAACTAATGGCTGACGAACAACAACTTTTAATGTCTCAAGTCCGAGATACTCATCGATATCTCTTTTATTGATTGTAATATTACCTGTTCCTGGTACAAGGTAAACTCTTGCAACTGATTTTTTTCTTCTTCCTGTTCCGTAGAATTTTGCTTTAGCCACTGTAATGTCCTCCTTTCAACCTTTCCTTAAAATGTAAGCTCAACTGGCTTCTGAGCCTGCTGCTCATGATCCGGTCCAGCATATACATGAAGCTTCTTAATCATAGATCTTCCTAAAGGTCCTTTTGGAAGCATTCCTTTAACTGCGAGTTCGATAACCTTCTCTGGTTTCTTAGCCATCATCTCTGCTAATGTAGTCTCTTTCATTCCTCCTACATACTCAGAGTGATTGTAATAAATCTTCTGGTTCATCTTCTTACCTGTTACGTTAATCTTCTCAGCGTTAACAACGATTACATAATCACCTGTGTCAACGTGTGGTGTGAACTGAGGTTTGTTCTTACCTCTTAAAACCTTAGCAACTTCTGATGCAAGGCGTCCTAATGTATATCCTGTAGCGTCAACTACATACCATTTTCTTTCAATCTTATCTGGATTAGCCATATAAGTCTTCATGGAATTCCCTCCTGTAATTCTTTAACGTTTATTTTTTTTGCTTCTCTATCGAAATCAACATGATTCCGGGGCTTTGGCCTCATGCTGTTTCTTCTTTTGCCATACTGTCATATTATATTATACTGACCCGTGTGTGTCAACCATTTTCAATACTTTTTCCGAACTTTTTCCGAACTTTTTTTGCACCCCTTTTCTCATGTTTTCAGTCTCTGATTCTATCTTTTTCTTTATTTTCTGATATTTCTTTCTATTACTTCTATATCTTTCTTTTCGCATTCATGGTATCATAGTTGGGAGGTTTTGACTCAATATCATAACTTATGATTGATAAAATGATGTTGGGGTCAATAGCCCCAACTATGATGCAAGAATTATTTTTTTGTGGCAATGTCATTGCTATTTTTTCTTGGGGGAATTATTGATATGCAAAAGAAAATTGACCTGATAAATGGTCCTATTTTATCTTCACTTACCAAACTAGCTCTTCCTATCATGGCAACTTCGCTGATCCAGATGGCTTATAATATGATCGACATGATCTGGATCGGACGCCTGGGAAGTTCCGCTGTCGCTTCTGTCGGCGCTGCCGGCATGTATATGTGGCTTTCTAACGGACTTGTTACTTTAGCAAGAATGGGAGGTCAGGTTCACGTTGGTCATGCAGTTGGTTCAGGGCGCACAGACTTTGCAGGGCGTTATGCCGCCACTACATTTCAGATGACACTTCTTCTCGGCGTTTTGTATGGACTGGTATGTACGATTTTTTCCAAACCTTTGATTGCTTTCTTTCATTTGGCAAGCAGATCCGTTATAAATGATGCTGTCAGCTACCTGATGATTACATGTGGGCTTGTAATATTTTCATTCTTAAATCAGATATTTACCGGACTGTTTACTGCTATCGGAAATAGTCATCCCGCCTTTCTTTCTACCAGCGTAGGACTTGTTATCAACATCATTCTGGATCCGCTTCTGATTTTCGGGATTGGTCCATTTCCTGCATTAAAAGTTACGGGAGCAGCCATTGCGACGATCATTGCACAAATGGTTGTTACACTACTTTTTTTATTTTTTGCAAGCCAAGACCAGATTCTGTTTCACCATATTCATTTACTGCAAGCTCCAGATTCTAAGAAAGCTTCAGAAATTTTCCGGCTAGGGCTTCCTTCCTGTCTGCAGAGTCTTGTATTTACTGGCATTTCCATGACCATAGCAAGACTGGTTGCCGGATATGGTGATGCTGCAGTTGCCGTACAAAAAGTCGGCGCGCAGATTGAATCGATTTCCTGGATGACTTCAGATGGTTTTGCCTCTGCCGTCAATTCCTTTATTGCTCAGAATCACGGTGCCGGAAAAGAAGACAGGATCCATGCCGGATATCGGTCCGCTCTGAAAATCGTACTTCCGTGGGGTCTTTTCTGCACCATACTTTTGGTATGCTTTCCGACTCCGATTTTTAAGATTTTCATCACAGAACCTGATGTTATTCCGATGGGAATCAGCTACTTGATGATCCTTGGTTTTTCTCAATTATTTAGCAGCCTGGAGATTACAACCTCCGGTGCATTTTGTGGTTATGGCAGGACAATGCCGCCTTCCATTACCGGAATTACTTTGAATCTGCTTCGAATCCCGATGGCACTTGCACTGACTGCAACGCCACTGGCACTTAGCGGAATCTGGTGGAGCATTTCCATCACTTCTATTTTAAAGGGCTTGATTCTATTTATCTGGTTCCAAATTACTATAAAAAAGAAATAATATTACATAAAGAAAGAAGGCATAATTATGTGGACTTATAACAGTGTATTTTATCAAATTTATCCGATTGGGTTCTGTGGTGCTCCAGTGCACAATGATGGTGTAACGGTTCCCCGCATCCGCAAGATCATGGAGTGGTCCGATTATCTAAAAGACCTCGGTGTAGATTCCATATTATTAAATCCAATCTTTGATTCCGACAATCATGGATATGACACAAGAGATTTTCGAAAAATCGACTGCCGGCTTGGAACGAACGAAGATTTTTCAGATGTCTGCAAGAATTTGCATGATCACGATATCAAGATTGTACTGGACGGTGTGTTTAATCATGTCGGCCGTGGCTTTTGGGCATTTCGTGATGTCCAGGAAAAGAAATGGGACTCTCCATATAAGGATTGGTTCCACATTAGTTTTGATGGTAACAGTTGTTATAACGATGGGTTCTGGTATGAAGGATGGGAGGGACATTTTGAACTGGTCAAATTAAATCTCCAAAATCCGGCAGTGGTCGATTATCTTTTGGACTGTGTCCGCTTCTGGATTGATACTTTTGACATCGATGGACTCAGGCTTGATGTTGCATACTGCCTGGACCGCGAATTTATGAAACGTCTGCGACAATTCACTCAGGAATTAAAGCCCGATTTTGCCTTGATTGGAGAAGTTCTTTTCGGAGATTATAACCAGATTGTCAATGATGAAATGCTTCACAGTTGCACGAATTACGAATGTTATAAAGGACTTTATTCCAGCTTCAATTGCATGAATCTTTTTGAAATCGCACATTCCCTGAACCGCCAGTTTGGACCAGAGGATTGGTGCATTTACCGCGGAAAGCATCTTATGACTTTTGCTGACAACCACGATGTCACAAGACTTGCCAGCATCCTGACTAACCCGGCACATATTCCGCTGGCATACGGTCTGCTTCTTGGTATGCCAGGCATACCATGCCTTTATTATGGAAGTGAATGGGGCGAAAAAGGCGAGAAAGCACCAGACAATGATTATGCACTTCGCCCATGTTTTGATGCACCAAAACCAAATGAACTCACAAAATTCATTAAAAAATTAATCCAGATCCGTCAAAACAGTGATGCACTCTGCAATGGCTCTTACCGAAATGTAGTGATCCAGAATCATCAACTCATATTCGAACGCTGCTCAGAAAAAGAACGTATACTGGTCACTGTCAATGCATCTGACTCACCCTATACCGCATGGCATCAGGAATTGAATGGAACGGTCCATGACCTGATTAGTGATACAGAAATTCAAATGGACGGAAAATTAGAAATTCCACCATATAGTACGATGTACTTGAAATTTTAATAAGTTTTGCCCTGCGTAAAATCGAATTGGGGATGTAGTCAATCATTGATTAGCTACATCCCCAATTCATGTGAGATAGGGTTATTTTACTGCCTTGAATGCTTCATCAAGGTCTTGGATAATGTCGTCAATATTTTCAGTACCGATAGAAAGTCTGATAGTGTTTGGTTTGATTCCCTGGTCTAACAGTTCTTCTTCCGTGCACTGGCTATGTGTTGTTGTTGCCGGATGGATTACAAGTGATTTAACATCGGCTACATTTGCAAGGAGTGAGAAGAGCTCCAAATTATCGATAAAGTCTTTTGCTTTCTGTGCATCTCCTTTGATTTCGAATGTGAAGATAGATCCTCCACCGTTCGGGAAGTATTTCTTGTAAAGTTCCTGCTGCTCTGGATCTGTGGATACAGATGGGTGATTTACATGCTCTACCTGTGGATGGTTGTTCAAGTATTCTACAACTTTCAGTGCATTCTGTACATGACGCTCTACACGAAGTGAAAGTGTCTCAAGTCCCTGTAAGAACAGGAATGAATGGAATGGTGAAATTGTTGCACCTGTATCACGAAGCAGGATTGCACGGATCTTTGTAACAAATGCTGCGGCTCCAACTGCTTTTGTGAAGCTGATTCCATGATAACTTGGGTTTGGTTCTGTCAGTGAAGGGAATTTTCCCGATGCTTCCCAGTCAAATTTTCCTCCGTCTACAATGACTCCACCGATTGTTGTTCCGTGTCCACCGATGAATTTTGTTGCGGAATGTACAACGATGTCAGCACCGTACTCGATTGGTCTTACAAGATAAGGTGTTGCAAATGTGTTGTCTACTACCAACGGTACTTTATGTGCATGTGCAATTTTTGCATATTTTTCTACATCTACTACATCTGAGTTCGGATTTCCAAGTGTCTCAATGAATAATGCTTTTGTATTTTCCTGGAATGCTGCCTCAACCTCTTCCTCATTAAAAATGTCAACAAATGTTGTTGTGATTCCATACTGTGGAAGTGTGTGCTCTAATAAGTTGAAGGATCCACCATAAATATTTTTAGCTGCTACGATGTGATCACCGTTCTGTGCCAGGTTCTCGATTGTGTATGAAATTGCGGCAGCTCCGGAAGCAACTGCAAGTGCTGCAACGCCACCTTCCAGTGCTGCGATTCTCTTTTCGAATACATCTTCCGTTGGGTTTGTCAGACGTCCGTAAATGTTACCAGCATCTGCCAGACCAAATCTTGCTGCTGCATGATCGCTGTTGCGGAATACATAAGATGATGTCTGGTAAATCGGAACTGCTCTTGCATCTGTAACCGGGTCCGGCTGCTCCTGTCCTACATGTAACTGCAATGTCTCAAATTTAAATTTTCTGTTCTCTCTTGTAATTTTTTCACTCATAATCCCTATCTCCTTTTCTTCTACTAAATCTCTATTCACCTTACCAACAATCTCACTTGTTTTTTGGGTGTGTTTTTTGCAGATTGCTCTGCTATTTTCATTGTTTCTATCAAACACATTTCCTATCTGTTTGATAGGTATATAATAGCATGACAATTCCTACCTGTCTAATATGTAAAAGAGAAAGCTGGCTATAAGTAATTCCTATAGTCAGCTTCCTGTATCTTTCTCATATTTTCATCTTCACTTCTAGCTCTGCTTTTGATCCGCTTTTATATCTTCCACGCCACGGATGTCCATGCCCATAGCTTTGTATTTTCGGATTTCTTCCAGATATTTCTGTCCCAAAGGACTAAGCGCCACACCCTTTCGCTTCAGATAACCAATCGTCATATGCTCATTGGATTTCAGCTTCACTGCACAGTAATCTTCACCGTTGAGTCCCTCACATATAATGCCACAGCAAAGTGTGTATGCATTCAACCCTACCATGAGATTTAAAAGGGTCGCCCGGTCATTCGCCCGGATCAGGCGCTTGTATTCGTAAGTACTTAACACTTCCTCTGCAAAATAGAACGAATTATAATTCCCCTGCTCAAATGCAAGACACGGGTATTCTTCCAGTTCTTCTATGGAAATCTCTTCCTTATTTGCAAGAGGATGCCCTTTCCAAAGATAAACATAGACACCACAGTCCAAAATTGGATGAAATTCCAGATCAGACTCCTTAATCATCTTCGTCAATACCTTCTGATTAAAATCATTGATATAAATAATTCCTATCTCGCTGCGAAATTCCTTTACATCTTCAATGACTTCATATGTTTTCGTCTCACGGACCGCAAACTCGTACTCATCCATGCCAAACTGTCTGACCATTTCCACAAATGCATTAACTGCAAATGTATAATGCTGCATAGACACTCCGAATTTTTTCTTTACATTTTTACGTTCGATATAATGAGACTCAATCAGTTCATATTGTTCTACAACTTGTCTTGCGTATCCCAGAAATTCGATTCCTTCCTGGGTAACCGACACCCCTCGGTTGCTTCGCTTAAATAACTCTACTCCAATCTCTGTCTCCAGCTCTTTGACTGCCTGCGACAAACTTGGCTGCGAGATAAAAAGTGCTTTTGCTGCCTCATTCATAGACCCGGTATCTGCAATTGTAATCACGTATCTTAACTGTGTCAGTGTCATATCTTACACTCCTGTCTTACGTTTTAGCCTTCTTTGCATATTGGGTTTTCAATGTCTTCATTTTTCATCAGATCTGCAAGAGTAAATCGATCCGTGTACTCTATGATCACATCCCAAAGACCTTCCCAAAACTTCACTGTCCTACACTGTTCATAATGTCCGCATGCATTTGGCTCATCTTCAATGCAGCCTACCGGAGCCAGACTGCCTTCTGCTGCCCGTAAAATCTCTCCAGCTGTATATTCTTCTGGTTTTTTTGCCAGCATATAACCACCGTTATTTCCACGAAAGCTCTTTACATATCCTGATTTTGTGAGAATCGGCATGATCTGCTCCATATATTTCAGTGTAATCCCCTGTCGCTTTGAAATATCTTTTAAGCGAATATATTCACCTGTGTTATGCTCTGCAAGATCGATCATGATCCGAAGTGCATATCTTCCTTTTGTTGAAACTTTCATTATTTCACCAGTACTTTCTCGATTTCTGCCATGTACATTATGTGATAATCTTTCTCCGGATACCATCTCTCATCGTTTTCCGGTGCATCAAAGCACTCTGGTTTCATTTCCTGATGATATAACTTCTTACATACAAAAATCATCTCTGCTTCTTCCACTCCTGTTGTTCCGTCGACCGGATAAGGATGAAGTCCGGCTGCCGCCCACTTATCCTCCACATCACGTCCACTGACTGTTCCACAGTAGTTCAGCGCCTTACGCTCCTCCTCCGGGAGAAATGATAACGTAAAGTGATCCGTCTGATCTACAAATTCTTTTGTATAACGGTTTGGGCGGATGTATGCGGTTGCAACATTCTTTCCCCACATAATACCAAGACCTCCCCAGCTTGCTGTCATCGTGTTTGACTTCTTCTCATCTCCTGCTGTAATCAGCATCCACTGTTTACTTATCTTCTTAAATGGGTTAAATTCAAGACTTTCAATTGGTACTTCATGAAATGCCATATTTCATTCACTCCTTTTATTCTTCAGTTCCATAAACCTGCACTTCTGCAATACAAGTGTCATTCCAGCTCGTCTTGAGACCTCTGTATACCTGCTCAATAATCAGCTTAAGTTCAGAGGTTTTACATGTATCTGAAAATGTGACCCAGTATTCTTTTTTTTCATCTGAAAATGTAACTTTCCGAATTAAATGGTCGGTCTGAATATCCAGTTCTTTCGGTCTGTTATTCTGCTCATACGCAGCATCATCTTTCCAGCTTCCAAGTTTCAGTGCAAGATACTTTACCGTATATGTTTTTTCAAATTTAAGTGTAAGATTTTCACCATGTCCGTATCCTGCTACATCTTCCTGCCACGACGTCACTTCCTGACCGTCAATTGCTTTCTCGGCTGTGTTATCATCAAGTTCTGAACTCGCCTTGGAAGATACAGGCTGAATCTGTACATAAGAATCAAGATCCACAGGAGTTGCTTCGTCTACAGAAATTGTAATCTCATCTTCTTTTTCATCTTCCTGTTCCTGCTGTTCTTCCTGCTTTCGTTCTGTCTCGTTTTTCTTCTTATTTGCCTCTATTGTCTTCTGATCCGGCAGTGCATCTTTCGAATCTGCAGTCAGCTCACCTTGCGTCTCACTGACCTGTTTTTCGAACGCATGGTAACCGGTCTGTGCGACAACAGAGCCAAGCACGACTCCAGCCAGCACAACGCCGCCTATCATGATCCATGTCCTTGATTTCTTTTTTTCCAGTTTGTACCCACAATGTGGGCAGTAAGATTCTCCATCGTTAATCGGTTTGTCACATCTTGGACACTTCATAGGTTCCACCCTCTACTTATGATAATATTTACCTTTATAATGTTGGGGCAAAAATCCCCAACATCATTTTATATAATTATATTTTATTTTACAATGACCTTGCGGAAATTTTTCTTTCCTTTTTTCAGAACGATTCCTTCTCCGCCAAAATCTTCTCCGGCAAATGTGTGGGCAATATCTGTGATTTTTTCTCCATCTACAGACACTCCACCTTGCTGTACTGCACGGCGTGCTTCAGATTTGGAAGCTGTCAGACCGCATTTTACAAGCAGTGTCATAATATCAATGTTGCCATCTGTAAGATCAGCCTCTGTAAGTTCTGTCTTAGGCATATCTGCTGCAGCACCTGTACTAAATAATGCCTTTGCAGCCTCCTGTGCTTTTTTAGCCTCTTCTTCACCATGAACAAGACTTGTCAGCTCAAATGCAAGGATTTCTTTCGCTTTGTTAAGCTCTGCTCCTTCCCATTTATCCATTGCGTCAATCTCTTCTAACGGAAGGAATGTCAGCATACGGATACATTTGAGAACGTCAGCATCTCCTACATTTCTCCAATACTGGTAAAACTCAAATGGGGAAGTCTTGTTTGGATCAAGCCATACCGCACCGCTCTGTGTTTTGCCCATCTTCTTTCCTTCGGAGTTCAGAAGCAGTGTAATTGTCATAGCAGAAGCATCTTTTCCAAGTTTACGACGAATCAACTCTGTACCTGCAAGCATATTGCTCCACTGATCATCTCCGCCAAATTCCAGATTACAGCCGTATTTTTGGAACAACTCATAGAAATCATACGCCTGCATGATCATGTAGTTGAACTCGAGGAAGCTAAGTCCTTTTTCCATTCTCTGCTTGTAACACTCTGCTGTCAGCATACGGTTTACAGAAAAATGCGGACCAATTTCGCGAAGGACTTCTATATAGTTCAGCCCAAGAAGCCAGTCTGCATTATTAACCATAAGTGCTTTTCCATCTGAGAAATCAATGAAACGGCTCATCTGCTTTTTAAAGCAATCACAGTTATGCTGGATCTGCTCCGGAGTCATCATACTTCTCATATCGGTTCTTCCAGATGGATCTCCGATGTATCCTGTTCCTCCACCGATCAGAGCAATTGGTTTATTGCCGGCTTCCTGCAGACGCTTCATCAGACACAGTGCCATAAAATGTCCCACGTGAAGACTGTCCGCTGTCGGATCAAATCCAATATAAAATGTTGCTTTTCCGTTGTTTACTAAATCTCTGATTCTTTCTTCATCTGTTACCTGAGCGATCAGGCCTCTTGCCTGTAACTCTTCATAAATTCCCATGATTTTCTCTCCTTTATCTCATTCATATTTTTATAAGGACGATATGTTGGTTCTTATTCGCGCGAGGGCGCATCCTGCCGGAGGCTTTTTTATATAATAGGAAATGCAATTTCCTATTATATAAAAACGTCCTTGTCCGTTACCGGACAAGGACGACATATATCGTGGTACCACCTTATTTTACTGACAGCTTACGCCTGCCAGCCTCATTAAGCCGCATTCACAGCTTAAGCACGTTAACGGGTGCTTCTCGTCACAGCCTACTCGTCCCTGCCTCAGAATACATTTCTCTTACGTTCTTTTTGATTGTACGTCTCCTCATTCTGCATGGTTCTGGATTTCGGTGTGCAGCTTTGGGATGTATTCGTAGTCTCTTCCTTCGTGCGCCTCTCACCTGCCGGCTGCTCTCTGTACGGGTGTATCCACCACTACTTCTTCCCTTCATTGCCTTTGCATATTGGTTATATTTTCTTTACCTGCTGTTATGCTAACTGATTTGACATGCTTTGTCAAGCAGATTGTGCAATACATTTATCCTAGATATACATAATCCTGTTCCGGTGCCTCGGCTGGTTCAATGTGCATCAGATACAGTACCGGCTGCTCCGGTGCAAATGGCTCTGTCGGCTCAAAGGAATATCTTACACGAACACGATACCATTTCTGCATCTGGATATTTGTAACTTTTGGAATCTTACACGGATATCCATACAGACGGACATCATCTGCACAGCAGGTCATAATTTTTCTGACAGGAACGAACATATCATTCTTCATTCCTTTCGGACGAAATGCCTGTGCGACAAACTCAATCTCTTTATCCATATACTGGTCTGGATGATCATATGCATCTACATACCAGATTCCAAAGTCTTCATCTTCAACTTTAATTGGATTTTCCTTAATATCAAATGGCAGGTCTTCAGCTGTCGGCTGAATGATCTTGCCGTCCATTCCTTCAAATATCAACTGTGCCATTGGATTCTGTACCTTAAGTGCACGTCTGAATCCGGAACGATCCACACCTTCCGGGCAACGGTTGATAATGATAAGCTCTGACTCGGTAAGCTGCTCCATCAACATATTTCTCATGTTTTTCAGGTACATATCCAGTGTCGTTCCATTAACAGTAGAATAAATTCCCTGAATCTGCCATTTGCGTGGGTACTTAAGCTGTAACAAATCTTCCAGCTTCCACATTCCATTGTATTCAATGACAACCTGCGCCGGATGATAGTTCTTCTCGCAGTTTGTAAAAAATGCTGCATTTAACTGCTCAAATTTATCTATCTTTAAAAGCACCATATCATTTTCTTCCAGATATTCCTTGGAATATTCCTCTTCACCTTCTTCACAAAGAATCAGAAGTGTAAGTCCCGGTTCTATCCATTCCTGCTCCATCAAAGTGTCTTTGACAAGCAATGTCTTTCCACTGTCCAGAAATCCGGTACATATATATACTGGTGTTGGTTCCATCATTGTTTTTGCTGCTCCTTTATATCTTTACTATTGTACATGGAATAATTTAGTCAGTTCGTCTTCTTTGAGATCTGTTCCAATTACAACCATACGTCCTGCATAATCAGCATTTCCATCTCTGACCTCATACTCCTGCGGAACAAGATCAAACTGCTTCCAGTTACCGTCTGTCATCTGGATAATTCCTTTGGAACGAAGGATTGTTCCATAAGCATCTGTCTCAGACAATGCTTTCAATAAGTAATCCAGCTCTTCCTCTGTGTACTTGTGCGCAGTTTCCTTACCCCAGCTTGTGAACACTTCATCCGCATGGTGATGATGGTGGTGGCCGCATCCACAACTACACTCCTCATCATGGTCGTGATGATGCTCATGGTGATGGCCGCATGTACACTCCTCATCATGGTCGTGATGATGCTCATGGTGATGGCCGCATCCACACTCCTCGTCATGATCGTGATGATGCTCATGGTGATGGCCACATGTACACTCCTCGTCATGATCGTGATGATGCTCATGGTGATGACCGCATGTGCACTCCTCGTCATGATCGTGATGATGCTCGAATAATCCTTCGATTTCTGCACCGTGCTCGAGAGCGTGACGGATTGCGTCTCCACTTAACTGATCCCACGGTGTGGAAATGATTGTAGCCTTGTCATTCTTCTCTCTTAAAAGATGTACACAAGCCTCTATCTTCTCGTCTGTCATATTCTGAGTTCTACTGATTACGATTGTCGATGCATGCTCTACCTGGTTCTCGAAAAACTCTCCAAAGTTGTCCAGGTACATTTTCGCTTTCTTTCCATCTACAACTGTAATTCTTCCTTCTATTTCAATGTCTGCATCTTCTTTTACATTTTCAATCGCTGCTGCAACATCAGAAAGTTTGCCGACTCCTGATGGCTCAATAATTACGTGATCCGGGTGATACTCATCCAGTACTTTTTTAAGTGCTACACTAAAATCTCCGACCAGTGTACAGCAGATGCAGCCTGAGTTCATTTCAGTAATCTCGATTCCTGCATCCTGAAGAAATCCACCGTCAATACCAATCTCACCAAATTCATTTTCAATCAGCACAAGCTTCTCGCCTGCGAAAACTTTTTCAATCAGTTCTTTAATAAATGTAGTCTTTCCGGCTCCAAGGAATCCAGATATAATGTCTACTTTTGTCACGTTTATTACCTCTCTTCGATATTAAATACAAAAATATGTTCCGTTTTTTATATTAACACAAAAAATGGGCAGTTTCAAGAGGCGGTAAGTTTTATCTAACTGCTTTTCCAATCACTTATCTTCTTTTTTTGTTTCTTCTATAATAAATAGGAGATGGAATAAAACTCCATCCCCTGTTTATATTATCCTGAACGGCCTGCCCTTATTTTCTTCACATTCAGCTTCTTTATACATACTGTTTTAATTCTTCCATCGCCTTTTCATCCATTTTGGATTTATCAATCTTCGCATGTTTTAAATATGCTTTCCAAATCAGAATCAAGACTAGACCAATTGCAATCACTATCGTCAGGAAGATAAAGAAATAACGATATCCAGTAATTCCCGGATGATTATCAATCAGACTGCCCGCAAAAATAGAAATAAATGTCTCTGGTATTGCACCCGCTGTGCATATAAGTCCTGCTGCTGTTCCACAATATTCAACTGGTACCGCACCTTCACTCATCATGGTCCATGCCATTGCATAATTCATATGGAAGAAAGTCAATATCGTAATGAATAGTACTGTTACGATAATTGCTCCTGCTGCTCCCACTGGAACAAAGAAAATAGAAATCTGTCCAACCAGCATAACTATATATGCAAGAAGCATCAGTTTTCCTGTTCCAAATTTATCTGCCAGATAACCTCCTACAATATTTCCACCAATAGAACCGAATTTTCTAAGCACTCCCATCATGGCTCCAAATGCAACTGCTGCTCCCAGTATATCTGTCACATATGGAATATAGTAATAAATAGACAGGCAGAATACATGATTACAAAATGACACAAGACAAATAATCCACACTGCCGGATTTTTTAATACTTTTGAAATTCCTTTGAAGGATACCTTTTCTCCTTCCAGTACAATTTTATCATCCTCTACCGTAAATATTGCTACGATTCCCATTGCAATATTTACAAAGGAATAAAACAAAATCACGAATTTCATTGCAAGAACTTCATTTCCTGCTCCGGACGTCCCCCAGTGAAAAATTCCTACTGCTACAAGGGATGTAAAAGCTCCTGCAATACTTTGCATTCCTTCAAAAAATCCGTAAGCTTTTCCCTGGTTGTCTTCATCCGACATAACGCGAACTGCTTTTACACACGCCGGCCAGAATGCAAATGTTGTAGATACACCCCACAGCGCATAAATTCCAAGAAGTCCTCCAAATCCAAGAGGAAGCAGATGAAGAAGTCCTCCGATTCCCGTCACGATTGGAGATAATACAATAATTTTCTTTACGGACATCCCATCTGCTACCACTCCACCGAACAAATAGGAGACAATTCCGAACAATCCAATGATTGTTCCAAAGACTCCCATCTGGGTATTCGTCAGATGATAGGTAGATATATAGGCATCATAATACTCGAACCTGAAAAATGGAAGCCCAAATATCACAGAACCAGTAAATGCAAGAATCACAATTGCTCCAAAATTTTTCTGTAAAGATCCCTTTATTCCTATTTTATTTAATAACTGTTTCATATGTTTCCTCTCTATTGATCTTGTACGGTCACAATGCGGAATGTTTCACCTTTGTCATAAGTTCTAGAATTAATTAAAATGTTATCATAGAAAAATTTCCCTGCATAAACACCACGCTCACATCCAGCACCGTCCAGTTCAAAATTATTCCATTCTCCAACCTTTTCTTCTATCTCATCACGAGTCACTGTCTGATCGATTAACTTCTCTGCTGCCACTTTATCTCCGACCATTCCGGTCTTTTTTTCCTGTTCTGTACCCACTTCTGCCTTCGTACTTGTTTTTGTTGTACTTTGAGTCAATACAAAACCTATTCCAATAAATGCAACACCAAGAAGAAGGATAATCACTATAAGCAATATCTTTTTCTTTCCAGTCATTTTCACACTCTCCTAATACTAACAAATGTGCCCCTACGCAATTACAAGGGGCACACTAAACTCTGCATTATGCTATATTATTTTTGTTCCTCATCAGCAAGGATATTTACACCATCACTTACATCTTTTCCATTCTCATCTACAACTGCATCAAGATATTTGTCATAGTGCACTTTGTTTCCATTATGATCAATGAATTCATTTCCTTCATTGGACCACGGAATCCATCCAGTTCCCCATTCTTTGATGTTGTTAAGATCAACTGACTGACACCAATATGCAATCGTTGCAGCTCCCCAACTGTCTCCACAGAAGAATGCAACTAATTTATTTGTATCAACACCATTACTCTTCATATAATTTACAAATTCATCTTTTGTTCTTGCTGTATAATCAATGTTTATGAAATACTCTCCATTTTCCTCATCACCTTCTGTACACCAGATAGAACCATCGATACGTCCGGCAAGATCATGATAACTATATCCTGAAGATGTTCCATTCCAGCAATCTTCTCCACGGTTATCTACAACTTGACCTTCCATCTCACCGCTTAAAATTTTCTTAATGCTATCTGTCCAAACAATCTCATCAGGATTAGCAATTGTATCTGTTCCAAAACTCTCTACAGATGTTGGAATTACCAATGTGCTTTCATCTGTATCAAGTTCATATCCATTATATTCCCATGCAGTTAATGCACCAGTCATTGCATATGTCCGTACACCAAGTGATCTTAACATAAATCCCATTCTTGCCTGCGGCGCGGCTGTACTTCCTGTTAAAATTACAATAGAATCCTTTGTAATTCCATACTGTGGGCAAAGACTATCTCTGAACTCTTCCAATGAAATCAGTCTCCACTCTTTTGCATAGTCGGCTCTTTTCTCTGGAACATATACACGTGGTCTTTCATAACAATCACTATTGACATGAAAAGCTCCTGGAACATGTCCTCTTGAAAAATATGAGGACGATTTTGCATTTCCCCATGAAACATCCACAAGAACAACCTTATCCATATTGTCTCCAACAATTGCTTTTGCTTCTTCACTTAATTCAGTACTTTTACCTGTTTTAACATCAGAAATACTCTTTACAATTTCTGTTGGTAAAAATCTATCATAATTTGTATAACTCTCTAAATCTGTACCAGTATCAATCATATCATTCGCACGAAAAACAGTTACATTTTTTACACCTTGCTCTTGAAAATATCCAGCAACATTTTTTGCCTGCTCTCCAGAATAATCATATACAATAACCTCAGAATCTTTTGTGATTCCCTGATCTTTCATTTCTCTTTCAAGGTATTTTGTTCTCGGAGTTGTACTACCATAATCTCCTCCGCCATAATAGCAATCTAACCAACGAGATGAGAACAAAACTGAATTTTTCAGATGTCCACCATTTTTAGCTCCTTCTAACGCCCAGCCTGAATAACTTTCCTGTGCACGAGCATCAACAAGAACTGTTTTCTCATCAGAGTCATTCATAAATTCCTGTACCTTTTCAGCAGAAGCTTCTTCTACTTTGATATCTCCTGTCGGCATTGCAGATTTGTTATATCCGTCACTGTCATCTTTGGATTCATCAGTTTTCGCTGCGTCTTCTGTCTTTGCTTTTTCATTACTTTTAGATGAACTGGAACATCCCATCATCATAGATGCTGCCATAGCAACGCACAATAATGATGCTACCAATTTCTTTTTCATCAATTGTTTCCTCCTTTGTAAAATACATATAACAAAATTTCCATTTGATTATATCTCTATACCCCCCCGTGTCCAATTTAAAATATCAATAGTTTATTGTAATTTATCATTTTTTTAAATAAGTGTTTTTATCTATATATATAGTTATTATATAGTTTTTTTCTATTTATAACAGTATGTATTGACTAACTTATTTATTATTTTCTACAATCAAAGCATACAGTTAGAAGTAAAATATGTACGATTCTAACAATTAATTAAATAGTCATTTTCAGACAAAGAGGAGGAATAATAACATGGCTGATTATGTAAAAATGTGGGAAGACCTTGGAATGGATATCAATAATCACGACAATCTCTGTCAGGTTCTTCCAACAGCAGTTGGGGATGTATTTATGACACAGGAGAACCGACCGAAAGCAATGGATTTCTGGGATATGGTCATTGCTGAGGTACATGGTATCCGCCCGGCTGAATTAATTGAGGAGCAGAAAAAAGGACGCAAAGTATTCGGAACATTTTGCGTATATGTACCAGATGAAGTTATCATCGCTGCTAATGGTATTGTGACCGGACTCTGTGGTGGTTCCCAGTTCTGGGTTCCGGACGGAGAAAAAGTCCTGCCGAAAAATATGTGCCCGCTTGTAAAAGCTTCTGTTGGTGCAAGACTTGGACGTACCTGCCCATTCTTCCGTATTGCAGACATGTATGTCGGGGAAACTACATGCGATGGCAAAAAGAAAGCTTATGAAATTCTTGGAAAAGACGTTCCGATGCATATTATGGACGTTCCTCAGATGAAACGCGAAAAAGATATTGTAAAATGGAAAGATGAAATTGCTGATTTTGCAAAAGTTGTAGAAGATTTCACTGGTAACAAAGTAACACCGGAAAAACTTGCTGAGGCAATCAAAATCTGTAACGAAAAACGAAAAGCAATGCAGAGAGTTTATGATTGCAGAAAGTCAAAATGTCTGCCAATCTCCGGACGTGATGCTCTGCTTATGACTCAGATTTCCTTCTTTGATGATCCGGTACGTTGTGCTCAGATGTGTAACCGCCTGGCTGACGAACTGGAGCAGCGCATCAAAGATGGTGTATCTGTCGTTCCGGAAGGAACAAAACGTATCCTGATCACAGGAACACCTCTTGCAGTTCCAAACTGGAAATTGCACAATATCATTGAGACAAGCGGCGCTGCTGTTGTCTGTGAAGAGATGTGTACCGGAACAAGATACTTCGAAAACCTTGTTGATGAATCTGGCGAGACACTGGACGAACAGTTCATGAATCTGTCCAGACGTTACATGAAGACAAACTGTGCTTGCTTCACACCGAACACCGGACGTATCGATGACATTCTCCGCATGGTAGATGAATACCAGGTAGATGGAGTCATCGACTGCAGCCTCATGTTCTGCTGCCTGTATGATACAGAGAAACGCGCAGTTGCTGAAGCATTAAAAGAAAAGAACATTCCGGTTCTCTCTCTGGAAACAGATTACACCGATACAGATGCTGAACAGCTCCGTACAAGAATCGGTGCATTTGTGGAGATGTTAAGCAAATAATGGAAGATAAAAACGAACATATCCGCTATTACATACTCTTTGATAATCACACCCAGGGGATGATGCTCCACGAGCTTCTGTGCGATCACGATATCCCGAATCGTATCGCACCGGCCCCACGGGCAACGGACGGAAAAGCCGCCTGTGGAATGGCACTTCTGATACATCCTGATGATATCGAAGCTGCCAGAACATGTATCGAAGAAAACAACGCAGAATATGTCAGCATCGTTCCATTAGAGAATCAGCTTCATAAAAAGAGAGACCGATATTGTTAAAATCTATTAGAACCGTGTCAGCGGAGACTTCTTTTCCCCCTCTGACACGGTTCTTTATATATACATGACCCACAGATTACAAACCTGACCATTCTCCCATACACCGATAAGTGCCACTGCTCCCCGGCCCCCATGACCAACTTTTCTAAGTTTCAACTTATAAGCCAAATTCTTCATACAATTTCTTTCGATATTCCAAATTTTCCAATGCCTTGATACTATCTTCCTGACGATTTTGCTTTGAAAGATTCATTAATAAACTGGCAAGCCGTTCTTCTCCAATACGCTCTCCTTGTATCCTTCCTTCCCTTAAACCTCGTTCTATTGCTTCCTTTTTTACCAGTCTTTCTCTTTCTTCCATCTTCATATACTCGACCTCCACACTTGTACTTGTTTTTATTTCTTGTATACTCTCATGCAGTCGGCGAAGTCTCTCATCGCATTCTTCTGGAAGTCCTTTTTCATTGCTCTCAGTGATATAATGCAGAAAATCTACCAGCTCTTTCGGTACTTCATCTGCATTTTCCCCTTTCGTGCTGAGGAATAATTTTGTGACCTCATCTCCAAGCAATAAATCCGGCTGTTCTTTACATCTGTTTTCAAATGTATAACAATACTTCTTCTTTCCATACGGATCATAATCACAAAGCACAATTATGAATAGTGGTTTCAGCTTGTCAAAACCTTTTTCACCGCTTTTCAACAATGGTGCATCCATCAATGCCTGATAAAATCTGGTACGCTTTGGAATGTTTCCTTCCTTTCGATTCTGCATCTCTACATCAAAAACACGCCCATCCTCAGATTCCGCCACAAAATCCATTCGGATTCCACGTTTTCCCGGAATGTTATGAACAACTTTCTGCCCTTCTTTCCACTTGAGACTTTTTAATCGCAAGCCTGTAGACAGTTCAATAATGGTCTTGCAATTTTCCAGTTCTGTGGTCGCTACATCAAATAGAAAATCATCCGTGAGATTCATCTCTTTTAATGGCTTCCATTCGTCTTCCTGCATGATTAATTTTTCAGTTTTCTCCATACACTTCTCTCCTTGTATTATACCATTTATATTTATTTTTTCAAACATGGAATACCGGACGAATCTGTCCGTATGATCAGAGCTGAACTGCTCTAAAATAAACTTGATCTTTTTTCGAATGTTTGAAGTGGATATATCATAGCATATCCTTATGGCTTATACAAGCGATTAATACTTAAGCTTTCCTTAAATTTACAAAGCCATTGCCGTGAATGGGACATCCTTGTTCTTGGTTGTATCTTTCCCATTACCAGGGCGGATTGGGAACTTTCACCCATTAGTAATGTGCGCCGCCAGGCATACAAAAAAACGAGACATTTTTCAATGCCTCGTTTCTTTAATCTCATAATATGTATTACAGTAATCCACCAATTGATAAGAATAATGGTGCGAATACGAGAGATACTACTGTCATAAGCTTGATCAGGATGTTGATTGACGGTCCTGAAGTATCCTTGAACGGATCTCCTACTGTATCACCAACAACGGCTGCTTTGTGAGCCTCGCTTCCTTTTCCACCGTGATGTCCTGTCTCGATGTACTTCTTAGCGTTATCCCATGCTCCACCTGCGTTGGACATGAAGATTGCCATAAGAACTCCTGTTACAAGAGCTCCTGCAAGAAGTCCGCCAAGAGCCTCAACGCCAAGAACGATACCTACAACCAATGGAGCTGCTACTGCCATAACTCCTGGGAGAAGCATCTCGTGAAGAGCTGCTGTTGTAGAAATTCCTACACATGACTTGTAGTCCGGTTTCTCCTCACCTTTCATGATGCCCGGTTTCTCACGGAACTGACGTCTAACTTCCTCGATCATCTTGTAAGCTGCTTTAGATACTGACTCCATTGTAAATGCAGAGAACAGGAATGTAAGCATACCACCGATGAAGATACCGATGATTACTTTGTAATCAAGGATACTGATGGAATCAAGTTTAACTGCCTGTGCGTATGATACAAACAGTGCAAGTGCTGTAAGAGCTGCAGATCCGATAGCAAATCCTTTACCCATAGCTGCTGTTGTGTTACCAACAGAGTCAAGTTTGTCTGTGATGTCACGAACTGACTCCTCAAGACCAGACATCTCTGCAATACCACCGGCATTGTCAGCGATCGGTCCATAAGCATCAACTGCAACAGTGATACCTGTTGTTGAAAGCATACCTACGGCTGCAAGAGCAATTCCGTAAAGTCCAAATGTCTGATATGAAATAAAGATAGCTACACAGATCAGAAGAAGCGGGATAGCTGTTGATTTCATACCAACTGCAAGTCCACTGATGATTGTTGTAGCTGCACCTGTCTCAGACTGCTCTCCGATTCCCTGAACCGGTTTGTAATCTGCAGATGTGTAGTACTCTGTAATATTACCAATGATAACGCCGACAATCAGACCAGCGATTACTGCGATTGCTGCGTTCATGTTTCCAAATAATGTCCAGCTAAGTGCCAGAGATACGATGATAACTAATGCTGCAGATACATAGCTTCCTCTTGTAAGAGCTTTCTGCGGGTTAGAGTTCTCATCACCTTTTACAAAGAATGTAGCAATGATAGAAGCGATCAGTCCGCATCCGGAAATAGCCAGTGGGAATAATACTCCTTCTGTAGCTGCCACACCAACACCAAGTGTCAGAGCAGATACTAATGATCCAACATATGACTCGAACAGGTCAGCACCCATTCCTGCTACGTCACCTACGTTATCTCCAACGTTGTCAGCGATAACTGCCGGGTTACGCGGGTCATCCTCTGGAATACCAGCCTCAACTTTACCTACAAGGTCAGCTCCAACGTCAGCTGCCTTTGTATAGATTCCTCCACCTACACGTGCGAAAAGCGCGATAGATGAAGCACCAAGACTGAATCCAAATAATACGTCTGTGTTCTTAGTAAAAATGTAAACAAGGCTGACACCAAGTGCACCAAGTCCTGCTACACACATTCCCATAACTGCTCCGCCTGAGAATGCAATTGAAAGAGCTTTGTTCATTCCGTGCTCTTTTGCAGCGTTAGCTGTTCTAACGTTAGCTTTTGTAGCAACTGTCATTCCGCAGTATCCTGCGATTGTTGAGAACAGCGCTCCAACTACGAAACAAATAGCTTCAATCCAGTTTTGAATTCCTACTCCGATCAGTACGAAAAGTACTGCAACGAAGATAACAAGAATCTTGTACTCTGCACCTAAGAATGCACGAGCACCTTCAGCGATTGCATCTGCAATCTCTTTCATTCTGTCAGTTCCAGCGTCCATTTTGCTTACTTTATTTGCAAGGTATGCAGCAAATAACAAAGCTACTACAGCCGCAACTGGAACCAAATACATGTAATTGTCCATTGTCCAATCCCTCCATAGAATTATATATCCTAGATAGTTTATCACAGAGTTCTTAATAATTCAAAGAAAAAATACAAATTTCTTATTTTTTTCTTACATTTTTCTTATATTCTTCTGTTGAAAGCGTTTACAGTGGATAATCTATTGATACAAGCACCAGTCCATTCGGCGGTGCTGTTATTCCCTCGGAAGTATGTTCCTTCGCCTCCAGAATATCTCTGATTTTCTCTGGTTCATAGAATCCACGCCCCACACGGATCAACGTTCCGGCAATGATACGAACCATATTATATAGGAAGCCGTTTCCCGTTACACGAATAACGATTTCTTTTTCATTTTCTAAATTTGAATTTTCCTGTCCCCAATTCGAAGCCTGGAACTTATCCAGCGGAATCTCTGTAATTGTTATTTCATGCACTGTACGCACAGTATCTTTCGCATTAGTCCGTACATTGCAGAAGCTTGCAAAATCATGCTCCCCTAAAATGTATTTCGCACCTTGTCTCATCTTTTCCACATCTAAATCGAAAGAAACGAAGGTGCTGTACCGGTTTTTCAGCGGATTTCTCACCTTCGCGTTATAAATGTGATATTCATATGTTTTGGATATCTCGTTCTGATATCTCGGATGCCAATCTATCTGCACTTCGTCAGATCTTACGATCACAATATCTTCCGGCATCTTCTGATTCAGTGCATATGCGAACCGGTCTCCCGGAATCCGGGATTCTGTATCAAAAACGGCTACATTTCCAAGTGCATGTACTCCGGAATCTGTCCGGCTTGCACCTATGATCCGGATATCTTCTCCGGTCAGTTTACTGATCTGTCTATTTAGGATTTCTTCTATTGTAATACCGTTCGGCTGAATCTGCCAGCCACAGTAATTGGTACCGTCATAGGCAACTACTATCCGAATTCTTCTCACTCTTCAAAACCTCCTGTTAAAAAATCCAGATATGAAACGGTACATATCTTCCAATCACGAATACTGCTGCCACATAAAGAATCACAATTGCATAGGCCACACGGTCACGGCTCACATAACGAAGTGGTTTCATCTTCGTACGTCCTTCTCCTCCGTGGTAGCATCTTGCCTCCATCGCCATAGCAAGGTCATTTGCATGGCGGAACGCAGATACAAAAAGCGGTACAAGGATTGGAATCATAGCTTTTGCTCTTTGAAGCATATTTCCACTTTCAAAATCTGCACCTCTGGCAATCTGTGCCTTCATAATCTTGTCCGTCTCCTCCAGAAGAATCGGGATAAAGCGAAGTGCTATAGACATTGTCATAGCGATCTCGTGAACCGGAATATGAATTTTGTTCAACGGTCCAAGCAGCTTCTCAATAGCATCTGTCAGCTCATTCGGCGTCGTTGTAAATGTCATTAATGATGATCCAATAATCAGATAAATCAATCGGATCGCCATATACACCGCATTTACCAGTCCTTCTTCTGTGATTGTAAAGATCCACCAGTGAACTAATGTGTCACCGCCTCTTGTCAGGAACAACTGAAATAATACCGTCAACATCAAAATCATGATAATCGGCTTCAGACCTTTCACAATATAACCAAACGGTACTTTTGACAAACGTACTACCATCACAAGAAATGCGGTCGCAATGATGTATCCTGGAATACTCCGAAACAGGAATAATGAAATCAAGAATAAAAGTGTGGATACAACCTTCACTCTTGGATCCAGTCTGTGCAATATACTTTTTGCCGGATAATATTGTCCTATTGTAATGTCTCGAATCATTTTTTATATCTCCAATATCTATTTACAAGCCTTTTATCTTTTTTTGCTATTGTCTTCCTAATGCGTGCATAATCTCATCAGCTGCCTCTTCTACAGTTGTAGCAGTCACACCTACCGGGAATCCTTTCATCTTCAGATCATGCATAATGTATGTCACCTGCGGTGCTGCAAGTCCGACCTTCTCCAGTTCCTGATAATGTGCGAACACATTTTTCGGGGTATCGTTATACATCACTTCACCACTGTTCATCACAATCAACCGATCCGCATATCTGGCGATATCCTCCATACTATGGGAAACCAGAATAACCGTCAGATCCGATTCCTTGTGCAGATATGCAATCTGATCCAGAATCTCGTCGCGCCCCTTCGGATCTAATCCCGCAGTCGGCTCGTCCAGTACAAGCACCTTCGGACGCATGGCCAGTACCCCGGCAATTGCAACTCTTCGCTTCTGCCCTCCTGAGAGTTCAAATGGTGATGATTTATAATATTTTTCTTTTAATCCTACAAGCTTCAATGCCTCCAGCGCACGTGCCTCACACTCTTGCTGTGACAATCCCTGATTCTTCGGTCCAAAACACACATCTGTCAGCACATCTATTTCAAATAACTGATGCTCCGGATATTGAAACACAAGTCCCACCTGGCTTCTGAGTGCCCGCATATCGTACCCATCCTGGTAAATGTTCTCTCCATTATAATAGATGGCTCCACTTGTTCCTTTGATCAGTCCATTCAGATGCTGGATCAGCGTAGACTTTCCGGAACCTGTATGTCCGATGATCCCCACAAATTCTCCATGTGGAATCTCCAGGCAAATGTCTTTTAACGCATGTTTTTCGTAGGCTGTGCCTTCACTGTATACATAATTCAAATGTTCTATTTTAATTGACATAATGCCTCCACCAGTTCTTCCTTCGTCAAAATTCCATCCGGAATGTCAAGTCCTCGTTTCTTAAGCTCGTCCGCAAGAATCGTCACCTGCGGAACATCTAATCTGTAGCGCTTCAATGTATCGACCTGAGAGAAAATTTCTTTCGGTGTTCCTTCCATCACTACATGCCCGTGATCCATAACATAAATCTTGTCTGCATCGACCACTTCTTCCATATAATGTGTGATCAGTATAACCGTAACTTTCTTCTGCTCTCTTAACTTCTGCACTGTTTTTAAAACTTCTTTTCTCCCCATCGGGTCCAGCATAGCTGTCGGCTCATCAAGAACGATGCATTTCGGCTCCATAGCGATGACCCCCGCAATTGCTACACGCTGCTTCTGTCCACCGGAAAGCTTATTTGGTGAATGATGCCGGTAAGAAATCATTCCAACAGATTTCAAACTGTCTTCTACACGTTTCCAGATTTCGTCGGTTGGTACGCCCAGATTCTCCGGGCCAAATCCAACATCTTCCTCCACGACCGTTCCGATAATCTGATTGTCTGGATTCTGAAAAACCATGCCCGCACTCTGTCTTACATTCCACAGCTCGTTCGGATCTTTTGTGTCACGTCCGTCTACCCACATCGTTCCATCAGTTGGCACAAGAAGCGCATTTATATGTTTTGCAAATGTGGACTTTCCTGAACCGTTATGACCAAGAATTGCAATAAACTGCCCTTCTTTCACATCGATATCCACCTCATCGATTGCCCGGGACTTGCCGATAATATTGCCATCTTCATCCCGTTTGTCATATTCAAATACCAGCTTGTCTGTCTGTATCATATCCATGGGCTTTTTGTGCCTCCTCTAATTTAACTGTTTACTTTTTATCTTAAACTCTCTCCGGAGCCGGGTATTCTACTCCCATTGTGTCTACCGTAACTTTTTTCATCTTCTGCTCTTCCAGTGGTCTGTCACTGTAATCGGTTGCTGTCTCAGCAATTTTATTTACAATATCCATTCCTTCTGTAATCTTACCAAATGCAGCGTAAGCTCCGTCCAGATGCGGGGAATTCTTGTGCATAATGAAGAACTGGGAACCTGCTGAATCCGGATGCATTGCTCTTGCCATAGAAAGAACACCCTCTGTGTGTCTTAAATCATTTGCAAAACCATTCTGTGAGAACTCGCCTTTGATCGTATACCCCGGACCGCCCATGCCTGTTCCATCCGGGCATCCGCCCTGGATCATGAATCCACGAATCACTCTGTGGAAGATGAGTCCGTCATAGAATCCGTTCTGAACCAGTGAAATAAAGTTGTTCACTGTGTTCGGAGCAATTTCCGGATATAATTCTGCTTTCATAATGTCACCGTTTTCCATTTCAAATGTTACGATTGGGTTTGCCATGTTGTATACCTCTTTCTTCTATATTTTTATTTTAATTTTTCTCAGATTGTTGGAAATTACCCGAAAAGCGAATCTAAATTTGCAGTCATTCTGTTCCCGGTAATTTTCGAAAATCCTGAGTAATATTGTAGCGTAGGTTCGGTGTATCGTCAATATTTCCTGGTACTGATATATATTCTGTTGTTACTTTTTATTCTATATCTGAAATCTGGATGGTCAAACACGTTGCCTAATTAATTGTAGTGTGGTGTAAGGCGTATGAGGCCTCCTTTTTCTTCGCAGCCGGTGTTCCAGAAGTCTTCAAGTTCGAAGGTGTCGCTTTCCCCATAAGTTGCTGTTTTGATGTACATTTTTCCATCTTTTTCTTCGTATCCTGTGAGCAGGAACCAATGCCAGATATAGTCTTTGTAGGCTTCGTTCTGATGGCGCAAAAGCAGGTACGGTACAGGAATGTCCTGATCTAGTTGTTCTTTAATAAATATAGCTGCTTCCTGCCATGTATGATCACCACAGAATTCTTCCATCCTGATGTAAATATCAGTGTGTTTCGCTTCATTTACATCTTGAATATATCGTCCAAGACCTTCCACGAACCAGCTAAGCTTCCGTACACCGCCAGCACGTGGTTTGAGGTAAGGTTTCATGATCTGGCTGAATGCCTTATAATCTTCTTTTGTAAGGCATTCTATATCGAATGGATAAAGCGGCTTCATCTTTTCATTCTGAAGTCCGAAATAAATGCAACTGTCGCATGCGGTCGCTGCAGCACAGCCACCCATATGCATAACCAGATTCGTGAACCAGTCCTGATTGCCTCCGTAGCACCCTTCTATTGTAAAATAATCCAGTTCTTTTTTCATATTCAGTCACTTCCTAACCCAATTTCTATATATTTTCACTTGATTTCAAAAATGCAAATGCAAAAATTATTTCTTGTATATTATATCCAACTCTGTTACTTCCTACAAGAGCGAGTCTTACAATGTCATCCCTGCCAAAACGCGCAAGAGCGATTCCTTTAACTTCGGATTGACTTCATTTTTCCAGAATGCTATTATTTTCCTAAGATGCCTGGAAAATGATTACCAAACGAATCTTAGCAATACGGCTAAACTACACATTTTCCACCCGGAAATGAACGAACATGGGCAAGGCAAATAATAAGAAAGAAGGAATCACTATGAAATTAGGTTTTATCGGCACTGGAAATATGGCGTCTGCTATTATGGGCGGTATTATACAGAATCAGATCATCCCTGCAAATGATATTATCGGAGCAGATGTCATGGAAGCTGGACGCGAGCGTGTAAAAGAGCAGTTCAAAATTCAGGTAACTTCTGACAACCATGAAGTTATCAATAGTTCTGATATTGTCATTTTATCTGTAAAACCGCAGTTCTATGCAGAGGTAATTGCCGAAATCAAAGATGATGTTCGTGAAGATCAGATCATTATCACAATCGCACCAGGCAAAACTTTGACGTGGTTAAAGGAACAGTTTGGTAAAAATGTAAAAATTGTCCGTACAATGCCAAATACTCCGGCGCTTGTGGGAGAAGGTATGACAGCCACATGCCCGAATGAATATATGACAAAAGAAGAGATTGCTTATGTCCTCACACTTCTGGAGAGTTTCGGACGCGTTGAGATCATTCCAGAGCGCCTGATGGACACCGTCGTTTCTGTTAGCGGAAGCTCCCCGGCTTATGTATTTATGTTTATCGAAGCTATGGCTGATGCAGCCGTTTCCGGTGGTATGCCAAGAGCTCAGGCTTACCAGTTCGCTGCCCAGGCAGTTCTTGGAAGTGCGAAAATGGTTCTGGAAACCGGAAAGCATCCAGGTGAGTTAAAAGATATGGTATGTTCCCCAGCAGGAACAACTATTGAAGCTGTCCGTGTCCTGGAAGAAAAAGGCTTCCGCAGCTCCGTAATCGAAGCCATGAAAACTTGTGAAGAAATTTCCAAGAGCATGTAAAAAATTTCTTATAAATTTTTAGGTGAAAAATTACGGTTAAAAATTTTCATATAAAAAATTTTTTATTTTGCATAAATGTCTTGATATTATCATAATTTTGCAATATAATTTAATCAAATTTTTATTGTATTATTAATTTTACCCAACCCAAATTTAAGTGCGAACAGCACTTAATCAAACATTGTGGTCGCCCGGTTCCTCAATTAACTTGGCAACAACAAAAGGAGACGCTTCAGGTTCTGTTATAAATCTGAAGCGTCTCCTTTTTACACAGCTATATCAGATGTGAGATGACTCATCTATCCCAAAGTTCTTATCTACCAGATAACTGTACTCGCGAAATGCTTCTTCCTGCTCAAATCCTTCGCGCAGAGATTCCCGCAATCCTTTGTAATACCAGCCAATCATGTTCTTTTCTTTCATTCGGAAACGATTCCACAACTCTTCTCCCATGACCGGATAATCCCTGTCGATATCACGGATATTAGAAAGCTTGTCTGCCAGACCAATCATACGCACCTCATACGGTGCATATTTTAAATGCTCAATCGTATGACTCTTGCGCTCAAGCCATGTTTTTGACTTGTCTTCGCTCTCCTGAGCCACCAGCGCTGCCACACGCTCAGAAAACTCCTGCGCCAGTACTTCCCGTGTAATTCCCTGGCAATCCTCGATTGTATCATGCAAAAGCGCTGCACTGATAATCTCCTCATCAAAAGTCAGTGTTGCGACAATCTCACCCACCTCCAATGGATGAACAATATACGGTCTTTTCGTCCCTTTTCGGAACTGCCCCTCATGTGCCTTTGTAGCAAATGCAATCGCGCGAGCGACCATCTGCCCTTTCTTTTCTAATTCGTTCAAAATTTTATCCCCATATTCGCTGCCAGTCAACTGTCTTATTAATAAGTCCTATATTACAAGCGTGCTTATCAACTATTATTTAAATAATAGCATCTCGTTCTTCAAATATCAATCATTCCAGTATATAATAAATATAAATATGTATTTATAAGATGATGTTGTGGATTTTTGCCTCAACTGTAATGCATAAAAACATTTTTCCTGGAGGTCATTATGTCTGAATATACACAAAAATATGCATTTGTTACCGGCTCTTCCCGTGGCATCGGACGTGCGATCGCCCTTCGACTCGCGGCTGAGGGCTATCATATCTTCCTGAACTGTTCTCGCTCTTTTGACGCACTGGAAGAAACCAGACAAGAAATTGAAAAGATTGGCACATGTACACTGGTGCCAGGTGACATTGGAAATCCTGATACTGTGTGGAAAATCTTCCATACGATTGCCAAGACCTGTGACCATCTGGATGTACTGGTAAACAATGCCGGGATTTCCCACATCGGACTTCTCATGGATATGACTGATGAAGACTGGGACAAGGTGCTTTCCAGTAACCTCTCCTCCGTCTTCTACTGCTGCCGCGCTGCCATTCCTCCTATGCTGTCACACGGAAGCGGAAGGATCATCAACATTTCCTCCATGTGGGGCGTAAACGGTGCATCCTGTGAAGCGGCTTACTCTGCTTCCAAAGCCGGTGTCGGCGGGCTCACCCAGGCACTTGCCAAAGAACTGGCAAGAAGTAAAATTCCAGTCAATGCTCTTGCATGTGGTGTCATCGATACCGAAATGAATAAACAATTAGACGAAGCAGAACGGGCAGAACTTGCGGAAGATATCCCTGCCGGACGCTTCGCCACCCCTGAAGAAGTTGCTGAAATGGTGTGGAAACTAATCTGCGCGCCAGAATATCTCACCGGACAGATCATCACATTTGACGGGGGATACTTATAAAAAAAAGATGCACGACTGCAGAATCTTTTTCTGCGATCATGCATCTTTTTATTGATAAATTCTTATTTATGGTCTCTGACCCATTCCACCTTCCAGTGTCAGTGTCTCACCACTCATATATTTGAAGTCAGGAGATGCAAGCTGTACACACACTCTTCCGATCTCTTTCTCTGCGTCTGCATAGTGACCTGCCGGCGGCATCTTTACATTTGCCTTAAATGCGTCCGGATAAGCCTGCTCGAATTTCTCAAGCTGTGCAGTCCATGCAAGTGGGCATACGATGTTGACATTGATTCCGTCCGGTCCCCACTCAGTTGCTGCAACTCTTGTAAGTCCACGGATTCCTTCTTTTGCTGCCGCATATGCACACTGACCATAATTACCGAAAAGTCCTGCACCGGAAGCAAAGTTGATGACGCTTCCTTTTGTCTCTTTCAAGTATGGATAGCATGCCTGCATATAATAAAATACTGCATACAATCCTGAATACATTGCCAGATCGAACTGTTCCTGCGTATGATCTGCCAGTGTAACTCCGGATGCAGAAGCCTGTGCATTGTTGATCAGCACATCGATTCGCCCAAATGTATCGATTGCCTGTTTCACAACATTGTCAACAACTGCTTTATTGTCTGCGCCTGCAGATACGTCTGCCTGTACCGGAAGTACTTTTATTCCGTACAGTCTCTCTAATTCTTCTTTTGCATCTGTCAGTTTCTGCACATTACGTCCTGTAATAACAAGATTTGCCCCCTCTTTTGCATATGCAGTTGCGATTCCATATCCGATAGATCCACATCTGCCATCACTTAATACCGCGCGTCCCGCTCCTGTGATGATCGCTGTCTTACCTGTTAAAAATCCCATATTTCCTTCTCCTTTCAGTAAGCCTTTTCTTGTATAACGTACCATATCACATTTTTACACTCAATTCAATGTTATTTTAATATTTTTCACAATTTTCTATAAATAATACGTTTGATAGTTAAAAAACAAACTATTTTTATCAAATTGAGTTAATATTATATCAAATATAGATAATTTAACATTTCCTGCTATGTAACTAAAAAAGGTCCACCGGACCTTTTTGTCGTATGCTTGGCAACGAAAAAGACGCCATATAGCCAATGTCATGAAGTTAACATTAGCCATATAGCGACCTTATACTTACATTTCTTATTATTTACACTTCTATTCTTACATATCTTTTTCTTCGTATTTTTTATATTCATCAAACTGCGCAAGAATTGTCTCGTCCGGTGCTTTTGTAATCATACTGACGATTACGATAAAGCACAGGCTGATAACAAATCCGACTAACAAAGAATAAATACCTGTTGCATTTCCGATTGTCTGTCCATTTACAATTGGAAGATAATCCCAGATCAGCACAGTCGCTGCTCCGGACACCAGTCCTGCCACAGCTCCCGGAAGATTCGTTCTGCGCCAGAAGAGGCTCATAACGACAAGCGGACCAAATGCTGCTCCAAGTCCTGCCCATGCATCAGATACCAGGTCCATGATAGAACTGTTCGGATCCCATGCGATGAAAAATGCTAATACAGCTACGCCAAATGTTGTCAGACGTGCTACATTTAATACCTTCTTATCAGAAGCTTCCGGATTCAGAATGTTCTGGTAAATGTCTTTAGATACGGAAGAAGAACATACCAGAAGCTGTGAATCTGCAGTTGACATTACAGCTGCCAGAATTCCACAGATAAATAATCCTGCAATAAATGGAATCGGAATCTTTTCAATGAAAACCTTCTGGATCATCTCAATAAATACTGACTCTGCTGATGGTGCTCCCTCTGTTACTCCGAGAATCTCCGGATAGAGAAAAGCACGTCCGAGCAGTCCGATCGCAATCGTAAATCCAAGGGAAAGTACAACCCATACAATTGCAATTGCCGAAGATTTCTTCAGTTCTTTCTCACTGCGGATTGCCATAAAACGAATCAGGATATGTGGCATACCACAATATCCAAGTCCCCATGCCATATTAGAAATAATCTCTACCGCTGTGATCGGATGATCTCCATTATATGTAAAGCTTAAGTAATTGTCCGGATTCACTCCTGTATTTGCAAGCATGTTATGAAAATCACCACCTACAAATCCCCATGCCAGCACCGGTACTGCAAGAATTGCAATCAACATCAGTAATCCCTGGAAGAAATCTGTAGAACACACTGCAAGAAATCCTCCCATAAATGTGTAGATCAGAATAACTGCTGCACCCAGAAATAAAGCTATATGGTAATCCAATCCAAATACAGTGTTAAAAAGCTTACCTCCGCTTGCCAGCGCGGAAGCTGTATATACCAGAAAGAAAATGACGATAATAACTGAAGAAATACCAAGTAAAATCTTCTTTTCATCGTGATAACGGTTTCCGAAAAATTCCGGAAGCGTCATAGAATTTCCCGCTACAATTGTATATGCACGAAGTGGTCTTGCGATAATAAGCCAGTTAGCAATCGTTCCAAGTCCAAGTCCTACGGCGATCCATGCCTGCCCGGTTCCAAGTGCATATACAGAGCCCGGAAGTCCCATCAGCAACCAGCCGCTCATGTCAGATGCCTGTGCAGACATCGCAGCTACCGGAGCGGAAAGTCCTCGTCCTCCGAGGAAGAAATCGTCTGCCCCCTTCGTCTGTCTCATGCTCCAGATCCCAATTCCGATCATTCCCAAAAGATAGACGCCAAATGCAATTAATATAGATACTGTTGTTGTCATGTTCTCTCTCCTTTTCTATAATCAAAGAACGCTCTCACTTTCGAGAGCATTGTATTAATTATACTAAAAAATGAATATTTGTCAATATATGCTTTCTTGCCCGTTAACGTCACCTGGTAACGACCTGGTAACATTATTCATCTGTTTCATCCGTTATACATGAAACATCAGGTCTTAGTGCTTTGTCTATTTTGCATAATCTTTTTCTCTGTTTTTTATATTTTTTGGTTAATCATAATATTACGCAGGTGCTATACTACAGTTGTAACAAATAGAACTCATAAAATTATTCAGACTTGGAGGAAAAGATAAATGAATACTTTAAAAGCTGAAAAAAGAACACTTGCCGTAAAGGCAAAAAAATTAAGAAGAGAGGGCTATGTTACCGGTAACGTATTCGGCAAAGAGATGAAAGAGTCCATTCCAGTAAAAATGGATGCTGCCGCAGTTGACCGCCTGCTTAAGACGAGCAATAAAGGAAGCCAGATCATGTTGGATATTGACGGCGAATCCCACAATGTATTGATCAAAGAGGTTGATTATAACCCATTAAAAGGCAGAGTAGATGAGATGGATTTCCAGGCTCTTGTCAAAGATGAAGTTGTACATTCTGTTGCAGAGATTGTTCTTGTAAACCATGACAAACTTGCATCTGGTGTATTGCAGCAACAGTTAGAGGAAGTTTCTTATAAAGCACTTCCATCTGCACTTGTTGACAAAGTTGAGATTGATGTAGCAGAACTCCATATCGGCGATACGATTAAAGTAAAAGATCTGTCACTTGCACAGGATAAAGACGTCCACTTGGTTACAGATCCTGAGACAACTGTTGTTACTGTAACTGAATCACATATTGCAATTGCTGATGACGAAGACAGTGAAGAGACTGAGTAATCCCAGTATTGGATCATTTTCAAATTGAACATTTTGTATCTGAACAGATATCATAATTGAAATTTGTCAGACACTCATAAAAAATGAAGGCTCCTTAAGTGGGAGGCTTCATTTTTTATAAAGAGGACATAGCATTTTAAATAAACACTATGTCCTCAATTAACATTCTTATTCTATTATTCTTATTCCACTGTTACACTCTTTGCAAGGTTTCTCGGCTTATCTACGTCTAATCCCTTTGCCACGCTCACATAATATCCCATCAACTGTAATGGAATAACTGCAAGTGATGTTGCAAAATGTGGATCTGTCTTTGGAATATAAACAGTGAAATCTGCTGTATCCTCAATATTGTAATGACCAAATGTAGTCAATCCCATAAGGTACGCTCCACGGCTCTTACATTCTACCATATTGCTGACTGTCTTCTCATAGAGATCTGGCTGTGTCAGCACTCCGATTACCAGTGTTCCATCTTCAATCAGAGAAATGGTTCCGTGTTTCAACTCTCCCGCTGCATATGCCTCAGAATGGATATAACTGATTTCTTTCATCTTCAGGCTGCCTTCCAGACTGATTGCATAATCAATTCCTCTTCCTACGAAAAATGCGTCTTTTGCATTAGCCTGCTTTGCTGCGAACCACTGGATTCTCTCTTTATCTGCAATAATCTTACTGATCTTATCCGGAATTGTCTGCAGCTCTTCAATATATCCTGTATACTGTTCTTCCGTAATCTGTCCACGAACCTTTGCAAACTGAATTGCAAGTGCATAAGTTGCGATCAGCTGTGTGCTGTAAGCTTTTGTTGTAGCTACAGAAATCTCCGGTCCTGCCAGTGTATAGAATACGTTGTCTGCTTCTCTTGCGATAGAAGATCCGATCACATTTACAATACCAAGTGTCTTAATTCCCATCTCCTTAGATTCGCGGAGTGCTGCAAGGCTGTCTGCAGTCTCTCCGGACTGGCTGATGATAATGACCAGACCTTTGGGATCTAAGATTGGATTACGATAACGGAATTCGCTTGCCAGTTCCACACGTACCGGAATTCTTGCCAGGTCTTCGATGACATACTGTGCTGCCATACCTACATGATAAGCAGATCCGCATGCTACGATATAAATCTGGCTGATCTCTTTCATCTCCTCTTCGGATAATCCTACTTCCGATAAATCAATCGCTCCATTTTTCAGGACAGAATTCAAAGTGTCAGAAACTGCTTTTGGCTGCTCATGGATCTCTTTCATCATGAAATGCTCAAATCCAGCCTTTTCAGCTGCTTCTGCATCCCACTCGACCGTCTTCAACTCTTTCTGAATCTCGTCTCCGTCCAGATTATAAAATGTAATCTCTCCTTTTCTTACGCGGGCCATCTCAAGATTTCCGATGTAATACACATTTCTTGTATATTTCAGAATAGCCGGAACATCAGATGCGATGTAAGAATTCTCACCATCTACACCAAGTATCATCGGGCTGTCTTTTCTTGCCACATAAATCTCTCCCGGATAATCCTTGAACATCATTGCCAGCGCATAAGAACCACGAATACGGATCAATGCATGATTGATTGCATCAACCGGTGTACCAAGATATTTCTTATAATAATAGTCTACTAATTTTACAGCAACTTCTGTATCTGTTGCTGAGTAAAAAGAATAACCTTTACGGATCAGCTTATCTTTCAGTTCCTGATAGTTCTCTATAATACCATTGTGAACTGCTACAACATTGCCATCATCACTGATGTGCGGATGTGCATTTGTCTCAGATGGCTCTCCATGAGTCGCCCATCTTGTATGTCCGATACCACATGTTCCAGGTACGGATTCTCCGCCATTCGTCTTCTCAGACAGAACTTTCAGACGGCCTTTTGCTTTAATTACTTCTGTCTCTTTCTCTCCATCTCTTACTGCGATTCCTGCCGAATCATATCCTCGGTACTCCAGCTTAGAAAGACCATCCAACAGAATTGGTGCTGCCTGCATATCACCTGTAAATCCTACAATCCCACACATACTATAACTCCTTTCACTGCGTCTCTTGTATATGTACACTTCAAGACTCCCTCGTGAGCCCCGATACGAAATCCGGTATCTTGAAAAGCTTTTTTGCGACCAGATTCCTCTTATTTGTCATTATATAGTCAATTCTACAATCCGTGTAAGTATACCATAGAAGCTGCGCTGGTGCAAGAGATGAAGCTGATTCAAATCTATCTTTGTAATTGAATTTGCTTTGCCAGAGTGTATATAATATGATGACTGTCGATGAGATCGAGACATTTTTATATTAACATCTCCTGCTCGATTTCCATCTTATTTTCCAATATACACTGTTTCAGTACTTCTAATTTACCGGCATTCAATGCTTCTAACTTTTTCTGCTTTTTGCTGCATAGCTTAATTCCTTTTTCCTTTTCCAACGCTGCCTTATAAGAGGGCACGTCCATCTTCCATGGAATCAGATTTGGAAAAATATTCTTTTCATTATACAAAAAAATCTGTATTCCACCGTAATCCATATCTCCCCAATGATAACACTGGATTTCTTCCGGTGCTGTCTTCATTAACATTTGCAAAAAGCGAACTTCCTTTGGCGAAAAGTAGCCATGACAAAAGATATATAAAACTTTTGGATCATATTCCATGCTTTCATAATTCGCTTTATTCTCAATCACAATGATTTTTTCAACACTATTTCGTAAGTTTGGTACGGCATGCTCTAATGTCTGTGCATTAATTACCGTTCCATAATAATTCAAGGAAGTGTCGATTTTCTTCTCTATCGCTGTGCCATTTCGATCTGTCATGCAATACTCCACGGCACCTTTCCATTCTAATGTCTGGGAATAACTTAATATTCCATGTGCTGCCAGTATCTCATCATCTGACATGCCTTCTTCATATTGCGGAGAGTATTTCAAAGCTTCGATAACTGCACCTTGATAAATGCGTTCGAAAACTTTAGATGGCGTGATATCATTTTTCTTTTCAAATACTTTGGAGCTGAACACGCGCTTCCATTCCGGTTCTTTCAGATCAGCTAACGCTTTCAGACACTTAAGGAATTCTTCGTCCTCCGCTTTGGATAACTCTTTCGTATTCCCTTTATTCAACTGTTCCAGCACATGATTACAATAAGCGAACAGACAGCTTCCGGATACATCCTCCTGCAGTTTGCACACTCTTGTTATTGCCTGTAACTGGCGTTCTCTAGGATCAATGACCCCAATTAAGTCACATAATCCAGGAATTACTTCTACCCGATAATCAATCCTCGTAATATCCGTATTCATTTCTCTCCAGTCAAAATGCAGATATTCTTCTCCGCCTAATACTGGAATTCTTTCTAAAACTTTTGCCTGTCTGACCAGTTCATCTCTGCCACCCACTATTTTCAAAAGCTCCCCATCCACCTTTGGGTGCTTCATTCCTAAGAGATTCCCTATGCGATAGTCCTTTGTATTTGTCTTATCGATTAGCCATTTTGCCAACGGCAGATTCTTTTCATTATATTCCATATTTTATTCTTCGCTTTTCATCCTAACCTTACATTTCTTTTTATACACAACTCATTTTGCTCCAACATTTCTGGCTACCAATTTTATTGTACCATTTTACCAACCGCTTCTTCTATTTCTATTGTCTTTTCAATATACAAAAAGAGACCGAATTTTTTCAAGTTCTGCCTCTTTTCTTTTGCTCTACTCTTATTTTATCCCTGTACTCAATCCTTAATCTCTTTTAAAGATATCTCGTGTGTATACTTTTTCTTTTACATCGTCCAGACTACTATCATATCTGTTGGCGACAATTGCCTGGCTTTGTTTCTTAAATTCTTCCAGATCATTGACTACTTTACTTCCGAAGAATGTTGTACCATTTTCCAGTGTTGGCTCGTAGATAATTACCGTTGCTCCTTTTGCTTTGATACGCTTCATAACTCCCTGAATAGATGACTGACGGAAGTTATCGGAATTAGATTTCATTGTAAGACGGTAAACGCCTACGACTACTTCTTTTTCTTTACTTGCATCGTAATCATCATTAGCCTCATAAGCACCTGTCATCTCTAACACATGTTCTGCAATGTAATCTTTTCTTGTTCGGTTAGATTCTACGATTGCAGTCATCATGTTCTGTGGAACATCCTCATAATTTGCCAAAAGCTGCTTTGTATCTTTCGGCAGACAATAACCACCATAGCCGAAAGACGGGTTGTTATAATGACTTCCGATTCGTGGATCCAGACATACACCATCAATAATCTGCTTCGTATCCAGCCCTTTCATCTCTGCATAAGTATCCAGCTCATTAAAGTAAGATACACGCAGTGCCAGATATGTATTGGCAAACAACTTCACGGCCTCTGCCTCAGTGAATCCCATAATCAGAGTATCAATGTCTTCTTTTATTGCACCTTCCTGTAATAATCCGGCAAATGTATTCGCTGCTTTGACAAGTCTTGCATTCTCCACATCTGTTCCAACAATGATACGTGATGGATACAGATTATCATAGAGCGCCTTAGACTCTCTTAAGAACTCTGGGCTGAAAATGATATTATCGCAATGAAATTTTTCTCGAATGCTTGCCGTATAGCCTACCGGGATTGTAGATTTGATCACCATAATCGCATCCGGATTATACTCAATAACTAATTTAATAACAGCTTCTACCGCTGATGTATCAAAGAAATTCTTTTTAGAATCGTAATTTGTCGGTGCTGCGATTACAACAAATTCTGCATCTTTATATGCTGATTTCGCATCTAATGTTGCTGTCAGATTTAAATCTTTCTCTGCCAGATATTTTTCAATATAATCATCTTGAATTGGTGACTTCTTCTGATTGATCAATTCCACCTTTTCCGGGATAATATCTACTGCCCATACCTCATTGTGCTGTGCCAATAATGTCGCAATTGATAATCCTACATATCCTGTTCCTGCTACTGCAATCTTCATGACTTTTATTTCTCCTTTTACATACCTTTCATATTTTTCTCAGGTAATATGTACCTATGCCTGGTTCTTCATAATCTCCTGCACCGCATCATAGCTGGCACGGTCTCCAATATCATGTCGTTTTCCACTCATCGTCCATGCATAGACATCTGTCTGATGGCTGAGCCATGCTGCGAAACTTCCCGGTGCATCTGTACTGCAACCAGCTTTAATTGCCTCATCGATCCGTGCCACATCTTCTTCTCGATAACAATAAAATGGCGGCACTGCCAAATTCCCCTTCGGCACCTCTGGTTTTTCTTCATAAGAAATAATTTTGTCTTCTGCATCTTTTACAATAATTGCCGTCTTCTGCTGCCGCTTCAAATCATTTTCCTCATGACACATCACACACGGCGCCTGCTTTTTCTGGCTAAACTGAATGAACTCACGGAACGAGAAATCTAAAAGGTTATCTCCTGCAATTACAAGAAAACTTTCTCCACTTCTCCCTTTTATAGCCTCCAGCGCAACCTGGATATCCTTCACTGCCCCAAGTCTGTGCTCATTATCCGTAGAACCATCATCCACAAGAATTACCGGCTTTTTATAATTTAAAGTCTCTTTCCAACCTTCAAAATATCCAATAAATTTGTGATTACTTACAATCACATATCCCGTAATCTCTTCCTGCTCTTCTAAGTCATCTAAAAGCCAGTTCAAAATCGGCTTCTCATTCACCGGAAGCAGCGGCTTCGGAAAATTCTCTGTCAACGGGTACAATCTCGTAGCATACCCAGCTGCTAAAACAATTGCTATCATAATATTACTCAACCTCTTTTTAAGAAAATCTTAAGAGGGTCTGACCCCCTATTTATAAAATTCCGCATACCACTGTGCAAATTTTCTTAAGCCTTCTCGCAGGCTTGTCTGTGGTTTAAATCCAAAGTCTTCTTCTAATGCTGTGGTATCTGCGTATGTTACCGGCACATCTCCCGGCTGCATTGGTACTAATTTTTTGTGCGCGTCAAAATCATAATCTTCCGGAAGTACGCCTGCGCTGATCAGTTCCTGTTGTAAAATGTCTACGAATTCCAGTAAGTTTTCCGGATGACTGTTTCCGATATTGTAAACTGCATAAGGTGGAATCGGTAACCCATCCTCGCCATTTTTCTTCTCCGGAGCTGCCTGCATTACGCGCTTTACTCCCTCTACAATATCATCTACATATGTAAAATCGCGCTTGCAATTTCCATAATTAAAAATCTGAATCGTATCTCCGGCGCGAAGTTTATTTGTAAATCCGAAATATGCCATATCCGGTCTTCCTGCCGGTCCGTAAACTGTAAAGAATCGAAGCCCTGTCGACGGGATGTTATATAGCTTGCTATATGCATGTGCCATCAACTCATTAGATTTCTTTGTAGCTGCATATAAAGAAACCGGGTTGTCTACTTTGTCTTCTGTCGCATATGGCACCTTTTTGTTGCTTCCATATACAGAGGAGGATGAAGCATAAATCAAATGCTCCACTCCATTAGCTCCGTCATCATAAGAATGACGGCAAGCCTCCAAAATGTTATAAAATCCGATCAGATTGGACTCAATATATACATCTGGATTTGTAATTGAGTAGCGTACCCCTGCCTGAGCTGCAAGATTTACAACAACTGCCGGCTTATCCTCTGCAAATATCCGATCGATCAGCGCTTTGTCTGCAATAGATCCTTTGATAAATTTCCAAGTAGAACTTTCCTGCTTTCCTACCAGTTCTTCTATCTGGTTCAGACGATACTCTTTAATAGACACATCATAGTAATCATTCATATTATCGATTCCTACAATATGTACCGGATGTACCTCCCGCAAAAGCTCCATAACAAGATTCGATCCAATAAATCCAGCAGCACCGGTTACTAAAATTACTTTATTCTCTAATGACACATTTTTTTCTTTCATGATATTACCTTTCCCACACATTATGTGCATTTTTTGTCACTGTTCCATTATAGTACATATATGATATCTTTTCTATATCAAGAAGTTTCTTTTCTCTTTTTCTTAACTGTTTGACAGATTCTGTCACATATAATAAGGCAGGTAATACAACTTCCTGCCTCGCTCAATATTCTAACCTTTGTTTCTTTAATTACGTATATATATCTACTAAAGTCTCACTCCATCTGCACTCTCACATACATATGCAGAATATCTTCCTTCTAACTCTGGAAATGCTTTCAAATATTCTTCTGTGACTTTCGCCTTAATGTCTTCTACCTTTTCCGGATCAACAAGAGCCATACAACACCCTTTGAATCCTGCCCCTGAGAAACGTCCACCGTAAATGCCATCTGTATTCCGCATGATTTCATATAATTTCTTCAGTTCATCACAGCCACATTCATAACTGTATATAGAAGACTTTCCACTTTCAAACACAAGCTGTCCATAACCTTCCAAATCACCTTCTCGCCACAACTCGGCTCCTTTTTCTGCCCGTGCAAATTCGCTGTAGTAATGTTCCGCACGTCTGCGCCATAGCTCTGGCAAATGATCCTTATAAGCCTCGAATACTTCATACGGCACATCACGTAATCTTGTATCTGCAAATGTTCCATAATCCATGCCAGCATATCCCATCAACGCATACGCTGCCGCCTTACATTCATCCTGACGCAGGTTATATTTTGAATTCTTCAGCGAACGCTCCAGACCAGAAAAGAAAATCGCAATCTTATACGGCTTCATACTCTGACTGGTCGGGATCAACTCATAGCTGTCATCCTTCGTATCCAGATACAGAAGATGATTCTTTTTAGAAAGCACTTCACAGCTCTGGTCCAGCTTACCGCAAGACACTCCTACATACTGATTCTCCGCTGCCTTTGCAGTTAATATAAGTTCCATCGGCTCCAGATGAATATCATTCACCTTACATAATGCTGACAAAAAGCAGATAATAACTGACGCTGAGGAAGACAGTCCACCAATCGGAAGACTCCCTTCAATCACACCAGACAATCCTATCTTCAACCGATACTTTTCTCCTAACATCTTAGCTGCACCACGAAGATGATCCGCCCAATCTCCCTGCTTCTCCTCCGGCACTGCATTTACAAAAAACTGCGCACGCTTCGGAAAATTCAAAGACTGTAATTCAATGATACCATTCTGCTTCGGATGGTAAGCCATATGTATTCCTTTATCAATCGCAAGACCATTGATCTTACCATACTGGTGATCGATATGCGCTCCTAATGGGCTTATTCGATAAGGGCAAAATGCCACATCAAACGGCTCCTGATGATATAATCCCTCGTACACCTCTACACACTTCAACTTCATAACTTTATCCTTTCTATTCTCATTCGTATCCACATATTCTACCTCTAGTAATATGTACTTTTACTATAAGATTAAATTAATTCCTTTACGAACCGAACCATATCATATTTTTTCTAGTATATTCCCAACTTACTCCATCGACTGTACTATTTCCCTTACACCTTTGGCTATTTCTAAATAAGCATCGTCTTTACGTTCATACTGTTCAATCGATTTTCCATCCTTTGGAAATGCCAAAAAATTTTTTAAAGGAGTTTCGTCCCACATACACGCTCTTACGATTACCGGAATTATCTTACATTCTCCACGCTTTTCTCTTTCTATAGCCTTTTTCATTTCGATATCATAACAATAATAAGAATCCAAGAAGTCAGAACTCAACATAAAAATAATAATGTCACTTGTATTGAGCTCTTCTTGTATTATTTCATTTAATCTGCTTCCTGCTTCCAATTTCCTATCATTCCAAGTTTCAACACGTCCATTATTTCTTAATGGTGCAAAATGTTTGTCCAATTCTTTTTTATATTCTTCATCTTTATGCGAATATGATAAAAATACTCTCGGCTTTTTCACTTGTCTTTCAACTCCTATAGCTTCATAATCTATCTGTCTAATCTCGTCTTGACGTACATTTCTTTTGTATTCCACAAAACTTCTAATCTGACTATTTATTGCGGTATATTCTTCTTTATAATCCATAACTGCCTGTTTATCTATTTCATATAATACTTCTGCTTTGCTTTTGATATCGTCTTTATTATATTTTCTTTCACACTCACTACATTGAAAGTCCTCTGTCAATAGCAATCGATGATAAACAGTACAATCATTCCCACATTCACATTGAAAATCATATTTTTCTTCTATTAAGTTCTCTTCTACCAATTCTCGAATAAATTTACTACACTCATCCGAATCTATCTCTAACCATTCCTCCAATTGATGTTGATATACACATTTCAAACTATTACATGACACATTTTTGATTATTTTCCTTAACTTTTCCAATAGAACCTTGTTCATACAAATTATAAATCTCCTCTGCAAGCCCTAAATCCTCACTTGTAAATCGTATATTGGATAATACCTTTATTCCTACATACTGCTCTTTTGTAGCATCATAAGACAACTCTATTTTTCCTCGTGCCCGATCATGCTCAATCCATAATCGATCCACCAATTTTACATCTTCTAGTGATTTTTTTAATGACAAAAAAGTTTTCGTACAAAAAACAGGTATCTCGCTCGTTTCACTACTCAAAATAGTTAACACATGTTCGAGATCTTTAAATTTTATTTTTGATACAATCATATGGATTCCCATATTCCAAATATCTTCATACGGTACATCAAAAAAATAATCACTAATGCATATTTTTTCAAACATTTTTTTCATTTCATCTTTAAAATCAAATACATTTTCTTTTAAGCAAACTGTATTTTCCCGATATTCAATATTTTTAAGCGGCAATCCCGTCAATACTTTTTGTTGAAATTTCTCTATTTCTTCATCTAAACAGTTAATCCTATTAAACGCTGGTATTTTCTTATATACTTCTGTTACTATCCCCTGGCTCATATTATGTAACGTTTTCTTATGCTGTACTCCAAATGATTTTGTTTTCACACCAAACCCCATTGATAATATTGAAGCAATATGATCCAAACGTTCTTCAGCTTTATATCCATCCCTTAATCCTTGCCGATTCCAAGCTTTTATTATCACACATTTCTTCTTCAAATCTATATCTATTGGATAATATGCTCCTGTCGCATGTATCTTTCCTTTTTCCTCAACTTCCGCATAGGCTGTAAAAAGGATTCGAATTCTTGTTACATTGCCACGATAATCAAATTCCGAAGATATTGCTGCAATTCTTTCCGGTTCTTTATACGACGGAATACTCGTCATAATATTTTTGAATTCCAGACTATTTATACCATAATTTTCTCTCAACTGATTTAACCAATTTTCAGAATCTTTCAACTTATATGCATTATCTATTTTATAAACCCGAATACTTTTTCGCTTTCCAAAAGATAATTCATCAAACAAGAAATTCTCAAAATCATCTATATCTAATCGCTCTCGTGCAATTAAATCATTCACCCAATATTCAACAGCTTTTCCTTCATCTTCTTTTGCATATTTTTTACTCTTTAAATATGTATTGATATAATCCGTACCCACATTAGCAACTATCATACCGCTTAATGTTAACATAACTCTTCCTCACGCGTTTTACTTATCAACTTTGTTATCACATTTTCTTTTTTATCTTCTGTGCATTATTTTCAATCTCTATATACTTTCCCGTATCACTCATAATCCATAAAAGATTGATATCAAATTTTTTCTCAGTAAGTTTTTTTGCAAGACTCTTTTCTTTTATTAAATCTGTTTTATATTCTTTCTCTGATTTACTTCCTAAGAGTTCTTTTATCTGCCGGATATTACAACATCTTATAAGTTCATCTTCTAAATTTCTTACCTGAATTACACAAATCACCTCCGAAACAACCTTTTCCTTATGCAGGAAATTAATGTTATCTTTTAATATTTGCAAATTTCCGGCATCTGCATCAAATATTAATACAACAGTTGTTCCTGGTTTTAGATTCATAACTCTCAGCCTCGTCAGCTTCTGTTGGGTAACATTAAATACCTGCGATTTTCCGGATACAATTAATTTCATATCGCTCTTCAATACATCCACTAACTTTTTCTCATCTTCCCCTTCAACAAAATATTGATAATATTTTTCTTTTCCCATTAACATTCCTCTTTTGAAAATTCACTTATTTCAGCAATTTCATATACATATTCCAAATTAGGAGATGTAGCAAATAAGTCATTATCTATTGCTCTTCTAATAGAATCTGTATTTCTCTTCAAATAATCTGATGCATACACACATTTTATAGGTTCTTCTTCATTATGTATATCCTTTTTCAAAAAAATGTATGAATGTTTCGGTAATGGAAGATCCATTATATCCGAATTATGTGTAGTAAAAAATAATTGTTCACCATTTCTCAGTCCATGAATCATTACATTTAAAAAGGCTTTTTCCAATTCACTGTGTATATAAGAAAATTTTTCATCGCAATAATAAAATCCACATTCTCCTTTATATATAGAATAAATCAAAGATGCGATATCTATTCCTGCTTTTGTTCCACTTGATAATATATTCTTTTTTATAACTTCTCCGTCCTGAACAAGCAAATCTCCAGACTGCATATGAACAATAAATGTATTCACAACTTCTTTTGATTTCTCTACACTTTTTATTGCTGGATCTAATGATTTTAACGTATACTCCATCACTTTTAAGAAAGAAGGATCTTGTGGAAATTCAACCGCTTTATTTCCCATATCTGATGGATATGTAAACATCCAGCCAATTGGATCGATTTTTTCAAGTTCCTCTGCATAATCTTCATTATACTCTAATGGAATTCTGTCTATCTTCGCAGCACAAGTCTCATACCTGTCCTTTTCCCCTATGTCAGTTACTCGCTTGCATACAAACACCTTCGGCAATTCGCCTTCTTCATCTGAAGGTTTTACCTTAATATCTAATCTATACATCCTCAATGAATGTCCTATAAAATCAACAGTTATAGACGCTTCTTTTTTTGTGTCTCCTACTTTCGAAACTATGGAATTGGCCTCTTTATTTTTTATAAAATTACATATACACATAAGGACTTTTCCAATCGAAGTTTTTCCAGTAGCATTTCCTCCCATTAAAATATTAACCTTTTTATATCTGAAGTTCGTCCTTTCCTGCAAATATTCATGATCAATATAAGAATCTACAATCTTTTTAGGATATGACATATTCATATGAAAATTTTTGAAAGCTAAAAAGTTATCGATTTTCAAATCCATTATTATCATTTTTCTTTCCTCTTTCGCATATTTGTTCGTATTTTTTGAACTAATAACCATCTTCATCTTACTATTTTTTCCCCTTTTTTTCAATACTATTACCATAATATTAGGAAAAAAATTATCGAAAATAGTAGATTATATTCATACTATTTTTTACCAAAGATTATTTTCTCTATATTGATATTATCATTTATGATTATTTTCAAAGTAATGCGGCTACCTCCGCATTACTCTTTATCACGTATACTTACTTCTATGTGTTTTCCCAATGCATTCGCATACTTTTCCAGCATCAACAATGTCGGGATTCTTGTCCCTCCCTCAAACCTTGCTATATTCGATGTTCTCACACCGGTTATATCCGATAATTCCTGCTGCGTTAGTCTCTGTCTCTTTCTTTCCTCCACCAATTGTCGTATCACTTCGGAAGAATCCTGCTGCACTGCTGATTGAATCATATCCGCATATGCCAGCAACCTTTTCTCTCTTTTTTCCTTTTCATTCTGATATTCTTCTCTGTTCTCTTTCATCCGATCCGCTTCCTACTATCAATTTTATTGAATTATATCATTAATGATATGAAGTTGCAATACCTTTTAACAACTTAAGATTTTCTTAATGGGGTCTGACCCCTTCAGTCTCTAGAAATTTCCCATACGCCCTAACGCTGTATTACCATTTTCTGCATTTATCAATACTTTTTAAAAATATTGTTTCTACCCATTGCGCCTCTCTTCTATTTATTATAGAGTTTTCTACTCATCTCTTTAATCTTACATATCTGGTAATAAATCTACTTCTCTTAAATTTATGTTTCCATACTTCTGTTCTACTACATCATCTAATTTTTTCAATTCCTTCGTATATTCATTTGCTAAAATATCTCTTTTTGCTAGAGAATGCTTCCTAATTGAATTTTCCAAAAGCTGCCTTTTTACTGCATACCACTGTTTATCTCTGAAATTTTTCGGTACATTATCTAATATTTCAATTGCTTTTTCCTCGTTATGTTTTTGATATCCAACATATCTTGCCTCAATATTTGTTAGTATAAATTTTCTTTTGCCACGTAAAACATTCTTTAGCGCAATCATTTCCTCTTCTGCAGTCAATGGTTCATCTATTATCTGATGATTTAACAAGCATAATTTAGCATCATATGTTTTTGAGTCATAATCCAACGCACGAATATAACATTCTTTTGCCTGTTCTTTATTGCCAAGTTGGTCAAAAACCCTTCCTTTTCTAAAAAATATTTGAGCCGGTTCTTTCTCAAATATAGATTGATTTTCTAATAATTCAATTGCCTTATCTGCACAGTCTTCTTTCTGTAACAATCTTGCCTCCAGCAAAATTACAAACACATTACTTTCATCTATTTTCTTTGCATTTTCTATTGCAATTTTAGCGTCACTAATATTATCCATTAAAATATAGCACTCTGCCAACTCCCTATAAGGTGAAAGATATCTTCTTCTATTAAGAATTGCAGTTTTGTATAATTCAATTGCCTTATTATATTTTCCTTGTTTCTTCTGTATTCTTCCCAATGCATAATAGTATCGAGCGGCATTATCTGCATTTTCTTCTAGTAAATTATCAAGAATTTTCTTTGCTTCATCATCTTCATCGAAACGTGTTAAACATAATGCCTTCACATATCTTGCTTCAACATTTTCACTATCAATCGTTATCAATTGTTCTGCAACCTTGTTCGCCTCTTCATATTCTCTATGATTATACATATCCCACATACTTGATGTTATGGTTGCAGTAAGTTCAGCTCTTACCTGTATTGCTTTATCTATTCTGCCATTAAGTGTTAAAATATGTACAGTAGCTGGTACCAATCTCATATAATTTATATCTTTTCTTTCAATTATGCGCAAAAGAGTTTTTTCCAACCTATCACAATATTCTTTACACTTTAAATCATTAAATGCAAGATCATAGAAATAATCTTCAACTAACAACTCCAATTTATAACAACCATCCTCGCTATATTTTACTATACCTGCAAAAAAAGCTTCATCTGAAAGCTTTGCAATACTATCTGAGAACTCTGGGAATACTAAAATGTATTCATTATTTCTTAAACGTGATTGACATAAAGCAACTATTTTTAAATATTCTAAACATTCATTAGATAATTCTGCATACGATATTAATTGTTTTGCCAAGCTAACCTTCAATGCTTGTATTTTTGGGGGCTGTTTTAGATAATAATCATATCCATGGTTTGCAATTCGATATGCTCCTAATTTAGCTCCTAATGGATATCCGTATAATCTTTTTGCAAATTCCAAATTTTTATTATCATCACCCGAAAAATTTTCTGGTAAATTATTCTTAATTATTTGAGCAATATTTGAATCTTCTAACCCTAAAACTGGCAACTGTCTCGTTGTGTCATAATAATTATAAGGTATATCTATATATCTGGATGTTGTCATAATTGTAGCATATGAAAACATTGGCGTATTTACAATTAAATCGGTAACAAATAACATATCTGAATTCATAGTTCCATCTTCATTCAACCACTTCTTTACATCTTTTAAAATTAACAATATATTATTTGCTGATATATATTCAATAAAATATTTTATATTTTCTTGTTGCTCAATTGTCGTTTTATTTTGATTTATCAAATTTTTTTTCGTTTTATTTGACATTTCAATTGCTAATTCTGCAATTCCTGGGATTAAATTAAAATCAATAATAATTCTTGACATTGCTTTATTAGGATATAACCATGTAAAAGCTTTTTCTGCCAAAGACGATTTTCCTATTCCCAGAATGCCTTGTAATATAATTAGCTTATATCCATCCCTAATTGATTCCTCAATATCGCCAATTTCTTTTGTTCTATTAACAAATTCCGAAAGTCTTGTTACACTACCTTCTTGAGAAAATATTTTTTCAACAATAATATCAGATGCCTTCTGTAAATCTTTTTTGTCAATATAATCATATTTATATGGTTGAAGCAATTCGGGTAAAGGTGTATTATCAAGAATAAAAATCATAAATTTACACTTATTTGCCATCATTCTAACAAAAGCAGCATTCAACTCTGCTCTAACCCAATTTGATTCGCATGCTTTTCGGCTCCAAAAAAGTACATAATGTGTTGCATACTTTAATCCTTCGTTAATTTTCTCTGGAATACTTTCTCCATTTTCAATATTCGCTGCATCATACCATGCATTTTGATTTTCAAGTTTTTGATGAACTAATCCTACTAAGTCTTTATCAGAACTTGTGTGTGACAAAAATGCTTTCATATCAATAACCTCCATTATATTTTACTACATTACATTTCCACCTAATCCTTATAAACATTTACCTTTCTTATCTTTGACTATTGTACCAAGTCGCTAACGCGACGGCTAGCTCAGGTTACAATAAATTTTCCACTCCTTTAAAATTAAAGTGGCAGTTTTTGAATTTATTTACTAGACTTAATTGTAACAGAGTTCCTGTATTACCGCTAATCCGTCACTTTCAGGATTCAGCATTATGACGGTGGATAATCCATCTGAAATGTCAGGATTTTCTGGCACCTCAGATGGATTATCCACATAGACCTGGCTAGTAAGTCGCTGCCATCCCTTCAAGGGGTGGCTCGGCTCGCTGGGTATAACCCCTTGACACCGGACAGCGTCTCAAAGCAGTACCGACTATGATGCGTTTACTGACAGTATTGTAATTAAAACTATTATATGCGAAATGAATAATTTTAGATATATAAATAGTAACCCAATAATAAGAGCATTTAGATGAACTAGGGTCTAACTTTGGTTTTTGCAGATATAAGACTAGAGCGTTTGTCAAATGCTTTATTTATATACAATTCAGGATTTTTTACAAAATCATTCCATTTGACCAATACGCAAAATCTATCTTCTTCACTCCATGAGCAACCATCTTTAGGTATATAGTAATTATAGCTGAATTCTTTTACAACTGTTGAGTCATTGATACATACAATGTTATGACTTTTTCCGCAGACAGAGCAAACTTCAGAACCTTTAAAAATTTTATCATACATGTTGGGTAAAACTATACCCAATATACCGTTTTTTGTGTTGTTTTCACCATTATATAAAGAAGCTTGAAGTTCTCGTTTGATATAGGCTTGATTTTCATATAATAAATTTTCAGCACTATATTCTCCGATTAAATGAATAGTAACCGTTGAATCTGACAAATAATCTTCTCTAATTTTCCTCATTATATAATCTTCATCAGTAGAGTTAATAGGGGTGTTTAAAGATTTATCAATCATATCTATTTTTAAATCTTCTTGTATATATTTTTTATACTTTTTATCTTCAGTTTTAAATGAAATGAAGCATTTATGTGACATATTAAATTTCTCCTATTTTTATTCACTTGGTAAACAAGATTTAATTAGATCTAAATTTTCAAAATATGTTTCTTTTTCCCAATTAGCAGATAAGTGAGTCAAAAAAAGTTTTTCGTATTTTTTATGATTTTCATTATCCCCAATAACATAGTAGCTGGTAGATAGTGTGGCATACATCCAGTAGTCAATTTCGCTCTTTTTAATTTCGGTTAAAAGTAAGTCAATAATTTCAGAATAAATTTTCTTGCTACTAAATTGTAAATAAATGGTTTCTTCTGCTGAAATGCCTTCTTTTTTTGTTTTAAAGAGAAGACAATTGGCATAGTTTTCACCAGTATAGTAATCATTACGGATTGTATATCCACGTTGATACATTTTTATTGCTTCTTCTAAGTAATCAAAATTATTATTTACTTTATATAATCTTTTGTAAATAGCCCCTGTTATTCCTAATGTTTCCAAATCTAATGAAGTATTAGGTGCTAATGTCATAATTACTTCAAGAGCTTTTTGCAAAGCTATTGTTTCATTAGGTTTTTTTGCTTTGTAAATAGCAAAAGCCAGTTGTTGAGTTACATAGTCATTATTTGGAATTGCATCGTGCAATTTGTTCCATATTTCTACAGAATCTTCAAAATTGTTTTGTTTTTTTAGTGAGTTAGCTTGCTCGATATAATTAAATATCGTTTGTTCCTTATGGAGAGCTTTTTCTAATATTTTTTTGTAATCACTATCATCTAAAGATGGCGGGGTTACGTTGGGTAAGTAGGTATAAAGAGGGCTGTCAGTTTTATTTTCTTGTGAAGCACGAACAAATTCTTTTAATAACTTTCTAATATTAGCAGCTTCATCTTCATCTAAATATTCCCCATAATCATCATATGTTAGAATTCGATTATGACTTAAATCAAAAGGAATAGAACCTTTATCACTTTTTTGCATCATTATAATAGTAGAAAAAGGCTTTAATGCATGACGAATTCCTAATTCATAAAGAGCATTTTCATTTGATGTAGTAATGTCAGCAATAACCAAATCTGATTTAATTAGCAAAGAATACATACTAATATCTATGATTTCAGAACCACTAATTTCATCAGCTCTAATTAATTGGTAATCTTTAAAATCACTATCAAATAATCGTTTGATTACTTGTTTATAGATTAAGTCTAAGTCAATTTCTTTAGAATTACGATAATCCATTTTTTTCCCAAATCCCATTACAACAAAGCACGTTTTTTTCATAAAATCATCTCCCTATAAAGCATAGTTTCGAACAGCTGAAACCAAACTAGATGAATTCCAACCAACTAGAACGGTGGCATTTTGTTGAATTTTTTCTGGTATTCGTTGATTTCCCCAAGGTTTAATGCCAATGATAGGCTTCTTCATTCTTAATGCTTCGTCGATTTCATAGTTAATCCATTCACTGTAGAGTGTATACATTCCTGCAACTACAATTACTGCATTACATCCTCGAATTTGTTGAGATAATTCTTCTCTAAGTTGTTGATTTGTTTTTGTGTTCAATGGTCTATCTGCAGAAACAGAGTGGTTAGACCATTTGAAATATGATGTGTTATTTAGCCATGTTACAATAGTAGAATATTGGCTCTCGTAATGCCAAGAGTGGCTAATCAATAAGCGATAATTTTTTAAATATGGCATACAATATCTCCTTTCTATGATATACTATTTATTTTACATCAAATAGAATTCATTATAAAGATAAATTATAAAGATATTGAGGCCTTAATTAAGAAAACTTGAATGTACTTCATTGCATTATAATTGCATTTTTTCATGTTTTTATATTGTTTTATAGTTTTATATATTGCCTTAAAATGGTTTAAAATCAACGATTTTTGCTAATACTCCGTACTGTCTGTCTGGAGTTTGAATAATATCCATATCCCTAGAAATCACTGTTCAACAGCGGGCTGTTTGACATGATGCCTGACAGCATGCAGTAGTATATGCAGTTTTGTAGCAACTCCGTGTATATTCCGTTCCGAGGGAACCACTTGCACGGTCAAACTGATCCAGTCCCACGGAGGATCAGAGCTACTCTCACGGAGACTGAGCCAGTGCTATTTGATGCTAATTATCATGGTATTCAATGCCTTCGATACTTGCACTTGGTGTAGAAAAAGTTGCATTTTTGATGTATCTGACCAGTTTGTTAGCCTAGCGTCTATCCCATTCCGCATCAGTAAGAAGCGATCCTCAAATCCTAGTGGAACATATGTGGCAGGATCCTCCGTTTGGTGTTGGAACTCATTAGCCATTGCTGTAAGCTTCATTGCTTTTAGGAGTTCAAACGTGCTCTGGTTAATCATGAGCAATCACCTTCTTTCGCAAAGTAAGCAGCACCTCGCGTAATACCTTGTCCTTTAGGAACTGCTGTATTATCGGAACTTGTTGCCCTGACCGTATACTGTCCGTTTTTTATATCGAACCTCCTATATGAATAGTCACACGTATCGTGTGCCGACTTCATTATAGGATAAATTTATATGAATGGCTCACCTTCCGTGACGGTGGCTCTGAAGTAAATCCTCAATAATCAGTACCTGTTCATCTTACCACATTTCTGAGATACTCGCTCTAACAATATTTTCAACTCGACTTCGTGCAATTCGCTCGATTTTCGCGATTCGTGTTACTTTATCCAGGAGGATTATCTCATGAATGCAAAACAAAAGCTTCATCAGGTCCATCTTCAGGAATGGGCCATCAGATTTGCAGATCAGAAAGCCAGCGGTCTTACCGTTCGGCAATGGTGTGAACAGAATAAGCTTTCATTTCACACCTATAACTACTGGAAACATCTTCTCAAGGAAGAAGTTGTTGACCAATCCCTGCCAGATATTGTTCCACTCTCACTTCCTGTTTTCTCAGGCTCTGACTCTTCGTCAGGAACAACCGCACCTACATTTCCTTCCATTCGTGCAATTCGCTCGATTCGCTCAAATAACTCTAATGTAAAAATGTTGATAAATGGTGTTTCTATCGAAATAGATACAGCGATTTCCGAAGAGTTCCTCGGTAAACTTATCAAGGCGGTGTGCCATGCTTAAAGATGCTGATCACAGTTACTTTGCCGATGTCTACATCGTCTGTGGTTACACAGACCTCCGCTTCGGAATTGATTCGCTGGCTGCCATCATCGAACGCAGATTTCATATGAATCTGTTTGTACCTAACACCCTGTTCCTTTTCTGTGGCAGGTCTTCCACCAAGATCAAGGGACTTCTCTGGGAAGGTGATGGTTTTCTTCTCCTTTACAAGCGCGTGGAATCTGGTCATTTCACATGGCCACGTTCTTCCAACGATCTCAGGTCTTTATCTGCAGAGCAGTTCCAATGGCTGATGCAGGGATTTGCCATTGATCCTGTCATCCACGATATCACACCTGACAATTCTACTTGATTCGTACTCGGAATTTACCGTTTACTATTGGTTAATGGAATTTGCTTGTCCTCTTTCTTTCCCATCTTTTAATCCTCATGTAATTCTATTTTTTCTCAAAATTTTCTTAATGAGATCTGACCCCTTCAGTCTTCTAATCCATTCAAGCCACCTCCAAGGGTGGCTTAACTTCTTCTGATTATTCAGTTCCACCTTCTCTGGAATAATATCATGACCTTAAGATTTTTTTAATGGGGTCTGACCCCTTCAGTACTAATCTCTCTCAAAGATATCTCGTGTATATACTTTTTCTTTCACATCATCCAGACATCTATCATATCTATTCGCAATAATCGCCTGACTCTGTTTCTTGAATTCTTCTAAATCATTGACTACCTTGCTTCCGAAAAATGTTGCTCCTTCTTCCAGTGTTGGCTCGTAAATGATTACGGTCGCGCCTTTTGCCTTGATGCGTTTCATGACTCCCTGAATGGAGGACTGACGGAAATTATCGGAATTGGATTTCATGGTCAATCTGTAAACACCAACAATAACTTCCTTCTCTTTGCTTGCATCGTAATCATCATTTTTTCCGTAAGCTCCGGTCATCTCCAGCACATGTTCTGCAATGTAATCTTTTCTGGTACGGTTAGACTCAACGATTGCTGTCATCATATTCTGTGGCACATCTTCATAATTTGCCAAAAGCTGTTTTGTATCTTTTGGCAGACAGTACCCACCGTACCCGAAGGATGGGTTATTATAATGACTACCAATACGCGGATCCAGACATACGCCATCGATAATCTGCTTGGTATCCAGACCTTTCATCTCAGCATAAGTGTCCAGCTCATTGAAGTATGATACACGCAGTGCCAAATATGTATTGGCAAATAACTTTACAGCCTCTGCCTCTGTAAATCCCATAATTAATGTGTCAATGTCTTCTTTAATAGCACCTTCCTGTAATAATCTGGCAAATGTGTTCGCTGCTTTTACAAGTCTTGCATTTTTTACATCTGTTCCAACGATGATACGTAACGGATACAGATTGTCGTAAAGTGCTTTTGATTCTCTTAAAAATTCCGGGCTGAAAATAATATTGTCACAGTGATATTTTTCTCTGATGGATGCTGTATATCCAACCGGAATCGTAGACTTAATCACCATCACTGCGTCCGTATTATATTCAATCACCAGTTCGATTACATTTTCCACTGCAGATGTATCAAAGAAATTCTTCTTTGAATCGTAATTGGTCGGCGCTGCAATAACTACAAAATCTGCGTCTTTGTATGCCGCCTCGGCATCTAATGTTGCAGTCAGATTCAAATCTTTCTCTGCCAAATATTTCTTAATATAATCATCCTAAATCGGTGACTTCTTCTGATTAATCAATTCCACCTTCTTAGGAATAATATCATGACCTTAAGCTTTTCTTAATGGGGTCTGACCCCCTTCAGTCTCTCCTTCAGCATTCTCTCTAATTTCTTTCTCTATCTCATCAATAGCAACTAATATATACTTTCTCCAACGTTGTATTTTATCTAATTTTTCCGATGCTAATATCATCAAAAATACTAATACCGCCAAAAAAACTTGTATTTCTACTACAACAAGTACTGTATTTCCCATTTCTTTTTCCATATTTAGTACCAAACTACTAGTCGCTATAAAACACATCAGTATGCTTATCTGATTATTTTTAAATATATTGCCATTATCATACTCTTCTGCTTCCACTTTTATCTTCATCAATAAATCTAAATCATTTTTTACATATGATCTTAAAAATGCTCTTGAGCATACTATAGGATTACAATAGCACTCTTTTTTACATTGGTTCAAATTATTACAAATTAATTGAAAATCATTTTTTATTCTCACTGTAATCTTTCCCTATATCCCCCTCTTCACCAACATCTTAAAAATGTTTTTTCACTGCCCATATCCTAACTTAATCTATCAATCTTAATGGAGTCTGATCCCTTCAGTCTCCTCTGGTTAATCAGTTCCACCTTCTCAGGAACAATATCATGACCTTAAGCTTTTCTTAATGGGGTCTGACCCCTTCAGTCTACGTCATCATACAATTTTCTTTGCATTCAGTTCATATGTACTTGGCGATAAAACCATCTGATAAATATCAATACTATTCTTTTTTCCAAATTGTATTATCTCTTCTTTAAAATTCTCAGAGATTTTCGCACCTAAATAAAAAGCCTTTATATTCTCTTTCAAATCCAAGACATATTTTCCATTTGGATATTTTAATTTTTGCGGCATTACTTTATTGAAATTAGCTGTCACAATTCTCCATTCTTTCTCATATGCCCAAACATTGGATTTACGACAAGTCGTCTTATAAATCCATTCTGTATTTTCACTTAACATATCTGCTTTAGAAACAGCATATCTATCCTTTGTATAAGTTACTGGATATAAATGTTTATAAAACATATCACTTTCTTTAAAATCATATTCTATGCAAAATCCAGTATGATTCCGAGCATAATGGCTCCACATAAGCATAGAATCATACACCTCAGATAAACAAACGACTCTTACTGCATCCTTAATTATACTCATACAATCATTTAATCCATTCTGCAAAATATTCATCCAAGAGTCAGATAAACTTCCTCCATGCGCTTGCAAAACTATTTTCATCGCCCTTTCAATATTATCCGAATAAAGAATTCTATTTTTTTCTTCCTGTTTAAGTGAAAATTTTCTTTCCAAAAGATGTATATAAGTTTCTCTATCAAGTACACTTTCCAATGCATCTGACTGAAAGCAAAATTCGCAATCATAGGGGTCATTGAAATAAAGTGGTGAGGATGGATATACCAACCCTTCAAAAGCTTCAAACTTCCATTTTTCAATGTCAATTACCCTTTGATGAATATAGCTATAATTATTCAGTTTTTCCGTGTTAAATGACCTGTACCTGAATAGCGTTCTCATACATATCCTCTTCCTTTTTATCTTCTTAACTTTTTCTTAATGGAGTCTGGCCCTTCAGTCATACATATCATATTACTAAGCATCTTCCACTTTTTCACAGTATACGTTGCACCCATATTCCCTTCCTTTCCTAGTCCACCATATACTGTGATGTTTCAGATAATCCCATATAATAAGACACATGACGCGATAAAAACTGACGCGAAATTGCAAAATAAATCAAAAATCCAATGGTTTCGCGCTGTCATCTGCGATAATTACAACACCATATTTCAGAAAAATTTCTTTTTCTGAATATTCATTATCTATACATAAAAGTTCATCATCACCATTTATCATTCAATGCCACCTTCAATGACTCTTCCTCTTCTCTTCAAATTCTATACTCACACAAATTCTTTCTGAATAAAACATAGCTAGCGAAACCCTCCGGAATAATATCATGCCTTAAGATTTTCTTAATGGGATCTGACCCCTCCAGTCTACACTGGTTCAAAGAATGTATCTGGATGTCCTGGATCAAATACCTCGTTACAGGTCATTACTGTTACCAAATCTTCTGTCTCTGATAAGTTGATGATATTATGTGTCCATCCTGGAATCATATAAATTGCCTCAATCTTATCTCCTGAAACTTCAAATTCTACTGTTTCTCCTGTATTGATGTTACGTTCCTGAATCAGTCCATGTCCATGTACTACAATGAACTGTTCCCATTTGGAGTTATGCCAGTGCTGTCCTTTTGTGATTCCCGGTTTACTGATGTTGATGCTTACCTGTCCGCAGTCAACTGTATGTACTAATTCTGTAAATGATCCTCTATCATCACAATTCATCTTCATAGCATATTTGAACTTATCAGTTGGTAAATAGGTTAAGTAAAGACTGAAAAGTTTCTTTGCAAATGATCCGTCCGGGCATTTTGGCATCATTAAGGAGATCGGCTGTGACTTGAATTCTTCTAATAGGTCTACGATTTCACCTAATGTCGCTTTATGTGTGACCGGTACGCAACAATAACGACCGTTCTCATCTAATACTGTCTCCACTCCATCAAATTCGCAATGCTGTTCTTTTCCTTCAAGAAGATCAAACATTCCTTCTACAAGGTCATCAATATACAGCACTTCCAGCTCTGTGCTTCTGTCGTTTACTGTAAATTCTTCGTCATTTGCTACAGCCCAGCAAAATGTTGAGATTGCGGAGTTGTATTTTGGACGGCTGTGTCCCATCAGATTTACAAATCGATAGACATATACCGGTGCTCCTGTTTCTTTTCCATATTCAAAGAACAATTCTTCTCCGGCTTTTTTGCTTCTTCCATATTCACTATTACCAAACCGTCCTGCAAGTGTTGCCTGAACTGAAGAAGAAAGCATAATTCCTGCCTTATTATTGTGTTTTTTTAATGTATCAAGAAGTTGTGATGCAAATCCAAAATTGCCTTTCATAAAATCTTCTGGATTTTCCGGGCGATTTATACCTGCAAGGTTAAATACGAAATCTGCTTTCGCACAGTATTCATCCAGTTCTGCTTCTGTACTATCTAAGTCATATTCATAAATCTCGTTGATTTCAATATTTCTAGTTCTGTTTTTCCCATCTCTGATGTTCTTCAAATTATTAACAAGTGCAGTTCCAACCATTCCTTTTGCACCGGTAACAAGTATATTCATAATATCACTACCTCCAATTCTAAGAATGACGAGCTCGGTGCAGTTTCAACATAAGCACCTGCCCGTCATTAAATTTATATCTTACTGATCTTTTCTCCAAACCATCTTGTTGACTACATTTACATATCCCTGAATGATGCGGACAACTTTCATCGATACTGTTTCATCAACATAATCCGGACAAGGTTTACCAAGCACACCTTTCTGCTTCATCTCAATCGCCATATCTGTAGCATTTAACAGCTCTTTTGTTGTAATACCAGCTAAGATGAAATCTCCAGCTTCCAATGCTTCCGGTCTCTCTGTTGATGTACGGATACATACAGCAGCAATCGGATGTCCGATTGAAAGATAAAATGAGCTTTCTTCCGGCAATGTACCTGAATCAGATACAATTGCTAATGCATTCATCTGAAGCTTATTATAATCATTAAAACCAAGCGGTTCATTGACTCTTACTCTTGGATCAAGCTTGAATCCACTCTTTTCCAGACGATTCTTGGATCTTGGATGACAAGAATAGAGAATCGGCATATCGTACTTCTCTGCAAGCGCATTGATGGCAGTAAAAAGACTTAAAAAGTTCTTCTCTGAATCAATATTTTCCTCACGATGCGCAGAAAGCAAAATGTATTTATCCTTTTCAAGTCCAAGTCTGTCTAAAACATCGCTCTTCTGAATCTTTTCCAGATTCATATGAAGCACTTCTGCCATAGGCGAACCGGTCATATATGTTCTCTCTTTTGGAAGTCCTGTATCTGCAAGGTATTTACGCGCAAACTCTGAATAACATAAGTTCACATCAGAAATAACATCTACAATACGTCTATTTGTTTCCTCCGGAAGACACTCATCTTTACATCTGTTTCCTGCTTCCATATGGAAAAGCGGAATATGTAATCTCTTTGCAGAAATTGCTGATAAACAAGAGTTTGTATCTCCCAACACAAGATATCCATCTGGCTGCAGCTCAGAAAGAAGTTCAAAAGATCTTCCTAAAATATTACCACAAGTCACTCCAAGATTCTCTCCAACAACAGGAACCAGGATATCTGGTCCGAACTCACCAAACGTATTCTTCAGTTCGAAGTCTTCCCAGAATACAGTACTCAAATTTCTATCCCAGTTCTGATTGTAATATACAACACAACAATCAAAATATTCTCTACATCTTTTGATCACCGCAGCAAGACGGATAATCTCCGGACGCGTCCCGCAACCAATCATCACTTTCGTGCGACCATCATTCTTCCATTTAAAATTATGTTCTATCATTGATTTTACTCCTAGCGAGGTACGCTCACCTCAATTTATCTCCGTTTTCACCACTATATAGATGAAAACACTTTTCTAATTCATTACTCCCCTGCCCACAACAAGTCCCGCTTCTATTTTTCCTTGACTTGAAATTCTATTCTCTCCTTTAACAATTGCTCCCACACAAATATGACACCCTTCTTCAATAAGCGTATCATGATCAATAATACACCCAAGATTTAATATACACCCGCGCTGTACTTCTACTCCCGTATTAATTATTGCTTTGGGTAGCACTACACATCCTTCCATAACTTTTGCTTTTGGACTTACATAAGCTGACGAATGTATCAATGTTGCAAGTATTCCTCCAAAATCGACTATCCGATTACACCAACTTAATCTTAACTGATTATTGCCTAAAGCTACTATGAACTCTGTATTAGAGTCGATATAAGAATAAAAAGTGGAAAGTTCAAAACCAACAGATTTATCATCAAGAGTAATAATAGGCGCATATCCTAACTGTTCAGCTAAATCAGCCACTGTTCTTCCATATCCTCCTGCCCCTAAAACAATTAATCGTTTTGCCACATTCTATCCCTCCTCTACTTTTTTCAATCAAACATATGACATTAATTGTTAATTATTTATTTTCTGATTCAAGCAGAGGTAAATCAATGCTTCTTATTTTTTATCATTTCGCTTTTTAAAATTTTATTAATAATAATCAAAGCGACGGCGATTGCTACTATAATAAATATGTACCTAAGAATTGTATTTGAATACAATGGAATAGCAAACAATGATACAACTGTAGTTGCAACTGCTAAAATAAATAGTTTTTTATTATCATAAATGTCATTAATTGTATTTTTATTTTCTCTGCATACTTTATTGCTCCAAAATGCTTGAAGTAATGCTAACACAATATATGAAAATAGCGTCGTATATGCAGCTGCCATATATCCAAACAACTTAATAAATATGTAATTTAACACTAAATTAATTCCCGCAGCAACTATGGCTGGATACATTACATATTTTGTTTTTTTATAATAAACAGCTATATTTGAGTATAGGTTTGCATAAGATGTAAAGAAAACTCCAGCTGCAATAGATGGCATAATATAAATAGCTTCATAATATTCTTTAGTAGCTAAAATCTTTACTATTTCTGGTGCAAAAAAAGTTAGCAAAACTGCAATTACTGCATATGCTTCCAAAAGCATATTTGAAATTTTCTTAATGTTATGATTCTTTTTTTCAATATTTTGAAATAAATATGGAACAAAAGATGCATTTATTGCTTGCCAAACTAACAATGAAAGAGAACTTACTGTATACAATGTACCATATATTCCTACAGCACTATTATTTACTAAACGTCCAATCATCATTCGATCAGATACATTCAACACCTGTCCTGCAATATTATATCCTATAAGAGGAATACTAATTGCAAGAGACATTTGCCAATACTCTTTACAATACATTTTTTTCCCTTTTAGCAATATATATATCCATATTGTTGCAGCTACACCATAAATAATAATGTAGTTAGCAAAAAGTCTTCCTAGTGCAGTTTCTTCAATATCTTGATTACTCATATATACAACAGCGATTATTGACGCAAGTGTTGCTACAATCGCTGTTATTATTGACACTGCACCAGCAAACTTATATTTATATTCATACCTTTGCCTCGAAAGCCAAAAATCTCTTGCTGGAGCAAACAAAAAACCTATCAACATTAATACAATGAGTGAATTAGGTAAACCAAGTGTTTTTTGCCAGAATAATGGTGCAATTGCATACGCTAATGCAATTATAATTGCTACAATGGATGTCAAAGTTAATATTGAAGATTCATATTCATCTCTTCTATCTGAATATTCTTTCATAGCAACTGCAAAACCACCTGATGTCAGTGACAATGTTGCAAAAGCACTAATCAATGAATACCAAGAATTATAAATATTTACCACACCTATCTGTTCTGTTGTCATTAGTCTTGTAAAAATCGGAACAGAAATAATTGCTAATCCGCGTGTAAAAACAGAAGAGGCAGTATATACAACAGCCGACTTTGCTCCTACAGGAATACTCTGAATTTTATTGTTTAGTCTCTTCAAAATACTGCCTCCCATCTGACATGCTTTACTCTTCAGATAATCTTTCCTGAATATACGCCAACTCCTTCATTTTATCAATAATTTCCTCTTTATTAAGAAGTCTTGTGTTATTTGAATTGAACTCTGTTAATTTGTTTCGCTCAGCATCACCTTCCTTAAAATACTTATCATAATTCAATCCTCGATTATCAGCCGGAACTCGATAAAATCCGCCGAGATCAACTGCCTTTGCACACTCTTCGTTTGTAAGTAATGTTTCATACATTTTCTCGCCATGTCTAATTCCTATTACTTTGATATCTTCTTTCTTTCCGCCAAACATCTCGCAAACCGCTTCTGCTTGAAGACCAATAGAGCAAGCTGGTGCTTTCATAATAAGTAGATCCCCATTCTCACCATGCTCAAATGCATAAAGGACAAGGTCAACTGCTTCTTCCAGAGACATGATAAACCTGGTCATATCTGGTTCTGTTACAGTAATTGGATTACCAGCTTTAATCTGATCAATCCAAAGTGGAATAACTGATCCACGAGAACACATTACGTTGCCATAACGTGTGCAACAGATTTTTGTCTTTCCGCTATATCTAGATTTTGCAATAGCAATGGACTCTTCAAGAGCTTTTGTTTTCCCCATTGCATTAATTGGATATGCTGCTTTGTCTGTAGAAAGACAGATAACTGCTTCTACTCCTGCTTCAATTGCAGCTGTAAGAACATTGTCTGTTCCGATTACATTAGTTTGTACTGCTTCCATTGGAAAGAACTCACACGATGGAACCTGTTTAAGTGCCGCAGCATGAAAAATATAATCCACACCATGCATCGCATTTTTGCAAGATTGAAGATTTCTTACATCTCCAATGTAAAATTTAATCTTATCAGCCACCTCTGGCATGCGAACCTGAAACTCATGACGCATATCATCCTGTTTTTTCTCATCACGTGAAAAAATTCTAATTTCTCCAATATCTGTTTTTAAGAACCGATTAAGTACTACGTTTCCAAAAGAACCTGTTCCACCTGTAATCATTAATGTTTTTCCTTTAAATAAAGACATCCCTATTCCTCCTAAATATTATATAATTATTTTTTGTGTACTCTTTTTTTTATTTCATCTGATAAGCTTGCATACGGATCTATATGCAAAATTTTTTTGACAATTGAATTAATTCTCATTTTAATTCTCATACCTATAGGAAGTAAAATAATATTACTAATTAATTTTTCATATTTTTCATCTATTTCCACAACATCGGGGTGTTTCAATGGAAAATCCAATTCCTTTGTTGGTATTTCACAAAAGCGTTTAGTCATAGTTTTATCTAAACTAGTTCCTCCATGTATTGAAAATTGATCTGCTCCTATGTTTCTAATCTGATTGTATACTGGCGAAACACCTAACAATTCATTACTACGTAAAGAAAAGAGCATTTGATAATCCCATGATTTAAATCCATTATTATTTTCTTTTCTTCGGTATTCCCCGTCTAAACTTTGTAATCTTTGATGTAATAACGCCTTGGATTTGTAGGATTCACAAAATTGCTTTCTCTTAACAGGATCTTTGTATGTCAGCATTTCTCCATCATAGAACTTTAGAAATTTATCTGACCACGAAGCCCATCCACAAGGTAATAAGTGCTGAGTAAACATATAACTATATTCTGAAGTATATTCGCCCAAATAATTTGTTCCACATATCCACAACACTTTTTGAGTATTTTCATATTTTTCCAGTAATTCTTTGCAATAAGAGAAAAAACTGATTTCTGGAAGATTATCATCTTCTAGAAATATTGCCATCTTTTCATGCTCAAATACCCATTTTGCTCCTTCTCCTATGTTTCTATACACCCCGCGATTTTCTAATGCATAATTTTTTATAACTTCACATTCCCAATCAATACTTTTCTCAATTATCTTTCTAGTTTGCGCTACTATTTGTTTTTCATTTTCATTTCTTCCCTGATCGGATAAAAGATATATCTTCTTAGGTTTTACATCCGCTAAAACATCAATTATTCTTACAACTGTATCTGATCTTTTGAATAAAAACAAAGCTACTGGAATATCAAAATTATTATTCATTTTTCTTCACCTCCACGCTCCCATATGCACTAGCCCTATATCCTAAAAAGACTAGGCAATAAAAAATAGGTTTTTGAACAAAATTCTGAGTAACGAATAACCAAATCCAAAAACAGGAACTAATATATTTAAAGATTATACTTGCATTTCTAGGACACACTTTAGCAATTCCAATTACAGTAACTAACGTGTACGGAATACCAAAAATTGCACCCATAAAAGTAAATGTATTTGCTGCCATTGTCCAATTTTGGCCAAACAATGTTCCTATGACTCGAACTTGATTAAAATACTCATTGAATCCTACCCCTATTATAGGCGATTTAGAAATCACACTTAAGTCTATTAATTGAGCTATGTTCCTTGCCCTACTTGATGCATTTGTTTCTATTCCCGTGAATAATTTTTCTTGAATATTCTGAAAAACATCAAATTCATCCATAACAAGTAATACAATGCTAGTCATTAAAATTCCAATAAGTACTTTTTGAAATACGCTAGCATTGTTATTTCTCTGTACCAAATACATAAGTACCGCAAACAAAATAATTGTATATGCTAATGTAGACTGGGTTGTAAACAATGCTACAATATACACAATTAACTTTAGTATTTTATTTTTTTTATTAGTTATCAGTGTTGTGTACATTGCAACACCTATAAACACTGCAAATGCACCTGGCTCCCAAAATATAGCGCAATTTCTATTGGGTAATTCACGACAATATAAATATATATAAAAATTTGTATATGAAACTTCTTGTCCTTCTACTACTGGAAATCCAGCTTGATGACTGGCTAAAAAGTTTCTAAAAATATACATTACTAATGATACTACGGCTATAATTGTTACAATATTAGTATACTTATTCAAAAATTCGCCTTCATGCCAAAATGAACTAATATACATTCCCATAATACAAAAACAAATAATAAACACATATGACATCCAAGACTGAAAATCAAAATTTAATAAAAATGTGCACAATAAAAGCATCGTAAATACTGCTAAAAGTACAGCTTTACGCAAAACACCTCTTTGACATAAGATAATCAACATGCTTACTGCTAAAGCAAAATTAATTAACACAGTTAGTGAAGCTGGAACACTAACTGTCCATACTCCAGATGCAATTAATATCCATAATAATAGTAAGTACTTTCTTGTTTCTGAGACATTTAATGTCATTGGCCTACCTCCTTTCAATATATAAATATTTGAACTTTACTAACTATTCGTCGCATACAGTAAACAATAAATCTTTATATACTGAATAATCAAAACAATTCAAAGCCAATTCTCGCGCATTTTTTCGCATAAAAGCCCTATCTTTTTCTTTCACAATACATAACGCATTTTTTACAGCTTCACAAACATCCTTTGAGGTGTGTCCATTAGCTATAATCGAATTCTGTCTATCCTTTAAATATAATTCTAAATCTGATGAATAATTACATAAGGGGGGCGTACCACATGCTAAGCTTTCAACGATTTTTGTTGGAAACCCTGCTTTAGCATAACGTAGATTTTCATCTCTTATTAGCAATGAATAATCCGATTGTCTTATATAATTTATTGCAACACTTCGTTCTACTCTACCATGAATTTTTAAACAATCACCTAGTTTTGCAATTGCCTTTTTATCTACTTCACACATATTAATTAATTGATCTTTATTAACACCAATAATATTTAGTTCTACTTTATGCAATTCAGTTTGGTTTAAAAGGGCAAATCCGCTTATTATCTCTCTTAAAAAATCTTTTTTCCCTGGTCCTCCTGCATATGAAAAGACAATTTTATCACTGGGTTCAACTTTAGTTCTATATTCTATATTTTTAATATCCATTATTACTGGAATACGTACAACTCTATTGGCAAATTTTTGAAAATGCTTCTCCAAAAATGTACTAATAGCAACAACATTCCACATTTCATCAATTACTTTAGTATTGGTAAATTCTTTACGTCTATATGCCAAATCTAATTTTCCATATCTAAATTCTTCTTTAGAATACCATTCAACAGAATCATGAATAAGCGTACAATTATATTTCTTCTTTAACTGAACAATTTTTTTAAACGCACTTGGCATTAAATCAACAACCAACAATAAATCCAATTGCTTGTAATTCTGTGAAATATAATCAAAAACCTTATCGCCAAATCTTATTCTATTCCATACGCGGTATATTTTATTCAAACTATTAACTCTATATGAGATATAATTAATATTGTCATATACACAAATCTTTTCTTCAGTTGACTTCCCATATCCTATAACTAGAACTTCATAATCCATATCTGAAAGCATTTTAGCAAATGCGTGTTGTCGCACTGCGCCGGCATCTCCCTCTGGATAACTATTTTCTGTAATTATTATTGCTTTTTTCATTGTTAGCCCTCAATCTTTTTCATAATATACTCACATTTAGATCTAATAATCATATTACTTGGAACATCCTTTGTTACAACGGTTCCTGCCGCTATCACACAATTAGCCCCTATTTTTACTCCCTTTGTAATAACACAATTTGATCCAATCCAAGTATCATGCCCTATAATTACTTCTTTTGAAATATAATGATTGTCCAACTTATTATTTTTATAATTATGATCGTGATCATATATACAGACATTTGGTCCAATTGTAACATTATCTTCAATGACAATCAATTTATGCGAAACAATATTACAATTTCTATTCACGTACACATTAGATCCAATTGATATATTTCCACCAGTAGCTCTAATCTGTGTGTATTTTTCCAAATTCAACATACTACCTAGCTCAATACATCCCTTGTTAGTAATGTATATATCAGCTTTGGGGCTTACCAGCATTTTCCACGAATGTTTAACGTGATGACCATAAATTAATTTCAGCACAAAAAATCTAAAAAAGTTAATCACTATTCGAAATACATATTCTAATTTTCTATTCATCATTATCCTCTATATTTATGAATCAAGATAACTATAAAGACCTTCTAATACTGTTTCTGCAGTATAATTCTTAGCTTCATTAACATTAGTCTTCGCCATCTTTACAGCCAAATCTCTTTCTTGATAAAGTTTAATTATTGCTTTTGCTAATTCAGTTGGATTTTTTATTGGAACCAACAGTCCATTTTCTGTATCTTTCACAACATCTTTATTATACAACCAATCTGTTGCAATAACCGGTATACCAGCAAAGAAAGCGTCAATCAGACATCCTGCAAATCCTTCTCCATGAAAATATGTAGGGAAAAGCATTGCATAATAATTTTTTAATACGGATACTGTTTGATTATAGTTTGCTATACCTTTATACGTTACTACAGTAGAATGGTCATTTACAATCTCATTGAATCTTTCTTTGTACTGTTCTGGCACTATTCCATATAAATCCAATTGCACTTTTGGTCCACCAAGCGTTGCATTAACAATTTGAACTGCTTCGATGGCATCTTCTATTCCTTTATCTTTTGTAAGACGCGACAGAATACATAATTTAATATTCTCATCCTTATTTAATTGAATATCTTCAACTTTTCTTATTGATTGCATTTTAAAGTTTGTCATCAAATCAATATGTTGTACTCCCAATTCTGATAGATCTTTCTTTAAGTTAGGGGTTTGAACAAACAATTTTTGATACTTGTTCAACATCTTTACATATAATGGATTTTTACGCAGAAATTCTGGTAAAAATCCACCTATTACAATATAAAACAATTTTCGCTGATATACTTTATTAAATAAATTATAAATCGGAACTATCATTTTAAGGCCATTATCAGCTGGTAAAATTATTACGTTTTTACATTTTTTCAAGAGATTTACAGTACTAAAAAAGAATTTTATTGGATGTTTTCTCCAAGCGTTTGTATTTAAAATGTGTACTTCTGATTCTCCATATTTTTTTATTAATTCCTGAGTTGTAATCGTAGTTCTTACTGCTTGTCCATCAGCTATTGGTCCACCATCTCCAAATTGTCCCCAAATACCAATTTTTTTTACTTTTTTTTCCATAATATACCTCTCTTATTTTAACATTCGTTCAAATAAATCTATATATTTCTTCATATTCTCTGCACGAGAGTATAGTTTATGTCCAAATTCATATCCTCGAATCCCCATATTTTCACAAAGATCCTTATCTTTACTCAATTTTAAAATAGCTTTTGCCATTTTCTCGGGTTCATCGTCTCCATATGCAAATCCCAATTCATTATCTTTAATCATTAAGTTATATTTTGATCCCTTATCGGTAGATGTAACTATTGACCTTTTACATGCCATTAATAATCCAGCCTTACTCGGAACTGAATTTCCTATTACTCCATGTTTTAAAGGAATAATACATGTAGAGCACGCACTATAAACATCAGAAACCATATCTTGAGGTTGAAGTGGCAAAAAAAGAATATTATTTAATTTTTTATCCTTAACGGCTTCTACAAAATCCTGCTTTTGACTTCCTTCCCCGATCATCTGAAACACAATATTTTTTTCACTTTTTAATAACTCTGCTACTTTAATAATCATATGGTAATCAAACACATATCCCATCGTTCCCGCATATTGCACATAAAAATGTTCTCTATCCATATTTGCAATTGGAACAAATCTATTTTTCTCCCACGGAACTTCAGATACAGTCCTATCATCAAACCAATTAACAATTACTTCAATTTTGTCTTTTGGCACGTCTTGCTCAATCAGTTTATCCTTCATATCATCTGAAATAGCTACAATGACATCAGACTTATTATACGCGCTTTTCTGGAGCATGCAAAAAATTTTTTGCATCCATTTTCGTGGCATAACACCACTAGCAATACTACTTCCCGGAAACATATCCTGAACATTATATATAATTTTTTTATCATTCTTAACTAATCTTTTCACTACTGAAATATTATATAAAGCAGTGGGAGATGATTGAATAAATATAACATCACTTTTTGGAAGCATCTTTTTTATATGTTTTTTTGCTGCAAATGCATATTTTATTCCATCAATATACCTTTTTATGAAATTTGATTTTTTTGTGTTTGGCACATTGACAACATAATATGAAAAGTTTGGATTTTCTACAAATTCAGTTGGAATATGTCTATCTATTCCATCAATAGCACACCCCACAAAATTAATTTTATTCCCGTTTTCCAACAAATCTGTGATCATAGAATGCATTAAGTGAAATGAAGGATTCGGTTTTTGATAAAAATCAACTGATGCAAAATATAATATATTCATTACTTCTCTCCTACAAACCTATACTCGTACATTTTTCGACCCTCTCCAGTCTCAAACATCCGTTCTCTAATAAACCCATTTTTTTCATAGAAATGAATTACATCCTCATTATTAATAGCATCTGTTTCTAATGTAATATAAGCATACTTCTCAAAATCAACTTGTTTCTTTAATTTCCCAATTAGTAATGAACCAATACCTTTGGATTTTATATTTGGAGCAACCCCTATTGAAGATAATTCAACATATTTTTCCTTACGTATTACTTCACTCGGCTTCAAAAAGGCTTTAATTATATGCAAAAATGCTGATGGTCTTCGAAAAAATGCTCCTATACTATACCATGCAAACTGAACCAAACGAGTTTTAATCATAAATTTATATAAACCACTAAAATCTGATGAATAGGCTAAAAATCCTACTGTTTTTCCATCACCTTCAGCTACTAACAATCCCGATTCTTCATGATCACAATACGACTGATACATCTGTCTTAAAAAACCACGCCCCATAAAAGTAAGGAAAAAACCAGTGAAAGTATTTAAATGTATTGTCACTATTTCATCTATTATTTTCTTTTCGTCTGATTTAACTTCTCTTATAGTAACCATTTTTCACCCTCTTTTTATTCATAATCCTTTCCAAGTACTGCAAACACAGTTCTGAACATTGTAACAATCTCTCCCACAAACGAAAATCTTTTAATACTCTCAAGATTGTATTTCATTTTTCCCGGAAGAACTTCTTCTATATACACCTTGTCTACATCTTCTGCACCATTTAACAGTTCAGCTTCATCCTTATAACGAATGCTTGCTTCACTTGTGATGCCTGCCGGAAGTAACAATGTCGCCATATATTCCGGCTTATATTTTTCGACATATTTCACGGCTTCTGGTCGTGTGCCTACAAAACTCATATCTCCAGAGATGAGATCAAAAACCTGTGGCAATTCATCCAATCGGCAGCCTCTAAGTTTTGCACCTACTTTTGTTATACGGCTATCGTTTCCAACAGTTACAGCTGTTCCAATCTTATCAGCATTACCAACCATTGTTCTGAATTTATGAATTTTAAAATGCTTGCCATAGGTTGTAACTCTTTCTTGTCTATAAAAGACTGGTCCCTCAGAGTCAAGTTTGATCATAACTGCAATGATTGCCATAGGTATTGCCAATATAATTAATAAAAGCACTCCACCGACGAAATCCATTGCTCTCTTCAAAAACATGCTTATTTTTTTCTTTTGTAGTGAATTGTAATAAGCCCTAACTTCATCATTCTTCATAAACTCCGGCAGAGCTTCCCATTTTTTGAGCATTAATAAATCTCCCTCTATGAAATATATTCCCCAACCACTTCTTTATAATTCTCAATCACATATTCCACATCCTCATCGCTCAGCTTTGTATGCAGTGGTAATGTAATCAAATTCTCATAATATGCATACGCATTCGGGAAGTCTTTAACATCCCATCCCATTGCTTTATATGCTGTCATCATCGGAAGTGGTTTATAATGAACGTTTGTGTTTACACCACGTTCAGCGAGCTTAATGATGATTTCTCTTCTTGTTTCATCACTGATTCCCGGAATACGTGTCAGGTACAGATGATGAGAAGAGTTAAAGTTTTCTCCTCTGTGAACTAAGTGTTTCACTCCAAGTTCATCACACATCGCATCATATCTTGCAACAATTTCTTTTCTTCTTTCAAGCATTCCCGGATAGCGGTCTAACTGGCGAAGTCCGATGGCAGCCATAATATCTGTCATATTACATTTATACCATGGTCCTATGATATCATACTCCCACGCGCCAAGCTGTGTTTTTGCAAGTGCATCTTTGCTCTGTCCATGCAAGCTATATAACTGGAACTGTTTGTAGATTTCTTCGTTGTCAATTCCTTCGATATCTTTCCATGTACTTGCTCCGCCTTCTGCAGTTGTAAAGTTCTTTACTGCATGGAATGAAAAGCTTGTAAAATCAGCCCATTCTCCTGCCATCTTACCATCTTTATTCGCCCCCAATGCATGTGCACAGTCAGCAAATACCATTACTCGACCAATCGCCTGCTGGATTCTTGCTCCGAGACTGTTGCCTTCTTTTGCTTTGAAAAGATGTTTTTTACTTTCAATTGCAGCATACAATTTGTCATAATCACAGATAATACCACCAAGGTCAACTGCTACAACTGCTTTTGTCTTTTCTGTGATTGCTTCTGCAACTTTGTCATAATCCATTTCGCAATTGTCTTTCTGGCTATCTACAAATATTATCTTTGCTCCACAGTGAATTGGTGCTGAAGCGGAAGCAGTGTAAGTATATGCCGGTACTATCACTTCATCTCCCGGCTCTATGCCACAAATTCTAAAATTCAATTCTTCTGCCGCTGTTGCTGAATTTAAGCAAACTGTTTTAGAAGTATGACAATATTCAGCAAGTCTTCTTTCTAATTCTTTTGTTCTTGGTCCTGTTGTAATCCATCCCGAACGTAATGCCTCTGCAACTTCATTTATTTCTAATTCAGAAATATCCGGTGGACTAAATTGTATAACTCTGGCTGGTACATTTTTTCTGATATCATCATTAGACATAATTTTACTCTCTCCTTATTTCTTTTATTATAAAATACAAATAACCTGTAAGACTTCTCTTCCAGGCTATGATTATTATTTATCCTATGACACTTTTTGCATATCCTGGAAAAGTGAAAATGATTAAGAGGAGGCATTTATGCCTCCCTTGTCATTTATTTTATTGCTATGCGCATAGAAATGCATTAAATATAAACAAACCTGAACAACTGAATCCTGCGTAAACCACGTGATTCTGTAAAGTTCTTCAACTTATGCTGCCTTTAGAATATTGCTGCCTTCATTCCTGGCTTTTTATGTACTTCAACTTTTTCTTCTGCCTTTTCTTCCTGTTTTTCATTTGCAACATGGCAGTTGACTTCTTCCGGCCTCTTGAATGTTGGCACAACTTTTCTCATTGCCTGTTTTGCAATCAGATTGTCTCCACTGTCACAGGCTTCTCTGAGAATCTGCATCTTCTCTTCAATCTCTTCTTGGCTTAAGGCAGTATCTCTTTCGATGAAGATCATGCTGTTTTCAGTCTTGTCCAGTTCTTCTGTCTTCACAAGTAATTCTTCATATAACTTCTCGCCTGGGCGAAGTCCTGTCTCCACGATCTCGATTCCTTCTACGCCGGATAAGCGAATCATATTTTCTGCAAGGTCAAGAATCTTCACTGGCTGTCCCATATCCAGAACAAAGAGTTCTCCGTTCTTTGCCATCGCACCGCTCTGTAATACAAGCTGTGATGCCTCTGGGATTGTCATAAAGTAACGGATAATTCTTTTATCTGTCACGGTTACCGGACCACCATTTGCAATCTGACGCTTGAACAATGGAATGACGGATCCTGCGCTTCCAAGTACATTTCCAAATCTTGTTGCACTATATTTTACTTTTCCATGAGTGCTTGCACTCTGTACGATCATCTCGCACATTCTCTTTGTAGCACCCATAACATTGGTCGGATTCACGGCTTTGTCTGTAGATACCATCATAAAGCGTTCTGCTTCATATTTCTCGCACAGCTCTACCAAGTTATATGTACCAAATACGTTGTTGTAGATAGCTTCTACGCAGTTGTGCTCCATAAGTGGCACATGTTTGTGTGCGGCTGCATTGATCACAATCTGTGGATGATATGTCTCAAAGACTTTTTCCAGTGCTTTTCTGTGAGTAATGGAACAGATCTCAATCTGCAGATTTAATTGTTTCCCATAGGCAATCTTTAATTCCTGCTGTACATCATAAGCACCATTTTCATAAATATCCAGGATGATGATCTGCTTTGGATGCATCTTTGCAAGCTGGCGGCAAAGCTCTGAACCAATCGATCCACCGCCTCCGGTAATGAGTACGACTTTATCTCTGTAGTATGCATTTGTCTTTCCATGTGACATTACGATTGGCTTACGGAACAGCAACTCTTCTACATCGAACTCTCTTAGATGTCTCTTGCCTCCTGCCGCATACATGGTCGGATAATCGTAGACTTTTACTTTATATCCTGCATTTTTATAAAATTCATACAGTTTTTTCTTCTTTTCCGCTTTCATAGATGGAATTGCAAAGATAATCTCCTGAATTTCATAATCTGCAAGTTTTTTTACGGTTACATCATCTTCTGTCCATACCGGGATTCCGTGGATCTCTCGTCCGATCTTTTCCTTACTGACATCAATAAAGCATCTCGGTACATAGGAAGACTGCTCATTGCTGATAAGGTCTTCTGCCAGTCCGACTCCGACGCGTCCGGCACCTATGATCGCAACTTTAATCTTACGGTTTTCTTTCTCATTGCCAGGCTCGATTCCCGAAAAAAAGTATAGAACAGAATTCAGAAATTTTCCCCATCGGCTCTCTTGAGTGCCACATTTATATGCATAACGATATAACATACGGATTGCTAACGCTCCCAGTAAGTTCAGACATGACACAGAAAGCATTCTTGCAAATGTAATCTTTTCTACCGGCAGGCATAATTCCATTAACAGATAGATGATGAATGCAATTGCATCTGTAAAAAGCAATCGGATATAGCACTGGATCCCGCCATATCTCCATACCTGTCCATAGATTTTTCCTGTCATTCTGACAGCGAAAATGCATCCTGCTGAAAGTGCTACTTGTTGAAAGATACCGCTTGTGGTAAGTTTGTCATTTCCTTCATAAAGCACAAGCAATAAAGCCACTGCGATCAGATAAACTAACATATCATATACAATTAATATTCTTGGCATATGAAATTGTTTTTTATCCACTTGTTCTTTCAAATCTGTTTTTTCCTCATTCATCTTACTCATTCTTATATTACTACCTTTAAATCCTTTTTACCGCTATCATTTGTTGCATTTTATCTTAATCTATCGTTTTTACCTTATGATAGTTATTTTCCAATTCATTGACTCGTTTATGTCATTCATTTTCCAAGTCTAAGAGAAGCTGACGTATAATGTTCATACTTCAGCTTCCCTAAGCCCTAACATTTTCAATTAAGCAGTCTTTTTTCTGAATGCTACAACTGCTGCCGCTCCTAAAAGAACGACTGCTGCGCCAGCGAATGGCACAGTGTTTGTGGAATCAACACCTGTTTTTGGTGATGTTCCTGTTGTATTTGTCACTGCCTGTGAAGCATCAACTTTCGCAATAATTGCGATTGGTGACAGATCCTGTAATTCAAAAGTAATCTCTTTATTGTCCAGGTCTACGTTAGATGGTGTGATAACCTCCCATACTTTACGCTCTGTACTGAAGTGAAGTACTTTTACGTCTGTCATTCCTTTTGTAAGTGCAGGTACAGATAATGTTACCTGGTATTTTCCATCTGCAGTTTTGCTTACATCTCCGATCTTTCTAAGATCCATAAATGCTGTTACCAGAGATTTTCCTTCAATCTCTGATGCAATACTGGATTCTGCCTTTGCAAGATCTTCCAGTGTCTTAGTTCCGGCATTGATGTCTTTGATCAGATCTGCTGTTGTCTTGTCAGCTGCTGCGACTGTGTCCAGTTCTTCCTGATCCATAGCATCTACTTCATAATATCCTTTGGAATTTCCGACTACAGCCATTGTTGCTGTCTTACTTGCAGCGGATACACCTACAACCTGCATTGCAAATACTGTTACCAGCATAGCCAGGCTGATCAGTTTCTTCTTCATTGGTCCTTACCTCCTTTTCCTAATTATTGTTCTATAGATACTAGTACGGCTTGTACCAGATATCTACGGTTGTCCATACCTGCATAGCAGGTAGATAGTGTGATGATCTTGTCATCTGCAGTCACACTCGCTGCTGTATCAATATTCGACTTCATATCCCGGATACCGAATACCATATCCAGGTAAGCCTGGTAAATGTCTTTGTTATCAAAGTTAAAACTTTGTAGCAGATGCCGGTTGTCATACAGGTATGCTGCAAAGATCTGGTAGTGCAAAATCTTGTCCGGCATGTAGATGATGACTTCTTTGTTCTGATCAAAGAAATCCCGGTCCATATATTGATGCAGACCGTCGAACATGGAGCCATTTGCCATGCCATGTCCGTAGATCACGGTGTTCGGATCTTCGAAGGTCTTCGTATTGTAATCCTCGGTAAAGATTGCTCCGGCTTTGTTCTCATCATGTTCCACACTATGGTTCAGATAATAGCTGTTATCTGTCCCGCTCTGTACGATTGGATAGTCGATGACGGTTCCCGGTACTTTAATCCATGCATATATATCTGGATTCATGTTCTGTAATGTCTGGAAGTCAATTGGTATCTCGACGGTACTTTTTTGTGTCTCTTCTGGTTTTTTTGGTTCTTCTGTCACGATTTTTTCTTTTATTTTTTCATATTCCTGCCCTGCATGGGCATCCTGATAATATTGGTAATATGCAATTCCTCCGCAGATCAGTCCGGCTGCTGCCAGTATCCCTGCTACGACGTATCGTTTCTTCATGATTCTATAGCCCCTTACGTCTTATTGCTCATTTGTCTGTTTTTTCATCTATTTTATTTCTTGATAGAATGTCTCCATAATCTTTGTATACAGAGCATCGTCGTCTACTTGATATTCATCGTAGGAAAGACCTTGTGTTCCTTCTCCCGGAACAGTCCATTCTGTATAGCCATCTCCTTCGTCTGCTGTCTGGAACAACTTCATCAGACGGTCTTCGCTGATATTTGTGACGGTATATGGTTTGATCGCCACGGACAGATCTGCTGCAAATTTTGCATTTTGCTCATAGCATTCTTTTGCCTTTTTTGAAAACGCATCTAAGAATGCTTTCTGACGTTCCATCCGGTAGATGGCGCTCTGGCTTTCATCTACATCTCTGCTTCTTAAGAAAACTTCTGTATTTTCTTCGGTCAGTGTTACTTCTGCACCTTCGGCAAATTCCGGATATTCATACTCCAGACTGTTATTTGGCACAGTCACTGTCAGACCGCCTACACTTTTTGTAAGCTCTGGAATCCCGTCTAAGTTCATTGCAAGATAACCCTGAATCGGAAGTCCGTAGAAGAGATTAGACACCGCTTCCTGTGTAAGTTTGCAGCTCTCGGCACCTCCGTCTCCATATCCATAGGAGAGGCTGATATGGTCTTTAGATTTTCCAAGGCTTTTTCCTTCCAGGTCAAAGCTTTCCACATCTGTCATCGTATCTCTTGGAATCGAGATCATCGTCATTTCCTTTGTCTTGCGGTTCAGTGACAGCAGGAATAAGGCATCTGCCTGTCCTGCATCGGCTTTTCCGACTCTTGTCTCTGCCGGTGTACGCTTGTCTACCCCAAGTAATAAGTAGTTGCTGAGATTTTGATTGTATTTGTAATTCTTTCCCTGCCAGGTGACAGTGTTGGAATCATCTGCTTCCGTGGTTGCTTTTGCACTTGCCGCTTCTGCTGCTTTCTTTTTTTGGATACTTGCATATCCCAGACCTGCCACTGCAAGTACAGCAGCGCCTGCGATAATAACTGCTGCGAATCTTCCGTGGCGTTTTCCTGATGATTCTCGTCTTTCTAGTTCCCGTCTGTCTGATTCTCGCCTGTCTGATTCTCGTCTGTCTGGTTCTCGTCTGTCTGTTCTTCGCTGTTCTGATTCTCGTCTGTCTGACTGGCGTTGTTCTGATCTTCGCTGTTCTGATTCTCTGTCCATGTCTGATCTGATTTCTCCTTCTGAATCTCTTCCTGCGCCGCTTTCTTTAACTCACTGCTATTTGCAGCTTCTTTCTTATGATTGAAAAATAAAAGCGAACCTAATATCAGGAATAATACGATACATGCAATCAACAGCAGAGTGTTCTGAACCTTCGGGTTCGTCTTTCTTTTCTTCATACTGTTCTTTACATTCCTTTCCTACGCATTTTCATGATTCTGACCATAGCCATAACCATACTTACTTCCATAACTGTAATAGGAATAATATTTTTCTTTTCTTGCATCAACCTTATTCAGCACAGCTCCAAGCATATGTGTTCCACTCTTTTCCAACTGCTTGATTGCTTTCTGCGCTGCACGGTATCCTACAAATCCACTCTCGATCAGCAGAATTGCTCCATCACACACCTTGCCAACAATAGCAGCATCCACCACATTTGCCATAGGAGGTGTATCGATCAGGACGTAATCATATCTCTGCTTCAATTCAATCATTAACTTTGCAAATACTTTTCCATTCAGAAGCTCGGATGGATTCGGAGCCATCGGTCCTGCAAAGATCACGTCCATATTTTCATAATTTGTTCCATATAAAATATCGCGTACCGGTGCCTGTCCGCTTAAGTACTGGGACAGTCCCTTCACGTCACTATCCACGAGATATCTCTGCACAAGGACAGATTTTCGGATATCCGCATCCAGAAGCACCGTCTTCTTACCGGCCATACCCATTTCCTTTGCGAGCTGGAATACAACATCACTCTTTCCCTCATTCGGGAAACAGCTTGTCACAAGAATCGTCTTAATATCCGCTCCCGCAAACTGGATATTTGTTCTCAGTGTCTTTAATGCCTCCTCGTAAAAGTAATTTGATTTACGAGGATCCGTCAGCTCCACCCGAAGCTTAGATGCCTTATTGTCACGGCGGGACATTGCCGCTTTTGCCTGCGCATTTGTATATTTAGTTCTAGCTTGCTTTTCGTTTTCCTGCATCATTTCTCTTTGACTTCTTCTTTCCTGATCCATTAATATAATCCTTTCTGTCCGGAATTACACTCAGTGTAGATAATCCCAGATATTTTTCTATATCTTCTTCAGACTTAATCGTATCGTCCATGATCGTGCGGACAACAATCACACCTGCGCACAGGATCATACCTGCCAGCACACCCATCACTGCCATCTTCGCCACGCCTGTATTCGATCTGGAAGTCGGAACCTCACCTTTTTCAATGATCTTAGGCGGTGTAACCTCCATCTTGTCTCCGATATACTCAGAAGCAACCTCTGACAGCTTGTCTACAATCTCCTTCGCCTGCTTGGCATCAGAATACTCCACAGACAACTGCAGAATACGCGTATCGTCCTGGTTCGCAACTGTGATCATATTCTTCAGTTGCTTATAGTCCATGTCCAGATCTAACTGATCAATAACATCCGTAAGCACCGGACGGCTTGTGATCAAGATGGAATAGTCCTTGGTAAGCTGTGAACCCACCTGCAGATCCGCCAGAGAACTAAGCGTCGTCTCCTTGGTCAGTACAAGCATCATGGAAGAAGATGTGTACAGCGGCTTCACTAAGAATCCGGCATACGCACACGCAATACAGCCGAACAGCAGTCCCACTCCCAGGATTGCCAGTATCTTCGACTTGAGCACATAAAAGAGCTCCAGTAAGTCAATTTCCATCTCATCATTGTCGTAATTCTTTCCCATTAATCTGATTTCCTTTCTTGGGGGACGGGATTTTTGGGTTTTTTGGGGACGGAGGTTTTTTAAAAACAATGTCATTAAGTTAAGGATTTTAGTAGTGTAAAAAGTAGTTTTTTACTT